>Ga0194110_10009444_pt1 | contig 10971 bp, 14 predicted proteins | sample TA2Kig1200mmetaG_FD_146192 | JGI IMG/M metagenome (GOLD analysis project Ga0194110, IMG submission 146192) | Freshwater microbial communities from Lake Tanganyika, Tanzania - TA2015032 Kigoma Deep Cast 1200m | ecosystem: Environmental > Aquatic > Freshwater > Lake | place: Tanzania: Lake... | reverse complement strand
GAACTCCTCCATCATGTCGTCGGTCACGATGCCGACCATGTCGTCCCACTTGCCCTCGATCGAGAGCCGGTGCAGCTGCGCCGCCTCGTCGTCCCAGCCGTGCGTCTGCATCACGCGCGAGTACGACCGTGTCGACGCGTAGAACGAGATCTGGCGGCGCGTGCGCTCGCGCGCCGCGGCCACCTCCTGCTCGGTGCGTCCGGTCACGATGAACCCGCCGCCGCTGATCTTCAGCTCGCCCGGGTCCTTCTCGGCGCGCCGCGCCCCCTCGTGCACTGCGGGGATCAGCACCTCGCGGATGTACTTGAACGTGCTGAAGCCGTGGATCGCGATGCCGTCGCACACCTCGCCGGCGAGCCGCGCGTTGAACGGGTTCACCGCGGAGATCACGATCTTGATCTCGGGGTGCTCGATCGGGCCCGGGTTGAAGAACGGGCTCGTCAGCTTGTACTGATAGTATTCGCCCTCGTAGCTCGGCTTCGTCCCGTTCTGCCACGAGTCCCAGATCGCGCGCATGCAACTGATGTAGTCACGCAACCGCGGACCCGGCGGCGCCCACGGCACCGAGAACCGGCGCTCGTTGTGCCCCTTCACCTGCGTCCCGAGCCCGAGCACGAAGCGGCCCCCCGAGTACTTCGAGAGGTCCCACGCGATGTTCGCGGTGATGTGCGGCACTCGCGGGAACGCGATCGCCACGGACGTGCCGAAGTGGATCCGCTCGGTGTGCTCGGCGACGAGCACGAGCGGGAGGAAGGGGTTGTGCTGCGTCTCGCCTACGCCCACGAAGTCGTAGCCGAGCGACTCGAGCCGCCGGGCCCGCTCTCCGACGGCGTGCATGTCCGTCCCGATCCCGGTCCCGACCGTCATGGGCATGGCGTGGCTCCCTCGCGTCCTGTCGCCGCCGTGGTTCGTCGTCCGGCCCGATCGCACGCGCGCGCCGGCGCGGCGCGGCGTGGTGCCTGAGGGTCGCTCGGGCCGGGGGATTGTAACGAGCCGGATCCGGCGGCGTCGAAGCGCTCGTCCCGGCGCGGCCGCGGACGGCCCGGCGCGCGCGGCGGGGCTACCGCCCGCGCTCGAGGATCGCCCAGAGCGCCTCTTCGGTGTCGTGGGCGACGTGGCTCTCACGCAGGAGCCGCACGATCAGCCGGCTGTCGTAGCCCTGCGCGCGCAGCTGCCGCGCGAGCGCGTCGATGCGCGAGCCCGCGCTGAGCACCACCGCGAGCACGAGCTCCCACTCCAGCGGCGTGCACAGCACGCCGACACCGCCGACGTCGACCCGCACCCGCGCGTCCCAGAGCGACGGCACCTCGCGCGGCGCGAGCGACTCGTAGGGCCCGTGGAAGATCGGATCGCCGAAGACGAAGACCGGCACGCCGTGACGCAGGAAGTGGAGCCGCTCCGAGACCAGGTGCGCCCCGCGCCCCCACGCCGAGGTGACGCCGAGCATCTCGGCGAGCGTGCCGAGCACGCCCTCCGTCGTCATAAACTCCAGGTTGGGAGAGACGGTGTCGCCGCCCTGCAGCCGGATGGCAGCCGCACCGATGAGCGCCCACGGCTCGTCGCCGGCGGCCTCCTCGATGACCCGCACGAGCGGCCCGAGCGCCCGTTCCTCGGCCGCGTCAGGGTCGGGCTGGGCGTCCCGCGCCAACGGCATCCCTCGAGCACGAGCCGCGCTCGCTCCATTCGCGCGCGCCAGCGATGCCGATCATAACGAGCAGGTTCCTTAGGCGCTCGCGCCGCCCGCCACCCGCGTGCACGCGCAGCGGCGCCCGCCGACCCACGCTTGTCGCGCCCCGCCGTCCCGTGTGAGGATCGCGGCGCAGGGAGACGACCATGCCGAAGCAGGTCACGAACGTCGCCTCCGACGACGCGCTCACGACGATCTACCGCATCTCCCACGACGAGGGCGAAGAGGTGATCGCCGCGCGCATCGCCGACCGCCTCGGCATCAAGCCGGCCTCGGTCGCCGGCATGCTCGCCCGCCTCAAGCGCGACCGCCTCGTGCACGTCGACACCAAGAAGCGCGTCACGCTCACGGACGCCGGCTTCGAGCGCGCCGAGCGCATGGTGCGCCGCCACCGCCTGGCCGAGTGCCTGCTCGTCGACGTCATGGGCCTCGACTGGTGGCGCGCCTACGAGGAGGCCCACCTCATGGAGCACTCGATCTCGGACGTGACCGAGCCGCTCATCGTCCGCCTCCTCAACGCCCCGCGCGTCTCCCCGTTCGGCTACCCGATTCCGGAGAACGGCCGCTCCCGCCCGCTCTCGACACGCCGCCTCTCCGAGCTCGAGGCAGGGTCGAAGAGCCGCGTCGAGCGCGTCTACGAGGAGGACGAGCAGCTCCTCAAGTTCTTCGACGAGGAGGGCATCCGCCCGAGCGCCGAGGTCGAGGTCGTGGAGCTCGCGCCCTACCGCGGCACGATGACGCTCCTGATCGCGGGCCGAGAGGTCGTGCTCGGCCTGGAGGCCGCGCGCCGCATCTGGGTGCCCGACCGCTAGCGCCCGCCCCATGGCCGCCATCGAGATCCCGTCGCCCGTCGATCACGACCCGATCGAGGGCCCGCGCGTGCGCTTCCGGCCGATCGAGGAGCGCGACCTCCCCGACCTCCTGCGCTGGCTCGCCGATCCCGAGGTGCGCCGCTACTACGGGGAACCGCCCGCGTCGGTGGCGGCGGCGCGCGCCGACTACATGGAGCCCGACGTCAGCCCGTGCTGGCGCTTCGTGATCGAGCTCCACGGCCGCGGCGTCGGCGAGATCCAGTACTACCACCAGTACGCCGGCTACCAGGAGTGGACCGCGGGCATCGACCTCTTCATCGGCGAGCCGGACGCGCGCGACCGCGGGGTGGGGACGGAAGTCGTGCGCACGATGCTCGCCTACCTCTTCGAAATGAAGCGCCTGCACCGCGTGATCATCGACCCCGAGGTCGCGAACCGCCGCGCAATCCGCTGCTACGAGAAGGCCGGCTTTCGCTTCGACGGCGTGCTGCGGCACCACGCGTTCGAGCACGGCGAGTACGTCGACACGTACTTCATGTCGATGCTCGAGGACGAGTGGCCGGAGGCGCGCCGGCGCTGGGAGGCCGAGCGGACGCGATAGCGGGCGTGGCGCACGGCGCCATCCCCGGCAGCGCGTCGCTGCGGTCGTCGATTGTGCGCACTCCATCGATCAGCGCCGTGAGCCGCACGCGCGTCTGCGTCAACTCGGCGAGCCGCGCGTTCACCTCGCCGATCGCGCCGGCGAGCGTCCCCTCGAGCGTTCGCCGGAGCTCGCCGCAGGTCGCGTCGTGCGCGACCTGCAGGATGCCGGCCACGTCGTCGAGCGGGAGCTCGAGGCCGCGCAGGCCGCGCGCCAGCCGCAGCGTCGCGAGGTGGTCCTCGGCGTACTCGCGGTACCCGTTCGCCGACCGCGGCGGCGCCGGGAGCACGCCCCGGCGCTCGTAGAACCGGATCGTATCCGCGCTCAGCCCCGTGAGCTCCGCGGCGCGCTGGATGTTCATGGGTCCCGTACTCCTGAGCCCGTGTGATCGCTGGCACTCGCCCCTTGGAGTCACTCCAAGGTCTCGGGTACAGGTGCCGGGTCACCTTCGCGCCGGGCAAAGAACTCCGGAGTCCCAATTATGTCGACTCTAGCCCTGTCCGTCGAGTTCCCCTGGTTCAGCCGATGCCCCAACCACGAGCGCGCCCGCGCGCTGCTCGACGCCGTGCTCGCGGAGCGCGGGGTCGAAGGGGCGAGCGCGGCGCGGCAGGTCGAGGACGACGCGACCGCACGGCGCACCCGCTTCCCCGGCTCTCCCACGATCCGCATGGCCGGGCGCGACGTGGAGCCCGGCTTCCGCGACGACGGCGACTACGCGCCGCGCTGCCGCCTCCACGCCACCGCCGAGGGGCTGAGCGGGGTCCCCGAGCGCGCCGTGGACGAAGCGGGGGCCGCGGCGCGCCCGCCCGCAGGCGCCGGCTGACGGCCCCCGAGCGGGGCGCACCCGTCGCGGCCTGCCGTTGGCCGGCGGTCACCCGCCGGCGCACACACCACCGCGGGCGCCCCGTCGTCACTTCCCGCGGGACGCCGCGAGCGCGCGCTCAGACTCGCGCGCGATGCGCGCCCACCGCCGGCGCGACTCGCGCACCACGCGGTCGAAGCCGCCCGCCTCGCGTGCCATCCGCTCGAAGAGCCGCACGAGCCCCTCGAGGTCGCGCAGGTGCACGGTCTCCGCGGCGACGCGCCCGCGCGGCCCCGCGTTGTGCCAGTTCCCGAGCGCGACGCACGCCGCCCCGGTCTCGTGGCCGAGCAGGTCGAACGCGGTCGCCTCCGTCGTCCCCGCGTCCATCAGCTTGCGCTGGAACCGGAACGACGGGTCCTCGGTGGCGATGCGCTCGGCGAGCGCGGTCAACCAGAGCGACACGCCGGGCGAGAAAATGTGCCGGCGGTCGCCCACGCGCACGATCGGACCCGCGCCCTGCTCGGCGCGCCCGCCCTCCATCGACGACGTCTCGACGGCGACGACGATGGCGCGCGGCGGGATGCGCCGCGCGCGCGCCGCGGCCGCGGCGCCGAGCAGCCCCACCTCCTCGGCGCGCGTGAACAGCCCGACGAGGTGCCCGGGCGCGCGCGCTGCCGCCGCGCGGTCGAGCGTCGCGAGCACCGCCGCGCAGCCGGCGAGGTCGTCGCACTGCCGCGCGTGCACGGTGCTCCCGCGCACGCGGAACACGTCGACGTCCCAGAGCGCGAGGTCGCCCCGACGCGCGGAGCCGTCGCCCTCGATCTCGGCCACGGCTCCGGCGACGCGGCCCGGCCCGCGCCCGCCGGCGGCCGCCGTGCGCTCGACCGCGGTGATGCGCGCGGTCGTCGCGCCGTCGCCGTAGAGGCGCAGCCGCTCGCGCATCCCGTAGTGGCCGGAGAGGCCGCCGCGGAACTCGAGCGCGAGGCGCCGCCCGCGCACGGAGCGCACGAGAAAGCCGGGGTGATCCATGTGCGCGGTGAGCACGAGCGGGCGCGCGGCGCGGCCGCGACGGTGCGTGACGTAGGCGTTCCCCGCGCGGTCCTGCGCGAAGTCGAGCCCGCGCGCCTCCGCGAAGCCGCGCACGTAGTCGATCACGCGCTGCTCCGCGAACGACGCGGTCGGCAGCGAGAGCACCTCGCGCGCGAGCGTGCGCAGCGGCATGGGTGACTGCGGCATGGACGTCCCTCCTCCACCCGTTCGCGAGCGTTCGGCGGCCGGCCCCCGGCCTCGCTGCGCAGGCGCAGCCCCTCCGCGTGGAGGCGGACGGCGGCGCGGCCGAGCAGCCACGCCGCGGGCCCACTCGCCCGCGCCCATCTTCGGCCGCGATCCGCGCACGCGAAACCCGCCTCGCCCGACGCGCCGGCGGCGCCCCGCACGCTCGCCGGCTCACGCGCGCGGCCCCTCGCCGCTCGCTTGATCGTGCCGGCGGCTGGTTCGCCGCGGGGAGCGCCCCGTACGATGGCATCATGACCTCGCTCCGACGCGACGCCCCGCGCCTCCCCACCGCCGTGCCGCCCGAGCCCGTCCCCGAGCGGCGCTCGCGCAAGGAGCGCTTTGCGGCAAACCGGCCGCTCGTGCCGCTCGAGCTCGAGGTCACCGGGTTCGCCTCGGGCGCCAAGGGCATCGCTCGCCACGCCGACGGGCGCATCGTCTTCGTCGAGTTCGCGCTCCCGGGCGAGCGCGTCGTCGCCGAGGTCACCGCCGACCGCCCCGACTACGTGGAGGCGACCGCCGTACAGGTGCTGCGTGCCTCGCCGGCGCGCGTCGAGCCCGCCTGCGGCTACTACGGACGCTGCGGCGGCTGCCAGCTCCAGCACGCCTCCTACGACGAGCAGCTGCGGCTGAAGACCGCGATCGTGCGCGAGCAGTTCGTGCGCATCGCGCGCTTCGACGCGCACGCCGCGGAGGCCGCCGTCCGCCCGATGCTCGGCATGGACGACCCCTGGCGCTACCGCAACCACGTGCGCTTCACGGTGCGGCGCGACGGCGACGTCGGCTTCATGCAGCGCGGCACGCACCGCTTCATGCGCATCGACGAGTGCCCGATCGCGGTCGACCGCGTGAACGAGGTGCTGCGCGCGGCGCAGGGACGTACGATGGGGGCGCGACAGCTCGCGATCCGCGTCGGCGAGCAGACCGGCGACGAGATGATCCAGCCGCGCCTGCGCTGGCGTCCCAGACGGCCGGGCCCGCGACCGCGCAGCGGGCAGGCGTCGTACACCGAACGCCTGCACGGCCAGCGCTACCGCATCTCCGGGCCGGCCTTCTTCCAGGTGAACACGCGGCAGGCGGAGCGCCTCGTCGCGCTCGTGCTCGAGCGCGTGGAGGCGGCGCGCCCGCGCGTCGTGGTCGACGCCTACGCGGGCGTCGGGACGTTGGCGGCGCTGCTCGCCCCGCGCGTGGAGCACGTCGTCACGATCGAGGAGTCGGCGGCCGCCGGCGACGACGCGGAGATGAACCTCGCAGGGCTCGCGAACGTGAGGCGCGTCGTGGCGAAGGTCGAGGACGCGCTCCCTGGGCTCGAGCCCTCGCCGGACGTCGTGGTGATCGACCCGCCTCGCGCAGGGCTCGCGCGCAGCGTCGTGGAGGCGATCCTCGCCTCGGCCGCGCGGCGCGTCGTCTACGTCTCGTGCGACCCGGCGACGCTCGCGCGCGACGTGCGGCTGCTCGGCGACGGCGGCTTCGCGCTGCGCGAGGCGCAGCCGGTCGACATGTTCCCGCAGACTCAGCACATCGAGTGCGTCGCGACCCTCGAGCGCGCGGGCCCGCCGGCCGGATGAGCCCGCTCGTGCTCGCCTCCGCGTCCCCGCGCCGGCGCGACCTGCTCGGCGCGCTCGGGGTGACATTCGAAGTGCGCCCGGCCGAGGTCGACGAGACGACCGAAGAGCGCAACCCCGTGCGGGTCGCGGAGGGGCTTGCACTGCGCAAGGCGCGCGCGGTGGCCGCGGTCTCGCCGCGGGGCGCGGTCGTGCTCGGCTCCGACACCGTCGTCGTGCTCGACGGGCGCATCCTCGGGAAGCCGGCCGACGGCGTGGAGGCGCGCGCGATGCTGCGCGCTCTGCGCGGGCACCGCCACGAGGTCGTGACCGGCGTCGCGGTGATCGCCGGCGAACGGACGGCGGCCGATCACTCGGTCACGGCGGTGACGATGCGCGACTACGCCGACGCGGAGATCGAGGCGTACGTCGCGTCCGGGTCGGCGCTCGACAAGGCCGGCGGCTACGCGATCCAGGACGAGACGTTGCGGCCGGTCGCGCAGTGCGACGGCTGCGAGTGCGGGGTGATCGGGCTGCCGCTCTGGACCGCGCGGCGCCTGCTGCGGGTCGCGGGCGGGATGAGCGCGGCGGAGCCGGGCTACGCGCGCTGCGCGGACTGCCCGCTGCGGGCACCACAGGGATGAGGCGCCGGCTCTTCGCGTGGGGCTACGCGCGCGGCGAGGCGGGCCACCGACGCGAGTCGGCGGACCTGCGCCGTGCCCTCGTCGGTGACCTCGCGGGGGAGATCCTCGAGATCGGCTGCGGCACCGGCGTGAACCTCGCGTACTACGCGCCGGGCGCGCGGGTGACGGCGACCGACCGCAACGCGCACATGCTGAGGCGCGCCGCCGCCGAGGCCGAGCGCGCCGCTGCGACGATCGCCCTGCGCGAGGTCGACGCCGCGACGCTGCCGTTCCCCGACGGCTCGTTCGACGCCGCGGTCTCGACACTCGTCCTCTGCTCGGTGCCCGACCTCGCCGCCACGCTCGCCGAGCTGCGCCGCGCGCTGCGCCCGGGCGCCCACCTCCGCGTGCTCGAACATGTCGTCTCGGAGCGCGCGTGGGTCGCGTGGCTCCAGCGCGTCGCGAACCCCGCGTGGGGCCTCGTGGACAACTGCCACCTCGACCGCGGCGTCGCGGCCGCCGTGCGCGCGGCCGGCTTCACGGTCGAGGCGGAGGCGTCGCCGTCCCTGCGCACGGTGCCGATGCGGCTCGCGCTGATCCGCGCGCGCCGCGCAGGATGACGGGCGCGAGCGCGCCGCCCGTCGCGCTCGCGTGGCTCGCGTTGTGCTCCCGCGTGGCGTGTGACTACGGGCGCGTCGCGGAGACGTACGCGCTCGTGAGCCCGCTCTCGGTCTCCTCGTAGCGCGCGTCGACGTCGACGAAGCCCGCCGCGCGGATCGCGCCGAGGTAGTCCTCGACGCGCAGCGCGCCGGCGATGCACCCCGCCCACTGCTCGGCGTCGCGCGCTTGGGCCGCGGGCACCTCGCGCGTCCAGACCATGTCCGAGACCCGCAAACGGCCACCGGGCCGCAGCACGCGGAACGCCTCGCGGAAGACCTGCGGCTTGTCGGTCGAGAGGTTGATCACGCAGTTCGAGATGATCGCGTCGAAGCTCGCGTCGGCGAACGGGATGTCCTCGATCTCGCCGAGCCGGAAGCGCACGTTCTTCGCGTCCACCTGCGTCGCGTTGTGCCGCGCGAGCTGGATCATCTCCGGGGTCATGTCGAGGCCCCAGACCTGCCCGCTCGCGCCGACCTCGTGCGCGGCGAAGAAGCAGTCGACGCCGCCGCCGGAGCCGAGGTCGAGCACGGACTCGCCCGGGCGCAGCTCGGCGATCGCCACGGGGTTGCCGCAGCCGGCCGACGCCGCGAGCGCCGCCGCGGGCACGCCCTCGGTCTGCTCGTAGTTCAGCGTGCCGAAGCGGGTCGAGGACGACGGGGAGGCGCCGGGCGCGACGTCGACGGCGCAGTCGGGGTCGTTCGGGTCGCACGCGGCGCCGAGCGCCGTGCCCGCCCCGAGGTCGAAGAACTCGAGCTTCGTCGGGCCCGCCGGGACGGCGTCGCCCGGCGCGCAGCAGGCACCGGCCGCCGGGGCCACGCCCGCGCTCTCGAGGGCGGCGCGCGCCCGCGCCGCGTAGCGGCCGACGACGGCCTCTCGGATCTCACGCTCGATCGGCTGCTGGGTCATCCCGCCGCTCCTTCGTCCGCTCACGCGCGATCGTCGCACCCGCCGGCGGCCGCCGTCGAGGCGGGGGCCGCGGCGTCCACGACCGTCTGGATGTAGGGCAGCACCCGCCCCCACGACACCGCCGCGGCGGCGAGCGCCTCGCGCCCGCGCTCGGTCAGCGTGCACACCTTCCGCTCGCGGCGGCCCTGCGCCTGCGTCTCGCAGACGACGTAGCCGCCCTCGCTCAGCTCGCGCAGCGCGGGGTAGATCGCCGCGTCGCTCGGGCTGCAGCACTCGCCGGAGGCCACCTCGACGGCCTGCGCGAGCTCGTAGCCGTGCATCGGGCGCTCGGCGAGCGCCGCGAGCAGGAAGAGGCGCGACGCGCTGCGCCGGATCGCCTGGTCCCAGTAGTTCGCCGACTCGAGCTCCGCGCCCACGGCGCCTCCCTCGACGCGCGCTAGATATCTCACATCCCGATATATCTGCACAAGAGGGGTGACCGACACCGCCGTCAGCCGTCCTGGCGAACCGTGATCTCACCGATCACGGTCGAGAGGCGCATGCGCACGCGGCTCGGGCGCGCGTCGTAGCCGGGGGTGCGCACGTGGATGTCGCGGATCACGCCGTCCTCGCGTCGCCCGAGCACGTCGACCGTGCCCAGGATCGCCTGGGCCGTGACGTCGAGGCCGAGCGCGGCCGGCGCACGCACCTCGATCTCGCCGATCCAGCAGAGCATCGTCAGGTCCGTCTCGCCCTCCGGGAGCTCCCCGTCGCGCAGGTCGATCTCGATGTCGCCGAGCGCGGTCTGGATCACCCCGTCGTTCACGGTCCAGCCCTCGGCGGAACGCACGTGCCCGATCGCACGGCGGAGGCGTCGGCGAAAGCGCCGCACCCGCAGGTCGGCGAGGATCGCGAGCACGCCGAGCGCGATCGCCGCGAGACCGACCGCGCCCTCGACGAGGCCGCCGTTGCCGATGACCACGAGCCCAAGGGAGTCGACGAGCAGGAGCGCGCCGACCGCGACGATGTAGCTGCCGAGCGTGAGCGGGAGGACGTCGCGCAGCCTCGAGGTCACGGCGCCCTCACCGCGCCCTCACCGGCGCCGCATGCTCCGGCGGACGCGCTCCCAGATGATCATCACCCCGAGCGCGATCAGGATGAGCGGCCACAGCTCCTCGAAGCCCACACCCCGCAGCACGCCGAGCGAGTCGAGCAGCAGGATCACGCCCACCACGATGAGGACGACCCCGACGGCCATGCAACCCCCCCACCGTGGGCGACCCCGCTGGTCGCGGCATTGTACGCGCGAGCACTCGCGAACCCGGCCTTGGCCTCGACGCGTGCCGCACGCGCGCCCGTGCGGCACGCGCTCCGGGTCCGTGGTTTGACCCCCCGCGCAAGCCATCCCTAGCATCGGGTTCGCCGCACCCCCATCACGCGGAACAACCCTGCACCCCACGCGCGCTCGCCATCGCACCGATCGGCCGGACGCGCACGTTGACCGCAGGATGAGGAGCAGTACTATTCACTCCTCATTCGAGGAGGAGCCGCCGATGTCCGAGCCGATCATCGAGGTCACCAGCCTGGTGAAGACCTACGACACCGGGGCGGTGACCGTGCACGCCCTGCGCGGGGTGGACCTGCACGTCCGGCGGGGCGAGATGGTCGCGGTGATGGGGCCGTCCGGCTGCGGCAAGACCACGCTGCTCAACTGCGCCTCCGGGATCGACGACCCCACGAGCGGCGTCGTCCGTATCGAGGGGACTGATCTGTCGAACCTCGACGACAACACGAAGACGGCGTACCGCGCGCGCCGGATGGGCTTCATCTTCCAGTTCTACAACCTGCTGCCGGTGCTGACGGCGGTCGAGAACGTGGAGCTGCCGCTCCTCGTCTCAGGCACGTCCGCGCGTGAGGCGCGCGCCCGTGCGATGGAGTCGCTCGCGCGCGTGGATCTCACCGACCGGGCGACGCACAAGCCGGCCGAGCTCTCGGGCGGCCAGCGCCAGCGCGTCACGATTGCGCGCGCGCTCGTCAACGACCCGG
>Ga0194110_10009440_pt1 | contig 10972 bp, 8 predicted proteins | sample TA2Kig1200mmetaG_FD_146192 | JGI IMG/M metagenome (GOLD analysis project Ga0194110, IMG submission 146192) | Freshwater microbial communities from Lake Tanganyika, Tanzania - TA2015032 Kigoma Deep Cast 1200m | ecosystem: Environmental > Aquatic > Freshwater > Lake | place: Tanzania: Lake... | reverse complement strand
CACGGTAATCAAACAAGGAAACTCCATTGATAAATATACCAATGTTTCCTCCGGATGTGGCTGTTGGATTACCGGTGTTTGGGGTTGGATTTAGAGAAATTTTATAGATTGCGTTTTGATTTTGTGCTTGGGATGGATTTCCGTCTTGAAACGGTCCGGTAACATAACTGGGAATACCTTTTGTTTTAACCTATACCCAATTGGCTGAATATTGAATTTCCTGGCAATTAACTAAAATATTATTACTAATAGGGGTTGAATTTCCTGTTGTGTAATAGGAGCCAGTTTGTGTGGTGTTTTGCAACCAATTTGTAATTGCTGGATTGAGTTGTGAAAACAAGATTGAACCATTTGTTAAAAGTAATACGGATAAAATTATTTTTTTCATGCTCAAATTTATAAAAAAAACATAGTGATTAAGAAAGAAAAAACTTACATTAAAAAAAAACGATCCATTTCTGAATCGTTTTTTATAGAATAAAACCAGTTTCAATTAAGCATTTGCTTCACTTTCTGTTTTTTCCGGTTTTGGAAGTAATACTTTGCGAGATAATTTCCATTTTTTCGTTTTTGGATCTTTGCCAACTACTTTAAATTTCAGTAAATCTCCTTCCTTACAAACGTCATTCATATTTTGAACACGTTCCCAGCTATATTCCGAAATGTGAATTAAACCATCTGTTCCAGGAATAATTTCAACGAAACACCCAAAGTCTTTTATTGCTTTTACTTTTCCTTCGTATTCTTCACCTTCCTCTACTTGGGCGGGGAAGGCAATTGCACGAACTCGACGAAGTGCTTCAGCCATATCATCACCATTGTTTGATAAGATTTGTACTTGACCTTCACCGTTAGGCAATTCTTCAATCGTAACAGTCGTATTTGTTTCTTTTTGAATTCCTTGAATAATTTTTCCTCCAGGTCCGATGATGGCACCAATCATTTCATTTGGCACAAGTAGTTGTTCAACACGAGGTGTATGAGGTTTGTAATCAGAATTAGGTTGTGAAATCGTTTCTTTAATTTTATTCAAGATGTGTAAACGACCTGCTCTAGCTTGTTCTAGTGCTTGAGTTAAAACTTCATAGGGGAGGCCATCGACTTTAATATCCATTTGACAAGCCGTGATTCCTTTTTCTGTTCCTGTAACTTTAAAATCCATATCACCTAGATGATCTTCATCACCAAGAATATCTGAAAGGACAGCGAACTTTCCTTCATCAGCAACCAGTCCCATAGCTATGCCGGAAACAGGGGCAGTAATTTGAACTCCACCATCCATTAAAGCCAAAGTTCCTGCGCAAACTGTTGCCATAGAGGAAGAACCATTTGATTCTAAAATATCTGATACAATTCGAATTGTGTAAGGATTATCTGCTGGAATAACTGGTTTTAGTGCTCGTAAGGCCAAATTACCGTGACCAATTTCTCTTCTTGAAGTTCCACGAATTGGTTTTGCCTCGCCTGTTGAGAATGGGGGGAAATTATAATGTAACATGAATTTTTCAGTACCCTGAAATGTAGCTCCGTCAATTAACTGCTCATCCATCTTTCCTCCTAAGGTAAGTGAAGTTAACGATTGAGTTTCGCCGCGAGTAAACAGAGCAGAGCCATGAGCACCTGGTAAATAATCAATCTCACTCCAAATAGGACGAATTTCATCGAAGTTTCTACCATCCAGTCGTTTTCTTTCATTCAGCATTACCCATCTTACAGCTTTTTTCTTTACTTGAGAAAAATATGTTGAAATAAATCCACCAACTTCTGTCAATTCTTCTTCTGTAAATGTTGCTTTTACTTCTTCTTTAATCGCATCAAATAATTCAGTTCGATTTGCTTTATTTGCAAGACCCATTCGAGCAACATCTTTACATTTTTCCATGGAAAGTTCGTATACACGAGCTCTAACTTCTTCATTATGTGTTTCATGAGAATATTCTCTTTTTGGATTTGACGTAGGAATTTCAGATGCTAAATCTAACTGAAATTGGCATTGCTTTTTTATTTCTTCATGCGCCAATTTGAAGACCTCTACTAATTCGGCTTCAGAAATTTCTTGCATCTCACCTTCAAGCATGTTAATGTCTTTCATCGTTCCGGCAATCATGATATCTATATCAGATTCAGCCATTTCTGTAACTGAAGGATTAATGATGTATGAACCATTAATACGGCCAACTCTAACCTCAGACATTGGTCCGTTGAATGGAATATCAGATACGGCTATTGCGGCTGAGGCTGCAAGACCACACAGCGCATCAGGACTATGAATTCCGTCATATGATATTAATTGTATCATTAGTTGAACCTCGGCATGATAATCATCCGGAAATAGTGGGCGTAAAGCACGGTCGACCAAACGCATTATAAGAATTTCATTTTCGGACGGACGTGCCTCTCTTCTGAAGAAACCACCTGGAAAACGACCAGCAGCTGCATACTTTTCTTTATAATCTACAGTTAATGGAAGAAAATCAACACCATCTTTAGCTTCCTTTGCTGCCACCACTGTTGCAAGTAACATCGTATCGCCCATTCGAACTACGACCGATCCATCCGCTTGCTTTGCCAGTTTACCTGTTTCAACGCTAATTTGTTTACCGCCGGTAATAATCGATTTTTTTAATCCTATATTCATAACTATCTATTTAATTTTTTTCTTTGCTTAAAATCTTTTTAACAAAAAGGGACATACGACTAATGCCGAATGTCCCCTCTCCAATAAATTAGTGCTCTAAATTAACGACGTAAACCGAGTTCTTTAACTAAAGCACGATATTTCTCGATATCTTTATCTTTCAAATAGTCCAATAAACTGCGACGTTTACCAACTAAAAGCTGCACAGCTCTTTGTGTTCCGTAATCTTTACGATTTTTTTTCAAATGTTCTGTTAAGTGACTAATGCGGTATGAATACAACGCGATTTGTCCCTCTGTTGAGCCTGTGTTTGCTTCATTTCCACCATGTTTGGCGAAAATTTCCTTTTTTACTTCAGGTGTTAAGTACATGCCAATATTTTCTTAAATAATTTTTATGTAAATTCCGACTTTCGGAAAGCGATTGCAAATTTAGTTCATTTATATCTATTTAGCAAATATTTTAGTTATTCACAAAATTGTTTTTTAAAATTACCGTACTAATGTCATTCTTTATCTCATTAATAGTAATTTTGTTCAGATGTCAAAAGCGAAAAGGTATTTTCTAAGTTTAGATGAAGAATTAGATTTTGATGTTGTTGGTATTACATCTCATCAACCGGATTATAAACTTGTTTGGAATATAAATAGTTCATTGGCCTTGCATCTTAAAAAAGACGGTAAAGATTTGCTCATTTACAATGAAAAAAAAGATACAGAGCTCGAATTTCCATTCTATTTTTTTGAACATCAACTAAATCGAGTAGGTTACTTTCTTATGAAGAATAAAAATGAGTTGGATTATTTAATTCCTGAGGCACCTACAATTGATTATTTTTTCTTTCTAACAAATAACCATATCATCGATGTTGATGAATTGACAAATCACCTTCGTACAGTAGATTCGATACTCGGTGCATTTATATTTGATAATCAAAAATTTAAATCTTTTCAATACTTGGAATTTAATTAAAATTTATGGAAAACGATAACTTTCAATATACTAGGAATACGATAACATTTTTAAAAAAGACTAAAATAGTCGCCACAATGGGTCCGTCTTCAATGCAGAAAGATGTATTGAAGGAAATGATTTTGGATGGTTTGAATGTTTGCCGTCTAAACTTTTCACATGGTTCTCATGATGATCATCTAAAAACTATAGAGGTAATTCGCGAATTAAATGACGAGTTAGGACTAAATGTTTCAATTCTGGCAGATTTACAAGGACCCAAAATTCGTACTCATGAAATGGAAAATGATTCTGTAGAACTTAATCCTGGTCATGAACTTTTATTAGTCGTGGACAAGGTAATTGGAACATCTGAAAAAATCTCAATTAACTACAATAAATTACCACGAGAGGTCAAGGCGGGCGAAAGAATTTTATTAGACGATGGGAAAATAGTTCTTGAAGTAATTTCAACTGATTTTAGTAAGGAAATTAGAACGAAAATTATTAATGGTGGGATTTTATCTTCAAACAAAGGAATTAACTTTCCAAATACGCAGATATCTCTTCCGTCATTGACCGAAAAGGATCGATTAGATTTAGAATTTGCAATTAAAAATAGAGTTGATTGGATAGGCTTATCATTTGTCCGTTCAGCCCAAGATATAGTAGATTTAAAGTTGATTATTACGGAGAATAAAAGTAATACTCGAGTAATTGCTAAGATTGAAAAACCCGAAGCAGTCAATGATATAGATAATATTCTCAACGAAGCGGATGGATTAATGGTGGCTCGAGGTGATTTAGGGGTTGAGATTCCCTACCAACAAGTACCATTAATACAAAAAATGCTCATTCAAAAAGCAATACGCGTGGCAAAACCGATAATTGTTGCGACTCAAATGATGGAAAGCATGATAACAAATCTTACTCCAACTAGGGCCGAGGTGAATGATGTTGCAAATGCAGTTTTAGATGGTGCAGATGCGGTCATGTTATCAGGTGAAACTTCTGTTGGCCAATATCCTGTCCAAGTAATACAAACAATAAGTAAAATAGTCATGGAGGTTGAGAAGTGTGATCAAATTTACAATAGAGAAGAAATTCCAAGTAAAGTTCAGGATCGTTTTATCACAGATTCTATTTGCTTCAATGCTTGTAGACTTTCACAACGTGTTGAAGCAAAAGCCCTAATTACTATGACATTTTCAGGGTATACGGCATACAAACTTTCCTCTCAAAGACCAAAATCCCCAATTTATGTATTTACCAGTAATCCAAAAATTCTCTCTCAATTAAACTTAATTTGGGGAGTAAAGACATTTTACTACAACAAAAGAATAAGCACTGATCATACCATTGCAGATATCAAATACTTATTGAAAAAAAATGCATTTTTATTAAAAGGAGATTTAGTTGTAAATATTGCCTCAATTCCATTAGAAGATCTCGGTGGTTCTAATATGTTGAAATTGAGTTACGTTGACTAGGATATTTTCAGTTTTAAGAGATTTGATTTAATCTTTTCCAATCGCGAAATTAGTTCGTTTTGATCACTAAAATCGGTGTAGTTTTTTACATCATTACTTTCTTTTCTTCTTGCTTTAAGTTTCTCTTTTGCCGCATCATGTTTATATCCTTCAATTTTTACAAGATGATAAATTTTATCAAGTGTTTGAATTTCTTTTATTGTAAACATTCTGTTTCCTTTATTATTTTTTTTTGGAAGCGGTAGTTTAAATTCCTTCTCCCAAAATCGAATTAAAGAGGCATTGACCGAAAATAATTGAGCAACCTCTCCAATTGAGTAGTACAATTTTGTTAGTTTTGAATAGTCAATGTTCAATTCTTTTTTCATTTTATCGAAAGTAATTAATTTTGGCGAATTTACATGTAACTTTTTAAGCAGTTTTCTTAAAATATGGATCAAAATTTAATATATCAGTGGAGTGAAAAAAGAATTTGGATTTTTGTTTTTTTAGCGGGTCTATTTATCACAAATGCTGTTACAGCTGAATTAATTAGTAATAAACTCATTGAAATTCCTATTTCCTTCTCGCTTGGTGGTTCTAATTTTGGACCTTTTGTTACAATTGTGGGCATCTTACCATGGCCAGTGGTATTTTTATTAACGGATTTATTAAATGAATTTTATGGTCAAAAAGTCGTTAGACGTCTTTCCTGGATAACCTCAATTCTTATTGCGTATTGTTTTATAATAATAACTCTTACGCTCGGAATACCTGCCGTAAATATACCAGGAGTTGATTTAGCAAGTACGGAGTCATATAACCAAGTCTTTGGTCAAGCACAAATGGTTATTCTTGCTAGTATATGCGCCTTTCTTGTTTCTCAATTATTAGATGCTTTCGTTTTTGCTGAAATAAAAAAGCGAACAGGAAATAAATTTATTTGGTTACGCAGTACTGGGAGCACTCTTCTTTCCCAATTGATTGATTCTTTTCTTGTTCTCTACATTGGATTCGTTCTACCTGGAAAAATTCAACTTTCAAATTTTACCTCGTTGGCTTTAACAAATTATACATTGAAGATTTTGATTGCAATTTCTTTAACGCCACTGATTTACCTCGGACACTTTATAATGAAAAAAATTCTTTTAAAATAAGGATTTACGGTTACGAATGTGCCATAGGAGGTACATTGATGCAATAAATGATAGAAAAGCTCCAAAAAGAAAAGAAACAAATACGGAAGAAATTTTAGAATCGTAAAGTACCAGAGTCGATAACGACCCTAGCATAATTCCAAATTCCAAGGCGATAAACATAGTTCCAGCTCCAACTCCACGGCGATCAAAACTACTTAAATCTGCCGTCCATGCAAATAAAGTGGGACTTGAAATTCCAGTTGCAAAACCAAAAATTATGGCAGCAAACGTATACATTGAAATTGAATTTGCCAGACCAATTGATACCATTGATACCATAAGAAATAAATTTCCGATTAGTAAAGTTTTTCGTCTGCCTATTTTGTCGGACAACGAACCTGTAAACAATCGAACGAGTATTGTTGAGATAACATAGATACCAAAAAACCATCCTTTGTTTTGAATCCCAAGAAATTGTGAAATATCAGGTGTTATTACAAATATAATCCCTGATGATGCTGAAGTTAGAAACATTACAAAAGAGGCAGGTAATACACTGGGTTCGAAAACATCATTCCATTTAATCAATAACATACGAGGAATGAATTTATTTTTTACTTGCAATGTTTCTTTCACATAAATTGAAAGTAGAAGTGAAATGAAGCCCAAAAAGGCCGATGTAACAAACAAGACTGTATAATTAAAATTTATATAAATGAATGATCCCAGAAACTGACCCACTCCGATTCCCAATGAAATGAAGGTACCCCAAATTGCCATGGCACGTCCTCGAGAATTTTCAGGTAAAACATCTGTAATCAGCGCAGTAGCTCCGGTTGGAGTGAACCCAGCACTCAATCCATGTAAAAATCGTAGCATGAGAAAAATAAATACAGAATGCACGAAGGAGTAACTAAATGAAACCAAAATACAAACGATTATTCCAAGATATATGGTCGCTTTTCGACCTACTAAGTCAGAAATTTTTCCGGAAAAGGGTCGTGAAATAGCTGCAGAAATTGTGAAAAGAGTTATTGTTAGTCCCTTAATATCCTCACCACCAAGAAGTTCAATGAATCCATTTAATTCAGGCATTATAAGGTTAAAACTAAGCATGAAAAAGAACATGGATAACGACATAATCCAAAAATTTAAGCCATAATCATATCTCTTTTTCACAGAAACGCAAAAGTAAGAACATAAAATAATTTACCCCAATTATCTTGAAACATTTTCAATACCTTCGCATGATGAATTATGTAATTATTGATGTTGAAACTACAGGTGGAAGCCCAAAGACTACAAAAATTACCGAAATTGCACTGTATAAGTTTGACGGTCAAACCATCACTGATGAGTTTACTACATTAGTTTACCCAGAGCAAAGAATCCCTGAGTTTATCGTTAAACTTACAGGTATATCTGACCGTATGGTAGCTGATGCCCCTCGTTTTTACGAAATTGCCAAAAAGGTTCTTGACTTTTGTACAGATTGTATTTTTGTAGCGCATAATGTCTCTTTTGATTACAACGTCGTTAGGCGGGAATATAATAGATTAGGTTACGACTTTCGATTACCTCAGTTGTGTACTGTCAGAGCAGCTAGACTTATTTATCCAGGTTTTGAATCATATAGTCTGGGAAGAATAACTCAAGAACTTGGGATAAAACTGAATGAACGACATCGAGCAGGAGGGGATGCGCTTGCAACTGTACACTTGTTTAAAATGATGCATGAAAAAGATTCTGAAAAGCTGAAAACATTCGTGCAATACGAAATAAATCCAAAGTTAGTTCACCGTTCACTTGATCTCGAAATAATAGAGGCCCTTCCAAATAAGACGGGTATTTATTTGTTTTATAACGAACATAATCATCTAATATATATTGGTAAAAGTAAAAATATTAAAAGTAGGGTAGAGCAGCATCTTCGAAACTCAAGGCAGGAAAAAGGCTTGCGACTAATTCAAGAAATAGCACGGGTTGAATTTGAATTAACAGGATCTGAAACTATCGCATTATTGCGCGAATCTCATTTGGTTAAGCATCACAAACCTAAGTTTAATCGTGCGCTAAAAAAATCAAATTTTAGTCATGGTATATTTGATGAACTTGATATAAATGGATATCTACGACTAGTTGTTCGATCACTTGGGAAATCAGCTTCAACCCCCATAATTCAATTTTCTTCTCGTAAAGAGGCTTCCGATTTTTTAGAATATGTGCGGTCTAAATACAATTTATGTGAAAAGTATTGTGGTACAAAAAAAGTTGAAAATGCTTGTTTTTATTACTCGATTGAGGAATGTAAAGGAGCTTGTTTAGATATTGAAACAACCGAATTATACAATCAAAGAGTTCAACTTTTTGTGGATAAATTGACGTTTGAAAGAAAAAGTTTCTTCATTTTAGACAAAGGTCGAGATAAGTTTGAAAAAAGTTTGGTTTATGTAGAGAAAGGGGTGTTTATTGGATTTGGTTTTGCGCCCTACCATTTTAATAATTTAGATACTTCAGGCTGGAAAAAATTTATTAAGCCACAACAAGAAAATCGAGATGACAAAACGATAATAAATCAGGCTCTTTTAAAAAAGCCTGACGTAAAAATTATTGAAGTATAATTTATTTTTTAGATTTTGTAAGATCTAATAACATTGGTGATGCAACCAATAATGACGAGTAGGTTCCTACAACAATTCCAATTAGTAAAGCGAATACAAATCCTTTAATTGCAGCTCCACCCAAAAGGAAAATAACAATCAAAACTACTATTGTAGTCATTGATGTATTAATTGTTCTTGATAAGGTTGAGTTCAAAGCACCATTTACTTCAGAACCTAAGTCGGTTCCTTTCTTCCATGAAAGATCTTCACGAATTCGGTCAAAAACCACGACCGTATCGTTTATCGAATAACCAATTACTGTTAAAATGGCAGCAACAAATGCTTGATCTACATCCATGTTAAAAGGTAAAATTCCATTAAATAATGAGAAAACACCCAATACAATAATAACATCGTGGAACAATGCGGCAATAGCACTGAATGAATATTGCCATTTTCCAAAGCGCAGTAAAATATATGCGAAAATCATTATTAGAGACAACCCAATGGCAAGGGTAGATGAAGTAATCAGTTCACCAGAAACAGTGGAAGATACGCTTCGTGTTTCCATGATTTTATAATTCCCTAATTTAGATTTACAACTGTTTAATCCTTCTGTTAATTTAGCTTTAACTTTTCCTTCTCCAGAATCTTCAGAAAGTAGGTAGTTCGTAGTAATTTCTACAAAGAAGTTATTCGATTTTGTTTTGATATCAACTGAAGCTCCACCAAAAGATTTTGTCAAATTGGCTTTGATGAATTCGATTTCATTTGCGGCACTTTTGTTAAATTTAACACCGTAGGTTCTTCCACCTGAGAATTCAACAGATGGTTTTAATCCTTTGGTTGCAACTAAAATTAATGAACCAACTACAAGGAAGGTGGAAATAAAATAATACAGTTTTCTTTTACCAATAAAGTTTAAATTTATATTTCTAAATGCATTTTTGGTAAGTTTTGTATCAAATTCGATAGTCATGTTTTTACTCATTATCCAAATGAAGATCAAACGTGAAATCACAAGTGCGGCAAATACTGAAGTGAAAATACCAATGATTAGAGTTGTAGCGAACGATTCAATTGGACCTGAACCAAAAACTTTTAGTACAATAGCGGTAAGTAACGTGGTTACATTCGCATCAATGATTGAAGATAGTGCCTTTTTAAATCCTTCATCAATTGCTGAGGATTTATCCTTGCCATTTGCAAGTTCTTCACGTATACGCTCAAATATTAAAACGTTTGCATCCACCGCCATACCAATTGTAAGTACGATACCTGCAATTCCCGCAAGGGTCAGTACAGCACCAAAACTTGCCAAACATCCAAAAATGAAGAAAATATTCGCGATGAGTGCAATATTGGCGACTAATCCTGATTTTCCATAATAGAAATACATATATAAGAATACAACCAACAGAGCAATAGCAAATGAAATTAACCCAGCTTTGGTGTTTTCAGCTCCGATGGTTGGCCCAACTTTAGTTTGTTCTTTAATAACACAAGGTGCAGGTAATGCACCACCATTTAACAATCCTGCTAAATCTTTCGCTTCCTCAACAGAAAAACTACCGGAAATTTGCGTATTTCCACCATTAATCGCTTGGTTTACACGTGGAGCACTGTATACAACGTCATCCATGGTAATTGCGATGAATTTACCAACATTTTCTGCTGTCATCTTCGCCCACTTATCAGAACCTTCATTCGTCATTTGAAGATCAACGGTTATATCGCCATTTTGAGAGTCATATCCTGTACTCGCCTTCAAAATATCTTTTCCACCTACATCGGCCTTCCCACTTTGAGGAATCTTACAAGCGTATAAACGATAGCCCATTTCCTTGGATTTATCGTCCATTTTCTCGGGCTCAGCAGACCACATAAATTTCAAATCTTCCGGAAAAAGTGCTAAAATATCAGCACGTTTTAATAATTCGTCAGCTTTTATTTTATCCGTTACTTTTGCAGATCCAACTGCAAAATCATTTGCATTTCCTTTTATTAAGTCTCCTAATCCTTTTTGATTAGTAGACTGAGTAACTTTCTCTTCTTTTACCTCTTTTTTCGTGGTATCAGTTGAGTCTTTTTTAACAAGACCTGTTGAATCCTTTGAAACTGTTGTAGTATCCGCCTCAATTTCTTCATTTGGGTTGTAAACTTGTTTAGACA
>Ga0194110_10009423_pt1 | contig 10985 bp, 9 predicted proteins | sample TA2Kig1200mmetaG_FD_146192 | JGI IMG/M metagenome (GOLD analysis project Ga0194110, IMG submission 146192) | Freshwater microbial communities from Lake Tanganyika, Tanzania - TA2015032 Kigoma Deep Cast 1200m | ecosystem: Environmental > Aquatic > Freshwater > Lake | place: Tanzania: Lake... | reverse complement strand
TAATGGCGGCCTGTCCACTCGAAGGGCTTGTTCGAAGGATCTGGGAATGCCTGCTTTCACTTGTGCTTGGCGGGGGTGTAATAATTACCACACTCTACCTCTGGCATGCTTTCTAAAGTTTCGAATGAATCTTACGCAAACTAGGCTATTACAGTGAAAGCATTTCTTTGACCTGTGGATTAGTTTCCCAAGCTCTTATTCCAGACGAGACTGCGTTTACTCCAATTTCACGACGCAATTGCTGAAGATCCTGCGTAAGCAATGATTCCCAAGGAATGGGAAATAGTCTCTTTGCATTTTTCCCCATTTCCAGGCCAGAGCTAATTACTTCAAAAAGGCCCTCTGGCGACATCGCTCTAACTGCAATGGGGGTCGTCAAACCGATGGGCTCTGCTTGATTCATCCACCCCATAAAAAGTGCCGAGAGATTAAGAAATGCGAAGGCCGGAAAGTTGTATTGGCTGACACTTAAACTGACAACTCCGAACTCTCCGAAGTTGTCAAGGCTAAATCCCGTTAGAATATGATGCAGATCATGAGTTTGCAGAACACGGAAATTGATATAGTCTGCATCAGTGTGCAGACCGTTAAAGAAGGCTTCTTCGGGGAAGAAGTTAATATCATAACCATAGCCGTCTAACACTCTGATATATGTATGACCTAGAGAACCTTTTGGCATTGCCCTCATGGCATCAGCATCGTACGGAGGAATGACATGCCTCGAGGCGATGAGGGACGCACTTTGTGGATCCTGCTTAAGCATGGCTTCGCAGGCCTGCATGGGCGGAGAGTGGGTAAATTTCCTGGCCAACTCAAAGACATTATTGGCATCCTCACCTCCGCCAGCAGCCAAATCGACCAGTTCAAGCATGGAATCAATATTTTCAGCTGTGGCAAACTGATTGATGTAGCGATAGCCCATTCGCCGCAAAGAAAAAATCCAATTGAATCATATCTTGTGCGCAGACTTTGTCATCAATATGTGATGGTTTCTTAACAATAAGTGCTATGCAGCCTTTCGCCGCGCAACTAAAGCGGGTGCTGCCTGTCCGATGACAGGAATAGAAAAAGTGGCAATGGCCCGCAGGAAAATTCTGAAGTCCCCTGCTACACGTTTCGCACTTGGTAGATAAGTGTCCAGATCGATTAACATTAACATGCGTCTCCAGCCAAAACAGCCTTGGCCTAGGGTGATGCTGCAATCAATGTAGGGTATTAACTTAGGCTACTTATTTGCTCAGCGAATAACATTTTCTACCAAACCATACCAGAGCGATCGGCGGTTGATTCCTTCGAACGCTGCCCCTGAGTGGCAGGCAGAGAGCCTGGGGAGGCGTAGCAGAGAGCTTGGGGTGGCCTGTCCACTCGAGGGGCTTGTTCGAAGCTCTAGAAATGAAACGGCAAAACGGCATTAAGTAGCAACAACGAGACCATTCAAAGCATTGTTTGACTCGCTTCTATCACCCAGATTGGCAAGAGAGGGGCTTGGGAGAGACTATGAATTCTCAACGCGGATCAGAACCGCTGCTGGGGATACTGAGCCACTGGATACAGTGCTGCTTCAATCCAGTCTGGATCTCCTGCCATCGTATCTTATCGTCAGGAACTCCGCGCAGGGCCAATTCATAAAGCAGGTCCAGGCAGAAGCGGCCGCGGAAGTAGCCGCCATGACTATCGATCTGGCCGATGCCAAAAGGGGACAGCAACATCAGCACTAACGTGGCGGTGTAGTTGAAGGGCCGCAGCAGGGCATTTCTAGCGGTGAAGGCACTCAAGTGGCGCCCGCAATCAGTGTAGTCAGTACAATCGATGACGTTGAGCGGGTAGCCGATCCATTGAGGGCATCGGAACGTCTGCTCGTCGCACAGCGGCATTGCCCTCAGCCCCCCATTGAGTCTGAGATCCCTCAGATCCGAGGTGCGCCAGCCGTAGCCATCGGCTCGGCCACGCCCGGCAATACTCAGGTTGCCAAGCCGATAGCCGCCCATGCGGGTACCGGAGGGGAAAACGAAGTAGTTCGCCAGAGTGGAGGCCAGTCGCAGCACCATGTCGGCGTCATTGACAAATAAGAAAGTGTCACTGAAGCGTCGCAGGCAGCTGGCCAGGTAGTTGGAGCGGCCTGTAGTGATGGCCCAAACCGGGATGTCGGCGGCCACCAGGATCAACCGGTCAAGGATGAACAGCTCGCCGATGGTGGCCAGCTGGCGGCGAAGCTGTTCGCGCTTCTCATGGCTTGTTGGCACTGGGCAGCTCACTCCGGCGAATGGACCCACCAGCGCGTTGTCCTCCCACAGGTGGCTGTCGGCATCGGCGTCGAACACATTGCTGAGCACACGGATCAGCGATGTGGTCAGGAAGGTGCCCATGCTGTGCCCCATGAAGCTGAGGCTGACCTGCCGGGCATCCCCGCGCTGCAGTCGGGTGAGGTAGTCGGTCTCCGAGCCAATCTCCTTTACCAGGTGATGAAGGGCCCGGATCATCTCTACCGCGTCAAACACGCCGAAGGTGCTGGCCCGGTCACGGTCACGGAAATAGACCACCATTCTCAGCACTGTCAGGGTGATGCCGATGCCTAGGAGCAGCTGGCCGAGCACAGCTGCCAGGCCACTGGCGGCGACGCCAAGTGCGCCGCCCAGTCCAAATAGCAATAGCAGCCCTACTGGCATGGCTCTGATCCATCGCAATGGGCCGCCGGCACCGATCCGCTCGGAAGGCCAGGCGTAGTGCACGAAGAGAACGTAGTCATCCGGAGGAGCGGTGGATAATCGCCGTGCGTCGTCCTTGAACTTGTGCTGGGCATCGGCGTATTCCTTTTCCACGCTCTTCAGCGGGACGTTGTAGCCATGGATACGCACCACCAGACGCAGACGCTGGTGGCCACCGCCGGCCCCAGGTCTGCTGAAGAACTGAGCGAGATGCCGGCGCAGTTCGATTAAACGTTTAGCGCTGCGCTCAAGGTCCTTGGCGTCAATGTCGCTGCGGTAGAGTTGCTCGGCTTCTAGCGGCGCTGTGCTGCAGATCAGCATGTGGCTGAAGCAGGGGCGCTCATCCGAGGGGTAGGCGTGGTATCTCAGCAGGGCCAGCTGGCTTGGAGTCATTGCCATACTGTCCATATGGAATTTCAGGGTACTGTCAGCTCTTGACTAGCTAGCCCTGAAACGTCTGGCAAGGAATCTGTCAAACCTTCGAACGCTGCCCCTGAGTGGCAGGCAACGAGCTTAGGATTGCGAAGCAGATTTCTAGTGGTGGCCTGTCCACTCGAGGGGCTTGTTCGAAGATAGCGGAATAAGTTCATTCCGAATCTGCAGTCAGGCCTGCTTATTCATCAATAGCATGAGCAAATCTGCATGACTTAATATGTATGCCTGATTGCTTTCGGCATCGGAAGTCGAGTTATTGCCTAGTACGATGTAATCAACGTTTTCATTAGTTGAGTCCACGATGCCTCCTCCTCCCCGGTTGATGATAGAAATGACTTGCTCAGCCGTCAAAAGAGCAGAAGAGCCATCAACGGCATATTTCTTTCCGGAGAACAGAGTAGGAGAAATCAATTCTAGAAGTGACTGAAAGGCCTCATCCCGTGATTGCTGCTGGCCCATAACAGCACTGACTTGCAGTACTGCCGGAGAATCCACAAGAGAAGTACGCCTCCATCCACAGTAATAGTAATGGTTTGGATTGGTTAGACATATTTCTATCAGGGCGGGGTCAACGTTCTCGCCTGTCAACATCGTTCGCTTGACATCTATGTCTCCATCAATAAATCGCTCGTACATCTTCCATTCCCAATACTTGCCTTCTGGTGGAAAGATATCACTTTGAACGATCAGGTATGGCTCAAGCTTGGCAAGCTCTTGATCGTCATAGAAGTCTTCTGGATGCAAGGTATGTTTTCTGCCATTGCATCTCTGGCATAGTGATACGAGATTTCCGGGTTGATATCTGCCTCCATTTTCTAGTGCAATATGATGGTCAATTACAAGCTGCTTCTGCCTTAGCAGACCTCCCATCACCTCGTCAGATTCTGGGTATATGTCCCAAGCAGCAAGCTTCTTGCATTTAAAACACTTATTGTCAAATAGACTGAAGAAATTGAGCTTAAACTGATAGTAAAGTATCTCGGGTCGGAATCTTCGACGAAAACCACCTACATCATTTGATCGAGTTAATGGAAGTACGGGAGTCTGTTCTTTGATTGGGGCTGGTCGTCCTTCAATCATCCTGAAGAAACTTGCCATATCACTAATCTCTCGGTTATCGGCGAGATTGACGCAGTGTACTATCTTCCTTGAGTTAAAAGATCGTTTACTCGATCTAAGGTGGCAAAAGCCATGTATGACGACCGCTGTTTCTTTTTCATTCCATTCATATCCGAATACCGAAACTCTTCTGGATGTTATGCCCTCGTTATCATAGTCAATATGGAGCTCAATTGAGCAGTCGTGCATTGCCATGCGAGAATGATTGCAATGGTAAGCCTTCAAGAGTAATTCTTCGAACAGTATTTCGGCGGGTCCGGTATCCATCCCGCTCGGGGTGCTCCGGCGGGATAAGAAGCCGTCGAGACCATGGTCATGCCTTGAAGCTCGCTTCAGCGTAAGGCTTTTCTCTGGCGTTGCTCTTGGGTGAGGGAGACATGGGCGGGTCCGAGAACCAGATGTTCGCTTTGTTACAGAAGGTCCACCGGACTCATCACCCCGCATGGGCCGCGATTCAGCACATGGGTATAGATCATCGTGGTCTTCACGTCGCTGTGCCCCAGCAATTCCTGGATGGTGCGGATGTCCTGGCCGCGCTCCAGCAGGTGAGTCGCGAACGAGTGGCGGAACGTATGGCAGCTTGCCGGCTTGCTGATTCCGGCCCGCAGGATTGCCCGCTTCACCGCCTTCTGGATCACGGATGGGTCAATGTGATGCCGGCCTTGTGTTTTCGTCTTTTCGTCATGCCAACGGTGCGATTGGGGGAAGACCCACTGCCAGCCCCATTCCGAGGCGGCGTTCGGGTACTTTCTTCCCAGTGCCATTGGCAGGACCACCCTCCCCCAGCCTGCCGCCAGGTCGGCCCGGTGCATCTGCCGCACCACCAGCAGATGATTCTGCAAGGGCTCCATCAGGCTGGCGGGGAACACGGTGACCCGGTCCTTGTCCCCTTTGCCGCTGCGGACGGTCACTTGCCTGACCTCAATCTCCACATCCTGCACCCGCAGCCTCAGCGCTTCCATCAGCCGCAGTCCGCTGCCATAGAGCATCTGCGCCACAAGCTGTTCGGTTCCCTGGAGCCGTTGCAGCACCTCCCTCGTCTCCGCCACCGTGAACACCACCGGCAACCGCTTGGGCTGCCGGGCGCGCACCACCCCTTCCAGGTTGCCCACATCTCCCCCGAGCACCTGCCTGTAGAGAAAGAGCAGGGCGGATAACGCCTGGTTCTGCGTGGAGGCACTCACCCTCCCCACGGTGGCCAGATGTGACAGGAAGGCATTGATCTCCCGCTCGCCCATTTCCCTGGGATGCCGCATCCCGTGAAAGCGCAGAAATCGTTTCACCCACTGGGCATAGGTGCTGATGGTGCGGCGCGCGTAGTGCCGCACCTCCAGTTCCTCCCGGTAACGATCCATCAGCCTCGGGCCGGGAGTCGGAGCCATGGGAACAAGGCGGAGCCGCCTTCAGAGTTCCCCGGCCAGTCCACCATCAGTCAGAAGGCCTGGAGGAGCGGCGACGACTCCCCCCTAGCCTGGCATCGATGGCCCACACCCTCGTGCTGCTGGCGAGTGAGACGCGCCGTGAGGCGCTGCTTGACTGGCTCGACCGGCAGTCGCTGGCGGTGGCCGGCTTCCCCCTGCTGGCCAGCGCCGAACTGGCGGAGCGGCTCCGCAATGACCCGCGCACGGCCCAGCTGCGGGTCACGCCGCTGGCGGCTCTCGCCGAGGGGGGGGACATTCAGGTGGCCGCCGAGGTGCTGGCCGGTGCGGTGGACCTGGTGGTGGCCTTCCTCGATCCGGCGGCGCCGGCGGGCACGGCGCCCGACGCCGGGCTGCTGATGCGCGCCTGCGATCTGGCCGCCGTGCCGCTGGCCCTCAACGCCGCCACCGCCGAGCTGGCCCTGCGTGGCCTCTCCCACGGCCGCTCGGCCTACCTGCTGTTCAATCCCGTCGCCGGCCAGGGGGATGCCAACGCCGATCTGGCCCTGATCCGCTCGATCCTCGAACCCCAGCTGCTGGTGACGGTGCTGCTCACCCGGGCCGGCACCGACCCGGCCGACCAGTGCCGGGAACTGGTCGAGCTGCTCCAGACCCGCCCGGCCGACGAGGCGGGCAACGCCATGATCGTGGCCTGCGGCGGCGACGGCACCGTCTCGGCCGTGGCGGGGGCGGTGGCGGGCACCGGCATTCCCCTCGGTGTCATCCCCCGCGGCACCGCCAACGCCTTCGCCTCGGCGCTGTTCATCCCCACCGACCTGGTGGCCGCCTGCGAGACGATCCTGGCCGGCCACACCCACGTGGTGGACGCCGCCCGCTGCAACGACGTGCCGATGACCCTGCTGGCCGGGGTCGGTTTCGAGGCCGGGATGGTGGATCGCGCCACCCGCGAACTGAAAACCATGCTGGGCCCGCTCGCCTACGTGCTCGCCGGCGCCCAGCAGCTGGCGTCCCAGCAGCCGTTCCGGGCCCGGGTGGAGATCGACGGCACCGTCACCGACGTGCAGGCCGCCGCCATCACCGTGGCCAACGTGGCCCCCGCCACCTCCGTGCTGGCCCAGGGCTTCGGACGGGTGATCCCCGACGACGGGCTGCTGGAGGTCACCATCGCCTCCCCCGCCACCCGCCTGCAGGGCCTCAACGCCCTCGCCTCCCTGCTCACCTCCGCCGTGGTGCAGTCGCCCGCCAACCACCCCGATCTCCTCTGTCTGCGCGCCAGCCGCATCACCATCACCATCGACCCGCCCCAGCGGCTGGTGATCGACGGCGAGATGCTCGAAGCCGACCCGGTCACCTTCACCTGCCTGCCCGGCGCCCTCACCGTGTTCGCCCCCCTGCCGCCACCGTGAACCTGGCCTCCGAGGCGGACGTGGCCACCAAGATCGGCCGCATGGCCGACCGGGTGCGCTGGGGCCATCCCGCGATCACCCGCCACGGCATCGACGCCTGCCGCCTGGCGATCGACGGGGATCCGGGCACCCCCGAGGCCTTCTCCTTCCTCGTGCTCGGCGACAGCGGCACCGGGCTTCACCGTCGCGACACCCCCCAGCGGCGGGTGGCCGAGCAGCTGCTCGCCCATGGCGCCGATGCCCGCTTCCTGCTCCACACCGGCGATGTGGTCTACCCGGTGGGCTCCAGCGAGCAATACCCCGACAACTTCATCCGTCCCTACCGCGAGTGGATCGTGGGCGGCGAGGACTGGCGCCGGCTGCGCTACGACCGGCTCGTCTTCCGTGTGCCGTTCCTGCCGGTGCTCGGCAACCACGACTACTACGACTTGCCATTGCCCCTGGGGCTGCTCGCCGGCCTGACAGCGCCACCGCGGCGGTTGCTGCGCTCCTGGATCCAGCTGGATGTGGGTTGGCACGGCTCCTACGTGGGCCAGGCGTGGGCCCGCGCCTTCCTCGATGGGCTGGGGGCCGTGCCTGAGGCCGACCTGGAGGAGCACCTCGCCCGCACCCGCACGGCCACGGTCGACGGGGCCCGCTGCCTGCTCTACCGGCCCGGCCAGTTCACCCGCCTGCCCCACCGCCACTACAACGTCCGCTGGGCCGGGGTCGAGGTGTTCGCCCTCGACTCCAACACCTTCAACCAGCCCCTGCCCGCCGGCGCCGACGACGGGGAGCTGCGCGAGCGCCGCCAGCGGCTCGAGGCCCAACGCGCCGCCCTGCTGCTCTCCCTGGCCCCCGTCGTCGGTGACGAGGACGCCCTTGACGACCGGGCCACCAAGGCTGAGCAGCTCGACGAACAGATCCGGGACATCGACAAGCAGCTGGCCAGCGGGCCCCGGGTGGTCGATGGGGCCCAACTCGACTGGTTTGCCGGCGCCCTGATCGCCTCCTGGCGCAACCCGGACGTGCGGGGTCGGCTGCTGGTGCTCCACCATCCCCCCTACGTCACCGAGGTCAGCAAGTGGGACCAGGGCCAGACCCTGGCCGTGCGCGCCCAGCTGCGCCGTGCCCTCGATCGCGTCGCCGCCGCCCTCGGCGATCGGCCGGCCGGCCGGCCCCTGCTGGATCTCGCCTTCAGCGGCCATGCCCATTGCCTGGAGCTGCTCGACATCGGCGACACCGGCCACGGCGACGCCCGCATCCCCTGGGCGATCTGCGGCGGCAGCGGCTACAGCCTGCGCCGCCAACGACGGGAGGGGCCCGAGCTGCTGGAGGGTCCGGCGGGCAGTGAGCGGGTCGTGGCCCGCTCGCGCCTGTTCCTCGGCCGCAGCGGCCGGGGCCCCTCCCTGCGCCGCACCTACTCCGCCCTGCGGGTGGAGGTGGCGGCCGGCACCCCCCTGAAGCTCACCCTCACCCCACTGGTGGCGGAGAAGGCCGAAGGGCAATGGCGGCCCTACCGCGGAGCGAGCATCGCGCTGTAGACCGGCAACGCCCCGCCCCGCCTCCATGGACCCCAGCGCGGATCTCTCCGGCCATTTCCTCCAGCTCGCCTGCGGCAACTGGGTGACCCAGATGCTGAACGTGGCCGCCGAACTGGCGATCGCCGACCATCTGGCCGCCGCCGGCCCCGACGGCCTGGCGGCCGAGGAGCTGGCCGGCCGCTGCGGCGCCGACGGCGAGTCCCTGTTCCGGCTGCTGCGGGGTCTGGCGAGCCTGGGCGTGTTCGCCGAGACCGAGCTGCGCCGCTTCGTGCTCACCCCCCTGGCCGAACTGCTGCGCAGCGACCACCCCGGCTCCCTGCGCCAGTTCATGCGCATGCTCGGCGGCGAGCACTACGACGCCTGGACCGACCTGCTCCACAGCGTCCGCAGCGGCGAGAGCGCCTTCCGCCACCACTTCGGCGAACCCGTCTTCGACTGGTACGGCCACAACCCCGAGCGCGGCGCGATCTTCGACGGCGCCATGACCGACTTCTCCCGCCTCGAGGCCGAGGGGCTGCTGGCGACGTGGGATTTCAGCGACGCGCGCCACCTGATCGACGTGGGTGGCGGCCGCGGCGGACTGCTGCAGGCGGTGCTGCGCCAGCACGGCCATCTGCGCGGCACCCTCTTCGACCAGCCGGCGGTGGTGGCGCCGGGGTGGTGCCGCCGGAGCTGGAGGGGCGCTTCACCATCGCCGGGGGCGACGTCTTCGCCAGCGTGCCGGCCGGCGGAGACACCTACCTGCTCAAGCACATCCTCCACGACTGGGGCGATGACGCCTGCCTGACGATCCTCGGCCACATCCGCACCGGCCTGGCCCCCGGCGGGCGGCTGCTGATCCTCGAGCAGGTGATCCCCCCGGGCAACGATCCGGCCCCGGGCAAGCTGCTCGATCTCAACATGCTGGTGATGACCGAGGGCGGCCGCGAGCGCACCCCTGCGGCCTATGCCGAACTGCTGGAGCGCGCCGGCCTGCGGCTGGCGGGGATCCACCCGACCCCGTCACCGGTGGCGGTGGTGGAGGCGGTGGCGGCCTGAGCGCGGCCCCCGCGTCACACCAGCAGCCCGATCACCAGGGCGATGGCCCCGCCGATGGGGCCGAAGAAGAAGAAGCTGCCCATCGCCGCGGCCAGCTCGCGGTCGTGGCGGGTGTAGAGCTGCAGCACCAGCACGTAGCTGAGGCCGGTGCTGAGCAGGAAGCCCGCCAGGCCGAACAGCAGCCCCCGCCCCAGCCGTTTCCAGGTCATCCCCGGGCTCTCCGCTTGGCCTGCGTTCCTCGACAGGCAGTGTGCCAGAGGCGCTCTCCGCCCTAGCGTCAGGGCCAGCCCAGCCCCAGGATCCGTGAGCCTCTCCATCGCCCTGCTCACGGTCTCCGACAGCCGCAGCCTCGCCGACGACCCCTCGGGCGACGCCCTGCAGCAGCGGCTGGAGGCGGCCGGCCACCGGCTGGCGGAGCGCACCCTGGTACCCGACGACCGCTACCGCATCCGCGCCGAGCTGAGCCGCTGGATCGCCGACCCCGCCGTGCAGGTGGTGATCAGCTCCGGCGGCACCGGCCTCACCGGCCGCGATGGCACCCCCGAGGCCTTGGCGCCCCTGCTCGACAAGACCATCGAAGGCTTCGGCGAACTGTTCCGGGTGCTCTCCTTCGAGACGATCGGCACCAGCACCTTGCAGAGCCGGGCCCTGGCCGGGGTGGCCAACGGCACGGTGGTGTTCGTGCTGCCCGGCTCCCTTGATGCGGTGTCCACCGCCTGGGACCGGCTGATCCGCGCCCAGCTCGACAGCACCACCCGCCCCTGCAACCTGGTGCAGCTGCTGCCGCGGCTCACGGAAACCTGATGCGGGCCTGCGTCCTGCGGCGGCGGACCCGCCCCTGGTGGCTCGGGGCCCTCGCCCTGCTGCTCAGCGTCGGGCTCTGGTGGCTGCCATCGGCAGGGGGGGCGGGCCCCGCCCCCCCTGCCGATGGCGGCGGGGCCTGGGGGCCCGGGACCGGCCCGGCCGACCCGGGGGGCGTGGTGGCCGCCGGCAGTTTCGAGCTGGCCAAGGTGCGGATCCTCGGCGTTCCCGCCCTCACCGTGGCCTCCCCGGTGGTGGGCCATCAGAGCGATGCCCCCGACGCCCGGCGCCGCGCCGAGGTGATCGAAGGCAACCTGCGCCTGCTCTACGACCCCGAGCACCTCTGCAGCGAGAGCGAACAGATCGCCGAGTGGATCCTGGTGCAGGTGCTGGGGGGGAGTGGGGAGGCCTGTGAGCCGTCGCCGCTCCAGCGGGTGAGCGGAAGCGCCCCCGAGCAGCTGGTGGTGGAGCGCCGGCAGCTGCCGGGTGGGGATGTGGTGCTGGAGGCCAGGGTGCCGGAACGGTCCGAACCCCTGCCGCTGCTCACGGTCACCCGGGCCGACACCAGCCTCAACGGCG
>Ga0194110_10009422_pt1 | contig 10985 bp, 4 predicted proteins | sample TA2Kig1200mmetaG_FD_146192 | JGI IMG/M metagenome (GOLD analysis project Ga0194110, IMG submission 146192) | Freshwater microbial communities from Lake Tanganyika, Tanzania - TA2015032 Kigoma Deep Cast 1200m | ecosystem: Environmental > Aquatic > Freshwater > Lake | place: Tanzania: Lake... | reverse complement strand
ACCAGCACAGATTTTTATAATATTAAATCTGTGTCATCTGAGTAATCTGTGGTTTATTTTTTATTTCGTTATCACAAGGTCTTTCTTTTCTACCTTTTCAGCGCCTTTTGAGCTTATGACCTTTGCAAAGGCGGTCTCGGGCTGCACCTGCACTACCCTGGCAACCGTATCGAGCGGCTCTTTTAATACAAATTCCCCTTCCCTGATTTCACGGAACAATAATAACTTCATACCAACGCCGACGCCGCTTTTAGCGCCGGTATTAACGTGGAATCCGTTACCGGAGACGTGAATAACGTTCCCTTCAATCATGGGAAACTGTCGTTTCATCTTTAATGACAATCCATGCATAAGCCATTCGAGGTTTTTCATACTCTTATCTTCATCGTATACATCGGCATTCGCAAGCACCCGCGTTGTTTCCGTGTCCACCAGTCGTAATGTAACGTTAATACCTTTGGCGTCTTCTTCCACGGCGCCAAATAACATGCCCTCGGCAGCACGAATCTTGCCAATCTTGATGGCGGCATCCGGTGATGTGAGTTCGGTGTTGCTGATCTTTTGCTCATGGAGAATTTCTTCGAGCTTTGTTCGATCCCTTTCAACGAAGTTAAATCTCTTCGGCTCTTCATCGAATGCCTTGAGCAGCATAGAATAAACCGTTTCAGAGGGCACACCTTTTTCTGTAAAAATCCTTAAAGGCAAAAGAGCGACAGTGTATCGGGCGTCTGTCTCTAGAAGCTCAAAGGTCTTTTTTGTAATTTTTACAGGCGGAAGCTGGGTTTCGTTGCCTTGGGCATCGACGGCTTTCACGGTAATGGTGTTTTCCCCTTCGTTCAGCGTTAGATAATGATTGAAGAAGACATGCTTCCCCTGTCGAATTTCTAATGGACTTTGATTCACGAAGAGTTTTGCAACGCTGTTGTCATCATGTACATTTCCGCTGAAGAAGAGGTTTGCATCGTAAACAACAGCCGATTTTATATCGGTATGTATTGTAGGAGGAACGGTATCCTTTGCCGTGCTTTGTGGAAGGGTTTGTTCTTGCTTTTCCTCTTCCCCATTGTTTTCGTCAGGCTCAGGAGAGTCCTGGGGAGACGATTGCGATACATCAATATCCTGAGAAGCCAATAATGACTTGATGCTGGATTTATCAAATTTGCTTGCAGCAATTAAGATGGGTTTATTTGTTGAATGAAAGACGTATTTAACGTTGTTCTGCGCGCCTTCCGGCCATAATGAGGCTTTTGTGTCTACCTGTTGCATGCCTCTTGTTTCATTTCCTGCTATATCGATGACCTTAAATGAAATTTTATTACCGTCTGTCAAAGCAATATCCTCATCAAAATGATCCTCTTTGTATGAATGAATACGCACTTCGGTGTCATTAATATAAAATTCCTTTAAACCGTAATCATCCACAACCGTCCCTTTTACTGAGGCTATTTGTTTACCGTCCTTTTGGTGTATCCGGACATCATCCAGATATAAAATTGGAGGATGTATGTCCCGTATCACCGTGAGATTTTTCTTTGTGCTTTTTCCCGTAAGGTCTGATGCTTCCAAACTAATCACATTTTCGCCGGGCTGGAGGGGCACGTCTTCGCTAAAGTTGATGTTCTTTTCAGCAAGCTCGATAAATAACTTTTTTCCCTGAATAAGGATATTGTTACAATTCGCACAGCAGTCGTCAGAGACGACCCCTTTCAGGTTTATTATGGGTGTATTTACAAATTCACCGTCTGCGTGCGAGTATATTTTAATCTCCGGCGGTTCCTGGTCGCTCTTCGTAATCTTCAGGATTGCCTCATTGGATTTGTTCAGATAAAATTTGGCCCTGGCAGAATCTGCGGTGGAAAGTGATGTTTCCAGTTCCTTTTTGGCCTCTTCATACTTTCCCTGATTATAGTAAACAATCCCCAGTTCACGGTGTGCAAAATATTCCCAGAAATGGAGGCCGTAACTCCTGGCAGAACGTTCGTCCTTGCTTCTGAGGCTGATGGATTTTTTGAAATCTTGTATGGCTTCGTCGTAGTACCCGCCATCGGCATACCAGCGGCCTCGTACGTAATGGTTCCACCACTTGCCACGGTAAAGATTGAAGTCTCTGGTTATTTCTTCTTTCGAACAACCGGGTTTAAAATAGTCCCGCCAGTTATCCGTACCGATATTGGATACCGTGGCGCAACTGACAAACATTGGTAACAATAAAAACAGTAAGGCAATCAATTTGAATTTTTTAATAATCATGGTATTTATCTGAAAGTACGTGTTCTCCGCGCTAGGACCTCCGTGGTAAACTATTACTATTTTTACAATTTCCGTTTTGCAGCGATCTTTTCCCTGATTTTTGCAGCGACATCACTTGCTACAATCTTTAGATTATCATCGCTCTTAAAGGCATATTCAAGTGTGTCAACAAGGGTTGTGGCGGTATCCACGATTTCCATCCTTAAAACAAATTGATCCGGTGTATCGCCAGGAGAAACCCCGCCAAAACAGAAAAACGCCGCCCCCTGTATTTTCCCTAATCCGATTCTAAACATCTCATCGGCAAGGATTGAACCGCCGAGCCTTTGTTCCCTTAAAATTTCCTCCTGAAATTCCAAATCCCTCTCGACAACACTCAAACCCTTTTGACTGACCAGCGCATCAATAATCCTTTGCCGAAACCTTTCCATATCACGCCTGTTTGACAATACGCCCATTTTTAAGGTAAATTCTTTGAGAGATATAGGCACGACTTGCGGAACTTCTACAGGCTCGTGCATCTTTTCTTTTTCCTTTTTGGCTACCTTGGGTTTTTCTTCCTTAGTTTGTTCCTTTACCACTGCCTCTAATTCTTTGATGAGCGCATCAATGTTTTCTTTTGTTTTTTGTTTATCTCCTTTATCACGTGCAGACTCGGCGTATTCCAGTTGAGTTCCGCCGGAAGGAAAAGGTTCTGTCTTTGCGGCTTCCCTTTTTTCACCGTCTGTCAATTCGTAGTAAAAGTCTGTCGTTTCCTCCGGATTGACAAATATGGTATCTGTTACATCAGCGTAGCCTTTCTTTTTTATAGTTATGGGATAAGTGCCGCTCACCAGTCTGATGCTTAATGGACTTGTACCGACTTCCTTCCCATTTACCAGTACACTTGCCCCTTCCTGGCTTGTGCCGATTTGGACGGTTCCAAAACGAGGCGCAGTGGTTGTTTGTCCTTTTTCCTCCGGAGAAATTTCTATACCCGGAAAACCCAGCGGAAGGTTATTGTCGAAATTTCCTGCGGTATCAGGATGCTGTGCGTTCTGAGTTGCGCGCTTAACATTTTCTTCGAGAAAATCGAATGACTCTGCGAGGGTTACGATGCCGTTTTTGTTTCCTTCCACATCCGCTTTTCCTTTCATTCCTTCCAGCAAATAGTAAGTAAATGCCCCGTGCCCGCCACCCCACAGGCTGGATTCCATAGACAATTCGCCTGCCCGGCTTGCGCTTACTATTCCCCACCCTTCCCTGGTTGACTTTAGCTCAGCGAGGGCGATGTTGACGGTGTTAGAAAATCCTCTTGTGCCCACACCTCCTTCCGTCAGTCCGGCGCTATGACACGCATCGGCAAAGAAGATCAGCCTCTTTGCAGAGATGTATCGCTTCATATCAGTATTGACATTTTCCATGTGATAGGCCGTTGCGGACAGACTGTCGAGTTCGGAATCGTGCATCAGCAAATAAATATTGTTGGGGCGGTCTGGCTCAGGCTCGCCGTGACATGCCATAAAGATAACGACAAAATCAGTATCGATTGCTTTTTTAAGAAAATTGGTAACGGCCAGCTTTACATTTTTCAGGGTTGCCTGCTCATTTTTTAAGAGTAAGACATTTTCTTTATTAAAATTGCCGCCGATGGGGCTGGTAATAAAGTCATAAAAAGCCTGAGCATCTGCATCGGCATATTTCAGGTCGGGTATTTTGGGGTCTTTATAATCGGATATGCCCACTACAACGGCATAACGCTGGATATGTTGGTCTTCAAAATATTGTTTGGGTGACAATATGCCACGGATAAACTGACCTCCGGCGTGGGCGAGATCTCTATCCTGGAGTTTTAAACCTTCTTTCGGTTTATCCATGATAATCTTTTTTTCCTGCGATTCCTGGACAGATGTGATGCTTCCTTCCCTTATTATGCTCTTATCAATTCCGATTTCTATGAGCGCTTTGGATTTATATTCTTCTTTTTTCCCCCCTTTAAAATAGACAATCGTGGCGCTTGCCTGATCCTCGATTTCGAGGATGTCGCCTTTTTTCAGTTCCATGGCCTTTTTTGCCGCTTCCTTTTTATCCCCACGAAGAAGCCATACTTTCCCGGTAACGGCCTTTATCATGCCCGTTTCAGGCGATTCTGTATCCTGAGAAAAGGCAAAAGAAACAAGATTAAATAGAAATAAAAAAGATACAAGGCTGATTAAATGTTTTGTGTTCAATAAGGGCTTGTTCATAATATATATCCTCGAGAAATTGAGAGATATTGTCAAATTTCTATTCGATACAGCTTAATGGGCTGCGTTTTACCACGCAGGGTAATCTCTTTTTCAGGCGTAATATTATCCGGATTTTTTAACCGGGAAAAGGTTTCTTCTGTTATCAGGATATTTGCTTTAAATTCCTTCGTGAGACCTTCTACGCGGGATGCTGTGTTTACCGTGTCTCCGATTATCGTATATTCCATTTTGAGTGTTGAACCAATGTTTCCCACAACAGCTTCTCCCGAATGGATTCCTATGCCAATACGCAGGGGTATGTCGAGCATGAGTTCTTTATTGAGTATATCGAGCATGGATATCATCTCTTTTGCAGAATTTACTGCCAGCGCTGCGTGTTCCTCCCGCGCTATGGGGGCGCCAAAAAAGGCGAGGATTCCATCCCCGATATATTTATCGAGTGTGCCTTTATTTTTTAATATGATGTCGGCCATCATGGCAAAATAGGAGTTTAATATTGACACAACTTGTCGTGGGTCTCGTTTTTCTGAAAGTGCAGTAAATCCGCGAATATCGGCAAAAAGCACCGTTACCTGGACGCGATTGCCTCCTAAAGGTATTTCGCCTGGATATTTTAATAATTCCTCAACTACCTCTTCGCTGACATAATGCTTGAATATTCTCTTGATCCTTCTTTTTTCTTTATCTTCAATGGTGTACCGGTAGGTAAATACCGCCGTGTAAGTAAGCGGAATAGCGTCTAATGGACAAATCATGTCCAGATGAATATTATATTTGCCGAAGAGAAAGATACAGAAGTTAGCGTAGCCCGCTGCGACAGCAAATGCAACAATTCCACCAGGGATAGGCGACAGCTTGAAAGAGGTAAAACTGGTCAAAAGACCCAGAAATAAAATTACCAAAATGGTCTGCCAGAGTTTGAGCGAGGTTATAAAGCTTCTTTCCAATATTGTATTGATTACATTTGCGACTATTTCAATGCCCAGTGTCTGCCGTGTTCCTGTGTAATATTGTGAACGGTAAAAGGGTGTGGGTTTGAAGTCCTGGCTGTAAATGTTCCCGGGGCCTATTAAGACAATTTTGTCTTTGAAATTTCTTTTGAAAAAGTCGGTCTGTCCCTGACGTGCCAATTGCCAAACCTTATAGAACGATATGATAGGGAATGTGCCGCTGGGGCCTGCAAAGTTAATGAGCATTTCGTTATAAGGATTGACAGGGATTGCGTAGTCACCCACGAAAATAAGGTCTCCTTTTTTCTCAATGTGACTGTTGAAATACTTTGCGACAACTTTTAATCCAATGTATGCATAGATATTGCTTTCCGCATCGTTCAGCAGCAATGTCTGCCTCCGAACGCAGCCGTCATTGTCAATGGTCAGGTTTGAAAATCCAATATTGTCAGGGTCTGCTGCATAGAGGTAGCGAGGCAGAGGATTTGAAGCCTTGAGACCACCTATCGTATTATCCCATCGTAGTAAATTAATCATAATTACATTCTCCGCCTCCATTAAGGCTTCTGCCATAATACCATCAAGGTCTTCTCCTTCGACCTTTTTTTTTAATGCTATGGTCTGGAGAAAGTCAAGACCCATAGCCCTTGCCCCTCCGCCAGCCACGGCTTTAATAATATCGGCAAAGTAAGGACTCCAGAATATAAATGGATCCTTTATTTTATCCAGCGCCTCCTCATCTGTCCCGATGATTACTATCTTATCATTTGTGGGGATTGTACCCCGACACAAAAACCTGAAATCAAGACACTTAAGCTCAATGCCCCTGAGCAAACCTGTACTCAGAAGTAAAATCATTATTCCACCACATACAAGACCGATAAGGACTATGGCTATACAACGCCTGAAAAACACCGTCTTGCCAGGGTGGAATGATATCATTTGTAAACGTTATTTTTTCTTACTTAACTTGATATTTAATTTTTTCTCTTTTTCCGCTTCGAGTTTGATATTCTTTTTGTAACTCTTGTAACCGCTCTTTTTTGCCGTTAGCGTGTATTTTCCTGGTTCCAGATCGGTAATCGAGTAGTTGCCATCGCTGTCTGTCGTTGCCGTTTTTGTAACCTTTTTCTTCTTAAGGGTTATGGTTACGCCTTCCATCGGACTACTTTTCTTTTTATCTTTTACCGTACCGGAAATACTCGCTGTTTTTGGGGCAACGGTCAGTCCTATGTTTTGTGTTGTCGTATTGAGTGAATTTACACTCACCGTCTGGCTTCCTGTCATATATCCGGATACATCTGCGGAAAGGGTGTAGGTCCCTGACGATAACTGCAGAAAATAGGCGCCGCTTTTTGTGGTGGTGTAAGAACCCCTTGCCCCTTGCACGGAGATTGTTGCGCCGCTGATTTTGTTATTCGTGGCTGTATCAAAAATATACCCTTTTACAAAGCCAGGATACCCGTTTGCTAACTTTGGTGTAAAACTGCTGTAGGTTTTTGTGATATTTTTATTCTTGCCGGCATTGTGGTTCGATGCTGTTCTGTGGAATATTGTTTCTGTGGATGTGCCGGCGGATGTGTCCATATATGTGATGCCTCCGGTATTTATTGCCGCAACCGTCCAGTAGTAGGTTGTCCCATCAATAAGGCCTGCTGATTTATCTACGGTGACGATACTGTCAGTCAGCCCTTTCTTCTCATGTTTTATTGTTGTAAAGTCGATGGATTCAGATATCTGGAATGTGTAGGTTTCCGCGCCAGATGAATCTTCCCAGTCTAGCATTAAACCAACAGCGGTTTCCTGCCCATTATATGGAGAAATGTAACTGAAAGCATCCGGAGGGTCCACACTCGCTTTATTTCTCAATACATCGGATTCCATAAATGGGGTAATTCCCCCAAAATTATCCCGCGCAAAATAAAATATTTCATACTCTCCTGTCTTTTCAAAATCGTTAAAATCCTTGTTTCCTTTAAAATCGTTCCAGATATACTTTTTCTCTGCAGAATCAAACTCATCATAGCTAAATCTGGGGAGGTTGATGACCTGCTGTTCCGTGGCTTTCTTGTCGTTTTTCAGACTGAAATTGGCTGATACAATTTCTGTCCATGCCTCATCAACCATGGTGGTATCATTTACCTTTGCATAGAGGGTAGGTGCGTCGTCATCTTCCTCCAGGGTAATCACATCTGTGACCGCAGTCAGTTCAAGCGCTGTTGTGGTTGTGCCGAAACCCAGTACCATATTTGCGGCAATTTCGCCGTCTTTACCGCTGAGCGAAGAAAGCACTCCGTACGTTCCAACGCCGTCTCCGTTATCATCAAGCAGCGGGTGTTGCGCTGAGTCGTCAAAATATTGCCCGTTGCCGGCGCTGGCGCCTTTCAGGCCATTTCCATTCTCGTTTTCTGTAAACTCAGCGATCTTATCCGAGGCTTTCTCGTAACACTTCTTCAAATTCAGTCCTCTGTAAGCATATTTAAAGAATTCCCATACGAAATAATCCGCATGCCGTACGGTCTCATCGGGTGGTAAAGGGCATTTATAAGCAACCTCTTCTGTGTCTGAACTGGCGATAATAACGCGCTTAGAGCCTGATTTAGACAGGGCATTGATAAAACTTCCTGAGCGATTTGCGCCCATGACGATTACAATGGGTTCTTCCGATGCAGTTGAATTCAATTGAGACTCTAAGCTATTTAGTGTATCTGCCAGATCGCTGGTCTTTAATGTGTCTGGATACATAAAGAAATTTTCTTTGTCACCGAATCCTACAAAGATTATATACAACGGGGCCGGAGATTCGTTCATACTACTAGCCATTTCAGTAATCGTATTTAGTATTTCGTCTTTGGCAGGTGTTCCATATACACCGTCTTGAGAGTCATCAAAATTGAAATAATAGATATCCTCCTCCGCAAAGCCCCTTTTGAGGAGTTTTTCGTAGATATCATTTGTCGTTAAATTGTGAGAATCTAAAGCTGTTTTTCCTTTGACACGACCTTCTACAAGGATGGCATACCCTGCTACCTCCTTTGCAGCTTCCAGGACTTCGATTTCGATAGTTGCGGAATTTGTGCCTGTAAAACTATTATCTTCTTCAAAACCAACCAATAATTTCCAGGCGCCTATATCAGGCAATTTAACAACCTCAAATTTGTATTGAATTTGATCGTTTGACAAAAACGGTTGTGTTTCAATTACGTCCTCGTACTCTCCATCGGGATCGATACTGATCAGTTTTAAGTTTTCTTCCAGGAATTCGTTTCGCGTTGTTTCGTTATCAGGTGTTAACGTCACAATCCCTGAAATATCCACTGTTTGGTCAACCTGGATTTCCAGGGAAGAAGTATCTATGGTGAGTGCGACTTCTGCCTGATTTACCGCAAATGTCAATGCATTGCTTTCTGCACTATTATGATCACTGTCACCCTCCCAACTGGCCACCACACCCCAGGAGCCTCCATCTGGAGGAAAATAATCAGTTAAGGTAAAAATACCGTTGGAATCCGAGGTGGCTGTCTCTGTTTCTGTTTCGCCTTCGTCATTTGTGAATGTCAGGGTTACCTGCGCTTGATGGGCAGGAGAAATTCGCCCAAGTATTGTTATAGACTCACCAAAGGTTATCTCCGAATCTGATATGTTTAATTCTATAACAGATGCCTTACGTGTAACAGAAATGTAATTTTCCTTTATTTCGGTATCAGACCCGCCTAACCCGGTTATCGTAAGGCTAACGGTAAAATTTCCACTGCTGGTATAGGTATGTGTGGGATTCTGTGCAGAGCTGGTGGAGCCGTCTCCGAAGTCCCACAGCCATGAAGAAATATTGCCCACAGACTGGTCTGTAAATTGAACAGTTAATGGTGTTTCGCCAGTTGTTGGGGTAGCCGTGAAGTCTGCGGTTAATGGGGCGGTAGATTTTGCGCCGATGCTGTAAAGGTATCCATCGGAAGAACCGATATAGAGAAGTCCATTACAACCGATGGCCGGCGAAGAATTGACTTCGTCCTGCGTTTTATATGTCCATTGCAGAGCGCCATTTTTGCTGAGGGAATAAATATTTTTATCCAAAGAACCGAAATAAATGTTTCCATTTCTGTCTATTGCAGGAGAAGAAGTGATGGCATCGCCCGTTGCATACTTCCAATTCAATAACCCTGTAGTCCTGTTTAATGAATAGAGGCTGCTGTCTTCAGAACCAGCATAAACTGCGTCTGCGTCCGTTGCCGTGTCGATTGCAGGGGTGGATGAAATCTCATCGTTGGCAGTATATTTCCATTTAAGCGACCCGTCATTTTTGTTCAGGGCTTGAATTTCACCACTTCCAAGTCCAATGACGATAGTCCCATTTTTTTCGTCAATCGCAGGTGATCCAACAATAATATCATCTATTTCATAAGTCCATTTTTCAGTTCCGTCAGCGGCGTTGATAGCGTAAATTGCGCCTCCTAACGTACCGACGTAAAGAACGTCATTGCTTGTATCCAACACAGGAGACGCCCAAATTTCCCCATCCAGTTCAGATTTCCACACCAGCTTACCGGAGGTATCAAGGGCATACATATTTTTATCTTCAGAACCAAAATAGATGGATCCGTCCTGCGGTTTTATTACAGGAGACGAACTGATGCCTCCTGAAGTTTTGTATCGCCACTTGAGCGAACCATTATTTCGAAAGGCATAGAGGTACCCGTCTTCCGAACCAATGTAGATGGCACCCCCGGCATCTATAGCGGCAGTGGCGTATATTTCGCCGCCCGTAGAGTATGTCCATTTTGTCGCACCTTCAGGACTTATGGCGTAGAATTTTCCACTAATATCACCAACGTAAATCGTAGAGTCAGTTCCCAGAACCGGAGATGCCATGATTTCACTTCCTGTTTTGTATTGCAAATAGAGTGTGTTTTCTTGCGGTCCATTCAGCGGACTCTGTCCCGTGTGCTGGATGTCATGCATGAACATAGGCCAGGGGGAGTTAGCGAGCTGGGCAAGCAAGACAGAAGGACAAAGGACGAAAACCAGGCTCACGATTAACCAGACAAAAGAGAAACTACTACAGGGACGGGCAAAAAGATTCTCTGATTTTTCCTTTTTTTTAGAAGAAATGCAGGGCTGACGGATAGTATTCAAGGCTATTTCTCCTTTCTGAAGGGTCTTAAAACTGATGACAATGTACTGTTTTTGAGAAAACAATGTCAAGTGTTTTTTCACATGTCTCAAAAATAACCCCTGGCGCGGCGTAACCGCAGCCAAAGCATGGCGTGTGGCGGGTGACGGGTGACGTTTTTCCCCGTCAGTACGGGGCTGTCCAAAAAGTTCGATTTTCAAGTGTCGTTGCGAGCACGTTCGCTTTGCTCAGTGTAAACTCCGCGAAGCAATCTATTTTGATGTACAGGAATTTCAAAGGTTCGTTCCTCCTTCGCAATGACATATAGTAAACGCAATAAATAAGTTGACATAAGAGATGATAGAAGTATATACTAAATCCCGATTATTTTGCATAATAAATCGGGAGGAAGCAAATGAAAGTATTAAAAATAACGAATGCAGAAAT
>Ga0194110_10009421_pt1 | contig 10985 bp, 7 predicted proteins | sample TA2Kig1200mmetaG_FD_146192 | JGI IMG/M metagenome (GOLD analysis project Ga0194110, IMG submission 146192) | Freshwater microbial communities from Lake Tanganyika, Tanzania - TA2015032 Kigoma Deep Cast 1200m | ecosystem: Environmental > Aquatic > Freshwater > Lake | place: Tanzania: Lake... | reverse complement strand
GCGGTTCGCCCTCTACGCCTTCCACCCGCCGGCTCAGGGACATGTCCCCACGGTGAGTGTCGTCAGCGGCGGCGGGGCGTTCGGTTCCTCGCGGTTCATGGAGATCGGCGGCGCCCGGGAGATGGGCTTCTACATTGCTGGGCTCCAGGAGCAAGTCCTCGCCGATCACGCTCCGGCCCTGCGGCGGGCCAACCGGTACGGCGTCGCCATACACATGCCGCGCCAGGCCACTGTGAAGATTGGGGATACCCCCGTGGCCTTCGACTGGTCGGTTGATCCCAGGGCCTACGCGCTCCACGTCCTCTCCCACTTCCACATGGCGGGCCACAACGTCACCCGTTACGTCGGGCACCGGAAAGAGCAGGCCAACTGGCATTTCTACCACCCCCCGAGCCAGTACTGGGGCGACCACTGGCAGCCCTCCTACCTGCACTATCTCGGAGACGGATGGTGGTACTATGAAACCGCGGACGAGCCCTCCGGCCACCGGTCGGGGACGGCCGACATAGCCGGCGTCTATGAGCCGCTCCAGGACACGGAGGCCCGGTACTTCGACACCCTGAGCCGCTGGTACACGGTGGTGGAACGGGGCTGGGGCGCGACGGCCAACTCGTACGCCGCCCCCCGATTCGGGATTGACCAGCTCCGCGTCTGGCGGGAGGAGCCGGGCGTGGATGTCCGCTACAACCCTGCTCGCAAGGTAGCCCGTCTCGCCATTCCCCCTAACCAGTCCTCCGTGGAAGTGCCCTTCCAGGTCACACACACCTGCACCAAGCCCTGCTCCTACTGGGTTTCGCGTTTCGCAGCCTTCGCCAAGGTCCCAGCCTGGGATGGCCGGGGCATCTACCTCGACGCCAATGCGAACGGCGCAGTGGATGCCGGGGAGGCTGAACTCGGGCTTGAGACCCCCGTCTTCCAGCCGGGCGAGACGAAGCGCTTCGTCTGCCGGGTCGAGACAGGCAAGCTCCCCCTCAACGGCACAGCGGCCCGCGGCGTGAACCTCCGGGCGCACGACCCGGCGGACCCCTGGAGCCTGCGGGGCGACAGCATGATGATCCTCATCCACAAGTCGGAGAATCCGCGGGCCGTGCCGCTGGACAGCCTGACGGCGCTGAACTGCCTCAAGACCGAGCCGGTCAGAGCCAACCAGCCCCCCGTGGCGACCATCGAGGGGCCGGCCCAGATCACCGCCAGGGCGGGTCGGGCGCTCACCCTCAAGGGCACGGTCTCGGACCCCGACGGCCCCGAGCGCCCTCAAGCAGCCTGGGACTTCGGCGACGACACGGAGATCACCTACGGCCCGGCCGTCACCCACACCTACGCCCGGCCGGGGCGATACACCGTCACACTCCGTGCCGCAGACAGCATCCTTGAACGCATGGCCTCCGTGAAGGTCACTGTCACCCCCTGAGGGTTGAAGTGTCACGGTCAGATTTGTCTGGAAAGGGCGACTCACCCAAACGCGATTTGGGGCCTCCGGCGCGAGCGTTCGGGTTTCCGGGCCGATCGCCGCAAGCGCCATTCTATACTACGCTTACGTCGAACTGCTCCCTCCCCCCGGGGCCTGAAGGTGGTATTGGTCTAAGGGTGCTCTCCGGTCGCGTCCTGGTGCATCCTACGCAGTTCTCCATGGCGTCGTTGTAAAGCGTTGCCAAATCAGCACATAGCAGTGTCATATAACGATAAGCCAGCCCAGCGTCGTCCTTCGCCCTTGGTCCGCTCACATGCCGGCGGCTCTCCTGAGCGCCCGGAAGACCGCCGTCTCGATGGCCTGGGAGGTGACGGTGGCGCCGGTCACACCGTCCACCTCCAGGCCCTGTTTGGCGATGATCCGTTCGGGCAGTATCCTCCTTGCCCCGAGGTCGGCCCGCTCCTTGTGCTCAAGCTGAATGTCCGCAATCCTGCCTCGCTCGATGGTGACCCGGGCGAGGATGTTGTCCGAATAGCCGAACGCCGTGCCCGTGCAGGTGCCGTCCTTGAGCCGGGCTGACTTGAGCGCGGAGCGTTCGAGGAGCTCCAGGCGGGCCTCCACCCGCTCGACGTTTCGCCGGATGAGGAGTTGGGAATCGTTGGGGAGCTTGCTCCCCTCGTAGCGCTGGATGGCCCGCTGATAGGATTCCCTCGCCTTAGCGGCGTCGCCCAACTCGGCGCAGATGTCGCCTCTAGCGGCCAGAATGCCCGCTTCCGCGAAGGAGGCCCAGGGCGGGTCGGGCAGGGACTTCAGCGCTTCCGCGAGGGCATCGAGCGCCTTGCGGTGCTCGCCGAAGTGCCGGTAGCACGAGGCGCTCCTGGACCAGGCGCCGCTGTCCTTCTTCGCCAGCTTCTGGAGTTCCACCAGCGCCCAGGCGTACTCGCCTGCCAGGAAGTAGGTCGCGGCGGGGAGCCCGTCCCTGGCCTTTCCTTCCTTCTGGTAGACATAGGCCAGCTTGACGGCCTTCCTGCGGTCGGCGGGGTCGGCCGTGAAGAGCAATTGCTCGATGCGGTCCCACGCCTTGTTCCAGGGCTTCGAGGTGTCGAAGTCAACGGAGACCGACTCGAGCCACGGCGGCGGGTCCCTGAGTTGGGCGAGCGCCTCCTTCAATGATGGCCTCTGTGCCTCGCCTCCGTTGAGCGGGCGTCCTGCGGCGACGAGGACCGCGAGCAGCAGGAGCCGTCGCGGCAGCCCAGCACGTGGATTCGTCATCGCCTGCTCTCCTCCTTCGCGCTCCCAGGAAGCGTCCCGCGCTTGTAGCGATAGACCCACATCGTGCCGCGGTCGTCGCTGTCGCCGGCGGTGTAGATGAAGTGGGCGTTGACCTCCGGGGAGTAGAAGCCGTGCACGCAGTGGGAGACCACTTCGGCGGGGATCGGCAGCGGGGCGTCCCAGGCGCCGGCCTCCGGGTCGTAGGCGGAGATGCCCCGGTTCTTGGGGTCCATGCACCAGCCGAACAGGCAGAGCACCCGATCAGCCGCCGCGTCGTAGTGGACGCAGCAGTAGTTGGCTCCGGGCCAGCGCATGGCGTGCTCCTTGTTCGGCGGGTTGGACCAGGCATTGGTCTTGGGGTCGTAGATGTAGACGAAGCCCTCGTCCTTGCCGTAGGGCCCGCGGTATGAGCCTCCGCCCACGCAGATGCGGTCGCGCTTGGGGTCGTAGCAGGCCCCGAAATCAATGCCCTGCGGGGTGGGCCCCTTGGCGCCGGCGTCGGCGCGCTTGTGGGTGGCCGGGTCGGCGAGCAGCGTCACCCCACCCCCGGCGTAGGCCCAGAGGGCCTTCTTGCCCGGCAGGTAGAAGAGGACTCCGCCGAAGCCGGCCCCGAGCGGGGGGCGCTCGAAGTTGCCCGTGACGGTGTTGAAGTAGTAGGGTGCGCCGGCCACCTTGTCGGCCTTGCCCTGCTGGGCGAGCAGCTCCCGGCCTTTCTTGCACCACTCCTGGTCTCTGACGTGCTGCTCGTTGCCGATGCCGCCCCCACCGCCGGCGAAGACGTACTTGCGGAGGTCGGGGTCATACGTGTGGGCTTGATAGCTGTGCCCGGCGATGGCCGAGAAGGGCACCGGCTGGCCCTCCTTGTCCACCAACTGGCCGTCGTCGTTGACCTTCAGCTCGCCCTTCTTGATGTTCTCCACGAAGCTCCGGGTGTCTGTTCCCGGGTAGAGGCAGATCCAGCGATGGCCGTTGAGGTCGTAGAACCAGATGTCGTCCATGAAGTAGCCGTCAGGCTTGATGTAGCCGTGGACGCCCTGGCCGTTGAGGAAGGCGCCGCCCAGGTCGCCGGCGTAGGGCATCTTGGCGCTCCAGGAGCGGCCCCGGGCCTTCCCCCATTTGGGGTCGGGCGCGGGCGGGCCGAGGTTCAGCCACTCGTTGTCGCCGAGCGCCTTGATCTTCCCGATGGTCGGGCCTGGCGGACTCGGCAGGCCCGCGAGCACTCCCTTGCGCTCGGGGGCCGGTTGGCCGGCGGCCGGGGCCGACCCGGCCGCCATCGCAGCTCCCGCCAGAAGCGACAGGGTCAACACTCTCCGCTCCATGTCAGGTCTCCCTATGGCTTCTGGATGCTCACGCGGTTCTTGCCCTTGGTCACGGTGAGCTTGTCCAGTGTGACCATGCCCCACTTGTCGGACGTGGCGGAACCGGACTGGACAACCTTGCCGTCAGCGAGCGAGGTGTTAGTCCACCGGAACTGGCCGCCGGGGGCCGCCTTGAACTTCTGGCAGCGACGCGGGGTGAGGTCCACCATGCACTCCTCCTTGGGCGCCCCTCCCTGCCCACCGGTCAGGAAGGCGGTCACTTCCCAGCGGCCAGGCTCATCCACAAGGTCGCTAGTCTCCCAGCGTAGGTAGAGGTTGAGGCCGCCTTCGGGGTCGCCGTCGAACCAGTCCTTCCTCAACTCGCCGACGACGATTGTACGCGCCCGCCCGTGGCATGCAAGCATCCCGGGCATGCCCACCTGCGGGCTCCGCCATTGAACCGCGGCTTGACGCCCCTGCCGGCAGAGGCGTATGATCGCGCCATTCGACCGACCCAAGTGGCTGCAAGCAGAGGAAGATGGTGCTGCGGACGCAGTCGCTCGCATGGGACCTGGGCCTAGCCCTCGGGGTCCTTCTGGGAAGAGCCTGCGGAGCCGCGGAGCCCGTTGTATCGGGCTGGCGCGGCGATGGCTCCGGAGTCTATCGGAACGCCCAGCCGCCCATAGTCTGGAGCGACAAGCAGAACGTGCGCTGGGCCGCCGACGTGGGGGATGGTTTCTCCTCGCCCGTTGTGAGCGGCGACAGAGTCTTCGTCAGCGTCGAGCCGGACGTCCTGGTCTGCGTGGACGCGGCGAGCGGGAAGGAGCTGTGGCGGCGCGGGCACGGGGCTGGGCAGATCCCTGCTGAGGCCGCCAAGGACGTGGTCGAGGGGAAGTTCGGGAGCGGCAATGCGGCCCCCACGCCCGCCACCGATGGGACGCACGTCTACGTCGAGTTCGCCAGCAGCCTGGTGGCCTGCTACGACTTCGAGGGCCGGCGCGCGTGGGTGAAGGCGTTTGGCATCCGGCCCCTGAGCAAGGACGGCCGCAGCGCCTCCCCGGTCCTGGCGGGGGAGAGGCTGCTGGTTCACATGGGATGCCTCACCGCGCTCAGCGCGAAGGCGGGCGAGGTGCTGTGGAAAGTCACGGAGGCCGTGGAGGGCCACGGGACGCCGCTCGTGGAGCGCCTGGGCGGCCAGGACGTGGCGATCACACCCGGCGGGTGTGTCGTCCGGGTCGAGGATGGGAAGCTCCTCGCGCGCGGCCTCGGGGGCCTCAACTATGCCAGCCCGGTCGTGCTGGGGAAGACGGCATTCTTCATGGATTCCGTGGCCAAGGCGGCCGAGCTGCTCGAGAAGGCGGAGCCGTTTCAGCCCAGGCAGGCGTGGTCGCAGGCCCCGGATGGCCACTTCTATGCCTCGCCGGTCGCTCACGAGGGGCTGGTTCATACCGTGGCGGACGGAGCGACGTACTATGTGCTCGACGCCCGCACGGGGGAGATAGTGCTGGAGCATCCGCTGCCGATCCCGCCGGCCGAAGAGGGGGGCGGCGGCGGGGGCAACGCAATGGTCCTTTCAAGCCTGTGCCTGGCCGGCGGCCTGCTCTTCGTGGGCAACGACCGCGGGGACACGCTTGTCCTCCAGCCCGGAAAGACGTTCAAGCAGGTCGGCCGGAACCGCCTCGGCTCGGGCACGGGCAGCACGCCGACCTTCGCCGGGAAGTCCATGTTCCTTCGCAGTGGCCGCAAGCTCTACTGCATAGCCAAAGGGGAAGCCCAATGAACTCATCCGTCACGCGCGGCGTCGTCGTGGCGCTCGGGTGCGTCGCCCTCTTTACCGGTGCGGCGGCCGCGGGCCAGGTGCCGGCCTCGTGGGGCTGGCGGGGCGACGGAACGGGGCTGTTCCCGAACGCCGACCCGCCGGTGAAGTGGGGCCGCATCTCGGCGACCCTCAAGGGGCTGACCACCCAGGCGGCCAAGCCCTCGACTTCGCTCGGGCCGGGGCCGGCTGGCGCGCGTCCGGGGTCCAGCCCGGCCGCCCTCGGGAACATCCCCGAGTGGCTCGTCCTCGGCCCCTTCCCCTACGACCCGAAGGCGGAGACCGCCGAGCTGCTCGCCAAGGAATCCGTCCCTGGCGAGGCGGGGCTGCGGCCGGATGCAGGGGAGAAGGCCGGCGGCGCCGAGTGGAAGAGGGTCGCATCCACGGGGTCGCTCCTCAACCTCAAACCCCACTACCCGGATATGGCGGCCAAGGTCTTCTACGCGCACGCCTACCTGCACTCGCACGAGGGCGGGCGGCTGATGATGCGCCTGATGGGACCGACCTGCCGCTTCTGGCTCAACGGCCAGCCGGTCCACCAGACCGACGAGAAGGAGCTGCGGTTCGCCGACAAGGAAGTAGACCTCCAGAAGGGCTGGAACAGCCTGCTCGTGAAGGTCTTCACCAGCCAGCGGGCCGACAACTGGGCTGACATGTATAACCTGCCGCAGAACTCAGGCTTCTTCCAGGTCGTCCTCTGGGGGCGCTCCCCGGAGGAGCAGGCCGAGTCGCAGGGCATCCTCTGGGAGGCGAGCCTGCCCAACGCCCCGCGATTCAGTTGCGCCCAGCCCCTCGTCATCGGCGACCGCCTGGTCGTCAACGCCGACCCGTCGTTCGTGATCTGCTTCGACAAGATGACCGGCAAGCGCCTGTGGGCCGACTATTGCGGCCACAGCGAGTTCGCCACGCCCGACGAGCGCGCGGCCAAGCCCGACCTCTTCCGCCAGATCGACCCCAAGGCCGCGCGGATCAAGGAGCTGGCCTCCGCCTGGGCCGGCACGCTCGAGCAGCGGGTCGAGCTGAGCGGCCTGGCCACCGCCCTCCCCCGCCTGATGCGCCAGGTGGACGACAAGCGCTACGCCGGCGTGGCCGACCGCCAGGAGGCCGGCTCGGCCGGCCTCACCTCCCGCACCGACGGCAAGCACGTCTACACCTGGTTCGCCGACGGCGTGGCCGTCTGCCACGACCTGGACGGCAAGCGGAAGTGGATGACGCTGGAGAACGAGGGCCGCTCGGGCGGGACGGGCAACGACGGCCACGGCTACCAGACCTCGCCCATCCTCACCGACCGCGAGTTCGTCGCCGCCATGATGAACTACATTGCGTTCGACCGCGAGACGGGCAAGGTGCTCTGGAAGATGCCGTCGAACAACTACCGCTGGCCCCCCCGCGACCCCGGCGAGCCGATCACCGCCCCCGGCACCCCCTGCATCAACTACGAGGCCCTGGGCCTCTACAAGCCGGGCGTCGGCTTCTTCCCCTGGCACGCCAGCACCATCGCCGGGAACAAAGCGTACGTCCTCGACTGGTGCGCCGCGCACACGGGCACGGCGAGCGTCGAGTTCACCCTCCCCGAGGCCTTCACGCCCGAGACCAGGCTCAAGGGCCGCACCATCGGCTACCAGCGCGACAAGGAGTGGGGCCTCCTCACGATCGGCTCCTGGTCGGCGGCGGAGGTCACGGCGAACGCCCTTGTCCACGACGGCCTCATCTACACCGTGGCGATGGGCGGGCCGCTCCGCGTCTTCGACCAGGCGACCCTCGCCCCCGTCTACAGCGTGCGGCTCGACATGAACACGATCATGTTCGCGTATCCCTATCCGCACGGCTCGGGCGTGTGCGCCAGCCCGACCCTCGGCGGCAAGCACATCTACCTCTTCGGCAACGGCGGCCACTCGGTGGTGATCAAGCCGGGCCGCACGTTCGACCTCGTCGCCGAGAACCGCATCGAGCGCCTCCTCCCCGGCCGCTACCGCGGCAGCTACCCGCCGGTCCCGTCGAAGGAGGGCGCTCACCCGGAGTGCACGGTCAGCTCGCCGATCTTCGACGGCGGCCGCATCTACTACCAGGCCGAAGGCTACCTCTACTGCGTCGGGAAGAAGTAGATGCGGGACGAGAGGGCATCGGCGAGTCGCGTCCGCTGGCGCAGCGGTTCATGGCCGTCGTCTCGGCGCCCGAGTCCTTCGCCTCCCGGCCGAGGGCCTATATCGCCGGGTTCATCGCCGGAACTCCTTCTCGAGGGAGCCCGCGAGCGCCCTGTCCACCCGGGTCTTGCCCGTCTCCGTGAGCTTGATGGTGCCGCCGGTTCCTCCGGCCGCGCGGAAGAGGACCTCGCAGGTCCGTTCGCCCTGCGTGATCCTCGCGCCCTCCATGCCCGCATCCTGGAGCAGGCCGCACGCTCCAGGCAGGTCCTTCACGTCGGAGCCGGTGCAGTAGAGGACCGTCAGGAAGCGGGCCTCCGCCGCGGCTTCGGCCGGCTCGATCTCGAGCCGGCCCCAGCCGCCCATGCGGCGGCTGTCGAGCTTGGCTTCGGCATGGCTGAGGTTCGTCCACCATTTCAGCGACGGCTCGGGGTTCTCACCGCCCACCCAGAATCGCCGCGACACGAGGCCGATGCGGAACGCGTCGCCAATCTGGAAGGGCTTCGCCCCCGCCTCGATCGTGAACGAGACGTGCGGGTCCAGCTTGAGGTTCTTGTACTGCGGATGGCGCGGGGCGTCCGTGAAGGGCTTCCCCAATCCCGCGGTCCCGATTGGGCCGAAGACGCTGGATGTGACGCCGAACTTCGCCCCCGGGCCGCCCTCGACGCACTTGAGGTCGAGGGTCTCGGTGCAGGCGCCGAGGAGCGTCTTGATCCCGGTGAGCTTGCCATCGCCCTTGTTCGCTGCGGCCGCTTCCACGGACTTCACGACCACGCCGCCGATGCGGCGGATGACCCGCTTCTCGGGCAGCAGCGTCCGCACGAACATCCGACCCGCGCCGTCCGTGATCACGGCGTCGCCCGGCCCGTCGAACTCGGTGGTCCCCAACTCGGGCGTGCGCGCGGCCTTCGCCCGGACCTCCGGCTCGCCGATCACGTGCAGCAGCACCCGTTGCGTGTATTGGGGGCCGGCTGTCTTCACGCGATCGTGGATCACGAAGACGTCAGGCGCGAGGTAGAGCAGCTCGCGGGTGTACTTGGCGACAATCGCCGGCCCCTTGGGGTCCATGAAGGGGTCGAGTTCCCGGCGGTAGTTCCCGGTGAGGTCGGCGGCGACGTAGGTGAACAGGGGGTTCGCCTCATAGGACGTGATGTCGGCCGAGTCCCAGGGGCTGCCCTTGGTCGGCTGCTCTGCCTCGCGGCGGCTCCGGTGCCCCGGGTGGAGGACGCCGCCGTTGTCGCGGACCCGCAGGGCGCGGTCCCACATGCCGCCGGAGCGCTCGTGGGGGTCGTGGACGAAGAGGGTGTTGTGGGCGACGCCCTTGGCGGTGTACTTCGTCCCGTGGTTCTGGCGGTCGTCCTGGTAGGTCGAGTAGTAGCCCGAGTCGATGGCGAGATAGCCTCCGCGCGAGGAGATGATGAAGCTGCCACAGTCCTCGTGGCGGTGGCCGTTGAACCAATCGCCGGCCATGAAGTAGCCGAAGGTCGCCTCCGGCTGCCAGCCGCTGCGCATCGAGACCCATCCGAGGCCGTCGAAGAGGCGGGAGGGCGGAAGCTCGTCGGGTGGGGTCGCCGGGGCGGCCGGGTCGTGCCAGAGGATCGCGCACCAGAACTCGCCGCCATAGCCGTAGTGGCTCTTGGGGTCGGCGGCGTACTGATTGGCCATCCACTGGCACACGCGGTCGCCGGCGCGCGAGCCGAGCAGCGGCATGACGCTGAACTTGGGGCTTCCCGGGGCGAAGCCGTGGCCGTCGTTGATCCCGACCGCGGCGCCGCTCGACTTGAGGCACCTCACCTTGTCACCGAGCGATCTGGCGACCGCGGCATCGTCCACCCCTTCGCCGTAGAGGAAGAGGTCCTTCATGAAGGTCTCGCTGAAGGTATAGGCGTAGTGCTGATTCCACCAGACGAGATCGCGGAAGGCGGAGCGCGAATGGTCGTGGTCGGGGTCCCAGAGCCCCTTGCGCAACATTCGGCTGCCGATCTCCTGGATTTCCGCCTGGGTCAGCGTGTCGTAGATCCAATCGAGCGCGACGGACTCCTGGCCGGGCCGCTGCTCGGGGTTCTTCCAGATGCTCTGCTTGGCCGCCGCGGCGTACCGCCTGTCGCCCGTGGCCAGATAGCACAAGGCGTGCTGAATCGCGCCGCCCTCGCCCTTGTCGCAGGCAGCTCGCATCCTCGCGAAGAGAGCCTTGTGGCTCGTCTGACAGCGCGCCTTGACCTCAGGGAGGGTCTCCTTCGTGATGAAGATGCGCGGGTGCTCCTTTCGGGCCAGGGGGCAGCCGGCGGGCGCCTGGAAGCCGCCCGCCATGGGCGTCTCGCCGCCGGGGCAGAGGCTGGCGGCGAGCAGGAGCCAGCCGAACAGCCCAGCACGTGTCCGTTTCATCGAGCGATCTCCACCCTCGACTCCCCTCGTAGAAGCCCCGTGGCGGCCACGGGGCCGTGCTCCTCGACGCGCACGGGGCACAGCGCTACTCCGGTGGCTTGCCCTTTCTGAGGCGCTTCACGCAAGAGGGCCGCTCTTTCCCGACCCGCTTGTGACATCATCTTGCGCGCCCCCTCGGCAGCTCCTGAGTGGACTCGAACCCGTAGCCCTTCTCCGGCGTGAACGCGTCCTTGGCGGTGACCAGGGCGAACCCTGCCCGCGGGGCAAAGCCCGCTGGCCCGAACGCGAACCTGGCGGCTCCTCCCTGCGCCATGCCCGCGGCGGCCTGAGCCGCCAGGCCCAGAACCCCGACCGCGGCCCACAATCCCATAGGGCTGCCCCGGCGCGTTGGCCCGGCAGTCGGGACGACTGGCCTACACCGCGCAGCGGCGGCCATTGCAGACCTCTCTTGCTTACCGAGTAAGCTTCGCAACAAGACGCCTCGGCCAGCAGGGTAGTGGATGGACGGCGCGGAGTCAAGCGGGAGCGCGGCTAGCCCGCATTTCTCACCAGCGGCTGGTGAGAAATGCGGGAACCACCAAACCACAAGCACCAAGCGCCAAACAAGCCCCAAACTCCAATCCTCAATGGTCCAAGCGGAGACTACGTGGTGTTGCCCGCGA
>Ga0194110_10009417_pt1 | contig 10988 bp, 10 predicted proteins | sample TA2Kig1200mmetaG_FD_146192 | JGI IMG/M metagenome (GOLD analysis project Ga0194110, IMG submission 146192) | Freshwater microbial communities from Lake Tanganyika, Tanzania - TA2015032 Kigoma Deep Cast 1200m | ecosystem: Environmental > Aquatic > Freshwater > Lake | place: Tanzania: Lake... | reverse complement strand
CGATTTTATCACCCGCCACCCTTCTGCACTGAAGAAATATGTGAGTCCGCCGATCGGCGATACTTCAAGCGGTCTCCAGGCAAGAAAGTAGCGGTCATTGCTGAACGGAGCGAAGAACGCCACGCCCAGACCTCCGTTTGACATAGCATCACTGAGGCCATGCAAGACCATCACAAGGAAGAAAAAGAAGGCATACCGCCACCATCGAGGAGAATACCGTGGCACGTGGCGAAAGAAGAAAAACGCGACTGCGAAGCCGACAAGAGCTGCGATGAAGATCGAATGTGACAGACCCCTGTGGCCCAGAAGGTGCCCATAGGGAATTCCGAAATAGAATGATATCACATCAGCATCGGGAAGGACAGAACAATACACCGCCAACAACCAGAAGCTCAATGACTGCTTCTCGGACGAGAAGGCCTTTCCAACTGCAACCGAAAGGACCGCATGACCAAATAAAGAGGCTATGGTAGATCCCTTTCTGAAGTTGGCTCCTTTCTGTTCTCTAACGACTTCGATCACCGGTCAGCGTCATCTTCCTTCTCGACCCGGCGGTACGTCGTCTCGACTGCTTTGGCCTCCATTCCTTCAGGATGGATGTTGTAGGCGGTGATCGTCAAATGATCGTCATCGAGCAGCTCGAATTCCGTTCTCCAGCCCCATTTGGGTTCATTCTCGCCAACGTCGTATTCGCCCCGTACGGTGAAACCGCGCTCGGTAGCCTTGCCTTGCGAGAACATAATGGCATAGTTCATATGAAAGTCGTCCACCCACGAGGATTGAAACGTCTTCGTGATTGAATTGAATGCGATCAGCTCTTCGCCGCATCGCGGCTTTCCTTGGATCATGCCCTGGTAGGTGTGACGTAGAAACCGACCATCGAGGACTCCGGTGATCTCGCCGGTGACCTTCGACTCGTCGGCGAGCTTGCCCGGTTCGAACCAGGTTCGGCAGGTACCTTCCCATTTTCCCGTCATTTTTTTGAATAACACTTTCTGCGTCAGTTCATCCTTGTTCGTTTCCTGCGCTTGTGCGGAAACGGCGTACGCTATCAGGGCGAACGTTGATATAAGAATTCGGATTGTGTTCATGAAGTTTCCTGTTGCTGGCGAACTGCTTTTCATACGGTCCGCTCTCCGGTGTAATGTGAGTGAGATGTTCCGCGAAATGGCTTGTGAAAATGAGTCTTCGCTAATATCTAATCTTTGGTCAGAACGATCTGAGTCGTTTCAGAGGGCAATCGAGTGAGCGCAACTACTCCCCTGGTCACTTTTCCGAAGACCTCGTGGCGATGTAATCAGTTCCGCCATGATTCCATATCAGTCGATCCTCTTTGTCCTTTCCGTCTCGGACAAATGTGACTGTCGCCAAGAACGTTCGATCAAACAACTTTGTATCGGATTGGGGTATCAGCTGCACGACAGCTCGAGTTGCTTGCATAGCCAAATCAAAGTGAATGTGAAATACAGACTGAGTATTGCACATAGTACCAGGCCAGCGGTGAAAACATATTGTGAGCGCGTGCCTAGTTCGCCCAGTTCACTCACCATTCTGGTTACGTGGTTGTAGTTGCCGAGAATCATAGAGCAGATGAATACTTTTGACCAGAAAATGATCGGCACGGCAGTACCGCTCAATAATCCTAACGATACAAGAGATTGGCTGGACAGTAGTCGGTTGTTCTTGTCAAAATCCATAGCCAGCGACCTGTGTATGCTTAACGTTCGGGTTCAGCAGCTTCGCGGCGCGCAGCGGAGCAATGTCGGCTGCATCCCGTTGTTAGGTTTTGCCACCATGTCTTATTGTGATGACTACATTCCCCTTTTTGTGTCCTTTCTCGACATACCTGTGAGCTTCGGCAGTCTGTTCTAACAAATAGCCTCTATCAATGACTGCTCTTATCGTTCCCGCTTCAATAAGCTCTTTGAGCAAGAGCAAATTTTCGGTCGTTTCACTTGTTGGGGATTTGACGGTTAGATATACCCCATGTTTCTTCAGGGAGCTTCTGCGTGAAGACGAGATCTTGCCCACCGCGTCAAAAATAACATCATAGGTTTCACCGCTCCGGGTGAAATCCTCTTGAGTGTAATCAATTACCTTATCGGCTCCGAGAGATCTTACCAGTTCCATATTCGAAGCGCTGCATACTCCGGTAACTTCCGCTCCAAAGTGGTGCTTGGCAATCTGTACCGCAAAAGTACCTACACTTCCAGAAGCGCCATAGATGAGGACTTCTTGTCTCCGCTGGATATTCGCCTTTTCAAGAAGATATAACGCCGCCATACCCCCGATAGGAACGGCGGCAGCTTCTTCGTAGGTCATATTCGCAGGCTTCCTGGCTACCACTCCTTGCTTCCATTCTTCAGGCAGACATACATACTCTGCGTAGCCACCGGCTCGCAATCCGGTGGTAGTTCCGAAAACTTGGTCACCCTTCTTGAACAGCTTTACATCTTCACCCACTGCTTCGACTTCCCCGGATACCTCATACCCCAGTATAGTCTTTTTGGGTTTCGTGAGCCCAAACATTATTCGGACTGCGAGAGTAAACAGTCTGGAATCCGGGTGTTTGCCGGTTCGCGCCCACAGCACTCCTGCTGATGCTGTTGTCGCATATACTTTTACCAGGATTTCATTGTCCTTGGGCGTAGGTTTCTCTACCTCTGTTAGCTGAAGAACATCCGGTGGTCCGTATTGTGTGTATACAATTGCTTTCATGTGTTTCTTCAGAGGTTGTTTGCTCGTGGGCGAAGGAGAGGTCTACCCTTTAGGGCACCCACGTCCACGCATACCAGACAGTCAGTGCATTAAACACAAAACTCACAATGATCAGGAAATTGTCATAGGCGCCCTTGTAGGGCAAGCCAAAGAGATTAAAGACAACAACGAGTATAGCTACGATGATGTTTACCCAACGAATCGCGGGATACTCCAACGTCAGGGTCAGCACGACCATAACAACCGGAATCAACATTATTGCTGCGATTAACAACCACATTCCTTGAGTTGCTTGCATCCCACCTGTGAGCTTTCCCGGCACTACATCGCCAGCCATTATTCGCAGCACATCTCCCAGAAGATAGGTCAACATTGTAGCTACCCACAATCCTGAAAGTATTATCCTTGTATCTTGCATAATTCGATCGCCTCCCTGGAGCTTGCAAAACCTAACGACCAGGTCCAGCCGCGTTGCGGAGCGGAGCAACGTCGGCTGCAACCCGTTGTTACGTTTTGTTGTCATGTTCTACGATTATGACTACGTTCCCCACCCTCTGCCCTGCTTCCATGTATCTATGGGCATCGGCGGTTTGTTCGAGCGGAAAGCGTTTGTCAACAATGGTTTTTATCTCCCCTGCCTCGACCAATTCCTTGATGTAGAGCAGGTCTGCGGGCGTCTCCGATGACAACGCACAAACAACTTTCTTTCCGCCCCTCATGGACGTTGTCAGCATTTGCCAAAGTTGCGGCATTTTAAAACTGGCTAAGAGATAAATTCCGTTTTCGGTGAGCGAGTTTTGACAGCGTGAAAACGAACTCTTGCCTAACACATCAAAAATCACGTCGTAGGTCTTGCCGTTTTGAGTGAAGTCTTCTTTGGTGTAATCAATGACATGATCCGCTCCCAGTGCTTTGACCAGGGCCACTCTTGGCGTACCGCATACGCCCGTGACCTCTGCGCCGTAGTGTTTGGCGAGTTGAACTGCATACGAGCCGATACCGCCCGAAGCACCGTTGATGAGGATTTTTTGTCCACGCTGGATGTTCACCTTGCGGAGGAGATTTAAGGCCGTCAGCGCTCCATAAGGCACAGTTGCCGCTTCGGCGAAGGTGATGTTGACGGGTTTGAGTGCCACCAATCCATCTTTGGGCATACAGAGATTTTCGGCGTTGGCGCCGAAAGCAGGACCACGATAGCCAAACACTTGGTCGCCTTTCTTGAAGAGCGTGACTTTGTTTCCCACCGCTTCCACTTCGCCAGCGAATTCTGCGCCCAGAATATTTATCTTTGGCCTGTTCACACCAAACATGAGGCGCGTGAGAACCCAAAAGGGAAATGACATTGAAAACTGGCTAGGAGAAACGGCTTTGATATTTCTCGCCCATATATCCCCGATTTTGACAGACGTGGCATGGACTTTGATCAGGATTTCATTGTCCTTGGGGGTGGGCTTTGCCACTTCTGTGAGTTTGAGAACATCGGGTGAGCCGTATTCGGTGTATACAATCGCTTTCACGAGTCTCCTCCAAATTTACTTTGCTTGGTAGTGTACGACAATACATGCTGCAAGACCTAACAATGCTCACGTGGTTTCATCATAACACCTTTGGGCCGCGAAATCGCGATATAACACCCCGAAACCGAGGAACGCATAAGCCCTGCAATTGCAGGCCGTCCTTTTCGCGTACAGCCCTCGCCGCTGGGGGATATATGCTTTCTGTATAAGACACCGTTGTTTCTCATTTACAAATCGTCCACCGGGTCTTGACGCCCTTGCCTCCCCAGCCTGTACAGTCCGTGAGGGGGACATTGGTGTGCTCTCTATGATGCGTTCTTCCTCATCTTCAGAACCTCACGTCCATCTGAACGCTTGCGCGCCGTTCGCGATCCCCGAGAATCTCGCCGGACCCTGAGCCGATCTTCTTCACGCCATCTTTGAGAGTCTGGGAATACTTCACCGACAGGTCGACGGCAGGCGTGACCTCGAGACGGGCAAGGAGATACCAGCGGAGCCCCCTGCCGTAGAGTGCGGGATTGTATAACGTGCCAGAGAGTTCGCTCTCGAACTCGTAGACACGTGAATCGTAGGAGTCCGTCTGAAACGCGATGACGCGAGCATCTATGAGGAATCGCGGGAGCGGGAAGAACCGGATATCTTGAAACACCAGCGCACCCTTCTGCCGCGGCCTGGAATCTGAGTAGCTCGCGGAAACAAGCTCGACTCTGCTCCTCCAGCGGAACGCGCGGGAGGAGACGAGCTCGACAGTGGCGCGATAGTTCCGTTGAGTCCGCACTTCGTCGACCCTCATTTCCCGGCCCAGCGCGTCCGTGCTCACTCCAAGATCATTCTTCCTCTTCTCCTTGTACTGCAATTGAAGCGAGAGTCTTGCCGAGAGCCTCATCTCGGAGAACGCAAGCACGTCATGCCCTGCCGCGGGGAAGAGACTCGAAGAACTCTTCCACGGGAATCTGAACTGGTCGTAATACAGCGAAAGGGAGAATCCCGAGATCGGACGAAGAGCAAGGCCGATATACGCTCCTGACTCGTTGCGGGCGACTCCTCCTGATTCTCCGAAAACGTTGCTGTGCAAGCTCACATACCTCTCCGGAAACGATCGCACCGCACACGAAACGGCTGCAGTCTCGTGCGGTTTCAGCAAAATACCGGCAACACCTGCAGTACTGTTGTCATGATCTCGTGCGAGCTCAGCAAAGATGTTGAACCATCGTTGGGTGTACGAGACGTCCCATCCAACGACGGCAGCAGTTCGGCCAAGAAGACGAGAGACGCTGGAGAGCTCAACCGCGTCGGTGAAACGAGCCTGGTACCCTGTCATTCCGACCTTCATACCATCCACCGGTGTGGCTGAGAGTCGGCCTCCGAAGAGACGCTCCCGCGTCTGGTTCCGCCGGCTGAGCTCAGATGCCGTCCGAAAGAGCCCGGAGTTGTCGAAGTTGGTGATCACGCCCTCATCATTCCTCGTGCCGTGCATCGGTTTGTCTGAGTACATCAGCGTGACGTTCACCCAATCCATTGAAGCTTCTGCAGCCATCCCTCTGAAGTACCAGTTCTCGTTTGTCGAGAGATAAGGCCGAATCCCCACCCCATTCTTCCGGACACTCGCAATGACCTCGGTGCTTTTCGACAAGCCGGCCGAGCGCCAAAAGACCAGGCCTTCAGCGGATTCCATCGCAAAGTCCCCGAGAATGAACCGGGTGGAAATGGAAGGAATCGTAGCTGCTACGTACCCCGCGATGAAGTCAGTCATCTTCCTCTCTCCCGCATCCTTTTCTGTGACGATTCCGAGGTCCACCGAAGATGCTTCACCCAGACCGCCCGGTGCATTCGGGCGCTTTCGTTTGATATCGCCGATCACGAAGCCCGCCGTCAATCGGCTGTACAGCTTGAGGGGCGAACCCTGGAAAGTACCGTCCTCAAATCCTCTCCTTCTCTCCAGATCCTCACTTGCCCTGGTTCTGAGGTGCACGCGCGTCAGAACCGGTCCAGCTATTCTTGTCCCCAGACCTCCGACGCGCACAAACGGTCGTACTCGCAACAGCAGGTCTGACGTCATGCCGCCGACAAGGAGGAGATCATCCAAATCGTTGAACCGGGTCTTCGAGCGATGCGCTACGATATTGAAAGCGAGGATCGAACTGATGCCGGGAACCTGCTGCAACTCCTCGACACTTGCACTGTTCACGTCCAGCGGATCCTCCTGTAGACGCGCGAGCAGATCGATGAGCTGCGAGTCCTCCGCGTCGAGGGTCACTTGCTCCAGGACGTTTTCGAGGTCGGGTGGATACCGCACTCGTGCTGTGTCCCGCGCCGGAGCGGTTTGCCCGTGTGCACCAGACAAGAATCCCACACAGAGGAAGACAGCAGCGGCAATTCTTGCCAGCATAACCTACTCCCCAAGCTGGAATGAGATTTCGACTTGATGCGTCCAGCCGAGTTGCTGGTGACTGTAGCCGGCGTACGCAAACTCAATGATGGAATACCGAGCCCCTATGCCGGCAGAGAATTTGTTAGGATTGCTTGATGCGCCTATGCGGAGGGAAAGGATTTCGAAGAAACGTTGTTCGATGCCGCCTTTGAGGATGAACGGGTACCGGTTGTCCTTCTCGGCTTCCAGCGTCACGAGGAAGTCACTCCACGGGGCATATCGCATTCCGAGCAGAAAGGTCTGCGGCAATCGCTCGCGAGTCTGCCCGATCGTCGCTGCAGTCGCGTTTTTCAAGGCAAATCCAAAGGTCAAATCGTCCTGAGCCCGCGCGAGCAGTCCGAAATCCACCGTGAGACGCCCGGTTGACCCATACCGGTCGATAGAGATCCGATGCAGATTGATGGCAATCCCTGCAGATAGTCCCCACCCGAAATTGCGCCCCGCCGCAATCGTGGCATTTGTTTCCTTGTAGAGTTCGAAGCCAAACTGTTCTACACTGACTCCGAGCGTAGCGGGACCCAGCGGAACCGCCGCCGCAACGGAGGTGGTCTTCAGTTCAGCAAGCTCGAATTGACGGGGGACGAAGAAGACCGCACCGCTCACCGACGCGAGCTGTCCCAGTCCGGCAGGATTGCAGGCTACGGCCCATGGATTATCCGCAATCGCGACGAACGCGTTCCCGAGCGCAATTGCTTTGGAGCCGCGCCCGTTGTTCTGAGCGGACGCAATGGCAAATGGCACAAGCATGAGCAACGCCACGCACACGCCGCGCCGAACTTCCCTTCTTGTGGCTCCCAAGGAAAATGGGTATATTGAGGCCGAACAATTCGTGTGGAGAACGATGCCGCGCATAAAGAGCGTTGTCCTTTTTTTCACGTTCGCGCTGACGCTGAACGCAGCCGCCCAAGAGCTGAATTGCGACGTCACGGTCAACACGGAGAAGATCCCGTCCGCACAGCGCGATTATCTCAGGGACTTCGAGTCAGTTGTCGAGAACTACCTTAACAACACCAAATGGACAGATGAGGATATGGGAGGCGAAAAAATCGACTGCATGATGTCGATTTTCTTCATCGCCTCGGTCGGTGAAAACCGCTACACCGCACAGATCGTTGTCGGGAGTCAGCGTCCGGTTTATGTCAACAACGAAAAATCCGGAAGAAATACGCAGATCCTTCGTATCGTCGACGAGAAGTGGGAGTTCGGCTACGTGCCGAATCAGCCGATGATCAAGGACGACTTCCGGTTCGATCCGCTCACCGATGTGCTGGACTTCTACGCATACCTGATCATCGGAATGGACCTGGACACCTACACCGAGCTGTCGGGCACCCGGTTCCTTCAACGAGCGCTCAACATCTGCAACCAGGCCAGCGCAACGTCATTCGGCAAGGATTGGCAATCGGGCGCCGGCACGTACAGCAGATTCGGATTTCTTGACGAGCTGATGAATCTGAAGAACCAGCAGTTCCGCCTCTCCTTCTTCACCTACCATTTCGATGGCATCGACCTCCTGGCGGCAGAGAAACTAGCGGGACTGGACAGGATGATGAGGGCCATCGAGTCGATCGCCGAGATCCGCCAGAAGCAGGATCCCCGGAGCATCATCGTCAGAACGTTTTTCGATTCGAAGTATCTCGAGATCGCCGAGGTGTTTCTCGCATGGCCTGACCGCCTTGTCTACGATCGTCTCGTTGCTGCCGATCCTGGCCATCAAGGAACGTACGACGACTATCGGAGAAGGTGAGAAGAGACCTGCCGCTCTGCACAATCTCTCTCAGTCGACCGTGATCTCGGTGATCGTATCACCCACCTGGATCCGGTCGACAACATCCTGCCCTTCAACGACAACGGCAAAGACGGTATACCGACCATCGAGATGAGGTACCGGGGAATGTGTGATGAAAAACTGACATCCCTCGGTGTCTTTCCCCGCGCTCGCGATTCCGACCGCGCCCCGGTCGAAGCGAGCGAGTGAGAATTCTGAGCGTATCGCATAGCCCGGACCGCCCCAACCGTCGCCCCTCGGGTCACCTCCCTGGATCACGAAGTTCGGAACAACGCGGTGAAATGTCAGCCCGCTGTAGAATCCCCTCCTGGCTAGTCTCACAAAACTCAGCACGGTAAAGGGGGCACCGTTTTTCCGCAGCTCGACCTTGATAACACCCTTGCTTGTTCTGAGCGTGGCAGTGTGCGCCGGTCGGAGGGACTCAAACAATTCCCAGTCATAGTCTGTATGGAGTGCCTTGGTCGCCCTTGGAATCCGAGCCGAATAGTCCTGCTGGGTGATCTTTTTGAGAGCTGCCGCCGCGAACGTTGCTACCGTCTTATCAGGATCCTGCAGCGCCTTTTCGAGCACGGGAACGAACCGCGCATCCCCGAGCTCGCCCATGGCCGCCACGGCGCTTTGCATGGCTTCGACGTCGTCCGGCGAAGCCAGCCGGCCGTAGGCAGCAAGGAGTGCGAGGATCAGAGTGTCGGATTGACCTGAGTCCTTGAACAGGGCAAAGTAGGTTGTATCGCCCAGAGCGTTCGATACAAGATGCGTGATTCCCATGTCGCCGCGCTGCAGGGCACTGACCGATTTGCGGTAGAGAGCACGGCGAGCATCCTCCCAGCTAGGATCACCGGACCGCATGCGCGCAAGCGTCGATGGCGTGAGAAACCGACGAATGAAATCCCACCCCGCCATCGCAACCCGGGCCGAACTATCCTCGAGCGCATTCATAATGATGGCGAGACTTCTCCCCGTGGGTATGAAACTCAGCCCTTCGAGAATCTTGGTCCGTTGGCGCTGCGTCATCCCTTGTTCAAGCTGTGAAGCGCTTCGAACAAAGTCATCAGGAAATAGCTTTGCCAGCGCAACAGAGGCTTCCCCCCGCGTCATCTCTGCCGGCTCAGCCGAGCTCGAAGCCAGCCTCAGCAAAAGGGGCTTGAGGAGAGCCGTATCAGGCGATGTCTGAACGATCTCTTTTGGCAATCCCGACAGTGCTATGAGAGCCGCCATCTTCACGTGATCACTGCTCGAATTCAGAAATTGCACGAGGTCGCGCAGAAGCTCCGGATTGTCCGGAACATGGGCTGCAAGCGCGCGAACGAGCTGAACCTGAACCCGCCACTCGGGTCGCAGCCGCTCCTGCCCCAGAGCCTTGCGAAGGATCTCGAGCGCGTAGCTGGACTGAGATCGTCCAAGAAGCGTCAAGAGATTGGCACGCACGTCTGGGTCGGGATCTGAGACCAGTTTTGACAGCTCCCCCTCCCGCTTGGCGATTTCGACATCAATCAAACCGTGCGGGGCTACGCGCCACAGGGCGTACAGCGCTGACCAACGGACTTTTGAGTCGGGATCTCCAGCGAGGTCAAAGCAGCGCCATATCGAGCGCTCGTTCTTGAGCCCGCGAAGCGCAAAACGCGCTATGCTGATGGCTGCTTCAGCTCGTAAGGAGCTGGAATCAGCCGTTGACGGCTTGTACTCTGCAACTTCGTACAGAGCTCGTCCGCCGCCGACCTTTCCGAGAGCCTCCAGAATCCTCACCAGAACATCTGGATTCGTCTCGATTTTGAGCTGGGTGAGCAGCGAGTCCTGGGCTGCGTCTGATCCTATCTGGCCAAGCGCAAACGCGGCTGATTCTCTGACGATCGCTTCCGGATCCTTCAGCAGTGGAAGCACGGCCTGAACGGTCGAGGTGTCCTGCAGGTTGGCCAATGCCATCGCTGCGCGAGATCGAAGCCTGGGATCAGCATTGGAAAGGTGCGACACCAGCTTGCCATCGCCGAGTGAGCGCTGGTCCTGCAACATCAAGATCTCCCGCTCCGCCGGCGAGAGTTGCTGAGCTACCGCGAGGTTGGCGGCAACAAGAAGAAAGGCTAGAAGAGCGAGAGCTTGCATAGCAGGCTATGGAGGGGCTGAGAGATTTTTGAAAGAGTCTGAAAGTCGGTGCTCTTGAAGTCATCCCGAAGTCGCCTCAAAAACTCCTCGGGACTAAACGAGAGAAGAAACGGCAGGTTAACGCGCAGTAGCGGTCGGTGTGCCGCACTCGCAACGTTGACCCGGCACCGCGTCCGCCGGGGCAAAGCAATCGCCATGGGCCATATGAGCCGCTACTGCATTTGCAGAGACGCTAATGACGTGGGCGTTAGCCGGGTTGCCGGGAGGCACGTGGCAGATGAGTACCTTCTGCGGACCGGCCAAGAGCGCAGGCGATTCGGAGAGCGCCATGCACACGATGAGCACGAAGAGAACCAAAAGGATTCTTTTCATACTTTCCTCCTTACTTGAAGTGGTGGAAATATCGGATTGCCGAAGAACCTCCAGCGCCAAT
>Ga0194110_10009415_pt1 | contig 10989 bp, 4 predicted proteins | sample TA2Kig1200mmetaG_FD_146192 | JGI IMG/M metagenome (GOLD analysis project Ga0194110, IMG submission 146192) | Freshwater microbial communities from Lake Tanganyika, Tanzania - TA2015032 Kigoma Deep Cast 1200m | ecosystem: Environmental > Aquatic > Freshwater > Lake | place: Tanzania: Lake... | reverse complement strand
ACGATTTCAAAATCAATTTGTCAGGGGTCAACTTACGCCTTTGGTTCACAAAGCCTTGGTACAGCGGGAACTTATACGCGTACCATTCCATCGACCACCGGTTGCGACTCGGTGATTACTTTGACTTTGACGGTCGATTCCAACAACACCATTACCCTGAGCTCTGCATCTGGAACCAACGGTCAAACGGTAACGGTGGGAACAACCATCACCAACATCACCTATAGCACGACAGGAGCAACCGGTGCAACATTTAGCAATCTTCCCACAGAAGTCACCGGAAGCTGGGCCTCCAATACCGTCACCATCAGCGGTACGCCTTCAACCCCCGGTATCTTCAACTATACCGTCACCATGACAGGCGGTTGCACCGGTGGGAACAACACCGCGACGGGCAGTATAACCGTTAATTCTGGGTCTAGTTCTCCTGGCCGCAGGTAACTTTTTTTTCGATGTGTTACCCATGAGGTGGTTAATTTTTGTTTGTGTCTTACTGAATTTATTTATTCCTGATTTGGCTTTGGGACAAGGTGCAAGTAACCGATTCTACTCGTATTCGTGCTTAAGTTTGTCTGGGAGCTCATGGAGCAATTCGAATTTTTATATTCGCTCTACCGTTGGGCAGGTTAATCCCACAGCTGCAATCTCTAGCGGTCAATTCATGATACGTCAAGGTTTCCAACAGCCCTTTTTGGCAGGTTTTCAAACAATTCATAAGCCTCCGGCAATCAAAAGAATTTCCTTGTATCCCAATCCCAATTCCGGTAATTTTAAATTACTAGTTGAGCTTGATTCAAAAGATGATTATCGTTATCGTATTATCGATTTTGGTGGGCGTTTGATTTCATCGGGCTTAGGAAAATCAGAAGTGCTTATGGTAATGGATGATCTTGTGGATAAGCCAGCAGCATTGTATTTTCTCCAAATTTATGACCTTGGTGGGGCGTACTTAACATCTTACAGAGTTTTGGTACAGTAACGAAAGATTAAGGATGACATGGCTTTCGGTATAATCGTTTGTTACCGGATAGCTGATGGTGATGCCGGTAATTTTGTGGGCATGTGGAAGGTAAAGCGGCTTAATCAGTTTTCTGGACGATTTGGGGTATGGGCATGGTGGATCCTGCTGGTAAGCGCATGTACTACGAAGAATGAAATTCAACCGGATTACAGGCTTGCGGGGCATGTAGTAACCGCGGGGACTGGTCGGTCAATAGGTGCTCCAGTTACCTTGGCATTGTGTTACCAGGATGATCTCGAAGGGCGAAATCCTCTTGTCACATGGGCCACCGACTCTGCGGGCTTTTTTGACCATCGTTTTCCGTGTAAGGATAGTCCTGACAAACTGCGTTTGGTCTTGCTTGATGTTCCTCCCTTGCACGTTGAGCCGACTGTGATGCCGACGATCAGTTCCCGTTCCATGAACAATCTGCGCATTGAACTACCTGCATTGGGTTGGCTTCGATGGCGAATGAACCTGGAGCAAATGGGAACAGGGGGAATGGCAATGATTCAAGCAGGTTCTTGGATCGAGACGCTCTATCAACCGGATTTAAGCGAGCGAATTATTCCGTGGAATTCCGTAATTCCGCTGCAGATTCAGGTGACGTACCGCCCTAGTCTTGGTGCGAGTGCGGTGATTTCTTCCCATACCTTAACAGTGCCTCCTTTGGATACCTTGGTGTGGACCTGGGCCCCTTAGGGTCTTCCTAATTTCTTTTTGACTCGTTCGAGACCAATATCGTTGTCTCGACTTTCAAACCTGTTTCCTGTGTGGCCGGATGTCCCGGATGGAGGTTGCTTTTGAATCTGCCCTTAGCGCATTTGAAACATTTTATAGACTCTTCGACGATGAAAATTATTTATAAAATCCCCGCTTGGTTCGGGTCAATTTCTATTTTCCTTTTGCTTAAATTGCTGGAACTAGGGTCACCGGGTTTGTTTGCCCAGACCGCTCAAGAATGGAGGCATATAAACCGCTATGCCCCTTTGCAACCTTATGTTCCGGAAAATATTTTGGTGGACCGAAGTCCACTTTCGCTTTTACGCAATACCGGCGGTTTGAATCCGGACCGCTATACGCCTTATCGTCAGGATCCTGCGGATTTGACAGATTGGGAGGAATATTACAGACTCTTTTATTATGGGGCTTATACGACTTCGAATCTTATGCGGCTGAGGCCAGAGGGCATGGATGACTATGCCGATAGTATTCGCTACGCAGGTCAGATGCATTTACCGTCTATCCAAAGGGTACCCGTCATGGACCTGCAATTGCGGTTGATGAACCTGAGGCATCGTGAAATCGCCGATTCAGCCATGGACAAGGGCCTACTGATTTACGATACCTTGGCGGATCGACTGATGCTGGCCCTTGCACCGCGTCGCCTTCGGGACACGCTTTGGTTTCCCAGCGGAACATTTCCTCCTTATGTGGTTATGGATACACTCTACACTCCTGATACTGCAGAGGTCTTGGGCGGGTGGTCTGTGCACAGGCATTTTGTACAAGCTGTTTTGGATCGTGCGATTTTGTACGGGACCAGAGCTAACCAAGTGCTCCGTCTCATGGTTCCTCCTTCCTTTTGGGTAAGTAACGATCCAGGATCCTATGCGCAGATGGATGTGGGGGACGGTTTGGGATGGCGCAGGGTTTGGCCAGGTCAAATCTTGCAATGGCAGTACACACATTTTGGCTACAAGACTGTAAAAGTCCGTTGGGTTCAAGCCAATGGCCTGGTCCTTGGTGATCAGGTAAGCCAAATTCCACTGCAATGGGCCGAAATGCGATGGGGGGCTCCGGACCGAATTTTGTACAGCGGGCCTACGGCGTGCAGGTCCCAATCTGCAGGCCCAATGGGCAAAGCCGTGGCTTTCCTCAAAAGGTCCCGTTATACTCCTTATGGATTACGGGAGCCGGTTGTGGTGGTGGAAGGTTTCGAAGGGGGTGTCTGGGTTAACGGTTCCAACGAAGATGTGCCCGGTAATCATCAGGGCTACGGGGACATCCATTGGGCCTCGGTGAGTTCGGGGGCTTTTCCTGAACGATACAGCCAATTGGCAGATTTGCCTATGCTTTTGGATTCGTTGGAAAGGCAAGGCTTTGATCTGGTTTTTGTGGATTTTCAAAGTAATCATGCTATGGTGGAGAAGAATGCCGAGGCGCTTATTTCGTTGTTGGAACAAATCAAAAGAATATGCGACTCGACCCGTGCATCCGCAGGATTGACCCCTTTGACAGCACCCCTGCATGTGGTAGGAGCAAGCATGGGGGGATTGATTGCCAGGGTGGCGCTGAGAAAAATGGAATTGTCTGGTTGTTGCCACGGGGTTTCTTCGTTCGGTACCTTGTCCACACCCCACCGAGGGGCTAATCTTCCCTTGAGTGCCCAACACGCCTTGGCTGATGGGGTCCTTAGGGGGAATTTAATGGGACGCATGGAGCGGAATCGTCAGCAATTGCATTATGTGTTGCGATCACCGGCCGCCGCTCAAATGCTCATTTACCATTACGACCCAACCTTGCAGCAATTTCACGACAGGCTTATGGTCCTCTTGGATTCGTTGGGCCTGCCTAGGCAGTCACGTAATTATGCCTTTACCAACGGGTCATTGGCAGGTTTGCGCCAAGGAAGGCATGCCTCCACGCCCTGGGACAGCATACGATCCGGTGAAATCGCTTTTGCGATGGATGCTGGAGCCTGGGCGCCTTGCACTTTTCCCTTGCCTTTCCGTTCCTTCCGGGATATGGGTTCACAAAGGATGTACTTGTTTCGAAACCGAGGACATGTCTTGGTTCACTCACCATCCATGCCGGCCCTGGATACGGTTTATCTGGCCGGAAACGACATTCAAAGCAATTTTGCAGATATACAACGCCAATACGGAAACTACCTCAAAGGTCTTGGCTCTTTGGCGCTGAATACGTTGATTCACAAAATCGCTATCATGGCCTATCCGCCATGGACTCCTTGGTTTTTGATGTCAAGGCAAGTGGTAGCTGCAGGAATCCACAACCGTTTTCGAACCATGTTGGAAAGAGATTGGCAAAGTCATCTCATTCGGAATCGTTTGGGGGTTTACTCGGTCATCAACACCTTGCCTCGTTTTGGGGTGGATTATGTTCCCGGGGACTATTCTAGCTTCGGAGTGGTGAGCGCTGACCGTTTTGTGCAAAGCAACGAACCTGTCTCCCTGCACACCTTTGTGAGTTCGGTTTCAGCACTGAACTTGACTTCATCTCCCTTTGTCCCGGTGGTTTCCATACAAACACCATGGAGCAGTTCCCATTTTGAACGTTGGATCAGCAGGCCGTTGTGGGGAGAGCATCACGCCAATGATCCTCATGCTATGGTTTACCGGGCATGGGCAGGTAGAGCCACGGATTGGATGCGCTCTTCCAATGCACCGATTTCCAGGCCCCTCGCCTTGGCACAAGGAGATACGCTGGATCTCGGTTGGCATCTTCTTTCTGTACCTTACCTTCCTTTCAATACGGATATTCGGATTCCATCCATAAGCCTTGGGGCGGGCTCCGGATTGCGCATTTTTGGCGGAGGGCCATTGCGGGTGAACGGGGTTGCGCACACCAGGTTTTTGCCCACGAATGCGGATCGGGAAATTGCCACGGTGGCAAGTGCCTGCGATTCCGTTCGGGTTGAACTCGGGACGGATGCCTTGATGCAAATAGGTCGACACGGCGGTGGCTGGGGCTCTGATGCTTCTTTGGCGCGTTTTGCATCCGGTACTCGTTTGATTCTCCATCGAGGCAGTCGTTTGACCATTCAAAACGGGTACAGGTTACGCTTGGACACCGGTACCGTTTTGGAAATTCATCCCGGCGCTGTGGTGGAATTGCAAGGCGATTCTTCCATTCTCGAAATTCATGGACAGGTTATCCTGCATCCCGGTGCTCGGTTAGCCCCCACAGGGGGAGGTATCCTGTGGGTCAATGCGAGGCAAAATTCTTCCCGCTGGTCTTTTGGGGCAGGGGCATCGCTGGAACTAAGAGGGCGATCTCCCGAACATTTGCGCTTGGTGATCGAGGGACAGTGGCAATTGGGTTCGCTGCGAGATTCTGTATTGTTGGAATCGTGCAGGGTTCGAATCACCACTGGTTCCATATGGGAATGTTATGGACCGGTGGCGGTGCAGCGTTGCAAAATCGGCGAGAATTCCAATCTAGGACCGGGGACAGCCTGGGTGGTGCATGGTTCAGCCCTTAGGAATCTTTCTCAGGCACAAATCACCAACATGCAAACCGGCCTTAGGCTTCATCTTTTTGGTGTCATGACCAATCCTCAATTGAGGGATCTTGAATTCACGGGGAACGAAATCGGTTTAGAAACCCATTCGTCAGGAATTGATTTGCTTCGTTGCCGATTCCGAGACAACCGTATTGGTTGGCGTGGCTACGACATCACGGGTCTTAGCCGTGCGCTGCAATCAGAATGGGTGGGTAATGTGAGTGGGGTGGATGTTATGGGTCAGGCAGGGGCATTGTTGCGTATTCAGGAATGCAGGTTGGATTCCAACCGCACCGGCATGTTCAGCTTTGGGCAATTAAGGATTGAGGTGCTGTGCAGTGGTTTTGCCCGCAACGAAACAGGTTGGTATGCAGGGAATACCCAAGTATGGTTGGGTGATGGGGCATTGAATCAATTTGGAAACAACCGAACGGCCCTGTATTTAGAGGAGGTGGATTTACTGTATTTACGAAACGGCGGAAATTCCTTCAGTGGAACAGGTTGGCATTTGGATGGGATGCTGAGCGGTTTGGCCTTGCAGTATTTAATCCCTCAAAGGGGAGGACTGTACGGGTTGGAACTGCATGGCAATCGAATGAGCCTTCGAGGGGGGGTGATCCCGGCCAATTTGGTGGATTGGGATGGTAACCCCTTGATTTATTTAGGAAGCGGGGCAAGTTCTTCGGCCCTTGCTTGCCAAAACCGTATGGCAACAGGCGGTGGGCCTGCCTATGTCCTCGAGCGGAACCTGCCTGCCTTGGGCCGCAACTTTGCCGACTCCATGCGGGCCTTGGTTCAGGGTCTCCATGAAATTGCCAATGAATGGGCAACCCCTTCTGCTTTTAATTTGACGACAAGGCGACGAGCATTGTTGAGCGCTTGGAACAGCACCTGCCAAAGTATGGAAATTGCATGCAACCGACTTTCTCATCAATCAATCGTGATCCAATACTGGGCTCAATTAAGCCTGGAGCTTTTGGGATGGATGGAGCGGAGCGGTGGTCATCAAGATCCAACCCTTACAGCGGCTCAACGACGATGGACCCAATGGATGAATACTTGCGGCCAAGAAATGTTCCGCAACCAAACAGAGGCCCTGGTATGGCAGAAGCAAATCTTACCGGGTCACAAGGTCAGCGTGAGCACATGGCAACCCGCTTTGCCCGATATACGATGGGAGCACGTTCAGGCGTATTGGGCTTGTGCGCTTGGCCGTGACAAGCATACCCCATCGCCATGCCTTTGGGGTCCGAATTCAAATCTAATTCAGCGGAGCGAAATTGCCCCACAAAGCACCCTAGATCCTCTAAGGTTGGTGACCGTGAAGGGAGTCAATCCAACAGGACAGCAATTATTGGGACCTAATCCGATTAGGCCTGGCCAGGTTTTGCGGTGGAACGGGCCAACATGTGAGTCTGGTCTTGCCCAAGCAGATTGGTATCCCATGGCAACGGGTATGGTAGGCCAGCCTTGGCACCGTGAAGGGCTACGAAATGGGGGGATTATCGCCCCTAATCTGCCACCAGGGGCCTATTGGGTCAGGATTCAAGCGCCTGGTCAGCCAACTTTAGGCCCCCTAAAATGGATTATTTCTCCTTGATTGAAGTCAATTAAACTTTTTGTTTCATTTTTTAAATTTGATTTAGATTTCATCCCCCTACCTTACTTTTGAGCGCTCTGGTCGTGGATCAATCGACAGAGCGCTCCTATTTGCCATTTCCTTTTACTGATTTCAGTTTGCCTACCTTTCTTATCTGATAAAACCATGATCAATAACCAACCTTCTGCCCCGGGACAAATTCCTTCAGGTGTATCCAATGGAACTTTTGCAAATAGGTTTCTGGCTTTTTCGATCTTTTTCGCGGCTTTGCTGGCTTTTCTAACATATTCGCGGTCGATTGCTCAAACCTACCCTTTGCGTTCCATCGATTCCATTCAGTGGGTGCATCCGGATACCCTGCTCACCGGTAAGACATTGTCGAGGTATATGGGGGATACGGTAAAGGTACGGGGTATGGTTGTTCTCAATCCCCGTGATCATGCACTCAGTACCTCTTGGAAAGCCACCTATTTGGTGGATACCTTGGGTTTGGCCGATGGGGTATGGAAGGGCTTGCTTGTTCGTTTGCCAAATCTTGCGGATTCTGCAGCCGTTGGGTTTTTTAGTAATTTCCAAGTTGGTAATATCGTGGAATGTACCGGTATCGTGGCAGAATATCAGGATGCATCGCCCAATTCCGGGGAAACTCAATTGAATTTAATTGGGGTAGCCAGTTCGGTTTTGGGGTTCGGCGCCCCCCGTCCTCCAAGGCCTTCTTCCATGAACTTGTTCATGGTCTATGATCCGAATAATCCGGCCGTTCCTCAACAAATTCAAAAGCCTAGCGGAGAACCATACGAGGGGATGTATGTGCAATTTAACAATGTCTTGGTCACAAACGTGAGCACCTTTGGAGGTGGCAGGGTCAGTTGGATGTTGAGGGATGCTTCCGGTTCCGAAATCAATGTGCGCGATGCGGTTCGTTTCTTTCGTCCTCCATTCGTCTCATCGACTGCATCGGTTCCTCCCAATCCCGCTGCACCGGTTTTTGTTCAACAGGGTAAGGTCTTTTCTCATGTACGTGGTGTAATCACCGAAACCAATTTTGGTAACCTCTATCCAAGGTATGAGATTATTCCATTGACCCCTTCGGATCTGGGTTCGGTGATGGCTTCTCCTCCCTTTATCAGCAATTGGAAGGCGAGACCATCGGTTCCCAAGGTAGGGGATACCGTGCGCATCGGAGCTCGCATTGTGGACTTGGACGGTTCAGTGACCGCAGCCAAATTGTTTTATGCACCCGGAGTCTCCGGAGGACCCTATGATTCGGTTGCCATGACTTTGGTCGCTCCGGATTCTTTCTTGGCCATTATTCCTGGTTCAGTGTTCAACACCAACGGGGCCTATTATCATTACTATGTTCGGGCCACCGATAACCAGAATAATAACGGCGTACAACCGGATACGATACAATCCTTTGGATTATTTAGGGTGATGAATGGAGGAATTACCCGGGTATCGGAGATTCAAGAATCGCCTGTCATTGGCGGTCGCTCCATCTACGATGGTACGGTTTTGGATAGCATGCAAATCCGAGGGAGAATCATGTCCACCTTGGATCCTTCGGATTATGGGAGGATCATTTTCCAGGATGGTGTGGGCCCTTGGACGGGAATCACCTTGCGTCCGGATAACAACGGGTCAACGGATATTGATACCCGTCTCAGGGGAGATAGCATTTGGATCAAAAAGGGCTTGGTGATTGAAGACTTTGGTATCACCACCCTGGAGGTTTTGGACTATCAATTTATTGCCCCGGGCCAGCCCTACGCCCCATTCCGCGTCCCCATGGATTCCATCATGGCCAGAAGGTACTCCTACACGGAACCTCATGAATCCTCTTTGTTGGTTTTTGATTCCGTCTATGTGGTCAATCAGAACCCTGATGCGCCCAGCAACTTCGGGGAATTTAGTATTTATGCCGATTCCACGGTGACCGCAGGCTTGAGGGTCCGAGGCGGAGTTTCCTTGTCAAGTCTGGATTTGGGGCAGAACTTCAATACCGATTCCCTGACATTCCGTCAGCGTTTGAATTTCATTCGCGGCATTCTGACCTACAATTTTGGAAACTGGAAGCTACAGCCCCGGAATCGCAACGATGTTTACGGTTTTGGGACTTCCACAGGGACCTCAGTTCGTCCAGTACCCTCGATAGCCAGCACCCGATTGCGGGTCTTCCCCAATCCGGGTACGGATAGGGTAAGGTTGGCTTTGGATTTGGAGGGGGATGCGACGGTCCGCATTCGTGTTATGGATGCTCAAGGCCGCTTACACCACCAGGATCAATGGGATTTGCTGGTCGGAAACGCCTACGGTGACTTGGAAACCGCTGGGTGGCCTCAAGGTATTTACCTTGTGGAGGTCCTTCATCAAGGTGGATTTGCCCTCGAACGCTTGCTGATACGTCGTCCATAGGGAGCCTTTTGGGCGGCCATGGATGTGAGTAATTTTGGGTTAGGCCAAGGTTTGGCACGGGATTTGTGTCTAATTTTGCAACAAAGCCCCGTCCATGGATGCAAAATTTTCCCCTAAGGTCAAAGATGTCATAGCCTTCAGCCGAGAAGAAGCTGTTCGCTTGGGGCATGATTATATCGATGCCAGTCATTTGCTCTTGGGCCTTATTCGCGAAGGCGATGGGCAAGCGATCAAAACCCTTCGCAACCTTGGGGTAAACATCGATAAGCTCAAGGCCGCCATCGAAGATTCCATGCGGCATACCGGGGAAAAGGAAGGCCTGCAAGCGGATCAAATTCCCTTGACCAAACAAGCGGAGAAAATCCTGAAGATTACCTTTTTGGAGGCCAAGATTTTCAAGAGCGAGTTGATCGGCACCGTCCATTTGTTGTTGTCCATTCTCCGGGACGAAGATTGCCTGGCCAACAGAGTACTCGAAAAATTTGATGTTACCTACGAAATGGTCAAGGAAGAAATTGATGCCATGATCGAAGGTAGAGAAAGAACGGAGCCACCGGCTTCGCCTCGTTCTTCTTACGAAGATGCGTACGGGGATGACGACAAAAAGGGTAACGGTGATTTACCTCGTAAATCCGCCAATCCCAAAAGCAAAACCCCGGTCCTTGACAACTTTGGGCGTGACTTATCGCAACTTGCCGAAGATGGTCGTTTGGATCCCATTATTGGAAGAGATTCCGAAATCGAAAGGGTATCCCAGATTCTTAGCCGTCGCAAGAAGAATAACCCTATCCTCATTGGTGAACCTGGAGTCGGAAAGACGGCTATTGCCGAAGGTTTGGCCCTTCGAATTCACCAGAAGAAGGTTTCTAGAATTTTGTTTGACAAGCGTATCGTGACGTTGGATCTCTCTTCTTTGGTTGCCGGAACCAAATATCGCGGCCAGTTCGAAGAGCGGATGAAGGCGGTGATGAACGAGCTAGAAAAGTCCCCGGATGTGATTTTGTTCATTGACGAAATTCATACGATGGTCGGCGCCGGAGGTGCTTCAGGATCTCTGGATGCCAGCAACATGTTCAAGCCAGCCTTGTCCAGAGGAGAATTGCAATGCATTGGCGCAACAACCTTGAACGAATACCGTCAGTTTATCGAGAAGGACGGCGCATTGGACCGTCGTTTTCAAAAAGTCATGGTGGATCCTCCTTCGGCAGAAGAAACCCTTCAGATTTTGCATAACATTAAGCATAAATACGAAGACCATCATCAGGTAGCCTATACCGAGGATGCTTTGGCTGCTTGTGTTAAACTAACGGACCGTTACATATCGGACCGTCATTTACCGGACAAAGCCATTGATGCCTTGGACGAAGCCGGTGCCAGGGTGCATATTGGGAACATCAAAGTTCCTCAAGAGGTTATTCAGTTGGAGGCTTCCTTGGAGGAAATACGGGAACTCAAAAACAAAGTAGTCAAAAGCCAGCGCTACGAAGAAGCCGCCAAGCTCAGGGACAACGAAAAGCATGTTCTGGAAGATTTGGAACAAGCCAAGAACCGTTGGGAAGAAGAATCTCGGCGTACTCGCTTCACGGTTGACGAGGACCATATCGCGGAGGTGGTAGCCATGATGACCGGTGTGCCGGTCAAACGCATCGCTCAATCAGAAGCAGAACGAATCGGCAAAATGGCCTCTGATTTGAAGGAAAAGGTAATCGGTCAGGACATGGCTGTAGA
>Ga0194110_10009412_pt1 | contig 10991 bp, 9 predicted proteins | sample TA2Kig1200mmetaG_FD_146192 | JGI IMG/M metagenome (GOLD analysis project Ga0194110, IMG submission 146192) | Freshwater microbial communities from Lake Tanganyika, Tanzania - TA2015032 Kigoma Deep Cast 1200m | ecosystem: Environmental > Aquatic > Freshwater > Lake | place: Tanzania: Lake... | reverse complement strand
AAGTGGGGGGTCGGCTCGCGCCGTCATCGGTACGTCGGCGCTCGACGGCACGACGAAGGTTTACGTGGAGTTCGATGTCACAACGTTTTTTAATATCAACTATCCGATGATTGGGATGTTTAGCATCAAACATAACCAGCCGACCGGACAACTTGCTACGGCAGGAACCGGCGTTCGTGGGTTTTTGATTTACCCGATTTCTACCAACGGTGGGTTCATCAACTTCGACGGTTCTCAGACTGCCTTTAGTAGGTCGATTAGTTACAATGCTAACGGCAAAAAAGTGGGTGTCGCTTGGGATCCCAACACCGGTAAGGGGTGGATTAGTGTGGATGGCTCGTATGACGGCGGCGGCGATCCGGCTACAGGTACTAGCCCGACGTTTACTGCGACAAACTTGATCGGCCACCAGCTTGCTCCTGCTATTTCGACTTATGACACCAGCGTTGTGGACCTGAACACTGGTCAGCGCGCCTTTTCCTACACGCCGCCCAGCGGGTTCAAGTCGCTCAACACCGCCAACCTCCCGACGCCAACCATTAAGAAGGCTAATAATTTTTTTGATGTTGTAACGTATACAGGTAATGGATCAACATCAAATGTAAGCATTACAGGATTGAATTTTACTTCAGATATGCTTTGGTTTAAGAGAAGAGATTCCTCAACAAATGGTGATCATGTTATAGTAGATAGTTCACGGTTAAGCCAATTGACATCCGCCAATACATTTATTTCTAATACAGGATTAAATTGGGCAGGTGATACTGGAAATTGGGTATGGGGCATTGATGCATCAAATACAGGAATTAAAGGACCTATTGGTGGATCTCTTGGAGGAAATATTAGAACAGGTATATATTATGACGTAGATATTGATGCAAATACTCCATTTGAAGTTGAATATCAATTAAGAGGAACTGATTCGGCAAATACACATGGACTTATTGCAATATATAGAAAAGAAGATCAGGGTAATATAGGAACTGTTAGCAATCGTTATAATCTAGGAATGTTTTCATCTTCATCAACACATTGGGTTGGTGGTGTAAATCCGGCACCAACCATAGGAATTGGAGTAACGCATTATTCAACAACTGCTGAGGTTATTGAGGAAGTATCTGCAAATGCCGTTTTATTGACATCAAATGTTGCAACGACTAATGTGTTTGTTCTTGCTCGTGAGGCAGATGGTAATCTAAGAGTATATAGAACTAATGCTTCGGGAACTAGGGTATTACTAAAAACTCATCCTGAAAAAACAAATTCAATAATGAGAGTTGCCTTAAGTTCTTCAGCTGAGGGTAATAATCTAGGACTTCAATATTTAAAAATAAATTTAGTTAACGTAACTTCTACAGCTGGAAGATATGCCTCTCAATATCCAAATCTTACAACTTTCGACAAAATTGAGGAAGAATTTGTTTCATTCAATTCAAATGGATTCACAATAAAAAATAACGGAATTAATGCTGCGGCTGATGGTTCTCGTATAACTTCGCGATTAAATATAAATGCCGCTACTATGGTATCATGGGCATGGAAAGAACACCATAGTGCAGGATTTGATATTGTTACATATACAGGATCTGGAGCAAATGCAAACATAAGTCACTCTCTTGGTGTAGCACCATCAATGTTAATTGTTAAACAACGTGCATCAAATACTGCAACAAATTGGGCCGTGTGGCATACCGGCATTGCAAACACAAATTATTTTCTACTAAACTCTACTGCAGCCTCGGCAACCGGGGCAACATATTGGAATAGTATAACACCAAATTCCTCAACATTTAGTGTAGGCACTCATCTTGATGTAAATTTCAATAATGGAAGATATGTTGCTTATCTATGGTCTCAAGTTGAGGGCTTTAGTAGGTTTGGCAGCTACACCGGCAATGGCTCGACAGATGGGCCTTTTGTGTTTTGCGGATTTAGGCCGAGATACGTCCTAATCAAAAGTACCGCGGCGAATGACTGGGAAATTCGGGACTCCCTTCGTGATGGATACAACCCGGAAACGCCGCTACTGTTTGCCCACAAGACACAAGCCACATACGCTACTGACCCATACTATAAGATGGACTTGTTGGCTAACGGGTTTAAGCTGCGGAACATTAACTCAGCAAGCAATACTTCTGGACAAACCTATATCTTCGTCGCATATGCCGAAAATTCATTCAAGTACGCAAGGGCCAGATAAACTAAAGTAATCATAAATATAGAGTAATAGTTAGAAAGGAAAAAATATGTTTTTATTGGATGGAAAACGTCTACAAGTTGATATCCCTTTTATACATAATGGTATTCAATATCCTGCAAATTGGCTAAGATTAACAACATGGGAAGAAAAATCAGCAATAGGTATTACTGAAGTACCTGATCCTGTAATGCCAGATGATCGTTTTTATTACGTCAGCATGCAAGGTGATCCTGTGCCAAAAGATCTTGATTCATTGAAAACGAATTTCAAAAATCAAGTAAAAACTACAACATATGCAATGCTACACACAACTGATTGGTATGTTATTCGCAAACAAGAAACTGCAGTAGAAATACCAGAAAAAATTTCAAAGTTAGAAATGATGTTAGAACTGCTTCTACAGCAAATGAAGCTGCACTAAATTCAGCAACAAATTTAGAAGAATTTATTTCTGCCGTTAACAATATATCTTGGCCAATTTTTGAACAAACATAAAAAAAAGAAAAATGACACATGACAATTAATTTACCAAATAATCCTAATGATGGTGATGTATTTACTAGTAATAATGGTGTTCAATACACTTTTAGTGCTAGTAGTGGTAATGTATGGACTTCTCGTGGTTCTACATTACTAGCAAATGTAGTATATAAAACAGGTAACACCATGACAGGCAATCTTGTCATGTCTGGTGCCAATATTGCTTTTGCTACAGCAACAAATTCAGGAGTATACTGGGGAGGAACAGGATTATCATTCATTCATTCGCCAGCAGCAAATACAATTGTAATTGGAACTTCTCTTACAGAAGGTATTAGATTTGATGCAAGTGGCAATGTTGGTATATCAACCTCGTCTCCGATTGCTAAACTTGATGTGTCTGGTTCATTTAGTGTTGCAAAAGCAAACGTATTGCAACAAACCTTAACTTATACGGCAAATGCATTTACAAATTGGGATACTTCATTGGGTCAAGTTGCAACAGTAACTTTGACAGGAACAACAACAACATTAAATACCGCAACGAATCTAAGAGTTGGTACTTATATTCTTCATGTCATACAGGATTCCGTCGGCGGTAGATTAATAACATTTGGATCAGGGTACAAGTTTACTGGAGCATTTGCACCACCATTGACAGCAAATGCAAATGCACGAGATGTATTTTCATTCATATCTGATGGTACAAACATATATGGTGTAATGGTTCCTGATGTACGATAAATAATTCATAAAAGGCAACAACATGGCAACACCAAGTTCTCGTACCGCACTTATAGATTATTGCAAGCGTCGTCTTGGTTTTCCTGTCATTGAAATAAATGTTGATGACGATCAAGTTGAAGATCGTATTGATGATGCATTACAGTATTTTCAAGATTATCACTATGATGCAATTCAAAAAGTCTATTTAAAACACCTCGTATCACAAACCGATGTTGATCGACAATACATTGATATGACTCAAGCATCAGGTGTTGCTACAGTTGTATCTGGAAGTGCAAATGTTACTGGTTCTGGAACAAATTTTGCCGCCGAATTTACTGCTGGAGTTACACAACTTACAATTAATGATGAAACAAAAACAGTATCTTCAATAACAAATAAAAACTTAATGACAATGAATTCCGTATTTTCATCAAGTGCCAATTCTGTTCCAATTACTATTGTTGGTTCATCGGATCTTATAACGGGTGTTACAAGAATATTTCCATTATCATCAACAAATGCTACGGTTAATATGTTTGATCTTCGTTATCAGCTTCGTCTACATGAACTTTATGACTTTACATCAACATCATATGTTAATTTTGTGTTGACACAACAACATCTTCGCACATTAGATTTATTATTTTCGGGCGAACAACCAATAAGATTTAATCGTCATCAAAATAAGTTATATATTGACTTTCAATGGGGTACTGATATTCAGGCAAATGAGTATTTAATTATAGAAGCATATAGAATTATTGATCCAGAATCATATACTGATGTATATAATGATCGTTGGGTAAAAAGATATTCTACTGCATTGATCAAGCGTCAATGGGGATTGAACTTAAAGAAGTTTGGTGGTATACAGTTGCCGGGTGGTGTTCAATTAAATGGACAACAAATTTATGATGAGGCGGAATCTGAAATTACAATGCTAGAACAAGAAATGCAAGACAAATATGAAGTCCCACCAGAATTTATCCAAGGCTGAGACACTCAGTTGATATAAATGGCAACAAATCACTATTTCAATAATCATCCTGGCATTGTAACACCAGAACAGCTTTTAGTTGAAGATCTCATAATTGAATCTATTCAACAATACGGCTCTGATGTGTATTATGTGCCAAGAAAGTCACTTAGCTCCGAAGATAGTATCTATGGTGAGGATCCTGTAAAACTATATGATGCTGCATATCCAATGGAAATGTATTTACAATCAGCAACAGGTTTTGAAGGACCTGGAGAATTTTTTAGCAAATTTGGTTTAGAGATTCGTGATTCTGTTCGTTTGATTGTTGCTCGCCGCACATATGAAAAATATGTTCCAGTAGCAACATATCCTAGACCACGTGAAGGTGATCTTGTGTATTCGCCCGCACTTCATAACATTTATGAAATTAAATTTGTTGAAGAAGAAAAAACTTTTTTTATGCTTGGCCGTCGTCCACCATTATTTTATTTTTATGAATTATCTCTAGAATTATATAAATTTTCTAATGAAAGATTTAATACAGGTATTGATGAAATTGATGATATTGGCCGTGCATATTCTTACACACAAACAATGACTTTATCTTCTGGTGGAACTGGGACTTATAAACGAGGAGAACTCGTATATCAAGGCAATTCATTTGTTACGGCAACATCAACTGCAATTGTTAAGGATTGGTTTCCTTCAAACAATACATTACAACTAATAAACATGAAGGGAACTTTTTCTCAATCTGCAAATGTTAGAGGAAATACATCAAACGCACTATTTACATTATCCACATTTAATAGACAAAATTTTGATGGCGTATCTGATGAATTAACAAATAATCTTGAGATACAAACGGATGCAAATGGTATCATTGACTTTACGGAAACCAATCCGTTTGGAGAACCTTAATGTCAGGTATTTTTGGTAATCATTTTTACCATCGAATTACACGCAAAATTGTTGTTGCTTTTGGTTCATTATTTAATGAATTGCAATTGGTTAGATATAATAAAGCAGGAACAACCGAACTTGAGCGTATTCTTATTCCAATCGTCTATGCACAAAAAGAAAAATTCTTTAGCCGTATAAAAGGTGATCCTAATTTAATGAAGGATATACAAGTTTCATTGCCTAGAATGTCATTTGAGATTGTTGGTATTGATTATGATCCCACAAGAAAACAAAATAGTTTAATTCGTAATGTTAATCAAGCTACTGCTACAAGCACAACACAAAAAGCTCAGTATATGGGTGTTCCATATAATTATGAATTTAGTTTATCAATTTACGTTAGAAACATTGAAGATGGTTGGCAAATTGTTGAGCAAATACTTCCAATTTTTAATCCTGATTATACATTAACTTTGGATCTTGTAAGCATAATGGGAATTAAAAAAGATGTTCCTGTTCTATTAAATTCGGTTTCATATTCGGTAGATAGTGAAGGTGCTTATACTGAAGACACAACACGAATTGTTACATTTGATCTTACATTTACGGTAAGAGCAATGTTATTCGGACCAATTTCCGATTCAAAGATTATCACAAAAGCAAATACAAACATTTATGGTACGTTTAACTCAGGAACTTCTGGCGGATCTTCAATATATGTTCTTAATTTACAATCGGGTGGTTTTAGCGCATTTAAAGCAGGTGAATTTATTTGGCAAGGAGGTACGTATCAATTTCCTGATGCAAAAGCTGAAGTTATAGAATTTGATGCAACAAATGAAAAACTATACATTAAAGATGTATTTGGATCAAAAAATAGTTTGGGTGCGTTTGTTGCTAATGTAAAAATAACAGGGGCATCATCTGGAGCATCGTGGAATGTATCAACTTCATATGTTTCAAACGTTAAACTTGTTATTAGCACTATTGTACCTGATCCAACGTCAGCAAATGTCAATAGTGATTTTGGCTTTACAGAAACAATTATAGAATTTCCAAATACGTTAGGATTATGATGAGCAAAATTGATGATAATCTAAGTGAGATATTAAATATTGAACCAGTAGTAAAGACAAGTCAAGAAGTTTCTACAATTGCATTAACACCAATTACGGAAACTGCAACGGATACACAAACGGATTATGATCTTACTCGTCAAACAATTCGTGCGTTAATGCGTAAAGGCGAAGAAGCACTCGATGAACTTTTGTTTGTTGCAAAACAAAGTGAGAGTCCAAGAGCGTATGAAGTTGTGGCTGGAATGATAAAAAATATTTCAGAGGTAACAAAAGAACTTATTGATCTACAAAAAAAGATGAAAGACTTAAATGAGGAATCTTCAAAGTCTACTGGTGGAGTTAATGTGCAAAATGCAGTATTTGTAGGATCAACGGCTGAATTACAAAAACTAATACGTCAGAGTAAAGAATAATATGACTGAATCAATGACATATATGTCTAATCCGAATTTAAAGCGTTCGGGTATTAAGATTGAATGGACATCTGAACAAATTAAAGAATATGTTAAGTGTTCGGATGATCCTGTTTATTTTGTATTAAATTACATGCGTATTGTTAATGTTGATGAAGGTCTTATTCCTTTCAAAATGTGGGATTTTCAAAGAGAAATGCTTGAGACATTTTATAAAAATCGGTTTGTCATATGTAAAATGCCTCGTCAGGTTGGTAAATCAACAACAATTATTTCATATCTATTGCATCAAATTTTGTTTCGTGATAACACGAGTATTGCAATACTTGCAAATAAAGGTTCAACGGCAAGAGAGTTGTTGGGGCGTTTACAGCTTGCATATGAAAATCTTCCCATTTGGTTACAGCAAGGAGTTATTACTTGGAATAAAGGTAATATTGAACTTGAAAATGGATCAAAGGTTTTAGCTGCAGCAACATCATCAAGTGCTGTTCGTGGTGGCTCTTTTAATATTCTATTTTTAGATGAATATGCATTCGTGCCTAATAGTCAAGCGGATCAATTTTTTAATTCGGTATATCCCACAATTTCTTCTGGTAAGACATCTCAAGTGCTTGTAGTGTCCACTCCAAATGGTTTAAATCATTTTTATCGTATGTGGTCAGATGCTACAAACAAGAGAAGCAACTATGTTCCGATTGAGGTTCATTGGTCACAAGTTCCAGGTCGTGACGAACAATGGAAAGAAGAAACTATAAGAAATACATCACTTGATCAATTTAAAGTTGAATTTGAAACTGAATTTGTTGGATCATCACACACACTAATATCAAGCTCAAAGCTTAAAACTCTTGTATTTAACAATCCTATTCGTCAAGAAAATAAATTGGACATATTGGAAGAACCACAAAAAAATCACACATACGTTGTAACAGTTGACGTTTCTCGCGGTCAAGGACTGGACTATTCGGCATTTTCAATTATAGATGTTACAAGCATACCATATAAACAAGTGGCAAAATATAGAGATAAAGATATATCTCCTTTATTATATCCTACACTTATATTCAATGCTGCAACCTCATATAATAATGCTTACGTTCTTGTTGAAATTAATGATATTGGTCAACAAATAGCAGATATTTTACACCATGAACTTGAGTATGAAAACTTGGTTAAGATACAAATAAAACCACGCCAAGGACAACAAGTATCTCAGGGTCACACAAAAAAGATACAGTTTGGTGTAAAAACATCTATAACTACAAAGAGAATTGGTTGCTCAAATTTAAAAACTTTAATTGAAAGTGATAAACTATTAATAAATGATTCTGATACAATTATGGAATTAATGACATTTGTCGCATTTCGTGAATCATTTGCAGCCGAAGATGGTAGTCATGATGACTTAGCAATGACTCTTGTTCTCTTTTCTTGGTTTATTGCACAAAGAAACTTTAAAGATTCACTAAATGGCGATATTCGTTCGGTTTTACAAAAAGAACAGTTAAACATTGCACAAGAAGATTTGGTGCCTTTTGGTATAATTGATGATGGTATAAATGATCGTGATATGGAAATTGCTGATATGGAGAGAAAGTGGCTTGATGAAAGAAGGTTAAAAGCACCATTGGATAGTTTTGAATATGATTGGAGGGGTCGTTTTTGAAAAACTACTTTTCTATAAATAATATCATATAAGCATCAAAATTTTCTATCTCTGGAAGGAGTGAACAATGCCATTTCAACTAAGCCCAGGCGTAATTACTACAGAAATTGATTTAACAACAGTTATTCCTGTTGTTTCTACCACAAATGGTGCGTTTGTTGGTGATTTTCCATGGGGACCTGCCAACACAGTAATTACCGTAGATAGTGAAAATACTCTTGCGGCCATATTTGGTAAGCCAGATAATAATTCATATTTTTATGTTCCATTTTTAGTAGCTGCAAGTTTCTTAGCTTACGGAAATAATTTAAAAATTGTTCGTGCAATTAATGCCAGCTCAAAAAATGCAACAGCCAATGGTACTGGTATATTAATTGAAAATAATGATAGTTGGGATTATACTTATAGAACATCTCCAACTGCAAATAGTGGTTTTGGTAATACAAATTTCTTAGGCATTGCGGCAAAACATGCTGGAACTTTAGGAAATTCAATCAAAGTTGCATACTGTTCAGCAGGAAATTCTGCTATATTTAACTCATGGGCTTATGCATCATTTTTTGATGGGGCACCAGGTACATCTCAATACGCAAGTTCTCGCGGTGCAGCAAATGATGAAATTCATGTTGTGGTAATTGATGCTACAGGAAGTATTGCTCAAGGTGGAACACCAGCTGGCGCAAATGCTGCTGGTGCGGTTCTTGAAGTACATCCAAACATGTCAGTTGCTTCTGATGCTAAGAATTTTGATGGTTCACCAAATTTTTATCCTGACGTTATTGCAACACGTTCTAATTGGATTCGTTGGCTTGCACATCCGGCTAATACATCAAATTGGGGAACAGCGGCATCAAACAATGTAACGTATAATGGCGTTGGTGGAATGAGTGCAGCAGTCGCAAATGGAACAACACTTTCTGGTGGTGTTTATGCACAATGCACAGACGCAAATAAACAAGTTTCTTGGGATAAATTTAAAAGTGCTGATGAAGTTGATGTTTCACTTCTAGTAACCGGAGATGTAAGTGCAACTGTATCTGCATATGTTATTGATAATATTGCTGAATTTAGAAAAGATAGTGTTGCATTTATTTCACCAGCATCAGCAAACGTTGTAAACAATCCTGGCGGTGAAGTTTCTGCAATTACTACACAAAAGAATACTAATATTAATCGTTCAACTTCATATGCCGTATTTGATTCTGCATGGAAATACATGTTTGACAAATATAATAACACATATCGTTACGTGCCATTAAATGGTGATATTGCTGGTTTGTGTGTTAGAACCGACACAACACGAGATCCTTGGTTTTCTCCTGCAGGATTTAATCGTGGTCAAATAAAAAATGTTATTAAACTATCATGGAATCCAAATAAAACTCAAAGAGATGAATTATATAAGATTGGTGTAAATCCAGTTGTATCTTTTCCTGGAGAAGGTACTGTATTATTCGGCGATAAAACAATGTTAACAAAGCCAAGTGCATTTGATCGCATCAATGTTCGTCGTCTATTCATTGTGCTTGAAAAAGCAATTGCAACAGCAGCAAAGTACTCTCTATTTGAATTCAATGATGAGTTTACACGAGCACAATTTGTATCTCTTGTAGAGCCATTTTTGCGTGATGTGCAGAGTCGTCGTGGTATCTTTGACTTTAGAGTTATTTGTGACGATTCTAACAACACAGGTGAAGTAATTGATAGAAATGAATTTATTGGTGATATCTATGTTAAGCCAGCACGCGCAATAAACTTTATTCAATTAAACTTTGTTGCAGTTCGAACAGGCGTATCTTTTGAAGAGGTTGTAGGAAATTACTGATAAATAAAAAATAAACAGGAGTATTATAAATGACTTTTAATATAAATGCATTTCGTTCTAGACTTCAGAGTGATGGTGCTAGACCAAATCTATTTGAAGTCACAATGGCTTTTCCTGCAACAGTAGTTACGGGTTCTGGTGCTGTTACACAAGAATTTAAATTTATGTGTAAAACAGCACAACTTCCGGGAGCATCAATGGGTTCGGTTGTTATTCCTTATTTTGGACGTGAAGTAAAATTTGTGGGAAATCGTGTATTTGCAGATTGGACAGTAACAATTATAAATGACGAAGATTTTTTAATAAAAAATGGATTTGAAAGATGGCTTGGCGGTATGAATAGTCATGTTGGCAATAGAAGAAATGTGGCTTTTGCTTCACCAACATCTTATACAAGTGATGCAAATGTTGTTCAATTTGGAAAAACTGGATTTCCAATTAAAAATTATCAATTTGTGGGAATGTTTCCCATTGATGTGTCACCGATTGATGTTGATTGGGGTTCAAATGATACCATTGAAGAATTTACTGTAACATTCCAGTATCAATATTGGTTGTCAAACACAACAGACGCAATAGCAAGACCAGCATCAAGAAGTTTATAATTTTTTACCATTTTAAAAAATAATTTATATAATGATATCTTTGAAGGGAAAAATAAATGGCTAATTGGAAGTTATTTGGGTTTCAAATAACGAACGAAAAAACCAAGAA
>Ga0194110_10009385_pt1 | contig 11013 bp, 9 predicted proteins | sample TA2Kig1200mmetaG_FD_146192 | JGI IMG/M metagenome (GOLD analysis project Ga0194110, IMG submission 146192) | Freshwater microbial communities from Lake Tanganyika, Tanzania - TA2015032 Kigoma Deep Cast 1200m | ecosystem: Environmental > Aquatic > Freshwater > Lake | place: Tanzania: Lake... | reverse complement strand
GGCGCTGGAACTTACGGGGAAGGAGAGGGTATTGGAAATCGGAACGGGATCGGGATATCAAACTGCCATACTGGCGGAACTTGCCGACCGGGTGTTTTCCATTGAAAGAATTGCGGCACTCGCCGGCGGCGCGAGGAAACTTCTGGATGCCCTGCATTATTACAACGTCGCGATAAGAGTGGGAGACGGCACATATGGATGGAAAGAAGAATCTCCTTTTGACGGAATTATTGTGACCGCCGGTGCTCCGAGCGTTCCCAGAACGTTATTATCACAACTTACGATTGGCGGGAAAATGGTCATTCCCGTTGGCGGGCGCCATTCACAATCGCTGATTAAGCTCACGCGCATATCTGAGGATTTGAATGAGGTGAAAAAGGAAGATCTGGGAGGGTGCCGGTTTGTGGATCTTGTCGGAGAATATGGATGGGAGTATTGAGATACGGGCATCGGGGGATCATGAACGGTAATGGGAAAGAGTCGGTATGTTCTGGTATCGCGTAGCTGTTGTGATTCTCTGTGCGGGTATGCTGTGTGCCTGCACGGGACATCATACTAAAACGGTAAAGACAAAAGGTGTTTACCACCGGGTGAAGAGTGGAGACACTCTCTGGAGTATTGCCAGGGCCTATAATATCAGTGTTCAGGATCTGGCAGAGATAAACAATATCACGGATTCGAATGTGGTAAAAACCGACAGCGTGCTCTTCATACCCGATGCCAATGAGGTTATTGACGATGTCATGGCTACGGTTGAAAGTTCAGAGACCCCCGTTGAGAAACCCGCTCACAGGGAAAAGAAAGTATCGGAACAAAAATCGGGAAAGGATGGTAGGCATACCGACGGCACACCTCAGAAAAAGGGAATTGCCGCATCCCGAGATACATATAAGGGCAAAGGAGGGGATTCGCCCGGAGAGGATTCAACGAGAGTAGTTGCAAAAATAGATCACAGTGGTTTGAAACCCGAGGGCAGAATATCTGTAAAGCAGGAAAAGGAATTCCGCATCGAGCAGAAAAATACGCAGAGGGCGAATGGAAAGGAATTGCAGAAGATCAGATTTGAAAGGGATCGTTTCATCTGGCCTGTGAAGGGAAAGGTGAGGTCGAAGTTTGGCATCCAGCCAAACGGCATGTATCATAACGGAATTAAGATTGAGGCGAGGGAAGGGGCGTCTGTACTGGCAGCGGCAAATGGGACGGTGATCTATTCTGCACCTGTGAAAGATTATGGGGAAACAATCATTATCAAACACGAAGACGACTACGCTACGGTGTACACTCATCTGGGAGACAGGCTGGTGAATGTAAATGAACATGTGAAAAAAGGTGCCAGAATAGCGTCTCTGGGGAAATCGGAAAATAAAGGGGAGGCACATTTGAGCTTCGAAGTCCGGTACAGAAACAAAGCCAGGAACCCTCTTTTTTTCCTCCCGTAGGTCTGCCTTTGCACCCTTTGATAGATCTGTATTTCTCTCATGAATTTTTTTATTCCTTATCGGATCTCAAGACCTGCAAAAAAACATTGTGTATGGTGAGGAGGGATATTTACATATCCGGAAGAGTATCCTGACATGAGGATTTCTTTATCGCGGGGAAAGAATATAATTTATGGAACAGATTTGCTCTTTTGAACAGGGACCGATACGGCCGCCAAGTGAAGCGAAAAGTCTGCTTATCCGGGCAACGAGGAATTGCCCATGGAATAGATGTGCCTTTTGTCATACCTACCGTAACAGGAAATTTGAACTCAGAAAGGTAGACGACATAAAAAAAGATATACAGGCTATCAGAGATATCGCTGACCGTCTCAGAGAAATTTCCTGGAGATACGGTGAGGGAGGGCGTGTCAGTGAAGCAGTCGTGAATCATATATACAGTCATGATCAGGTCTATGCCGATGGTTTCAGATCGGTCGCCGCGTGGCTTTACTGGGGGGCTGACTCTGTGTTCATTCAGGATGCAAATTCGATTGTAATGAAGACGGAAGACCTCGTTGAGGTGCTCTCATTCATAAGAGAGAAGTTTCCCTCGGTGAACCGCATCACTTCGTATTGTCGATCGCAGACAGCGGCGAGGAAAACGGTCGATGACTTCAGGATGCTGAAAAGCGCAGGTCTTTCGCGGATCCATATCGGTATGGAGAGCGGTTATGATCCCCTTTTACAATTCGTGAATAAGGGAGTCACCGCTGCTGAGCATATCGAGGGCGGGAGGAAGATATTGGAAGCGGGCATATCTCTGTGCGAATATGTCATGCCGGGCCTCGGAGGAAACCGATGGTCGAGAGAGCATGCAGAGGAAACGGCAAGGGTGATCAATCAGATAAATCCTGATTATGTAAGATTGCGGTCCCTCCATGTTGTCGAAGATACTGGTCTTTTTGAGATGATGAAAAAGGGTGATTTTACACCGCTCGGCGACGAAGACATTGTGAGGGAAATAAGGTTATTTATAGAACATCTTGATGGTGTCGAAACGACCATAGTGAGTGATCATATCCTGAATCTTTTGGAAGAGCTGGAGGGAAAACTTCCCGGGGATAAGGAAAGACTTTTAGGTATTATCGACAGCTTTTTTTCACTTTCACCCGAAGAGAGGCTCATTTACAGAATTGGGAGAAGGAGTGGGGTGTATCGAACGCTGAGTGACCTTCTGGATACGAACATATACTCACAGTTAAAGAATCTCCTGGAACAGTATACTACAAAGGAGCCGGATCAACTGGAAAAAGATATATCAAGAATCATGCAGGGGTACATCTGAACGAAATGAATGTGACAGCGGTTTATTTTTCACCGGATACAGGCAAAAAAGATATATAGAGTGCGACACGGAAGGCTGTCAGTTCATATCTTAAAGTGATTGTCACGATGTGGGGTATGTAGTATGTATTCGATGACACATTCTCAAGGAGGAGTGTCATTTTCTTATTAATGTTCCAAGGCGGGACGGGGAAAGCGTGTAAGAGCGGTATTTCTCTATAGAACAGAAATATAGAGTGAGTTCCCTGCACGGAGGACTTGGTATGTCGGAGAAATCAACCCGTAGACGTATGCTTCAGAAGAAATCAAAGTCGGAAGCAGTTTCCGCTCAGCGACGGGAGGCGGAGGAAAAGCTGCGCGAGCGGGAACAGCTCTTCACCATCCTCACGGGAAAATCTTTCGCCGCCGCATTTATCGTACAGGATGGAAAATTCCGTTATATCAATACCAGCGCTATTGCGTATGCCGGTTATACCGCTGAGGAGCTCATCGGCCGGGATTCCGATATCATCGTGCATCCCGATGACAGGGGAATGGTCAAGGAGAAAGCCGCCGGGATGTTGCAGGGTGGGGATTCCACGCCCTTCGAGTTCAGAATGGTCACGAAACAGGGCCAGATCAGAAACATCATTCAAATCGTATCTCCTATTCAGTATAACGGGAAGCCGGCAATCTTCGGTAATGCCATTGACGTCACGGAGCGTAAGCGGATGGAGGAGGCGCTGAGAGAATCGGAGAGGAGGCTGGCCGATATTATCGATTTCCTGCCGGACGCCACACTCGCGATAAACCGGCAGGGGAAGGTTATTGCGTGGAACCGTGCCATAGAAGAGATGACGGGTGTGAAAGCCGAGGACATGCTGGGTAAGGGTGATTATGAATATGCGCTGCCCTTTTATGGTGTCCGGAGACCGATTCTCGCAGATCTAGTCCTGAAACCGGATAAAAAGATTGAACAAAGTTACTATTCCATTCTCGAAAAGCAGAAGGACCTCCTCATCGTGGAGACGTGGGTTCCCTTCCTCAAGTGGAAGAGGGCATTTCTCTGGGCAAAGGCGACCCCCCTCTATGACAGCAAGGGGGAAGTCGTGGGTGCCATCGAGTCGATCCGGGATATTACCGAACGTAAACGGCTGGAAGAACTGCTCCGGATGAGTGAGGAAAAGTACCGGCAGCTCTTTGCAACAGTCCCGGATGCCATCTTCATATTCGATGCAGAAACACGCCAGTTCATCGATGTAAACGAGAGCGCCCTGAAGCTGTACGGCTACACCCGTGAGGAATTCCTCAGTATGAAGCTCGTGGACATCACGGCAGAACCGGAGGAATCAGAGAAAGTCGTAAAGAAAACGATCGCCGCAAAAATGGACAGGGTACCCCTTCGCTATCACAGAAAAAAGGATAACACGGTGTTTCCTGTGGAAGCATCCACAAGCATGTTTGATCTGGAAGGAAGGAATGTAATCTGTGTGGTGATCCGCGATATTACTGACCGCAGAAGGGCGGAGGAGGCAGTAAGGGAGAGCGAGGAGAGGTACCGGACGCTATTTGAGAGTACCGCCAATCCAATTCTCGTGATTGACACGGAGGGAAATTATGTTGCCGGCAACAATGCGGCATTGAATTTTTTCCAGTGTACGAAAGATGAGCTGCTTTCGAAAAATATTCGCGATTTTGTCCCACCGGACAGGGGGAAGAAGTTGCTTGAGATTCACAACCCCGTGTGGGTGTTCGGTGAAACGGTGGAGATGGAATACCACATTCTCGGCAGCTTTAAATTTATGGAGATGACCGTGACACCAACCACGTGGCAGGGGAAAAATGCGATCCTGGGAATAGGGAAAGACATCACGAAGCGCAAGCAGGCTGAGGAAGCGTTGAGGGAATCGGAGAGAAGGCTTGCGGATATCATCGATTTTCTCCCCGATGCGACCCTTGCCATAGACCGGCAGGGAAAGGTGATCGCGTGGAACCGTGCCATAGAGGAAATGACCGGGGTGAATGCTGAGGACATGCTGGGCAAAGGTGATTACGAATATGCGGTACCGTTCTATGGTGTCCGGAGGCCCATTTTAGCAGATCTTGTCCTCAAACCTGACAAAGAGATTGAAGAGAGTTACTATTCTATTCTGGAAAAAGAGAAGGACCTCCTCATTGTGGAAACGTGGGTTCCTGTGTTGAAAGGGACGAGGGCCTTTCTCTGGGCAAAGGCAAGTCCCCTTTATGATAGCAGGGGAGACATTGTCGGTGCTATTGAATCGATCCGGGATATTACAGCGCGAAAACATGCTGAGGAGGCGCTGGCAAAGAGAGAGACGGAACTCGAGGTGAAAACCAACGAACTCGAAGACCTGAATGCCGCGTTGAGAGTCCTGCTCAAACAGAGGGATGAGGACAGGAACGAGCTGGAACAGAAGGTGCTCTCAAACATCAAAATGCTTATCCTTCCCCACACGGAGAAATTGAAAAATCATGTGGATCTGAAGGGCATGTCGTATGTAAATGTCCTCGAGTCGAATCTGAAAGACATCATATCACCCTTTGCGCAGAAACTGTCGGCCAAGTATCTGAATCTCACCAACAGGGAAGTGCAGGTGGCAGATCTTATCAAAGAGGGAAAAACAACGAAAGAAATCGCGGTCTTTTTAAACGTTTCCGATAGTGCCGTCAATGTGTACCGCTATCATATCCGGCGCAAGTTGAGTCTGACCAAAAAACATAACCTGCATTCCTACCTGTCATCCCTTGCCTGATCGCCGTTCCGTTTCCGATTCAAAGTTGATCCCGGAAAGCAGCTCACTTTTTTGTTGACAAATCGAATAAGAAAAAATAAAATTTAAGTGAACGTTAACTTGTTTAATAGTATGCGTTTACTTAAATAAACAATAATTAAGATAATAAATGCGAAGGAGGAAATATGTCGGAAAAATCGAAAAAAGTGATAAAACTGGTCGTTATATTGGCCATCTGCGCTATTGCGGTTGCGATTCTTGTTATGAAGGGATAGTCGAGTATCTCTTCTGATAGCCGAACTGTGATTCATTTGCTCTGTGGTTTAAATACGTTGACACTTGTTATACGATGGGATATGTTCCCATATATGCCAGGGTGTATATTGTCTGTAAGGACGTAAAGGATGGGTAAAAAGAGGACCGAGGTAAGACAGCAGCAGATCGTGGAAGCGGCGAGGAAGCTCATTATCAAGTTCGGGAGCGAACACTTAACCGTCCGGAAGATAGCGAAGGAAGTCGGTATCTCGGAAGCGGCTATATACAGGCATTTCAAGAGCAAGAAAGAGATATTGTTTTTTCTTGCCGATCACATCGAACACAGCTTATTTGAGGGTATTGACAGGGCGGCAAAAATTAACGGCACTTCCCTGGAAACGATCGATAACATCCTCAAAAACCACCTCTCTCTCATTGAGCAGAAAAAAGGCACATTTTTCCAGGTTGTTGCGGAGATTATCAGTTTCGGTGATAAGAAATTGAACAGGAAAGTAACGGAAAGTATCAATAGCTACATTGGTCACCTCAAAAGTTTGCTGTCGGATGGCATAGAAGCGGGACTGGTGAAAAAAGACATCGACCTGGAAGCAACGGCGACGCTTCTGTTCGGCATGATCCAGGGCCTTGTAAATATCTGGGCTCTTGGCAACTATGCCTTTGACCTTACGGAAAAGTATGAATCGTTGTGGAAGGTATTCCGGGAGGCTGTTATTGTCGAGCAGGGAAGTCCCTGATTTATGATTATATGTAACCAAGCTTTCTAACATATTCACCATTTTCTTCATACAAGACATTCTACATATCCCCGTTATTTAATTATTCTTAATATTATTTATAATACTTTTAATATTGTCTTTTCTTTTTTTTTATCCCATAAAAAAGCACATTTTCGTGAATCTATAATCCCCGGTCAATCATTAATACAGCACGAACAATCTTCACCGCGAAAATGTATAAGGAAAGGAGAAAAGTATGCAGTATGCGGATCATATGAAAGGATTCTGGCGAATTAGTTTGTTGATTATGGTGTTTTTCTTTGCGGTGCCTCTTAGTTTTTTAGCCGGCTGCGGTAAGACGGAAAAAGGGGAAGCTGTGAAGAAGGCGGAGGCCCCGGCAGCCCCGAAGGTGTTTGTCGATGACGGGAAACCCCTCAACTTCCGCGGCATCACCATGGGCGTGTCACTGAAGGAGCAGTTCAAGGACTGCAAAAGTGCGGATAAACCGGCCGGGGGCTGTTTCAAGGAGGGTGTCAAGGGGGAAGCCTTCAAGCAGTACCAGATGGAGGGTTTACCCAAGCTTGATTTTTTGTCAACTGAATACGTTGCTCTTGTTGACGATAAGGTGGAGTTGATCCTGGTGGAATTCAACAAGGAATATGCGGGGAAGAATGTGATGGCCCTCGTAAAGGGTCAGTTCGGGGAACCGGCAAGCTATAAAAGTGACATGATGACGGAAAAAGCCGGTGATATACCCTATGAGAGGTTTCTCGCAACATGGAACGTGAAGAGCTGCGTGCTTGAGTTGAGTAACGTGAGAGATAGCCTGGTGGACAGCGGACGTTTGTTGATAAGGTCGGACAGGTATCTCAAAAAGGAAGGACAGAGTACAAAGAAGTAAAAAAAGATAAAACGAACTATTACGTTTACGTTATGTGGTTATCAGCTTGACTGAGGAAGTTCTTGTTCGTTAATGACGGAGCGCGAATCGTCGGAGCGTTAGACAATTGATGAGCAAGCTGATGAAAAAATAAATAACCGTTTCGCCTGCAGAAAAAGGAGGTGATTGAGAAAACAGCAAAATCGGTGAAAGTCTCGGTGAGAATGGACGTAAAGACATTTTTAACCATAGGCAATTTAAGGAGGGAATATGAAAGAAAAAGCCTATAAAAAAGAGATATTAGTGACCATCGTCTTTATTATCTTCTATATGCTGATGGGTCACACCGCCTCCCTCTTCGTTCTCTTTCCCGGTCTCCAGGGGCTGGGGGAGATGTGGGGATTCCCCATCCACTACATCATCCCCGTTCTGACCGGATGGTTCGGCATGGTGATAGTAGCCATTTTTGCAGCCATAGTCTGCAACAAGCTGGACGATGAGATCGAAGCGGCCAATAGAGCAGATGAAGCCGCTTCGGGAAAGGGAGGTGAGTGAGCCATGCAACCGCCACAAGTATATGTCATTACTGAACTCTGGACCGCCATCATCATCGTAGGCGGTATGTTTGCCTTATTTTATCTCATGGGTTGGATTGGTCTGAAACAGACCACATCGACCGATGATCTCTACGCTGCCGGCTTCAAGGTCGGTGCGTTAGTAAACGGTCTCGCCATGGCCTCCACCTGGGCGAGTCTCGCTACCTTCCTGGGCGTGAGCGCCCTCATCCTAAAACTTCAGGTGCCCTTCGTCTACCTCTGGCTCCAGTGGGCCTTGTCCATTCCCCTCATCACGCTCCTCTACGGAACGAGTATGAGGAGGATGAAGGCCTACACCCCCTGTACCTTCATCAAGGCCCGGTACGGCAATCCCAGCACGATTGTCATTGCCTGCTGGATGATCCTGGTCATGGTCATGTACGCCCTGGGTCAGTTGATCGGCCTCGGTCAGACGTTTGAAATCCTCTTTGCCGTGAAGTATGAAACGGCCCTTATCATCTCCGGTATTGTCGTCATCGGCTACATGGTTGCGGGAGGCATGATGGGGGCAACCTACAACGCCGCCTTCCAGATGGTGGTTATGACCCTCACCATGATCGTACCCATGGGTTGGGTCATGAAGGTCATGGGCTCATCCGGCTGGTGGATGCCACCCCTCGCTTATGGAGATATGGTGCCGTCCATGCTGAAGATGATTCCCACCTTCTTCGATACAAAGTATGATTTCCGCTGGTACTTTTCTCTGATTCCAGCCTTTACCCTTGGTCCTGTGGCACTTCCCCATCTCGCAGCCCGGGTCTTCACTTCGGCGAGTCTGAAGTCCGCCCGGTGGGCCGTGGTATGGTTCCTCTTTTTCCTGGGGGCCCTCTTCAGCGGCACCTACGTCGTCGGGTTTGCCGGGAACTTCTTCCAGGCGACGACCGGCATCGTCATCAAGAAACCCGACCAGATCACCCTCATCCTCCAGCTGGTCTACAGTCCCCAGTGGGTGGCCGCCTTCGTCCTGGCGGGTGCCATCGCGGCAGGCGTCTCTACCCTGAACGGGAACCTCATGGCTATCGCCGCCCTCGCCGGGAGCGACATTCTGGGGATTATTGCCCCCCAGATGGATGCGAAAAAGAGGTTGCGGATCGGTTTTGTCGTCCTCGCCATTGGTGGCCTTGTCGCGATGATTTTGTCCTTCAATCCGCCCACCTTCCTGGTCACGAGCATCCTCTGGGCCTTCGGGCTCCTTGCCTCTACGGCGACACCGGGTATCCTCCTGGGGGTGTGGTGGAAGCAGGCGAATAAGTATGCCCTCCTGGTTTCCTCGACGATCTGCGGGGCCATGTTCATCATCATTTCACCTCACGTCATCAAGAGTATCGTTATTGGGAAAGGGCTCCCCGCAGCCCTGGGAATGTCGGGGGGATTGGTGACCATACCCCTCTCATTTTCTCTGTTCATCATCCTGTCCATCATCTTCAACAAGATGGGATATGCGCCCTCCCAGGAGGAAAAGGCCGTCCTGGACAGGATCCACGGGTGGAACGATTACCGTGAAGACAGATATAACGGAAAGGTATGGCCCTGGGTAGTGGCTGTTGTGTGTCTGGTAATCAGCTGGTGGGGTCTCCAACCCTGGTAATGTTTTTCATATGAAAAAGCCGGGAAAGGGAAGGCCCCTTTCCCGGCATCATTACCTGAAATAAGAAGGTAAGACTTTCAGATAGATAAGTTATCCTGTTTCATTCTGATCGAAAAATATGAAAAGCGGTATGTGTACGATAGACGGAGTGAATGGGGAAGCAAGGGCAATGGATTATTTCAACGCTATGTGGCGCGTATTGAGAATAGAGGAAAAGGTGTATCCGGAGATTTACTCCCGGGGTCTGACCTCACGCTATGCCATGCTCAACGTGTTCATCCTGGGTCTCCTCTACGGTCTTTTTTCCCTCTCTTTTCTCAGTGCGGAGCTTTTTCAGGATTTTGATCCCGCAAGCGTTCTTATCACCAAGGTCATCGTCGTCGTAACGGGAATCTTTGTTGCTTTCCTCCTGCACCTGGGAGCGGCATTTCTTTTCTGGACGTTCTGCCGCGCTATGGGAGGGGAGGTCAGGTTCATCCCAACCTACTTCAACCTTGGTGTTGCGGTCGTGCCCCTGTGGCTGGCTGTTCCCGGCCTTACCGCTCTCCGGGCGGGGTGGCATAATCCGCTCATCGCTGTATATACGGCGGCTGCCGGCGTATACGCCTTTTCCTCATTCTTTATCGCGGCGAAAAGCACGTTCGGTTATTCGTACAAAAAAATGTGTATTGCCATGGCAATGATGCTCGTTTTTACCGTGAGTTTTCTTGCGCTGTGGCTCGGGTAAGAATTATTCTTATCAAAGGGTGATCTATCCCCCCCTGTTAGTTAAGGAGGTGAAGTTTTTCATTTATTGAATGAGAGGAAGTTCAGCAGGCTTTTCTCCCCTTGGTTGAAGTAAGCCAGCGAAAGGGAAGAAAAGATAAGTATTAATGAATAAGGAGGTTGTTATGGCGAGAATTCGTGGGAAAGCGAAAAAAGCAGAAATTATCACGCTTGAGGAAGCAGTCAAGAAATACATGCACGATGGAATTCAGTGCGCCTTCAGCGGTTTTACGGGTTTCAACAGAAATCCCATGGCCTTTGCCTGGGAGACGGTCAGGCAGGGCATTAAAGATATCCATGTCATCGACAGGCATGGCAGCAACTGTACCTGGCTCCTCAATACAGTCGGTGCCATAAAGATATACGAAACCGACTGGATGGGCTGGGGGGAGATGGCGGGTAAGCTGGACATCAATATGGAGAGGATTTACAAGGCGGGGAAGATGATCCTTGAGGACTACTCTCACGGCTCCATGGCCATGAGGTTTTTAGCGGGAGCCATCGGGGCCCCTTTCATTCCCTACTATGCTCCCCTGGGGTCTGACCTTTATAACCCCGACTATGACGCGCTGGGGAGGGCAGGCCTCAGGAACGGGAAAAATCCCCGGATAGCGAAGAAAAAATTCATCCAGATCGAGGAACCTTTCTTCGGCGACGGAGAGGTGATACTTCTTCCTGCGGCCAGGCCGGAGCTG
>Ga0194110_10009379_pt1 | contig 11018 bp, 8 predicted proteins | sample TA2Kig1200mmetaG_FD_146192 | JGI IMG/M metagenome (GOLD analysis project Ga0194110, IMG submission 146192) | Freshwater microbial communities from Lake Tanganyika, Tanzania - TA2015032 Kigoma Deep Cast 1200m | ecosystem: Environmental > Aquatic > Freshwater > Lake | place: Tanzania: Lake... | reverse complement strand
ACATATCTTTCCTACCCTCTCTGTCCTCGATAATCTCTTATTAGGCACCTATACAAAGAGGAAAGAAAAAGAAGGGTTTGGAGAATGCCTCGAAGGCGTATATCGCCTCTTTCCGAAATTGAATGAGAGAAAAGATCAGAGGGCTGGGACCCTGAGCGGTGGTGAACAGCAGATGCTGGCCATCGGAAGAGCATTGATGGCAAGGCCTAAATTATTGATGCTGGATGAACCCTCTCTGGGTCTTGCACCCCACTTCATCGAAGAGATCTTCGCCAACCTGAAAAAGATGAACCAGAATGGCCTTACCCTTTTCATCGTCGAACAGGAAATTCCTCTTACACTTTCGATCTCCCATCGAGGCTATATCCTTCGAAATGGCCGCATCCTTAAAGAAGGGCTCCCTTCGATCCTCCTTGAGAGTCAGGAGATCAAGGATCTCGTTAGTATTTAAAATAATGAGATAGTTTACCTCCCTTTAGCAAAGGGAGGCAGGAGGGATTTTAAAAAGTTTATTTTCGACAATAAGACTATATGACTATACCACTATTTGACTACCAACCCTTTCAATCCGGTCTTTTCCATCATGAAGTCATAAAAACCTTCATCATCCAGTCGTAACCGTTCTCCTAAAAACTCTTCTACAAAAGGGCCCTTCGCATAGACTGGTTTCGGAGAGTCTGAGAGCACAGCCTCGAGGATGAGATCAGCAATCAATTCCGGTCCTGGGATCGAGACATTCGTGAACAACTTCCCCATACCTGCGCCATACGTCTGATACACAGTCTTGTAATCAGGATCGGTTCTCGAGAGAAGGTCCCCTGTCAATCGGTTGGCCGTTTCATTAAATTCAGTGCCGATCACTCCTGGCCGGATCGTTACGACACGAATACCAAAAGGACGCACCTCCATCCTCAGGGCATCGCTTATCGCCTCGACAGCATGTTTGGTAGCTGAATACGGACCGCTTGTCGGAAAAGGAAATTTACCCACGATGGAGCTGAGATTGACGATTGTTCCTTTTCTCAGACGACGCATTCCTGGGAGACAGGCCTGGGTAATCTTGATGAGAGCAAAGAGATTGACCTCAAAGAGATTCTTCACTGCTGAGACCGTAATATCCTCAATGGCTCCCCGGAGGCTAAAACCTGCATTGTTGATGAGGATGGTCACAGGCTCTGAGAGATTGGACAGCTCTTTAGAAAAATCATCCAGAGCCTTAGAATCAGAAAGATCCACAATCCTTGGAACAATATTCGGATTCTGCTTGGCTAACTCATCGAGACGTTCTTTTCTCCGTGCCGCCGCAATCACTTGAAAGCCTTCTTTAGCCAATCTGATGGCTGTCTCCCGTCCAATACCGCTACTCGCCCCGGTCACCAAGGCTTTTCCCTTTATCTCCATCTCTACCCCTCCAGATTGAAATTTTTATCCCATTCTAACAGAAACCCTATCAAAATGGGAATCCCTAAAACCCTCTCGATTAAAATCCTTGACCCTCCATCACTGGATCAATATAATATCCCAAAATCATTTTATATCTACGCGGGGATGATAATGCCCAAGGAAGCAAAGGCCAGAATCCTGATCAATGATTTACTTCTCAGAGCAGGTTGGCGGTTCTTTGATGATGAGAAGGGCCCCGCCAACATCACCCTTGAAACCCATGTAAAACTCAAAAAGAAAACCCTCGAAAATCTTGGTGATGACTTTGAAAAGACCGCTCATGGTTTCGTGGATTACCTTTTGCTCGATGAGAGAGGGTTTCCAACAGCTGTTTTAGAAGCTAAGTCCGAGAAGTTTGATCCATTGGTTGGAAAGGAGCAGGCCCGAAAATATGCCCAATCCCAGAACACACGCTTCGTCATCCTCTCCAATGGCAATCTCCATTACTTTTGGGACCTGGAACAGGGAAACCCCGTTCTCATAACAGAATTTCCCACTCCTGAATCTCTCGATCATTTCCACGCCTTCAAGCCCAATCCTGAGAACCTGATTAAAGAAAAGGTTGAAAAGGATTATATTGCCATTACACAAAATCCGAACTACTTTAATGACCCCCGCTGGACCGATCCGAAAGAACGAGAAACCTTTATCAAAGACACAGAGCTGAAATTTTTAAGGCCCTATCAACTCCGGGCCATTTCAGCCCTTCAAGAAGCAGTGAAGAAAGGACAGACGCGATTCCTCTTCGAAATGGCAACCGGCACGGGCAAGACATTACTTGCTGCTGCCGTGATTAAGCTTTTTATGCGAACGGGCAATGCCAAACGTGTACTTTTTCTTGTTGACCGCCTGGAACTGGAAAACCAAGCCATAAAGAGGTTTGTGCAATTCCTCAAGAACGATTTCCGAACGGTGATATACAAAGAGAATCGCGATGATTGGCGAAAGGCGGAAATTGTAGTAACCACGGTCCAGAGCCTTCTCTTTAACAACAAATACCGAAGGCTCTTTTCCCCTACGGACTTTGATCTTCTGATCTCTGATGAGTCCCACCGCTCCATCAGCGGAAATAGCAGGGCGGTTTTTGAATATTTCATTGGTTACAAGCTTGGCTTGACGGCCACACCAAAGGATTATCTGAAAAAGATCGATCCGGCCCGGATTAGCCAGCGTGACCCAAGGGAATGGGAGCGCCGCCAACTTCTTGACACCTACAAGACATTTGGCTGTGAGAGCGGAATTCCCACGTTCCGTTATAGCCTCATTGATGGAGTTAATGAAAAGTGGCTTCTAAATCCTGTGGTGGTTGACGCACGCACTGAAATCACCACTGAAATGCTTTCGGATGAAGGTTATTCAGTCATGCAGGAAAACGAGGATGGAGAACTGGTTGAGCAGACCTTTTTCGGCAGGGACTTCGAAAAGAAATTCTTCTCTGACGAGACCAATCGCGTCTTCTGTGAGACCTTTCTGAAACACGCCTTGCGAGATCCTCTGAGTGGTGAGATCGGAAAGACCATCATCTTCTGTGTGCGGCAGGACCACGCCACCCGGATCACTAAGGTTCTAAATGAGTTTGCTGATGCCCAGTTCCCAGGCAAATACAACTCCGATTTTGCCGTCCAGATAACTTCATTGATTACGGATGCCCAACAGATGGCAGTCAGTTTCGCCAACAACAATCTGAATGGCCATACGCGTTTCCTTGAAGGTTATGACAGTTCCAAAACCCGCGTCTGTGTTACAGTCGGCATGATGACAACAGGTTATGATTGTGAGGATATTCTGAATATAGTTCTCCTTCGCCCCATCTTCTCGCCGACCGACTTCATCCAGATCAAAGGACGGGGGACACGAAAATATAGCTTCCGATATGTTGAGAAGGAAGGCGGCCAGGTTGAAGAACATAACAGGCCCAAAGAGAAATTCAAACTCTTTGACTTTTTTGCCAATTGCGAATACTTCGAGGAGAAGTTCAACTACGACGAAGTGATCAAACTACCTCCTATGTGGCCAAAATCCCCTAGCCCTGAACCGATACCTCCGCCGCCTCCAGAAGAATTGGGATACACAAATATAGACCCTGATCCTTTGAAGATGTATATTGAGACACCTGTTCCAGTTCATGGAATGAAGATAGACCGAAAGTTCTATGAACAATTCGAAGAGAAGGTAAAAGGGGATGAAATCATTCGCACTCTTTATGATCGGGGTGATGTCCGTGCAGTCGAAGAATATGTCCGGAATAACATTTTAGATAAGCCAAAGGAGTTTTTTAACCTCGATAAACTCCGTAAATCTGTTCAGCTTGACCGGAGACTTACCTTAAGGGAGATTATAGAAAAAGTCTTTGGCGGTATTGACCGGTTTAAAACAAAAGATGAACTCCTTGAAGAAGAGCTTGCCAAGTTTGTTTCAATCCACAAGCCGGACGCCGCACATATGCAGGTGATTCGGCAGTTCTTTAAAGCCTATGTGACGGATGGTGAAATCCGTGACATCGTAGAAAAGAAGGAATTTAACCGCTTGGCAACGAATCCGAAGGTTTCTTTAGAAGATTTTAAAGCTCTCAGCGAATGGCGGACCATCATCCCCGAATACATAAAGGATTATGTCCATTTGAATCAGTTCATGTAACTTATGATTTTTAATTTGAGATTTTTGATTGGGGAAGAGATGGACGAGAAAAAACTAAAAGATAGAACGAAACAGTTTGCATTAAATATAATGAAACTTGTGGATAAACTGCCCAACTCCATTGCTGGACGGACACTCGGAAATCAACTGGTTCGGAGTGGCACCTCGGTAGGCGCAAATTATCGTGCTGCTTGCCGTGGGAGATCCAAAGCTGAATTTACCTCAAAGATTGGGATTGTAGCCGAGGAGGCTGACGAAAGCGCCTATTGGCTTGAGTTGATCATGGATGGTAAATTACTCGGGCGTGATTTGATTGAACCTTTATTGAAAGAAGCAAATGAACTGGCAGCCATATTTATTGCATCAGCAAAAACGGCAGGCCAATCACAAATCAAAAATCATCAATCAAAAATCAAAAATGCTTGATTCCGAAACAAAAGCAAGAATTGATTCTGCACGCGACATCCTGGTTGGGAAGGTGCCCGATCCCAAGTCGCAGGTGGAGCAGATTACCATCGCCCTGATCTACAAATTCATGGATGATATGGATCGACAGTCCGAGGAACTTGGGGGCAAGGCAACGTTCTTCTCTGGAGAATACAAGAAATACGCCTGGCATCAGTTGCTCGACCGCCGATTCAGCGGACATGAGCGATTACTTCTCTATGTCGAAGGCATCGAGAAGATGAACCAGAACAAAAATATCCCCCAGCTTTTCAGGGATATTTTTAAAGGAGTGTTTCTTCCATACCGTGATCCCGAAACCTTGAATCTCTTCCTCAAGGAGATAAACGGATTCACCTATGACCACAGCGAACGGCTTGGTGATGCCTTTGAATACCTTCTATCTATTCTTGGAAGCCAAGGAGAAGCCGGACAGTTTCGGACACCCAGACATATCATTGATTTTATCGTCAAGATAGTCGATCCTAAGAAAAACGAGAGCATTCTTGACCCTGCCTGTGGAACTGCTGGATTTTTAATCTCATCCTATAAACATATTCTCACACAACATCAAGAATCTTCATCTGAGCTCACGCCGGATGAGCGTGGCCGGTTAATGACCAACTTCTGCGGCTATGACATATCCCCTGACATGGTGAGATTATCCCGAGTGAATCTTTACCTTCATGGTTTTGCAAACCCACGCATCCATGAATACGATACATTGACCAGCGAGGAACGCTGGGACGAACGCAATGATGTGATCCTTGCAAATCCTCCATTTATGACACCGAAAGGTGGTATTCGCCCCCATAACCGCTTCAGCATTAAGGCCACACGGAGCGAGGTTCTCTTCGTGGACTACATTGCGGAACACCTGAATGTTAACGGGCGAGCTGGCATTATCGTGCCAGAAGGCATTATCTTCCAATCCCAAAATGCTTATAAGAAGTTGCGGAAGATGCTTGCTGAGAACTATCTTTGGTGCGTTGTGTCCCTACCCGCAGGATGTTTCAACCCGTATTCCGGCGTCAAAACTAGCATTCTGCTGCTGGATAAATCCGTATCAAAGCGGACGGATGAAATCCTGTTCGTAAAAGTGGAAAATGATGGGTTTGATCTGGGAGCACAGAGAAAACCGATTGCGAAAAACGACTTACCCGAAGCCCTAAGCGCCATTTCGGATTTTAAATTGCGAATTGCGGATTTAAAGAAACAGGATTCTGACAATCAAAAATCCATAACTGCTCATGCAGTAAAAAAGTCACGTATCCTTGAAAATGGCGACATAAACCTTTCCGGTGACCGCTACCGCGACACCGGCATCCGTGTCAGTACAAAGTGGTCAATGGTAAAGTTGGGGGATGTTATTCTTGGCCCCCCTCAGTATGGGTCGGGCGCTAGCAAAGTCTTATATAATGGCAAGGTTCGTTATATTAGAATCACGGATATTGACGATGATGGAAATCTCAAGGAGGATGACATTGTTTCCCCTTCTACGATTGAAAAGGATTGCTATCTGGAGCTAGGTGATTTTTTACTTGCAAGATCAGGGTCAGTTGGCCGAGCCTATTTGCACAAGCGAAATGATCGTATATATCAGTTCGCTGGCTATCTGATTCGCTTTCGATTGGATTCAACTAAAGTATTACCAACTTTTGTGTTTTTTATCACACGATCCTTACACTATCAAACATGGATTGAATTAATGAGGAAGAGTGGAACGCTCTCAAATATCAATGCTAATGAATATAGGTCTTTTGAATTCCCTCTGCCGCCGGTGGAGGTGCAGGAGAAGATTGTTGCGGAACTGGACAGCTACCGGAAAATCATCGAAGGCGCTAAACAAATCATCTCCAACTACAAACCTTCCATCAAAATCAACCCCACCTGGCCAATAGAAGAATTAGGGAGTATTTCAAATGTAATTTCAGGTCAGTCCCCTGATGGGCAAAACTACAATGCTATTGGGGAGGGGATGTCTTTTTATCAAGGTAAGATAGAATTTGGTGAAGTTTTTTTACAAGAACCTAAAAAATGGACAACTCAAACGACAAAGCTATCGATAAAGAATGATGTCTTGATGTCTGTCAGAGCACCCGTAGGTCCAGTAAATATCAATCCATTTTCTCAAATTTGTATAGGACGAGGTTTGGCTGCAATCAGGGCAGGGGAGCAACTTGATTATCGTTACCTCTTTTTTATTCTTAACGATAGGCAGGAGGAAATAAAGCGTGGTTGTAATGGAAGTACATTTGACTCGATCAACCGATCCCAAATTGAAGAGATAAAAATCCCCCTCCCACCGCTTGAGGTTCAGCGGAGGATTGTGGAGGAAATTGAGGTGGAGCGGGAGTTGGCAGAGGCAAACCGTAAGCTAATCAAGATTTACGAACAGAAGATCCAGACCAAACTATCAGAGATTTGGGGAGAGGAGTAAATTTGGACCAAGCGAGCCTGATCGCACTATTAAACCGTTTAAGGAAGGAACCGGTGGAGACGGAGTGGTTAGAGTTTAAGGTTAGCCACTTAGATGCTCAGCATCTGGGTGAATACTTGTCTGCACTTGCTAATTCCGCCTGTGTCCACGGTAAACCTCGGGGATACTTGATTTTTGGTTTTGAAAATAAAACACGTGAAGTGGTTGGTACAACATTCAATCCCCAACAAGAGAAAGGCAAAGGCAATCAGGATTTAATGCTGTGGCTTAGCAAAGGCTTGCAACCCAATACTGGCTTTGAATGCTATGAATTTGAAACGGAAGAGAGACACGTGGTGCTATTTGAAGTCATACCTGCTCTAGATCGCCCTGTCAAATTCTATGATAAGGCTTGGATACGAATAGGTTCCAGTAAAACCCTTCTTGCCAACCACTCTGAGAAGGAAAGAATTATATGGCAACGCCGCGTAGATTGGTCTGGACAGATTTGTGAAAAGGCATCCCCAGCTGACCTCGATATTGAAGCTATCCAGAAAGCCCGCCAGGAATATAAGGTTAAATTCCCAGCCAAAGCCACTGAGGTAGATACATGGGATGATATAACTTTTTTTAATAAGATCGGCATAGCTATTAAGGAATCCATCACTAATGGCACACTTCTTCTTTTGGGAAAGCCGGAATCAGCAGCATTGATTTCCCCTGCTGTAGCGAGGATCACTTGGGTTCTCAAGGATGAACAAAACCAGGAAAAAGATTATGAACACTTCGATCCACCATTCATCCTGAATGTTGACCGTGTGTTGGCCAGAATTCGGAACTTAACGATTCGTCAGTTACCAAGTGGTACTTTGTTTCCGATTGAAATCCGTCAATATGATTCCTGGGTGCTCCGAGAAGCGTTGCACAATTGTATTGCTCATCAGGACTACAGTCTGGGTGGGCGTATCAACATGGTTGAGATGCCCGACCAGTTGATTCTGACGAATGTTGGTAGTTTTCTCCCTGGGAATGTCGAAAACGTGATTAAGCGGGATGCACCAATGGAGGTATATCGGAATCCATCACTATCCCAGGCGATGGTCAATCTGAATATGATTGACACGCAAGGCGGCGGTATCAAACGGATGTTCCAGACCCAGATGAAACGATTTTTCCCATTGCCTGACTATAATCTTTCTGACCCGATACGAGTTGTTGTGACCATTCGAGGGACGATCTTGAACGAACAGTATACCCGGATGCTAATGGAGAGGACGGACTTAGATCTGTGGGCGGTAATATTGTTGGATAAAATTCAGAAAGGCATAAAGATTGAGCACGGTGAGCATGCGAGACTCAAAAAGCTCGGGTTGGTTGAAGGGAGATACCCAAACCTTTATATAAGCGCAAGAGTCGCTGCGGTTACTAATCAAAAGGCCCGTCATATTCGACAACGTGGTTTTGACAGACAGTACTATAAAGACTTGATAATTGAACTAATCCGACAACACGGTCCTGTTTCGAGGAAAGAGATAGACGCATTGTTGATTGATAAACTACCTGAAGCACTTTTACCTAAACAGAAAGATAGCATGGTTCACAATCTATTAATGGCGCTACGGATAGAAGGAATTATCCGAAATGCCGGGACAAGACAGTCTCCGAAATGGATCATAGTTAAATGAAAAAGAAATTAACAATAAAAACTGTTCTAAACAAAGAAAAGCGTAGATGTATATTTAAAAAGCCTAAATAAATCAAGCTATTAGGCTATTGTTAAAATTGGTTAGAAGGAATTGAATTAACAAAAGAAAGATTATGAAAACCATCAAAGACATGCCGGAGCATGCCCGGCCAAGGGAAAAATTGCGGGAGAGAGGAGCAAAAGCCCTTACGGATGAGGAGCTTGTGGCGGCAATTCTTGGCATGGGGACAGCACGCGCTGATGTTAGATCAATAGCCAAGCATGTGGCAGGCCTAATAAGGGAGCATAAAGAGGAACTATCGCTGGACCATTTGCTTGAAGTTCCTGGCATGGGATTAGCGAAGGCAGCGCAGATTTTAGCCGCCTTTGAACTCGCGCGAAGGCATTTACTTAAGGAAATGATCAAAGTTGTATCCGCCAAGGATGTCCTACCGCTTGTTGCTGATATTGCCGGAAAACAACAGGAACACTTTGTCTGTATTTCACTGAACGGAGCAAACGAAGTGATTGAAAAACGGATCGTGACAATCGGTTTGCTCAATAAAAGCCCGGTGCATCCCCGAGAGGTCTTTGCCGATGTCATTGCTGACCGTGCAGCGGGGGTGATCTTTGTTCATAACCACCCATCCGGAGAACTTCAACCGAGCGAATCCGATTTGAATATCCATCGTCAATTAACTGAAGCAGGCAAAATTCTTGGCATTCAGATTCTTGACCATGTGATCGTAACCCGAAAAGGCTACTATAGTTTTCGGGAAACAGGCCTATTAACCATCTAATAATCGTCTTATCCCCCCACATTCAAACTAACGAGTCCTCTTCCTATTTCTTGAAAAGATATTCCGCCTGTGTTATTCGTGGGAAAAATCGAGGAGGCTCAAAGATGAATGTCCTGATTCTTTACTATTCAAAAGGTGGAAACACCCGTAAATTGGCGGAGAAAATTGCAGAGGGGGTGAACAACGTTTCAGGAACCCAGGCTATTCTCAAATCAACTCAGGAAGTGACCAAAGACGATTTTTTAAATGCCGCCGGCATCATCGCGGGTTCGCCGGTCTATTTTGGAACGATGGCCTGGGATCTGAAACGGATCTTTGACGAATATGTTGGGATACGGAAAAAGATCGAGAATAAGGTCGGAGCCGCCTTTGCCACTTCAGGAGATGCTTCCGGCGGAAAAGAGACGACCATCATCTCCATCATCCAGTGCATGCTCATCTATGGGATGATCGTGGTGGGAGATCCCATGGAAGCAACCGGTCACTATGGGGTGTCCTGTGTCGGCGCTCCGGATGATAGGACATCGGAGAATGGACGCAAATTAGGAAAACGAGTGGCAGAACTCTGTAAGAAATTGGCCTCTTAAGATCAGCATTCGATATGTCTAAAAAAAATCCTAACATCGGTCATCTCCTCCTCATGGTCGTTGTGTTGACCTGGGGAGCCAATTACGGAATCGTCAAATCTGCCTTTGTGGATTTACCTCCGGTCCTCTTCGGAGCCATCCGGTTTACCCTCTGCGGTTTTTTCGTCCTTTTGATAACGTTTAAACGGGAAAAAGGAATCTCCCTTCAAAAGAGGGATATCGGAAAAGTGACATGGATAGGGGTTTTAGGTATTGGGATCTATCAGATCCTCTGGTTGGTCGGCTTGGATTTGACGTCTGCCTCTAACTCGGCGCTGATCCTTTCAACCACGCCTCTCTGGGGCGCGCTTTATGTTCATCTCATAGAAAAAGAGCCCGTAACCTGGAGACAATACCTCTATATGCTGGTCTCTCTGTTCGGTGTCATGCTCGTCATTCTAAAACCCACGGCCAGACTCCATTTCTCTCTCGATACTCTCATAGGCGATCTACTTTCCCTGATCGCCGCCTTATTTGCGGCTGTTTTCTTATCTGCATGGTCAAAGCCTCTTCTCAAGATCTATTCCCCGCTTCGCCTGATGGGCTATTGCATGGCGATCGGCTCATTGGTTCTCTGGCTGGCTGTCCCCTTTTTAGGAACCCCTGTTGCCCTTCGTCAGGTCAGCTCAAACTCCTGGTGGGCTCTAGGATATGCCATTCTTTTGCCTGGCATCATCGGTCATGTCTCCTACTATGGAGGAATCGAAAGGTTGGGAGTCACCCGATCTATGGTCTATCTCTATTTCATCCCCTTGGTGGCCATTCTGGTGAATTACCTCTGGATGGGAGAACAGATCTTCCTGCAACAGATTTTGGGAGGCTTGCTCATTCTAATCGGAGTCCATGGTGCCCTCCGCCATTAGAAAAGCCTGAGCCAATCATCCCCAAACGTCTTGATGTCAGCGCTCCTCACAGAAGAGCTTTTCCTTGCTTTTCCCAATCCTTCTTCTTCTGGTGGAGGATGG
>Ga0194110_10009361_pt1 | contig 11032 bp, 9 predicted proteins | sample TA2Kig1200mmetaG_FD_146192 | JGI IMG/M metagenome (GOLD analysis project Ga0194110, IMG submission 146192) | Freshwater microbial communities from Lake Tanganyika, Tanzania - TA2015032 Kigoma Deep Cast 1200m | ecosystem: Environmental > Aquatic > Freshwater > Lake | place: Tanzania: Lake... | reverse complement strand
TGTCCCCCGGCTCTCGACTTGCTCACCGTCAACGCCCTCATCGCCGCCGATTCGGTCCTTATCCCCATCCACTGTGAGTTCTTCGCGCTGGAGGGAATCTCGCAACTGATGGATACCATCGACCGCATCCGTGAAGCCTTCCAGCACCCCCTCAGGATCGAGGGCATCCTGCTGACCATGTACGACGACCGCACCAATCTCACCCGCCAGATTGCAGCCGACCTGAGGGAGTTCTTCGGCGACGAGGTCTTTCGCACCGTTATCCCGCGCAGCATTCGCTTGGCCGAGGCCCCCAGCCACGGCAAACCCATCCTCCTGTATGACGTCCGCTCCCGCGGCGCCGAAAGCTACATCAGACTCGCCAAGGAGATCCTCGCAAATGAACAGGGCATCAGAGAACCCTCGCAGGGTGCTTGGTAGGGGCTTGGCCGCCCTGTTGCCGGACCGGACCCAGCGCATTGAGGAACCCAGCGCCGCTCCTCCGGGCACAGGGCCAAGTATCGCCGAGATCCCCATTGACCAGATCGACCCAAGCCCCGTCCAGCCCCGATCGGTCTTCCAGGCGGATCGGCTGTCGGAACTCGCCCAGTCCATCCGCGCTAACGGCATCCTCCAGCCGCTCATCGTTCGCCACAGCGCCCAGCGCTACGAGCTCGTGGCGGGCGAACGCCGATGGAGAGCGGCGCGATTGGCCGGCCTGGAACGCGTGCCCGCCATCATCCAGGACTATGCCGATGACCGGCTCCTCGAAATAACCCTCATAGAGAACATCCAGCGCGAGGACCTCAACCCCATCGAAGTGGCGCAAGCCTTCGAGCGCCTCGCCAGGGAACACAAGCTAAGCCACGAGGAGATCGGTCGCAGGACCGGTAAGGACCGCACCACCGTCACGAACATGCTGCGCCTGCTCCGCCTGCCCAAAGACGTCCAGATCCTGCTGGCCGAACACCGCCTCTCGATGGGCCACGCCAGGGCCATTCTCGGCCTGCCAAGCCCCGAGCTCCAGCGCAAAGTGGCCGAAAAAACCTGTTCACAAGGTCTCTCGGTCCGGCAGGTCGAGCGGCTGGTCCACAGGATGACAGAGAGCCGCGAGGCCAAATCCCCCGACGAAATTCCCGAGGATCCTAACATCAAGGCCGCGCTGGAAGAACTCGAGCGCGTCCTTGGCACGCGGGTCAGGCTCGTACGGAAATCCGATGAACGGGGCAGGCTCGAGATCGAATACTACTCCCACGAAGACCTCGACCGCATCTACTCGATCATCGTGGGGGATCCCCATCAGACATAGGCTTGGTGCCGGCGGCAGGACTCGAACCTGCGACCTACGGATTATGAGACCGTCGCTCTAACCGCCTGAGCTACGCCGGCGCAATCCCACTATCCAGCGTATGCGCGTTCCTCTCGCCTTGTCAAATGATCCTCGATCCTGAACGATGCCGAGGCCTCCCTTCGCCGGGCGCGACCATTCCGGCCCCCCCTTGTTTAACTCACAGCGGATGTTCACCCCTTGGGCCGGGACGGGTTTCGGCAGGAAGTCATTGAAGCTTAACGGGGTTGGCGGCGCTCGGGGAGTTTTTTCCGCGTGACTACACGGGTGTCGGTGTGGGGCAGGGCTTCCGGCAGGTGGAGGTCCAGAGCTTTGAGCAAAGCACTGGCGCCCGCGCTGGGCTTGGGGATGCGCAGGCAACTGCCGCCCCCTTGGACCTTGATTTCCGTCGAACAGAGGGTCTGGAGTTGCGCGAGCCCCTCTTCGACGGTCACGTCCAGCGAGGTCCAGGCCCGGCTCAGTTCCCGCCGGATCAGGTACGCCAGCATGACCACTAAGACGTGACCGCGGGTGTGTTCCGCCGTGCGCACGTAAATGGGGCGGGTTTCCAGGTGCGCGGTTTTGCAGGTGCGGAAAGCCTGCTCGACTTGCGCCAGGTCCTTGTAACGGTCGTGCACCACCTGCTTGGAAGCGGCGCTCTCCGGAAGGTCGGTCTTGATCACGTAGCAGCCGTCCAGCCGCGCCACCTCCTCCAGGACCGACCGGTCCAGCGTCAGCTTCAAGGTGCGCCCGTCAGCCTCCACCGCCAGCCAACGCTCGATCTTCAGTTGGGCGATCTTGGCGCGCAGGGCCTTCTCCGCGGTGGCCACCTGGGCGCGGGGGGGCTCGGCCAGATAGCGGTTCCGCTCCTGCCGCAGCCGCTCCACACGCGCCTGCTTGTCCGCGCGGGAGGCGGCCAGTTGTGCGGCCCGGAGGGGATTCCGCCGCAGCACATAACGGAGGCCTTCCTGCTGGACCTCGCACACGGTGGCATCGAACCAGGCCATCTGGAGGACGCCGGCCGCCAGCAGCGTCTCGATCTGCGGCTTGGTGATGGCTGTGATGTAATGAAACCCGACCTGCGACAACTCCTCCACCTGCGCGCTTTTGATCATGCCCCGGTCACCCACAAACGTCACCCGTTGGCAGCCGAAGCGCTCGCTGGCCTTCCTCACCTGCCCGGCAAAGGTCTTCGGGTCTTGGGGGTTGCCGCGAAACACTTCCGTGGAGACCGGCTCGCCGTGCTCGTCGCACAGCAGGCCGATCACGATCTGCTTCTTGCCTTTCTTGCCGTCTCGGTCGTAGCCGTAGTCACCGTAGGCGTTCTGTTGCCCTTCTAGGTAACTGCTGGTCACGTCGTAGAGAAACAACTCCGGTTTCTGGGCCCCGCAGCGGGCGGCAAACAGCCGCTGCTCGATGGCCGGCTGCTGCTGGCTCAGCCAGCCGAGGTTGGCGTACAGGTCGTTCTCGTCGAAACCGCGCCGGATGCCGAGCACATCGCAGGCGGCGTGGACTTGGGCCAGCCGCACGGCAGACAAGCGCGAGCCCTGGTCCAGCACCCGCGCCAGAACCTGCCACAGGGCGAGCTGCCCGGCGAAGGTGGGGCCCAGGGCGCGCTCCAGGCCCAGGCGCCGGGCGATGGCGTAGAGGGTCCACACGGCTCCCACGGAGGGGCCTTGGCACAACTGGATCTTGTCGAGGGAACCGAGGGCGGCCAGCTCGCCCTTGAACTTGAGGGCCAGTTCGATGGCGGCGATCTCTTGGGGATCGCAATGGGTGAGGTTGGCGATTTCGCGTTTGCGGACGCGCTGACCGTCGCGGTAGGACTCGCGCAGGTAGATGGAGGTATAGACTTTGCCGTTGGCGGAGGGCCAGGAGGCGCGGGCAACGTACATGTCCACATTATACAACGCTTCCATCAAAAATACAAGGATAATCCAGCATCAACTGCATGTCTACACTCTCGACCCCTAAAACAGTCTCAAGTGTCTGATACCGGAGGGCTTATCTCAAAACCTCAGAGGTGAACATCCGCTTCAGGAAGGAGGCGAACCCTCTCCACCGGGAGGCCGCGGCCGCGCCCACGGCTGGCAATGGCGAGATGAGGGCGCCCGCGATCAAGGCGACGAATCCGGCAACCACGGCGCCGAGCCCGGCACTTAGGAGCCCGCCGGCGAATTCCGGCGAGCCCTTCTTCGACACCAGGCCCAGAACGACGATCGCCACGCCGGCGGTCAGTGTCACCAGCGCTACGGCCAGGATCGAACGGCGGCTCCGCTGACGCTCCTCATCCAGAAGCCCGGCGGCGACCATATCCCGATGCAGCGCCTTGGAGAAGCTGCCGCCAACCCGAAAGGCGAACTCGGACAGCTTGACCTTGCCGGATTCGAAGACGGAAAGCAGCGCGGATTCATGCCCCGCGAGCGTTCCGCTTCCACCGCCTGTGCGGATCGCGACGAACTCCCTGCCCGTCCAGCGTGACTTCGAGGCCGGCTCGATTCGGAGGAAGCCCCGGCGGGCGAGGTCGTACAGAGTAGCCTGAGAGGCCGTCGTGTCGAGGTGGCCCAACAAGCGCGCGGCCATGGCGGGAGGAGTCCCGTCCGGCGGCTCGGAGCAAGGCATCGCCGGAGGCGCGGCCCCGTGAGCCGGCGGGCGCAGCCGCAGAACCAGGAGCGATAGCAGCAGTACGATGACCGCGCTGAGAACCACGCCCTCGGTCATTCCCTTGAGAAACAGCCGCCGCTGCTCCGCTCCGGCCCGCTGCCAGACTGGAGTCTCCCGCACCAGGGAGCCCGCGGGGAACACAGCGTGCAGCACCAGGTCCTTCTCGTCGTCTATGCCCGATAACTCGAAGGCCAGACCGTCCGCGGATTCCTCGGGGCGGCTGCGGCCGACGGAGGCGGACACTGGCCGGTGGCCGTCCGGGTAGAACAACTCTATCCGGCAACTGGAGATGCGGTAGTCGCGGCGGGTGGGAAGCGCATGCCAGCTCAGGGTGTCTCCTGGCTGCATGACGCCCAGAACCCGGTACCGCAGGGTGAACGTCTTCATCGTGTCGGACACGGGTGAGAAAACCCACCGCACGCGGATCGGATTGCCGTGCCGGATCTCGGCCTGGTCCGGCATGCCATCGACGGTGGTCTCGATGTCCCGAATATCGTCCACCGCGCGCAGCGGCAGATCGCGGAACACATAGGTGAACGGGCCGCCCGTGAACCGGAATCGCATCGATTCCGTTACCAGGACGCCGGCGTCGGGTTTCACCTCGACGCGCACGTCGCACCGGTCGGCCGAATACGACTTGGAGTATCCAGGAATGGACCCCAGCAGAAGCACCGGGATGGCGAGGAGGCGACCGCTGAATTGCAGCGCATGTTCACCCCTGAGGCAAGGCCGAATTTCGGCGGGAAGTTATTGAAGCCTAACGTGGTTGGCGGCGCTCGGGCAGTTTTTTGCGCGTGACTACACGGGTATCGGTGTGCGGTAGGGCTTCCGGCAGGTGGAGGTCCAGAGCTTTGAGTAAAGCCCGGCCACCGGCGCTGGGCGTGGGGATCCGCAAGCAACTGCCGCCGCCCTCGACCTTGGAACGCCGCAAACACGCTCTGGTCGTGCTCAAAGACGAGCGGCGCAACCTTTATCAGGACGCCTCCGGCTTGTTCGACCGGGTCGCCCCGCAGGCTGGCGAGTACCGCTCCCGTACCTGCCGCTGGCGGGACTTCCCCGATCTGGTTTCCTGGCCCCAGGTCCAGGCCCCCGTACGGGTGATCCGTTCCCTGGAATCCTACACCGTGCGCTGCCAGTTGAGCGGGGAAGCCCGCCTGGAAACTTCCGGCTGGATCTGGGCCACCACGCTATCGCCAGCGCAAGCCACCACGACGCGCGCCATCGCGCTGGGACATCAACGCTGGGACGTGGAGAACCACGGCTTCAACGAACTGGTGAACACCTGGGGCGCCGATCACATCTTCCGTCACGACCCCAACGCCATCGAAGCTTTCCTGCTGGCGGCGTTTCTGGCCTACAACCTCTTCCATGCCTTCTTCGCCCTCAACTTGAAACCCCAGCTTCACCGGCATACCACCCAGACCTTCTGGATGCAGGTCATTACCGGCTACCTCTACGGCGATGCCGGAAAGCGCCGGCTGAACTCTTCCTGATCTACCGCCGACCGCGGTCCGCCTTCCCGCCCCACCGTACCTGGCGCTCCGCCGCGTCCTCTCCGAAGTGTCCCCACCTGCCGAGCAAAGCCCCTTCCGGAGCGCCTTCTGCTCCTATCCCGCCCCCGAGACCACCCTCCCGAATCTGATCCTCATTCCCGAAGCCACTCAAATCCTGCCTGCCCAGTCGCTTGGCACCCGCCCACGCCAGCGGTTTCGGAATCGCTGCGTCTCTCAGGACGCGCTATTGCTTTCAGCGGCAAAGGCCTATAATCGGATTGTGAAGCTCCACGGGCTGAGCCTCCCGCTGGCCTTTCTTGTTCTGGCTGGATGCGGCCGCACCAGCCAGACCAAGGAGGCGGTGCAGCAGGGCATCAGGGACTATCTGGCGACTCGCCCGGATCTGGACCTGGGCGCCATCGAGGTCGAGGTGACCGCGGTGAGTTTCCGCCAGGATGACGCGGATGCCACGGTGGCCTTCCGTCCCAAGGGTGGAGGCCCCGGCTCGGGCATGGAGATGCGGTACACGCTCGAGCAGAAGGGCGGCCGCTGGGCGGTCAAAGGAAAGGGGCACGCCCCGCCCGGCGTATCGCCGCACGGCGCCCCGCCACCCGCGGAAGCCGCCAAGCCTCCCGCCTCCAGGATGCCGCCGGACCATCCTCCGGTGGGCCGGGCCAAGCCCGCGGAAAAGGCCAAATGAAGCGCGTCGCGGTGCTCGGAGGAGGTCCCGCCGGGGCTTTTGCGGCGGAACGTCTGGCGGCGGGGGGGCTGGAGACCGTCTTGCTGGACAGCCGGCTGGCTTGGGAAAAGCCCTGCGGCGGTGGGGTCACCTACAAGGCCTACGACCGCTACCCCTTCCTGCTCGAGAACGACGTGCCCAAGCGGTTGGTGACCGAGACTCTGCTATCCTCGCCCCGGGTGGGAACGGCCCGGCTCTCGCTGCGCCAGCCGCTGGTCATCTACTCGCGCTACGACTTGAACCGCCTGCTGCTGGAGCGCGCCGAGCGCGCCGGCGCGCGCATCGAACGGACCTGGGTGCAGCAGGCCACCTATGACGGCCAGCGCTGGCGGCTGGAAACCCGCGGCGGCGTGCTGGAGACCGACTTCTGCATCGCCGCCACCGGCGCCCGCAATCCGCTGCGCAACCTGGGCACTCAGTGGACGCCCTCCGACACCATGCTGGCGCTGGGCTACTTTGTGCCGGCCCAGCAGTCGCACATCGACATCTGTTTTCTGCCCCCGCTGGAGGGCTACATCTGGGTCTTCCCGCGCTGCGGGCACCTCTCGGTGGGCATCTGCGGAAAGGGCGTCCCAGCGCCGCTGCTGCGGGCGCGGCTGGAGGCCTTCATGCGGGAACGGGGCATCTCGTGGAGGGGCGCCGAATTCTACGCCCACGTGCTGCCTTCACTGGAGACCCCGGCCTGGCGGAACAACCGGGTGGCGGGCCACGGCTGGCTGGCGGTGGGCGACGCGGGCGGACTGGTGGACCCGGTCACCGGCGAGGGCCTCTACTACGCCTTGCGTTCGGCCGACCTGGCCTCCCAGGTGGTCCTCTCCAACGCCCAGGCGACCGCCGACAAGCCCCGCGCTTACCGCGCGTGGCTGATGCGCGACTTCATCCTCGACCTGGCCCTCGGGGCCGGCCTGGCCAAGCGCCTCTTCCTGGGCAAGCTGCTGTTCCAGAGCGTGCCCGAGCGCATGATCCAGCTCATGCGCCGCAGCGAGCGCTTCTCCTTTCTCATGCAGGACCTCTTCGCCGGCACCCAGAACTACCTGACGCTGAAGTCCCGCCTGCTGCGCAACCTGCACGGCACTCTGCTGGAGACGGTCGTCAACTTCCTGCTTCGCCGCATGGTTCCCGAAGAAATCCCCCTATGAGGCTGCCCCGCTCCGAAGCCCTGATTGCCCGCGCGCAGCTCTCCATTCCCGGGGGGGTAAACTCCCCGGTGCGCGCATTTCGCGCGGTGGGCGGCGCTCCGCCGTTCATCGTTCGCGGCAAAGGCCCCCGCATCTTCGACGCCGACGGCCGTCACTACCTCGACTACGTATGCTCGTGGGGCCCGCTGCTGCTGGGGCATCGCCCGCCCGAGGTGGTCCGCGCCCTCGAGGAAGCGCTGGCCTGGGGAACCAGCTTCGGCGCGCCCACCGAGCGGGAGGTCGAGCTGGCCGAGGCCATCTGCGAGTGCATGCCCTCCGTCGAGATGGTGCGCCTGGTGAACTCAGGCACCGAAGCCACCATGAGCGCGCTGCGCCTGGCGCGGGGTTTCACCGGTCGGGACCTGGTGGTGAAGTTCGACGGCTGCTACCACGGCCACGTGGATTCCCTGCTGGTGAGGGCCGGCTCGGGCATGGCCACCCTGGGCATCGCCGACTGCGCGGGCGTGCCCACCGCTTTCGCCGACACCACCATCGCCGTGCCCTTCAACTCGGCGGCGGCGGTCGAACAGGCGTTCCAGGATTACGACGACCGCATCGCCGCGGTGATCGTCGAACCCGTCGCTGGCAACATGGGCTGCGTGCCGCCCGCAGGGGGATTCCTCGAGGCTCTCCGCGAGATCACCCGCCGCCACGGCGCGCTGCTCATCTTCGACGAGGTCATGACCGGCTTCCGCCTCGCCCTCGGCGGCGCGCAGCAGCTTTACGGCATCCGGCCGGACCTGACCACGCTGGGCAAGGTGATCGGCGGCGGACTGCCTGTGGGCGCTTACGGCGGCCGCGCCGACATCATGAGCAAGGTGGCCCCGCTGGGACCGGTCTACCAGGCCGGCACGCTCTCCGGCAACCCACTGGCGGTCAGCGCCGGGCTGGCCATGCTGCGTTACCTGAAGGCCCATCCCGAGGTCTACCGGCAGTTGGACCAGAGCACCGCGCAGTTGGCCGCCGCCGCGCCCGAGGGCGTCACCGTCAACCGCTCCGGCTCGATGATCACCTTCTTCTTCTGCGCCGGGCCGGTCACCGACTACGCCGAGGCCTTGACCTGTGACACGCGCCGCTTCGCGGCGTTCTTCCACTGGCTGCTGGAGCGCGGCATCTACTGGCCTGCCTCTCAGTTCGAGGCGGCCTTCGTCTCCGCCGCCCATAGCGAGGAGGATATCGCCCGCACGGCCGCCGTCATCCGGGAGTTCTTCGCCAGCCAGGGCTAAGGCCGCCCCAGCGCGCGGCGCAGGCGGCGGGAGGCGTACCACACAACCGCGGCGAAGACGGCCACACTGGTGAGGATGACGACCACACGGCGGCCGGTGGACAGCTCCCGCACTAGCGGCTGGCCCCCTCGGCCGAATTCGAGAGCGACCTCCAGGCGCACCGAGGCGGGGCCGCGGCCTTCCATGCGGTTGTCCAGCAGCACTGAGTAGTCGCCCAGTCCGGGGGCGTGCCGGAATCCGCCGCGCGATTCGAACCCGGTGGCGAGCAGCACGCGATGCGGCTGGCCGCCCCGGAATCGTCCCACATCCTCGCGCCGCAGCAGCGCCACCCGCACTCCGGAGCGGCCGCGCACCACGGTGAACCGGCACTCGATGATGGCGGGCCGCTGCTTCAGGGCCACGTCCACCGCGCGCCAGCCGGAGCGGGGCACTTCGAACACTTCATCCAGCAGCGTGACCCGCTCCTGTGAGGCGGCCGCCAGCAAGGCCAGAGCCAGGATCATGGCGCGTCCGAGTAGACGATTTCTCCGCCCAGGATGGTCATCTTCACCCGGGTCTTGAGGATCTGGGCCGGCGGGATGGTCATGATGTCCGCCGACAGCATCACCAGGTCGGCCAGCTTGCCCGGCTCGAGTGTCCCTTTCTTGTCTTCCTCGAAGGCGGCGTGAGCGCCGGCGATGGTCCAGCTCCTGAGCGCCTCCTCGCGGGTCATGCGCTGGTCCGGCTGCCAGCCGTCCTTGGGATTGCCGGCGCGATCCTGCCGGGTGATCGCGGCATAGAAGCCCAACAGCGGATTGGGTTCCTCGACCGGGAAATCGGAGCCGTTCGGAACGGGCACGCCCAGCGAAAGGAACCGCCGCCAGGCGTAAGCGCCCTTGACCCGCTCCTGGCCCAGGCGCGCCTCGGCCCAGCGCATGTCGCTGGTGGCGTGCGTGGCCTGCATGGCGGCGATCACGGAATACCTGGCGAATAGCTCGAAGTCCGCCGGAGCGATGACCTGAGAGTGCTCGATGCGCCAGCGGCGGTCATTGCGCCCGCCCAGCACCGCGCCATAGCCTTCCAGCACCACGCGGTTGGCCCGGTCGCCGATGGCGTGGGTGTTGACCTGGAAGCCGCGCTGGAACGCCTCGCGGCCCACCTGCTCGATCTGCTCGCGGGTGAGCATGAGCAGGCCGGTGTTGCCGGGGTCGTCCGAGTAAGGCTCGAGCAGGGCCGCCCCGCGCGAGCCTAGCGCCCCGTCGGCCATTAGCTTGATGCTGCGCACGGTGATTCGCTCGCCCACCTCCGGGCCGCGCGCCAGAAAATCGCGCCACAGCGCACCCGGCCCGCCGATCATCACGTAGACGCGCACGGGCAGCTCGTTGCGCGCCGCCAGGTCGCGGTAGGCCGCCAGGCCTTGCGCGCCCACGCCGGCGTCGTGCACCGAGGTCAGCCCCAGCCGGGCGCACTCGCGAGCCGCCGCCGCCAGCCGTTTCCGTGTCACCTCCTGACTCGCCCCGGGAAGCCTCCTTCCAACGAGTCCCATGGCCCGGTCGATCAGCACGCCGGTGGGCGCGCCAGCAGCGTCGCGGATGATCTTCCCGCCGGGCGGATCCTGGGTAGCGGCGGTGACGCCCGCCAGGTCCAGAGCCTTCGGGTTCACCCAGGCGGCGTGACCGTCCACGCGCGTGAGGTACACCGGATGGAGGGGGGCCGCAGCGGCCAGGTCGCGCGCCGTGGGGAACTGCCCGCCCCAGTTGGTCTGGTCCCAGGCGCGCCCGCGGATCCACTCGCCCGCGGGACGCCGCGCGGCCTCCTGGCGCACCAGTTCGGCCACCGCGGCGACCGAGCGCACCTGGCGCAGGTCGAGCACCTCGAGCAGGTCGCCAAGGCCTTCCATGTGCACGTGGCTGTCGATCAGGCCCGGGATGACGGCGGCCCCGCGGGCATCTATGCGCCGCGTATTGGGCCCGGTGTGCGGGGAGACATCCTGTCCCACCGCCAGGATGCGCCCGTCCTGGATGGCGATGGCGGAAGCGGTCCTCCGGGCCGGGTTGGCGGTGTATATGCGGGCCCCCGTGATCACCAGGTCGGCGGTCTGGGCTTGCACACCGACCGCGGCCAACAGGACTAGAATGGGGAGCATGGATGACAGTATGGCACAGGGGGAGGCGCCCACATCCCTCGTGGAGCCATCCTTATGGAAGACCGCTGTCGGGGCCGTGGCGGCGATTCTGCTGGGGTTGCTGTTCATCGTCGCCGGCGTGTGGAAGATCACGGATCCTTTCAGCGCCTCGGTGCGCCTGACGCAAGCCCTGGTGCCCGCCAGCCTCAGTTTGCCCGCCGCCATCCTGCTAGGCATCGGCGAAACCTTCGGCGGCGTCCTCATCCTGGTGCCCCGCTTCCGCCGCTGGGGCGCCTGGCTGACCGGCCTGATGCTGGTGGCG
>Ga0194110_10009355_pt1 | contig 11035 bp, 10 predicted proteins | sample TA2Kig1200mmetaG_FD_146192 | JGI IMG/M metagenome (GOLD analysis project Ga0194110, IMG submission 146192) | Freshwater microbial communities from Lake Tanganyika, Tanzania - TA2015032 Kigoma Deep Cast 1200m | ecosystem: Environmental > Aquatic > Freshwater > Lake | place: Tanzania: Lake... | reverse complement strand
GGATCTTGCCCTGGATCGTCCAGAGGGAAAGCCATTGTCTGATCTTGTCGAAAGAAGTTGGAGTTGTTTTTTCTCTCTGAGGGAAGAAGGTATCCAGGTCAAGGTGGGTGGAAGTGAGATGGAGTGAGAGTTTTCTTTCCCCAGATCCTGTTTGAGAACGGGGGGAGGCTCCGGAGAGAGTAAGCGAAGAATCTCCTATCTTTGCCTTCAATCCATCCCATCGCATCTGTTGGGGAGAAAAGTGGACCTTGCCTTCGATCTGAGAGAGAGGAACTGGGATCTTTCGATGCCTGAGAGAGATGGACTTCATGGAAATCTCGCCTTCTCTGATGGCGTTGATCCCTTGATCCATTTTTCCGGTCCAGTTAAGACGGAAGTCCAAGCCTCCGGTGGGATCCTGAATGTCGTCCATCTGGGTTCGCATCGAATCCGGAAAGAGGGATAATTGGAGTAAGGCGGAAATATTTTTGAGATCAATTGAGCCAGTGGTGGAGAGATTCAACTCTCCTTGCCTTATGGTTCCATCCAGAATGAGAGAGGAGTTTAAAGATTGGATTTTAAACTTTGAAAAGGTGGCCCCGAGATTGGAGATGGAGACAGAGCCATCTCGAAAGAGGAACGGATGAGAGACAGTTTTTAGAAGGAGGGAAGCTTCTCTGGGATGCAATTCCAACTCGTAGGAGAGAGGCTGAAGGGAGGATGCCCTTCTTCCTTTGAACGAGATCTGGCCTGCACCCGATAGGCTTTTAATATCTTCTGTCTTCAATTGTATCTCTTTCGGAAAGAGAGGGGATTGGAAGAGGGTGAGAAGGTTTTTCAGATCGACCTTTCCTCTGACTGTGAATTCAGAAGCTCCTCCTTTCTTTAATGAGCCCGCCATGAGAAGGGAAGAATTTCCGAATTCCACTTTGGCTCCTGACCATTGAATGTTTTCATTGGAAAGACCCACCTTTCCCTCTCCAATGGAGACCGGGAAAGGAATCTGAGAATGGGTCAGGTGAACTTTTGACAGAAGATAGTCGCCCTGATGCTGAAAACGGAGGGGAGACTTCAACCTTCCTTTGACCGAGAGTTGATAGTTGGCCTTGCCCGATAGGGAGGTGATGGGTTCAAAAGCCTTAATGATCTCCGTATCGTCAGCAAGGATATCGGTCTTGAGCAGAGAGGAGAGGTCTGACACCTGGAATTGGCCCTGGCCCTGAATCTCAAGCGTAGGAATCTGAAGGAGCTCGTAAAAAACACCATTGGCTCGATCAATGCTGGATTGAAAGACTTTTGCCTGGACTTCTTTGAGATGGAGATGGCCCTGTTTGAAAAGGAGGTGTCCTTTCAGTTCCTCGAGGGCGGGTAGATTCCAGGGGAGTTTTAAACGTCCGTTATTGACCTTCATCTCAACCGAGAGAACGTGGGCATTGTAAAGTTCATCACAGTGATCGATTTCAGGAATCTTTCCTGAAAGTTTAACAGAGAGAATCTGAGCAGGACCACGTCCCTCCGCACGGAAAAGGGGGTCGGAAACACTCGGAGTGATGATCCGGAAAGGGATGAACCTTCTTCCATCGGCAATGTCGAAGACATTGCTCGATGCCTCTGCATCCATGCCCATCCCTTTTGTCCCGATTCCATAAATCCTGCCTCTTCCCTTGACTTTTATCTCGGGAAGTTCGATCGAAAATTTGGGAACCTCGAATGTCTCCCTGTCATACTTGGCCTGGAAATCGATGTTGACCCATTTGGGAGTGAACAGGTAGGCAAAGACTTTCGGATGATCGTAGATGACTTCTTTGAACTGGAGATTAAGAGAAGCGCTAAACGGTCCAGAGAGGTCCCCCTGATACATGCCTTTCAGATCAAGGGTTCCCGCGATCTTATTCATGGGAAGCAGGGGTTTGAGATAAGACCAGAAATGGAAAACCTCAATTCCTTTTGCCTCCACCTCGGCTTTCACCTTTCCCTTTGAGAAATCCATCCCTTCAGGGATATCTTTGATCGTCCCGGAGATCGAAAATTTCCCTTCCTTTTTAGAGTGAAGGATCTTGCCACTCACTTGAAAAGGAAAGGGTTTGTCGAAAGATATCTTTGAAAGACGGAGTTGAAGGGATTGGACCTCTGTCAGAATAGGGGGGCCGCCAAAGAATTCGTCGGAAAAGGAGATTTGTCCGGACCGAATGGATAGAGAGCCTCCAAAGAGGGTGGAGAGGGTCTCAATCATCTTCTTCTCGGTTTCGAGTCGCAACGACTGGGAGGACTTCAACGTTCCCCCATTGAAGGGGGTGTCAGGAAAATTCAATCTTCCATTTCTGTCCCGGGAGAAACGGCCCACGGGTTTCTCAAATGTAATCCGCTTCCATTTCACTTCTCTCTTTAACAGAGGAAGGGTCTTCGCTGTTAAGATCAGCTTTTCGGAACGGAGAAGATCAAAGGATTGGGAACCATCCTTAATCCGGAAGTCTTCGAAAGCAATTCCTATCCCCCCCCAGAAACCGATCCTTGCCTTTCCAAAGGAGACCTCTCTGCCGAGTTGAGAGGTGAGGGTTTTTTGAATGGCGTTCCGGTAAAGTTCAGGATCGAAGAGATAATGAGTGGTCCAGAACAGGAGGCTTCCCACGACCACGACAGGAATCAGAATCCACAGCCAGAATTTTCTCTTATGACTCATTCTTTGGCCAATGTAACTGTTTAGAAAAGAAGGGTTTTGTCTAACGGTAATCCCGCGTTTCGCGGGACCCGTATCGTTATTAGAAGGCTACGTTTGTCGTCTTTTAATTCCTTTGTACATAACCGTTACCGAATGACGAAACGCCTGCCTACCGGTAGGCAGGGGCTTCGTAGCCCTAACCCTGAAACCTTATATTAATTGACTCCGAACTCCGAACTGTGAACTACGAACTTCTCATGGCATGAGCCAGGGTGAGGACATCGACACGCTCTGCCCCGGCTTTTATCAATACCTTCGAACATTCGTTGACCGTTGCACCGGTCGTGTAAACATCGTCAACCAGAAGAATTGATTTTCCTTCAATCTCTTCCTCCCATTGAATATGGAAGGAACCCCTGACCCCCTTTTCCCTCTCTTTGCCACTCAGGTTGACCTGCGGGGGGGTGGGTATCCTTTTCCGGAGCAGCCTCTTCGAATAGGGTATCCGGGTTCTACAGCTTAACTCCTTAACGAGCAAGAGGGCCTGGTTGAATCCCCGCTCCCTTAATCGCTTTGAGTGAAGCGGAACAGGGATGAGGAGATCAATCGAGCCTGGATCCCAATAGCGGCGGAAGGTTTCGGTCAATTTCTCTCCGAAGAAAGAGGTAAGAAAACTCTTCTCTTCATATTTCCATCGATGGATCGCTTCCCGGAAAGGACCTTCATAATATCCCACCGCCCTTGCCATTGTAAAATATTTTCTTCTGGTCAGACAAGCGCCACAGAGGTGGTCCTCGATTTCCCGGGAGAGGAAGGGGACTCCACAGAGGGTGCATAGCGGTGGCTCAATCCACAGAATCTTTGAGAAACAATCCGGGCAGATTCGTCCTTGGCCTTCTTTCAGGAATTTTTCACAACAGTGGCATTGGGGAGGGAGCAAAAACTGGAGCAATCTTTCAGCAAGAAAACGCATTCATTCAGATCTTAAAAATCCCCCTTTATCTTTCTTCGAGGGAAAAGAACCCGTCTTTAGAAAAGGGGCGAGGGGGAGGAAGTGGGGAGACGATTTTTTCAACTTCTTGGATCGTATAGGTGGACCACTGGTGACACTGAGGACAATAGGCGGTCCATTCCTTCGATTCTCTTTCACAGACCTTGCAGACGAAGGGGAGATAGGATGTCCCGCTCAATTCGAAAGTTTTTTCAAACTCTTGGGCAGCCCGACTGAAGTCTTTTTTATGGAGATAGATCTCTGCAAAAAGCCTGTGAAGGGCTGGGAAGTCTTTCTGTTTTAGACTGATGGTGTTAAGCTCCTCCAAAGCTTCATCCAGCATCTCCAGCCTTAGACAGAGCTTGGCAAAGAAGAAGGCGAGCATCCAGTTCTCAGGATCGTTTTCCAATGTTCTCTGATAAATACGGAGCAGGGTGCTCGGGTCCTCCCTGTTGAGGTAGAGCTCTTCCAATCGGAGGATGAAGATGATCGATTTGAACCGTAGGAAACTTTTTCCCCAAACCTTTCCTGCAGAGGCCCATTTCCCAATCCGGAGATAGAGGTCGCCCAGTAGGACAAAACCGGGCTGAAAGGTCTTTTCCTCCCTGACGATCTCTTTGGCGACCTTCAAGGCATCCTCAAGGTCTTCTTCATCGCCCCGATGGAGAAGATCCATGGCATATTCATATTTCAAACCCAGGTAGAAGAGGTTCTCCTGCTCTTCTGTCTGTTTTTCCTTGGCCAACTTAACAATGGACTTTTGGAGCCGAATTGCTTTTTCCCATCTCCGATTGTTCCGGTAGATCTCCCTCAAACTTTTTAATGCCCTGAGATTGGTCTCATCCAGGTCGATGGCGCGTTTTAAGGTATGGATGGCTTCGTCAAGACGTTTCATCCGTAGATAGATCTCTGCTTGCCGAAGGGGGATCTCGACATTCTTATGATCGATCCACCGCCCCCTCTCCAGCCAATGGAGAGCCTCCTCATCATTTCCTTCTTTAACCGAGATCTCCGAGAGTTTTAGATAGAGGTCTTTCTGGAAAGGATCGTTTTTCAGGACTGCGGTAAAATGTGCTTTGGCTTTAGCCATATCCCCCCTGAGGAGATCTTCCATCCCTTTGTTCAGTTCCTCCTTCAGGGATTGTTCTTTCTTTCTCTTTCGCGATTGGCGGTAACCCTCAATGGCCCGCTTGGCATCTCTCGCCAGGGTGCTGATGAAGACGAGCAAAACACCCAACATAAAGGAGGTGATCATCAGTGTGGAGAGATCGGTAGGGATGACCTTCCCAAAAAAGCGGAATTGGACATCCATGGGATTGGTCAGAGAGACCCAGCAGAAGATGGAAATCAGGGCCAGAATGATGAGGATCAGTAGTTTCACCAGCATCGATCAGAGTCTCCCCTTTTCCAACTTTGACAGACAGGCCACACAGTACTTTGCCACTGGCCGGACTTCAAGCCTTTTCAGGCTGATCTGCTCTCCACACTCTTCGCAGATTCCATAGGTGGAACTCGCCATGCGGTCGAGCGCCTCATCCACCTCCTGGAGTCGTATCCGTTCACTCTCATTAAGGCTGAGGAGGATCTGCTTGTTATAGATATTGGCCGCTTCATCCCCTATGTCCTGAATCCCATCCTGTCCCATCTCCTGCGAGTCTGTATAGGTCTGTTTGACCTCTCCTACAATCTGTTCCCTCTCCTTGAGCAGAATCTTTTTGAATTTGGACAAGGTCTTTTTATCAATTTTATCGATTCCTTTCTCCATCTCCTTTTTCAACGGTTTTCTCTTATCAATCCTCTTCCCCGTTCCTTTCTTCAAGGGAGTGCTCTTTTTTTTCTGTTTTTTCGAAACCACCCTTTTCTTAGCCAATGTCCGCTCCCGATTTAAACTCGATGCGAGGTGCATCCATCCATATTCCTTCTAAATCATAGAACTTTCTAGTCGGCTCCAGGAAGATATGAACAACGACATCGTTATAGTCCATTAGAATCCATTTCCCCTGAGCCCTTCCTTCCTGACCGAGAATCCGGATTCCTTTCTTCTCGAGGGTCTCCTCGATCGATCTGGCAATGGCCTGAACCTGACGGTCCGATTTGCCGGTGCAAAGAAGGAAATAGTCGGTCACAGAGGAAAGCCCCCTCATCTCGAGAAGAACTGGATCCAGAGCCTTTTTTTCAAGAGCCGCGTTCAGGCAGAGAAGCGATTTTGTTTTTGAGTCGGTGGCCATATCCTCCGGTGACGACGATTTTGAGTGTAGCATTATACCAGAAAAAATTGTGAAAACAATAGAAAAATGAAAAAAGTTAAAAAAATATTTTACCGCCTCCCCCGCCCTTCCTGAATACTCCTCCGAAAGCCCGGGGAGTTCACTCGCTTACCCCCTCTTCCGGTAAAGGCCGTGCTTATGAATATAAGCCTCTGTCTCGGGAGGAATGAAGTACCTCACCGACTCCCCTCTCTCGATCAACTCCCGGGCCTTGGTCGAAGAAATATCGAGAAAAGAGATCTCCTTGAAATGGAGATGGTATCCCGAAACATGGACCCAGACCTTTGTTTCAAGATCGTATTGAAAAGCAGAGGTCAGAGAGGTTGGAAGTTGAGAGGCGACAGGAGTCTTCTGGAATCCTGGCCGGGCCATCACGATGAAATGGCAGAGGGTGAAGAGGTTTTGGAAATCCTTCCAGGTCTCTATCTCCACAAAGGCATCCCTTCCCAGAATAAAGAAGAAGGTGTCGGTGCGCCCCTCGCAAAAATGGCGAAGGGTGTCAATCGAATAGGATTTCCCCGGCCTTGAGAGTTCGATCTCAGAGATGGAAAAGAATGGATTTGAGGCAATAGCTAGTTTCACCATCTCGAGGCGGTGTTTGGCGTCGATGATCTCCTCTGTGAGCTTATGAGGGGGAATGGCCGACGGAATGAAGATGACTTCATCGAGATGAAAAGCCTCACGAATCTCCTCTGCTCCTCTGAGATGCCCAAGATGGATAGGATTGTAGGTTCCCCCGAAGAGCCCGATCCTTTTCTTCTTAGATCCCGCTGCTTTCTTTTCTATCTCCATTCTCCTTGCATCAGAATTTTATAAATACCCTATTTGGAATAATGGAATGATGGAATAATGAGTTAAAACTTACCATAACCTTATAACCTTTTTCTATTGGTTTCCCAAGATTCCAGTATTCCAATATTCCATTTAAAATTTATGCTCTAACCTGTCCTTCTCCATACACGATAAATTTGGTCGTTGTCAATTCCTCCAGACCCATGGGGCCGAAAGCGTGGAGTTTGGAGGTACTGATCCCCATCTCCGCGCCAAGGCCGAGCTCAAACCCATCGTTGAATCGTGTTGAAGCATTGATCAGGACGCAGGAGGAATTCACCTCTCTTAAAAAACGCTGTCCATTTTGATAATCGGAAGTGAGGATGGCCTCGGTGTGGAGAGACCCGTAGGTGGCAATGTGCTTCATGGCCTCCTCTATCCCTTTAACCACCCGGAGGGAAAGGATGAGGTCTAAATACTCCTCATACCAATCCTCCTCCTTCGCCTCTTTGATTCCGGAGAGAATCTTCTGAGTCTCCGCACATCCCCGAAGTTCCACGCCCTCTTTTCGAAGGGCTTCAGCGATTTTCGGAAGGAAGTCCCTGGCTATCTTCTCATGGACCAGAAGTGTTTCCATGGCATTGCATACGCCAGGCCGCTGGGTTTTGGCATTGAGACAGATCCTGAGAGCGGCCTCCTGATCCGCCGTCTGATCAACGAAGATATGGCAGACTCCCTTATAATGTTTGATGACTGGAATCTTTGAATGGGTCACCACAAAGCGGATCAACCCTTCTCCTCCCCGGGGAATGATCAGGTCAATTTCATCTTCGAGTTGAAGCATCTCCTCAATGGCTTCCCTTTCGGTGCGGGAGAATATCTGAACGGCCTTCTCCGGAATCCCAACTTTGGCCAATGATTTTTGGAGGAGATGGACGATGGCTAGATTGGAATGAAACGCCTCTGAACCACCACGGAGAATAATGGAGTTTCCCGATTTCAGGCAGAGCCCTGTTGCGTCAGCGGTCACATTCGGTCTCGATTCATAGATGATTCCGATGACACCAATGGGAATCCTCATCCTTCCCACAGTCAAGCCATTTGGCCTTCTCCACATCTTTATGATCTCTCCCACGGGATCGGAAAGACGGGCCACTTCCCGGAGGCCGTTTGCCATTGACTGAATCACCGCAGGGGTCATTCTTAATCGTTCCATCATCGCCGAAGAGAGGTGTGCCTTCTCGCCTGCGATCAGATCCTTTCTGTTTTCTTCGATCAAAAAAGCCTGGCCTTTTTCGAGATCATCCGCCATTTCAATGAGAGCTTTATTCTTGATGTCAGTGGAGAGACGGGCGAGTAGGTGCGAAACTTCCCTGGCCTGTTTTGCCATTTCTCTCACTTCTGACTTAAGATCCATTGGCTTCCTCATAAAACGACCAGATCATCCCGGTGAATGATCTCATCCGAATACTTATAGCCCAGGACCTTTTCGATCTCACTGGTCCGATGGCCCTTGATTTTGTCAAGTTCTTGAAGGCTGTAATTGACCAGGCCTCTGGCAAACTCCTTTCCGCGAGGCCCGATGCAGGAGACCGAATCTCCCCGGTCGAAAATGCCTCTCACCTCCAGCACGCCCGAGGGAAGAAGGCTTTTACCTTTCTGGACAATGGCTTTCTTGGCTCCCTCATCCACGATCACATCACCCTTCGGTTTGATGTTGAAGGCAATCCAGTGTTTTCGACTGGATAGCGTCCTCATCTTGGGTAGGATGAGTGTTCCGATCTCCTTTCCTTTCAACACCTGTCGAAGAATTTCTTTTTTTGTGCCGCAGGCAACCACCGTGGGGATCCCGAAGCGGGATGCTTTTCTGGCGGCCTGAATCTTGCTCATCATTCCGCCCACACTCATTTGGCTCTTCGTCTCTCCCATCACTGCTTCCATATCCGCGTCAATATCTTCGATCAGAGAGATGCATTTGGCATTAGGGTGGCTTCTCGGGTCTCTGTCACAGATGCCTTCGATATCGGTCAGGATGATGAGAAGGTCTGCCTCGATCAGATTGGTGATGAGTGCAGAGAGGTTGTCATTGTCACCGACTTTGATCTCGTCAACGACGACCGTATCGTTTTCATTGATGATCGGGATGATCCCTAACCCGAGGAGAGCAAGGAGGGTATTTCTGGCATTGAGGAACCGACGGCGATGGCTCAGGTCGTCATGGGTGAGAAGGATCTGGGCGACCATCTGCTGGTATCGTGAGAAATAATTTTCATAGATATGGATCAACCGGCTCTGACCCACGGCTGCCGTGGCCTGCTTCTGAGTGATCGATTGAGGCCGTGTTTTATAACCCAGTTTCTCCATGCCGGCGGCAATGGCTCCGGATGAGACCAGGACGATTTCATAACCCTGGCGCTTCAGTTCCGAAATTTCTTTGGTCAGATGGGAAAAGGCTTCATAGTGGAGCCCTTTTTCTACGGAGGCCAGGATGCTTGACCCCACCTTGACGACAATCCTTCTGGCCTTCTCCAGAACCTTTTTTCGTATCTCTTTATTGTTCATCGACCTTATCTGAGACAGACCCCAATGCCAGTGAAATGGCAAGGATTAATTCATCCAAACCTTCTCCTGTCTTACCTGAGATCGCATAGAGCCGGTGTCCCATCCTCTGGAACTGTCTCTTCACTTCTGCGGCACGCTCTTGAACAGAGGGAAGGTCAATCTTATTCAGTACGAGGATCTGGATTTTCTCATTCAAAGAGGGGTGATAGGCATTCAATTCACTGTTCAGGGCATTGAAATCCTTCACAGGATTGCGTGGCGGTTCGCCGGAAATATCGAGGAGATGGACGAGCAGTCTTGTCCGCTCCACATGCCGGAGAAAGGTCAACCCGAGCCCTGCTCCCTTTGAAGCCCCTTCAATCAGTCCCGGGATATCAGCCACAATAAATCCCCGGCCTTCTTCTCTCTCCACCACGCCTAAATTGGGAACGAGCGTGGTGAAAGGGTAATCTCCGATCTTAGGCCGGGCAGAAGATATTTTTGAGAGAAGGGTTGACTTTCCTGTATTGGGAAAACCAATGAGACCTACATCAGCGAGAAGTTTCAGATCGAGTTTGAGCCATCTTTCCTCGCCTGAATAGCCCTTTTCAGCATGGCGGGGGGTGCGATGCGTTGAGGTGGCAAATCGCGCATTTCCCCTGCCTCCTCGGCCGCCGGCTGCGGCGACGAATTGTTGCCCATCGAAGAGAAGATCCTGCAACAGTTCTCCGCTCTCATCATCCCGGACAAGCGTGCCTACCGGGACCCGGATGATGCAATCCTTACCATTTTTTCCTGTCTGGTTTTTGCCTTTACCGTGGGTCCCTTTTCGGGCACGAAACTGCTGAGGGTAGGATAAATCGAGAAGGGTTGAGAGTTGACCATCTGCCTGGAGGATCACATCCCCACCTTTACCACCATCTCCGCCGTCCGGACCTCCCTTGGGAACATATCGTTCCCTTCGAAAACTGACACACCCATTTCCGCCATCGCCTGCTATCACCTGGATTCTGACTTGATCCACAAACTTCATTATTGATCATTGCAGGCCAGAGGTACTCCTGCCCATGAAGTGTACAGGGCCTTACCCTGAACCTCATTTGGTTCAGGAGGTGTAAACGCTCACCTGTTTCTTATCTTTTCCCTTATTCTCGTATTTGACGATCCCTTCGATTCTGGCAAAGAGGGTGAAATCTTTTCCCATACCCACATTCTCTCCAGGAAAGATTCGTGTACCTTTCTGACGAACCAGGATACTGCCTGCGTGGACGGATTGCCCGCTGAATCGCTTCACTCCTAAACGCTGCCCAGCGCTATCTCGGCCGTTTCGTGAACTTCCTCCTGCTTTCTTATGTGCCATAACAACCTCCCAAAAACTAAAGCGGGAATATTGGAATGATGGAATTTTGGAATAATGATTTAACCCATTATTCCAATATTCCATTTAAGTTTTTAATTTAACGTGATCTCATTTACTTTCAGGTAAGTGTAGGTCTGGCGGTGGCCTTTCATCCGGCGGTAATTCTTCCGTCTCTTCATTTTATAGGTGAAGACCTTCTTTCCTTTGGCCTCGCGCACGATCTCGCCAGTGATCACCGCATTATTTAAATTGGGAGCACCCACCTGGACTTGGCCATCCCCTGAGACCATTAAGATGTCTTTCAGGGTTACCTGATCCCCAACACTGCCTTCCAGTTTTTCAACACGGATCACATCTCCCTTGGTGACCCGATACTCTTTTCCACCTGTTTTCAATACAGCAAACATCGTACTCCTCCGAAATTAATATCGAAAAATACTAAATGATTTTATGGTATTTGTCAAATC
>Ga0194110_10009354_pt1 | contig 11036 bp, 7 predicted proteins | sample TA2Kig1200mmetaG_FD_146192 | JGI IMG/M metagenome (GOLD analysis project Ga0194110, IMG submission 146192) | Freshwater microbial communities from Lake Tanganyika, Tanzania - TA2015032 Kigoma Deep Cast 1200m | ecosystem: Environmental > Aquatic > Freshwater > Lake | place: Tanzania: Lake... | reverse complement strand
TTGCAAGCGCGGTGGTGAGTTGAGCGTGAGCATCGTGGAGGCGGACTCTCAGCGCGTTTTGCGTCGAGCGCGACCGGGCTTCGGCCGCGGCGACCTCAGCGCGCGCTTCGCGCAGACGGCCTTGATTGCGGTCGAACAGCGGCAGCGGGATCATCAGGCCGATATCGAAAGCGTTTTCTTTGGAGGCTTCCAAGCGGCGGTAAAGCGCCTCAACTCGCACGTCAGGAATGCGCTCGGCTTTCGCAAGGTCAACCTGGGCCTGACGGACGCGAACGGCGGCGACCGCCGACGCCACTTCGGGATGTCCGGACAAATTGGCGGCAAGAGTTTCCAATGTCGGAATCTCGAAGATCGCATCAAGGCTTCCAACGAGGGTCTTCACGGGCAGGCCTGGATCGCCGATGGCGGCTTTCAGTTCCACCATCGCGTGTTCGCTGAGTGCCTCGGCGCGCCTGAGTTCGACCTGGGCGCGGACCAGTTCCATCTCAGATCGGGCCAGTTCTTCGCGCAAGGCGTCGCCTGCGTTCACACGGGCTTTCGTCGTGGCGGCCAGTTTCCCCGTGTCGGCGACGAAGTCGCGCTGCGTTTGGAATGCCTTCTCCTGATAAAGCGCCGTGGCGAAGCCGCTATGAACTCGCTTGCGCAGATCGCGGCGGCGCGCTTCGAGTTCGTGCGTGCGGCGGTCGCGTTCGAGCTTCTCGGCCTCGCGAGCTTTGCCAAGGCGACCGCCGAGCGGAATCGCCTGGGAAATGCCGACTGGCAATTCTGCCTGGCTGGCCGGGTCACGAAAGCGAGCGGATTCCATGCGGGCGATGACATCCAGATTTGGAAATGTCCCGGCCTGTTTTGCGCGGCCCTCGGCAGCTTCGCTGAGCGCCTTGGCTTCGGCCAGTTCGGGTTGAAGGCGCTCGGCAAGCTCCAGCGCTTGCTCCAGTGTCAGCGTTTCAATTTGATTCGTGTTCGGTGTCGCAGCCTGAATAAGCGTTGCGAGTGTGCTCAAGAAAAGGATCGAGAGAGTCAGTTGTTTCATAAAATCCTCAAGCAGCTTCGCCCACGGGCCGCCCAAAGCGCAGATACAGCGCCGGGACGATAATCATGTTCAGCACCATCGAAGTGAGCAGGCCGAACAGGATGACGATGGCCATGGGGGTTTGGATTTCGTTGCCGGCTTTGCCGCCGCCCAAGGCCAGCGGGATGAGCGCAAGTCCGGCGGCGAGTGCCGTCATCAGGATCGGCACGAGGCGTTCCATGGCGCCGCGCCGCACGGCTTGGCGGAAGTCCGTGACGCCTTCGTGCTCCTGCAAGTGGCGAATGTGTGAGACAAGCATAATGCCGTTGCGGGTCGCGATGCCGAAGACGGTGATGAAGCCGATGAGCGACGCCACGCTTAACACACCTCCCGACACGAACACACCCACGACACCGCCAATCAACGCCAGCGGCAGATTCAGCATGATCAGCGCCGCATCACGCGCTGAGTGAAAGGCCAGATGGAGCAGAAAACCAATGCCAATGACGACGCCAATGCCGACCAGCGTCAGAATCCGTCCCGCCTCAGCGGCACTCTCAAACTGACCCGCGTATTCGACGCGGTAGCCGGGTGCAGCGTTGAGCAACGGATTCACGAGTCTTTGAATGTCATGGACGACGCCGGTCACGTCGCGTCGGGCCACGTTGCACTGCACGACGATTTTGCGCTCCATCTGTTCGCGGAGAATCTGGTTCGGACCAGTGTCCTTTTGGATTTGGGCGAGCGAATACAGCGGCACTTTCGCTCCGGCGGGCGTGTCCACCAACACGTCGCCTAGCGTGTCGAGTCGCCACGTGGATTGGAGCGCGGGCGGCCCGCCCGCGAGTGGTTTATCGCCGGGTTGAGAATTCGCGCGGACGGGCCGCCTGCGCTCCTCGCGCTCTTCATCCAATCGTACCACCAGGTCATAGGAAGCCTGCCCTTCCAACACGCGGGACGTTTTCACGCCCTGCAGCGCGGCTTCAAGCGTGCGCGCCACGTCGCGGATGGTGAGGCCGTGACGCGCAATCTCGTCACGGTCGAACTGCACTTTCAGCACGGGAACCTCCGTCTGGGTCTCGACGGACAAGTCCACGACGCCCTCGACGCCTTGCATGGCCTGGCGGGCCTTCTCCGCAAGTGCACGGAGTTGGTAGAGGTCCGGGCCGAAGATTTTCACCGCGATGTTCGCGCGCGTGCCGGAGAGCATGTGATCAATGCGATGCGAAATCGGCTGACCGATGGTGATGTTCATTCCGGGCACGGTGGACAATCCTTCGCGGAGCGCCTGAAGGAATTCCGCCTTGTTCCGGTCTTTCATTTTGATGGACACGTCCAGTTCCGCCGCTTCGACGCCCTGGGCGTGTTCATCGAGTTCGGCGCGGCCGGTGCGGCGAGCGACCGAGACGACTTCTGGAAAACTCAAAAGCGTTTGCTCTACCACACGCCCCAGTTCATCGGATTCCTGGAGCGACGTGCCGGGGAGTGTCACGGCGCTGATGGTGAGCGAACCTTCATTGAACTCGGGCAGAAAAGCGCGGCCCATGAACGTGGTGGAGATCAACGCCACGGCCAGGACGGCCACGGCGGGCAAGGTCACGCGCCACGGATGATCGAGCGCAGCCTGGAGCGCCGGATTGAATCGCGTCTTCAGCCACTTCACGAACTTTGGTTCGTGTTCGGTTAGCACGGCTTTGCTCTCGGGCAGCAGCAGGTAGCACAGCACCGGCGTGATCGTGAGCGCGACGAGCAGCGAGGCCATCAACGCAATCAGATACGCCACTCCCAGCGGCTGAAGCAGCCTCCCCTCGACGCCCGCGAGGAAGAAAATCGGCACAAAGACCAGCGCGATGATGAGCGTGGCGAAGACAATGGAACTCTGGATTTCAACGCTGGCCCGCAAAACCACGCCAAACGCCCCGCCCTTCTCCCTCTCCCCCGCCGACGGGGGAGAGGGCCGGGGTGAGGCGGATGCTTCGGAGGATCTCAGACCGCTGGTTTGAGTGGAATCTGACCCCTCACCCTGTCCCTCTCCCCTTCTGAAGGGGAGAGGGGAATCGGTTCTGGCGTGCTCGATCGACTCGCGGGCGGGCCGCCCGCGCTCCTCCGCTTTCCGCCGTCTTCCGTGCCATTCGCGCAATCGCCGGAACACGTTCTCCACGTCTATCACCGCGTCGTCCACCAGCGCGCCGATGGCGATGGCCATGCCGCCGAGGGTCATCGTGTTGAGGGTCGCGCCAAACCATTTGAGCGTGAGGACGGCGGTGACGAGCGACAGCGGAATGGCCGTGAGCGTGATGAGCGTGGCCCGGACGTTGCCGAGAAAGAGCAGCACGATGACGGTGACGAAGGCAATTCCTTCGAGCAACGCACGCTGGACGTTGCGCACCGAGACTTCGATGAAGTCGGCCTGCCGGAAAATGTCTGTCTTGAGCTTCATCCCGGCGGGCAGTTTGGTGGCGATGTCCTCAAGCACGGCCTCGAGGCGTTTGGTGAGTTCGAGCGTATTCGCTCCCGACTGCTTTTGGACGCCGAGAATGACGGCGGGTTTGCCCATCGCCGAGCCTTCGCCGCGCTTTTGTGCTTCGCCAATTCTCACTTCGCCCAAGTCGCGCACCCGTGTCGGCACTCCGCCGTTGGCCGCAACGACCGTTGCGCCGATGTCGTCGCGCGTGCGCACGCGGCCCACGCCGGTAATCAGCCATTCCGAGCCGCGCTCATTGATGATGCCCGCAGAGACGTTCTCGTTGCCTTCTTCAAGCGCGCGGATGAGTTGGTTCAAGGCGATGCGATGCGTCTGCAACGCGGTCGGGCTGGCGACGACCTGATACTGTTTCTCGTCGCCGCCGATGGGCGTGACTTGCGACACGCCGGGCACGGCAAGCAAACGGCGGCGAACCACCGTCTCCGCAAAGCTCCTCAACTCGGCGGGCGTATGCCGCTCGGAACTGAGCGCCAGGAAGAGGATTTCGCCCATGATGGACGATTGCGGCGCAAGCACCGGTCGCTCGACTTCGGGCGGCAGATCGCCACTGACGGCGCTGATTTTTTCGCTGACGATTTGCCGCGCCGCGCGGATGTCCGTGCCCCACTCGAACTCCACCCACACGACCGAGATGCCGACCGCGGTCGCGGAGCGGACACGCCGCACGCCGGAAGCACCGTTGACAGCCGTCTCGATAGGGAAGGTGATTAGCGTCTCGACTTCCGTGGGCGACATGCCGTGCGCCTCGGTGATGACGGTGACGGTGGCGGCCGTCAGATCGGGGAACACGTCCACCGGCATCCGCGTGGCCGTGTGAATGCCGAAGACGGTGAGCAGCGCCGCCGCGACCACCACGAGCGCGCGGTTGCTCAAGGACCATTGAATGAGCTTGTTGATCATAGGCCTGTCCTCAGTGCGCGTGACCGTGTGCGGGAATAACGCCGGAAACGGACGCGAGCCGGATGGCCATCGCGCCCTTTGTCACTACGCGCTCGCCCTCGCTCACGCCATCGAGCACTTGAACTAAATTGCCGTCCCGAATGCCGAGCTTGAGTTCGCGCTTCTGGAACGTCTCGCCGGACACCTGCACGAACGCGACGAAGTTGCCGGCTTCCTCGACGATCGCGCTATCGGGGATGGCAACAGCGTCCTCGGCGCGGCTTGTTTCCACGTGGAGATTCACAGCCTGGCCGACGCGCAGATTGTGAGTGCCATTCCGCACCTCGTAAACGAGCGGCACCGTGCGCGTCGCCCGGTCAACTTGGAGACCAGCGAAAACGCGACGACCGCGCGCGGCTTTGACGGAGGCAATCTCACCCCCATTTGCCACCGCATAGCTCGCGTCCGCATCGTCTGGAATTCGGGCCAACGCGGCCTCGGGCACGCGGGCCTCCATCCACAACACTTCGGGATTGAGAATCTGAAACACCACGCTGTCAGCGAGAACGGGTTCGCCGAGGCCCGCACCGAGTTGGTTGATGATCCCGGCAATCGGCGCGCGCAGTTCCAGCGCGGAGAAGGGGCGCGGTCGGCCCGCCCGCGAGTCCTCATCGGCGCCGGAGAGCTGGCGATAAGTCGAGCGCAATACCGTTGCCGCTTCGTAACTGGCGCGAGCAGTCTGCAACGCCAGTTCCGCCTCCTGCAATTCGCGTTCGGATTTGGCCTGCTGCTCGGCCAGCTTCTTCGTGCGCTGATACGTTAGTTCAGCCTTCTCAAACGCGGCTTTGGCGCGCGCGAATTCGCCTTCGCTCTCGGCGAACTTCGCGGCCGCTTCCGAAAAGCTCGGCCGCAGCAACGCGAGCAACTGTCCCGCTTCGACCTTCTGGCCGGGCAAAGGCAATTCGCCTCCCCCGGGAGCGAGCAGTTGCCCTGAGACTGGCGCAATAACCGTCGCGCTCAAACCGGGCTTCGCCAGCGTGGTTGCAGGCAATTTCACACGCTCGACGAGCCGGTGCTTCGTCGCTGGCTCGGCTTTGGTCCGAACCTTCCACTGCTGCTCTTTGAGAAAACTGAGGCCTTCGGGAGCTTCCGGCTCGGGCGCGTGCACGGCATCGTGATCGCTTGCGAAAACTTTCACGGGCGGAAGCGCGACGGTCTTATCGCCTTCATCGGTCGAGATCACGACGGACACATTCCAATCGCCCGCTTTCGGAAACGTGAGCATAGCTTCGTAGATGCCCGCCCGCGTCGGTGTCTTCTCGATCTGTTCAACGGGGGCATCCTGGTCGAGTCGGAGGACGAATTTGATCTGCCCCTCGCGACGCGGTTCGAGCGTTTTCAAATCCGTGACGTGCGTAACGAACTTGGTCGGCGTGCCCGCCGCAACGAAACGATGTTCGGCAAAGATTTCGTGGCGTTCCCCCCACACGGTGATTTGCGCGGTTTTGGGCTCTTCGCCGTGATGATGGTCGTCGCCGTGTGAATGGTCGTGGTTACAGCCCGCAATCAGGAGAAGTCCGAGACTGGCGGCCAAGCTCGCACGTAGTTTTCGAAAGTAAAAATTCATAACAAAAGCGGAATTCACCTCAAAAGAATGCGCCCGGAATAGAGGCCGCCCGTGAGGCATTCAGGCGGAAAAGGGCAAACCACGCCTGCCGTCAGGCGTGACCACTCGAGGAGGAATTTAAGTGAGAGGCGGAGCGCGAGGCTGCGACGGGCCCGGCGGGGATTCACCGGGCGGTTTGATGCGCTCGATGATCGGGTTGCTCCGCCCTACTTCCGGTGGGTGAAGCTGAAGCAAAGTCTCGGCCGGAACAAAAACCACGAACACCGCAACAACCGGCGCTTGGCTCTGCGCCGCGAACGTCAGAACATGATCGGAAGCGGGATGGGGAGCGTGCCCGTCGTTCTGTTCGTTCGAGGGAACATCCGCGTGGTCGTGCAAGTGCAGGACCGAATCCAGAACTGCGGCAACGGCATCGTCCAGGTGCATCGCGGTCGCGAGATGCACCGGGATGTAATTGACGTAGAAAGCGAAAAGCAGTGCGGCCAACAAACGTCCCCACCAGCCTGCCGTTCCCGGCGGGCAGCGAAGTCCAGTTGCGCGGCGCGATCTCGTCATGAGGTCGTCAGAGTGATTGAGTTTAGCAATTTCAGGTTAGCGTTGTCCACCGCCGATTACTGCCGAACCGCCGAAGAAATGAGCGCGGGCAGCCTGCCCGCCGGCTTTCTTCAAGATCTTCAGGCAGCCCGCGCGGGCAAACTGCCCGCGCTCCTGCTTGAATCAGCCGTGCGCTGACTCTGGAGCGGAGCCAATCCTCCTTGTCCTTGGTGCCGCTTTCTGGTTCCATCCCGGCCAACCAGAACGTTTATGGACATGACCCTCGTGCTGCTGAAGCCGGATTGTTCCGAGCGCCAACTCGTGGGCGAGATCATCGGGCGGCTCGAGCGGAGCGGCCTCCGAATCTGCGCGTGCAAAACGATCCGCTTCACCCCGGAACTCTTGCGCGATCACTACGCCCACGTGGTCCACCTGCCGGTTTATCCCCGGCTTGCGACTTACATGCAATCGGGTCCCGTGATCGCTCTGGCCCTCCAGGGCGAGCAATGCGTGGCGCGGGTCCGCGCGATGGTCGGTCCGACCGATTCCAGGAAGGCGCCCAAAGGGACCATCCGCGGCGATCTCGGCGAGGACAGCATGAAGAACCTGGTCCATGCGTCCGACTCGGTTGAGAACGCGCAGATCGAGCTGCGGCGTTTTTTTGAAGAGGAGGAACTGGTCGTGGAGCAAACGGAACTGGCCCCCACTATTTGACTCTTGTCAGGTTTCTTTTTGCTCCTTCTCGGCTGAACTGCCAGTTTCCCGCTAAATTTGGGCAGGCAGGCTGCCTGCCCTACTTTGCGCTGATGCACCAGAGGTACTGGTAAGTGCGGATAAAGATTTCGCCGTCGGAGGTCGCCAACGATGACATGGCGGTTTCGCCCAGCGGATTCGTGCTCAATAACTCGAATTTCGGACTCCCCCGGAGCACGAAGGTGTCGCCTCCTTGATTGATCGCATAAAGTTTGTCTTCCGACAGGACCATGGAGGACCAGGAAGTGGTCTTCACCGCCGGCCCCCGGAGACGTTCTTCCCAGATCAGCTTGCCAGTCTTCAACTCGAAGCATTCCGCAACGCCCGAGTCGTTGTGGATGTAAATATGGCCGTTGTGAATGACGCCCGAACCGATGCGTTGTTTGGTTCGCGGATGGTGCCACAGGCGATGCGTGGCCGTGACGTCGCCGCGGCCGCCTGGCCTCACCGCCGCCGCCATGCCGTTGAATCCGCCCATGCCCACCACGATGCCTTCGACAAACAACGGAGACGTATAGACCAGCGGATTCAATCCGCCACAGGTCCACAGTTCGCGCCCGGATTTCGGGTCCAGCGCGCAAATGCGTTTCGGAAAGGTCATGACCAATTCTTCGCGGCCTGCGGCGTCGACCACAATAGGAGTGGTCCAGGAACCGATCCAGGTGTTGGCGGTGTCGCCGGGTTTCTTTTCGCCGGAGTGCCCGCCGGGCTCATCGACTTGCCAGACGGTTTCGCCGGTCTTTTTGTTGAGCGCGATCAGGAAGGTGCGTTCGCCAGGGCCAAAATTCAGGATGCACAAATCGCCGTGAATGATGGGCGAAGCCGCGTTGCCCCAGATGTGGGTTTGTTTGCCCAGGTCGCGATGCCAGATTTCCTGGCCGTTGAGATCATAGCAATACAGCCCGGCAGAGCCGAACGAAGCGATCAAGCGTTCGCCGTCGGTCACGGGTGATGCGGAGCAATCCGGATTCGTTTCATGCGTGAGTTCCTTCTCGGGGTAGGTGGTGCCGGTTTGCCAGAGAAGTTTGCCGGACCGGCGGTCGAAGCACATGAGGGTGCGTCGCCGCTCTTTCCCGATAGCTTGCGTGATGAAGACGCGGTCATCCCAGACGATGGGGGTGGAGTTGCCGCGATCCGGCAATTCGGCGTGCCAGCGGACGTTCTCGGTTCGGCTCCAGCGAACCGGGAGGTTTTTTTCCGGCGAAACGCCCGTGCCGTAAGGCCCACGCCACGCCGGCCAATTCCCGGCGTCCACGGCGAAACCGCTCAGCCAGGCGGCCAACAAAACTGCGGAACGAAGGTGCGCTGTCGTGCGAAGTCCTGTTTTCATGGCTCTGGAGTTCAAGGTTTAGGGTTTCGAGTTCAAAAGTCAGGCGCCTGGAGTTTTCTGAAAGACTCCAGGCTATTGTGGTACGGATTCAATGGATAGGCAACCATCTCGTCAGGCCGTTCGGCGATTCTCCACGGCTGATTCAAGAGGCGGCGAAAAGGAGCGCGAGCAGCCGTGCCCGCGCGTTTCTTAAGCATCGGGACAGAAACCACTCGCGGGCAGGCTGCCCGCGCTCCTTCTTGAATCGTGCCCGGTCATTCACCTCAGGACCAACGTGTGCGCTTTGAGCCATTTCAGGTCCGGATTGCCGGGAGAAGCGTGTTCGTGCATGTGCCAGTAATTGGCCGACGAGGACTCGGATTTCTCGTCCGGGATTGCGCCCGTGGTGCGATCGTCAGCCCAGCGCCTGGCTTCCACGTGGCCATCGGACCAGGTCATGATCCCGCGGCGGTTGTGGTAGCTGCCCGGGATCATGAAGAGCGACGGCTTGGCTTCGATCCCGAAAAAGGGCCAACAGATGCTTTCGGGATGCACGTCGGTGATATCAGCCACATACGTGAAGAAGGTGTATCCACCGATCCACAACGAGCGAGCGACGAAGCGGCTGGCCAAAAGACCCTGGCCCTGCGGGTTGCGTCGCATTTGGGCTCTGGCTTCGTTGCTCCTCAGTTGAAGATCCCAGGGATATTCTCCTTCGTCGCGCCTGAGCCCAAATGCGACGCAACAAAGTGTATTCTATCCCACGGTTTGATCAGTAAATGCCGCGCTCCGGTGTCGGGGGTGTCACCAGCTTTAGCTAACGGCGACCTCCCACCGCCAGCTCCGTCGCGCGGACGGTGTTTGCCATCAGCATCGCAATGGTCATTGGCCCGACGCCGCCGGGATTGGGCGTGATCTTGCCCGCGACTCGTCTGACGTTTGCGAAATCTACGTCGCCCACCAGTTTCGATCCGCCCTTGGCAGAAGGATCGCTGAGGCGGTTGACGCCGACGTCAATGACCGTTGCGCCCGGTTTGACCATGTCCGCTCTGACGAACTCCGCCACGCCCATCGCCGCGATGAGAATGTCCGCGCGCTGGCAGTGCTCGTTGATGTGCGCGCTTCGCGAATGGCAGACCGTGACGGTGGCGTCCGCGTGCCGGGCCTTCTGCACCAGGAGCGCCGCCATCGGTTTGCCCACGATATTCCCGCGTCCCAGCACGACGACTTCGGCGCCCTCGATCTTAACCTGGCTTCGGATCAGTAACTCGTGAACGCCCGCCGGCGTGCAGGGAACAAAGCCGCTGCGGTCGCCGAGCATGAGTTTCCCCACGTTGACCGGATGAAAACCGTCCACGTCCTTGCCGGGCAGGACCGCCGAATAAACCGCCGTCGAATCGATGTGGGACGGAACCGGAGATTGAACCAGGATGCCGTGGATGAGCGGGTCGCGGTTCAGCTCTTCGATTAATTTCAGCAAATCCGCCTGGGAAGTCTGCTCCGGAAGGACGCGCGTGAGGGAGTGAAGTCCCAGCCGCGCGGACACTTTCTCCTTCATGCCGACATACACCTTGGACGCGGGATCTTCCCCTACACGCACAAACGCCAACCCTGGATTCACGCCGCGTGCTTTCAAGGCAGCGATGCGCTGGACGGTTTCGGCGTGGATCTGTTCCGCAATGGCCCGGCCGTCGATGAGCGTGGCCTCGGTCGTCACGGCGCAACTTCGATCGTCTCCGCTTCGAGGATGGGCGTCCTGGGCCAGCGGGGGTCAACGCCTTCTTCGCCGGTGACGATGATCTTCCTTCCTTTGAAATCCTTCAGCTTGAGTTCGGGATCGAGCGTGTGGAGATAATTGACCACCTTTCGGGTGTCCGTGCTCACCAGTTCAAAATAAGTCGGCGCTTGAATGCTCTTGGTGCTGCGCACAATGCCTTCGCGGCGGACGATGCGTTTGGGCGGCGGCGCAGTGTCGGTCAGTGGCGGCGCAGCGGTTTCGGGAGTCGTCACGACCGGAACCGGCGCCGGAGCCGGCGGTGTGGAGACGACGTTGCTCACGGCTGGGGTGTTCTCCGTCGTTGTGAGCGGTTGCGACGCGGCCGCGGCGGGCGTTTCGATGGCCGGCGGCGGCGTTTCGGAAACCGGTTGGAGCGTCAGCGGCGGAGGCGCGCTGTCCGACAGCGTGGCGGCGATCGGAGGCGCGGTGCGGTCCGGTTCGGGCTTGGGGGCGGGAGGCGGAGCGACGCTTTCGGTTTTTGTCGCGGCAGGAGTCGGCGCGTCCTTCGCCAGGAGGTTCAAGGCCACAAACGCGTAGGCTTTGTCCGGCGTCTCAATCTCCATCCAGTTTTCGACGCGGCGAATCTCTTTGACGGTTTCCCCTCGATCCAATCGACCGACGACGCTAAAATTCTCCCCGGGACCCGCGCGGAGGTTGACCCGG
>Ga0194110_10009343_pt1 | contig 11045 bp, 13 predicted proteins | sample TA2Kig1200mmetaG_FD_146192 | JGI IMG/M metagenome (GOLD analysis project Ga0194110, IMG submission 146192) | Freshwater microbial communities from Lake Tanganyika, Tanzania - TA2015032 Kigoma Deep Cast 1200m | ecosystem: Environmental > Aquatic > Freshwater > Lake | place: Tanzania: Lake... | reverse complement strand
GCCCTCAAGGAGATCGCAGGTGGATACCGGCGCGACAGCCAGGCGTTCGAGATGCCGGCAGTGATCGCTCTTGACCCACAAACAGCTACGACCCAAATGCCGTTCGTGTGGAGATCAAAGGTCAAATCGTAGGCTTTCTGCCGGCGGCCCATGCAATTGCGGTCGGGGCAATGATGCGCGAACACGGCGTGGAGTCAGCCGCGGTCGAGGCGCAGGTGCGCGGCGGATGGCGGACGAACCAGCATGACCTTGGGAATTTTGGGGTCCGCCTGAAGATGCCCCGTTCTGGCTGGATTGATTTCGGGGTTGGGGCGCCACACCCTAAGCCGGGGGCCACCGCCACGCGAGCAGCGCCCAAGAAGTCGGCAATCCCCGAGCCCGCTCCGAACGGGCCGCTATCTGGAAGGTGGATCGCGCTGTGGGGCATCCCCAAGGATGGAGAGGTCGCTCAACACATCGCGACCGCAGGAGGAAAGATCATGGCTTCGCTTGGAAAGTCGACCAACATGGTCGTTACGGAGGAGGGCGAGATCACGCCGGGAATGAGGGGCAGCGCAACTTGGCGTAAGCTCGAGGAGCTCCGCGGGCAGGGGCACGCCATCGAGATGATCACCTGGCCCGAGCTGAAGGTGCGCATTACTAAGGATGGCGGCTGATCTCCTGTTGGTCTGTCTTGTCGACCTTATGGAGAAACAGCCTGCCAACGGTGTTCCGGGCGAACAGCGCCGGTGTCCGGCCCGGCCATGCGAAAGACGGCGCACCGCCGTCAGGGCCGTCAGACAGGCGCGGCGCGTCGCCTGCCGAGGATCATGATCAGCCGGGCCTGCTCGGCGGCAGAAAGTGTTGCGATAGCCTCGCCACCCGCGTCGATCAGTGTCTTCATTGCCTCAGCGGATGCGTTGTCAAGCTCGAGGTGCTTGCCTTTAACGGTGTCGAGACGTGCATCAATGCGTATGAAATCGGCGAGCTGAAGCTTGGGCAGCAGTTCCATGGCGTGATCGACCTGACTGCGCATCGTGAGCTTGAGGAGGCGCGCCGGCGGCAGCGTGGCCCATGAGATTAGGCCTTGTGCGCCGGTATGCCCTTCCTTGAACGGGCTGCGCGACGACGTCGTGGTGGTGCCGATGCTGAGGAGGTGCATGTCCTCAAGACCCAGATCCCGAAAGAGACTTCTTGCGATCGTCAGGGCCGCAAGATCCGGGGCATTTGCAAAAAGACCGCCGTCGACGTAACGCCGGCCTAGGGCTTCGATCCGGTGAGCAGGAAAGTACGTGGGCGCTGCGGCACTGGCGAGAACCGCGTCGCGCAGGAAGACCTCGAGGTAGAGGGGGTCGGCATTCGTCAAAACAATGGGACGCCCCTCGCTTTCATCGACTGCGGGAAACGCCACCCGGTAAGGCAGCTCGCCGAGCCGGGGATTCCGACCGTCGAGTGCGGCATCAACGGCCAGCCAAAGGGGCCGCGGATCGTACTTTGTGGTCACAGCCCAACGTATGGATCGCCACAGGTTGCCAGGAGGGAAGATCCGTGGTCCGTGCTCATCAAAGATTCTGCTCAAATCTGCTGGGCTGCGCCCGGCAACAAGCCCTCCGACACAGAGTGCCCCTGCGGAGGTTCCAGCCATCAGGTCGAAAGCTTCTCGCAGCGGTGCATCGGGGTTGTTCGCTCCAGTCGCGGCGTTGCGTTGTGCCTGAAGGTCCTCGAGGACGCGCGTGGTGAAGCGCGCCATGATCCCGCCGCCGGTGAGAGCAAGGATGGAGGCGCTGCGCATCCTCAGGCCACTTCGTCGGGAAAGGGTTTGAGGAAAAGGCGGCCAAGCACGGGCGAAATCGCGGAGGCGAATGCCCCCCAAGCATCCGTATGCTCAGTTACGACCAGCTCAAAATTGTGCTGCATTGCGACGGCCGCAGGCATCAGATCGATGTCGCTCAGCATGCCGCCGTCAGAGCTGATCGACAGGATATCAGAGAGGATCTCGGCGGATTTGAGGTCAAAGATGGCTGGAATGACTTGTTTGCGCTGGTTGGCATCGAGATCGCGGGCCAAGGCTTGATACCGCCGTTCGAAGACCCTGCGGTACTCCGCCTGAACGGTGTCGGTGGTGAGGATCGCATGCCTTACGATTGCCATCGTCGCGACGCCGATGAATGGGCGGACTTGGTCGTACTCGATCCATTGCACGAAAGGATCGTCAGTCCGCGCAGCAAGGAGGCGGAGGGTCGCTCCGGCGGAGAGGATAAACGCCATGGTCGGGAGTCAGTCGCGGACGAGGGGCATTGGCACCGACAGGGTGGATGTACGCAGTCTGCGCCCGCTACCACGCGACTTGAGGACCGGGAGATCGAGATTGCCGCCGATTTCCCTCAGTGATGCGGTGATCGGCACGAACCGCTCCTCGCTCGCCCGCGCCTCGAGTGCCTCGGCCAGCGTATCCAAGGGGACAATCACGTAGGCTCCACCCTTCTCGCCTCCGCGAGGCTGCACGGTTACGACCTGCGGCCCTGCTGCGGCCGCCTTGAGCCTGCGGTGGAGGTGGTCCTTGGTGTCGCGCTGGGTTGCGACGGAACCATCATCAAAATCCGCAAAATAGCGCCCAATCGGGATGCCCCGCCGGAACAGCTCTGCGCCGGCCGAGCGAACGCGCTTGATCCAGGCCTGCGTGTTCAATTCGCCTTGCGGATCATCCTTTGCAGAAAATCTGGGCATCTTGATCTCGGCCACCTTTGTAATGTGGCCTCAAGATAACAAACTTGAGGCCTCTTTTCAAGGTCGCAGTGCTACGCGAGCGTCTGTCTGCGCCTCGCTACCTTCTTCCGAAAGGCGGCTGAGGAACATTTAGGCGAACAATGGAACATCGGGGGGCAGCAAAGCTGCCCCCTTTTTACAGCCTTTTGTTATGGACTGCCTAACGGGTGTGTCGGCTCCAGCGCAGTCCCAACGCAATTATCTCAAGTCAGCACAGGCTGTAGCAATGGCGGCACAGGCGTCCTCGAGGATGTCCATCGAGGTGGCCGTCGAGATGCGGAAGTACGGTTCGAGCCCATAAGCGCCACCATGAACCGACGCGACACCTGCCGCCTCGAGGAGGTACAGGCTGACGTCGAGATCAGTGTCCAGCACCTTCCCTTGAGGGCTGGTCTTGCCGATCAAGCCCGCGCAGCTGGGATAGAGATAGAAGGCGCCATCGGGCAGGCTGCAGCTGAGGCCGGGGATGGCGTTGATCAGCTCGTGAGCCCGGTCGCGGCGCTGGCGATAGACCTCGACCGCCTTTGCAACTTCGCTCTGATCCGCCATCAATGCATAGGCGGCAGCTGCCTGGCTAATGGAGGAGGGGCAGGACGACATCTGCGACTGCAGCTTGTTGATCGCGTTGATCAGTTCGAGCGGGCCTGCGGCATAGCGGATCCGCAAGATGCTGGAACAGGCCACGGATGGTCGGATCAACAAGACCGAGATGTTCGTCTCGCTGCCAGTATGGCTGAGACAGCGTTTTACTGACCAGAAGATGTGAGGCAGGCGCCTCGGTCATGGTTGTTGGTACCAAAGCTGTTGGGAAGGCTCCCTAAGCTTTCACAACTCCAGGGTCAGAAACGGAGGTTTGCACCTTCTCCGAGCCCTTCCGTCTCTTCGATGACCCCGAAGCTCATGCAAAGCTCGGGCTGACCTTGGGACCGGTGGTTGAAGGCTTTCGGCTGCAACACCTGATGGCATGTCTTTGTCCCTGCTGAACCGCCTATCTGATCGGCTCACGACCTTCCGCTGATCTTTGTGAAGATCTTCCTGAAGACATGGAGGCGGCTTTGTCGCAAACTTTGCTGATGCTCCAGCCTGAGCTACGGTTGGTCAGGTAGAGCAGCACGATGGGGAGGATGTGATGACGATCTCATTCAAGGGTGCGCACTTTCCCAAGGACGTGATCCTGCACGCGGTCTTCTTCTACCTGCGCTTCGGGGTGTCTTACCGCGACCTTGAAGAGATCATGGCCGAGCGAGGTGTTAGGGTTGACCATGCGACGCTCAATCGGTGGGTGGAGCGCTATGCCTGTCAGGTTGCCGAGGATGCGCGTCCCCGCAAGCGGCCCAACGACGGATCCTGGCGCATGGACGAGACGTACATCAAGGTGAAAGGCCAGTGGGTCTATCTCTACCGGGCCGTGGACAAGTTCGGGAAGACGCTGGACTTCATGCTGTCGAAGCGACGGAACCAGCCGGCAGCCATCAAGTTCCTTGCCCGCGCGATGGAGGTGAACGGCCTGCCCCGCAAGAAGATCTGTCGCAAAGTTCGAAATGGCTCGTTGCAGTCGATTTTGCACGGCTAGATCTTGTAGCATATCCTGCAGCAAAGGCCAAATTTGCGTCGTCATGAAGCTCTATTATGCCTCAAGATGCTATCTTCTGAAACTTTGCGACAGATCCATGGGAGCACCTCGGGATGCTGAAGCGGTTCGGCTGCTTTGTCCCAATCGAGATGGTGCGGATCAAGTATCTGAACAATCAGGTCGAGCAGGACCACCGCTTCATCAAGCGCCGGGTGAGACCGAGGCTCTGCTTCAAAAGCTTCACGGCAGCGGCGTCGACCATCGCCGGGATCGAGCTGGTGAACATGATCCGCAAAGGCCAGTTCACGCCGGAGCTACGCCCGTTTAGTAATTCTGTCAGCTCGCCGCCTGAAACCGAGGAAGGCGCCGACCCCCGTGTCATGCCGTATGGTTTGCGACAGAGCCGGTAGTAACATCGGCCCTTTGAGGGCGGAGCAAGAGCGTGGGCACTGTCATCAGCGAACATAGTGAGATCATGCTGGTGACGCCTCCGCATGCTGGTCTGAGCCGACATACTTCTTGAAGTGAAGTGCGGCCCACAGTCGTTTGGCCATTCTGATCACGTTCACCAATAAGACTGACCTGAACAACCCTTGGCGTTAGTTCTACTTACTACAACAACCTAACCGGAAAGGCAGGTTTTCGCGCAGACAAAAGAAAAGTAGAGGTTGCTTGTGTTGTTTTACCAGTAGGATGTTTTTCAGATGTATCAGCATCAGGCTGCGCTGCGTCCCTCCGTTTTAGCAAAGGATCTTGAGCTGATCCTTTCTGCAATCGGCGCTTATTCACATAACACCGAGTACCGCGATCTGCTGGATCGGCTGAAGCACCAGGTGGATGTCCTGGTGCCGGCCAAGTTTCTTGATCAGATCAAGACCAACAAGCCTGTCCGTAACCTGCAAGCTTGAAGCTCTCAGGTCCAGAGAAGCCAGCTCTGTTTCCCGCGGCAATGACGCAACTTGCCCTGCCACGGACAGGCAGGTGCCAAGCCACCTGCATTTATTCAAGGTGCGACGGTTGGCTTCCCGCAGGGCAATTCAAACATTCACCGCATAATTTTCGGAATGTGAAGGAAGGAAAGTCCACCATGTTAGTAAGAAGGTCTTCCCGTCCTCGTCTTGTCACGCTTGATGACGGTCGTATCCTGAGCGTGGCCGATCTTCCTGATGCAGACACGCGTTGGGTGGCCAGTCGCAAGCAAACGGTGGTGCTGGCCGTCACCCATGGTCTGATCAGCCGGGACGAGGCATTGAGGCGATATGGGTTGTCTGAGGACGAGTTCGACGCCTGGTGCAGTGCGATCGCCATGCATGGAAAGGCCGCGCTGAGAACCACGGCTCTGCAAAGGTACAGACAACCACGGACCATCCCAGCAACGAGCGCTGCAACAGCACAACGTGCGCCTTTTCCCTAACGGCCTTGCATTGTGGCACTGCACTGTACCGGAGTGGCAGGGGAGTGCCCCTCAAGATCATGACAAACAGAAACGCTACGGACGAACCCAGTACGTCAAAATGTAAACGTTAGAAGGTGGTTTGATAGATGCCCTCCATTGAAATTGTCAGGCTTGGTAAAAACCCACATGAAACCGTCAACGGTATTCGCCAAGATGCCTCCTCGCGCGGGGTCGATTTGGAAGGGGCCACGATCACGGCCATATATTCTGACGGCTCTATCGAAATTTTGAGGTGGCGTGCAGTTGACTCTTACACCTTTGGTGGAGCTACCGGCACCGAAATTGATATGTCCTTTGGTTTCGAATGGCATAAGTTATCTACAACCAAATTTTTGGCTTCGCTTCAGATTGATTTACAGCCTGCCAGCTCCGCATTCGATACGACATTGGATCATGATGATTATCCGTCTGGAAACTCTACGCCCAGTTCATTGGATGGCTTCCCATTTGAATTGGCTCCTGAATATGAAGAGCTCATCGGTGACTTGACAGTGACATATTCAGGAATTGTCAATCTGACAGGAAGTCCAGCCGTAGGAGACCTCTATACTACCATGAATGTTGATTTCTCGAAGCTCCCTGCGGGTGGCCTTCTGGGTGATCTGAGATGGAGCTCTGACATCGACACCATGAGGGACGCCGGTGACTTGGTGCCACTGAGCCAAGGCAATGGCACCCTGGTGGGCGGAGACGGTAATGACACAATTCACGGCGGCCTTGGCGCGGACACGATGGATGGCGGCGCGGGTGACGACACCTACATCGTCAATAGCAGGGGCGATCTGGTGATCGAGAGGGCGAACAGCGGGACGGACACGGTACGTGCCTCTGTCTCCTACACCCTGACGGATCATGTCGAAAACTTGGTCTTGACCGGCAGCGGCCATCTCAACGGCACCGGCAACACCCTGAACAACCGTCTGACTGGCAATGCCGGCAACAACATCCTCAACGGTGGCCGCGGCGCCGATACGCTGCAGGGCAGTGCCGGCAACGACACCTACATCGTTGACAATATGGGCGATCTGGTGATCGAGAGGGCGAACGGGGGGACAGACACGGTGCGTGCCTCTGTTTCCTACACCCTGACGGATCATGTCGAGAACCTGCTCCTGACCGGCAGCGACCATATCAACGGCACCGGCAACGCCCTGAACAACCGTCTGACTGGCAACGCCGGCAACAACATCCTCAACGGTGGCCGCGGCGCTGATACGCTGCAGGGCGGCGCCGGCAACGACACCTACATCGTCGACAATGTGGGCGATCTGGTGATCGAGAGGGCGAACGGGGGGACGGACACGGTGCGTGCCTCTGTCTCCTACACCCTGACGGATCACGTCGAGAACCTGGTCCTGACCGGCAGCGGCCATCTCAACGGCACCGGCAACGCCCTGAACAACCGCCTGACCGGCAATGCCGGCAACAACATCCTCAGGGGTGGGCTGGGCGCTGACACGCTGGAGGGCGGTGCCGGCAACGACACGCTCTTCGGGGGCGACGGGAACGACACCCTGAAGGGACAGTCGGGGGCCGATCGGCTGATGGGCGCGGCGGGCAACGACCTCCTTGACGGGGGTTCGGGTGACGACACCCTCGACGGCGGGTCGGGCAATGACACCCTCCTGGGGGGAGACGGAAACGACAGCCTGATCGGGGGATCGGGCGCCGACCGCCTGTCGGGCAATGCCGGTAATGACATCCTCAACGGTGGTCTGGGTGCCGATACGCTGAACGGTGGTGCCGGCAACGACACGCTTCTGGGCGGCGCGGACAACGATCTTCTCAACGGCGGTTCGGGCGCCGATCTCCTTGAAGGCGGTGCCGGTCATGACAAGCTGCTTGGCGGTGACGGCAACGACACCCTCTTGGGCGGTGCGGGCAACGACCGGCTGGTGGGAGGCGCCGGCAAGGACGTGCTGACCGGCGGCCTGGGGGCGGATCAGTTCGTCTTCGTGAACCGGCTCGACTCCGGCACAACGGCCGCCGGACGGGACATGATCACCGACTTCAGCCGTGGCCAGGGCGACGTGATAGATCTTGCCGCGATGGACGCGAACCTGCGGCTTTCGGGCGATCAGGCCTTCAGGTTCATCGGCAGGGACAGTTTCGCAGGCACCGCGGGCGAGTTGCGCTACCAGCACACCGACCGCGCCACCCTGATCTTTGCCGATACTGACGGAGACGGAAGGGCGGACTTTTCGATCGAACTCCTCGGACGCATCACGCTGCTCGAGCAGGATTTTCTCCTGTAACCGTGAGAAGCTCTTTGTCGGCGTGGTGCCAGAGCCAAGGCCAGAGGTGGAAACGCCGGTTTCCACCCTCCGGATGACCCATTGCTCTTCGGGATCGGCAACGGACCACCAGATCCGGCTGGACGACTAAGACTGTCGTGGAGGGACTGTCTTCGGGAACACTGGTCCTGAACAACGAAAAAGATCGGCAAGGGGGCGGCCTAGCGCTGGCCCCGGCGCCAGTCCCAGGGCATCACGAAGTCGCTGCTCCAGAGACCGCGCTGCGCCAGCCGCGCCACGCGTTCCTCCGCATCGTAGAGGTCCCCGCCATACTGGCGGTAGGCCACGGCCCACCCGCTCCGGACCATCCAGGCGTTCAGATCGCGCGAGCCTGCGTGGCAGATCCCCACGACACGGCCATAACGGTCGATGTCCTGCTCCTCGCAGGTGACGTCCCGGCTGCCGATCTCGGCCTTCAGGGCGTGGGTGGCCTCGGCGCCGCAGGCCCAGTCTTGCCTGCCGCGTCGGCAGGTCTGCCCGCCCTCGGGCGCGTCGATGCCGTAAAGCCGCACGCGGGTTCCGGACAGATCCAAGGTATCGCCATCGACGACCCTGACAGCGCCTGCATGCCGCGCGCGGGGTGGCTCGCCGGTGAGGAGCTCCTGCAGCACCTCTTCCAGCGCCTGGCGGAGCTGCGGGTTTCTGTCGCCGATCACGAACAAGACGCCGACGAGGACGATGGTGGCGATCCAGACCTTGGGACCGGTGGGGCGTTTTGTTCTGCGGCGCTGCTTCTGCTTCATAATGTTGCTTTGAAGGAGGCAGAAAGCTTCGACAAGGCAGAAGACCATGAGCAGTTGTTCTGTCCTTGTGGCTGCTCTTTGAAGACAGCCGTGCCGGCAGTGCAATTGTGGTCGCCACGAAGCCTGAAGACACAGCTACCTTTACTTCTGGATCCCATCAACCAAGGGGATAAACAATGGCCGTGTCGGCGTGACGAAGTGTTGACGGGTCATGTTTCTCGCCTTCATGTTTGCTGTGTCAGGTGTGGGACTTGGCAGTGGTGGAACCTGGCAAGCCCACGCTTGCCAGGTTTTTCCTAAGGCTGATCATCGAAGAACCCTCACCACCTATCCTTGGCAGTTGGCAGCCGTTAGCTGCTTCAGTTGCGCAGTGATGCATCCCACAGCGAGAGAAGATGAAACATGTGTCAGCCAAGCCTGCGGGCCAAATTTTGCACCTGTGCCGGGGATGAGGCCCTTGGTTACCCGTGTTGGGAACTCTGGCGTTCTGAGCGGGAGCAGGACGAGCTGGAGCTACTTGTTGTTGGCTCGTTCATGCCGCCTTCGCTTGATCATGAGCTCCTTGTCGATCGTGTGCTTCAGGATTTGAATAGATCTGACGCGTTCGACACAGATCTGGATTTGAGTGACGGCGACAAGCTGGTTCTGCGATGGAGCGAGGACGACTGCATCGTGTTTCGCTATGAGAGCCAACGATGGAGGGAGTCGTGGGGATGGGCCTTCAGGGAACTAAATAAGGATGGGCCACTGGTAGCGGGCCGGCTGGAGGGACATCGGCGCTGAAGCGCTGCTTGCAACTTCCACATGGCGCGCCCTTGGGAGAGTTCGTTGGTAACGACCCAATTGCTACCGCGGACCGTTTTCCTTGACGCGCGCGATGATGTCCGAGTCTTCGTGAAACGAGAAGGGAAAGCAGCCGGCTTTTCGGCATTGCTGCCGCCAGACCGGCAGCCGCACTTGCGGCAAGCCTGCTGTTCCTTGCCTGCTGCGGCAGTGAGATGCAGACGACCCAGGAGCGGAACCTTGCAAGGTTCTCAATCGAGGTGCGTGAGGGGCCCTTCATGTCCATCCGGAATGCACCCGCCGCGGCGGGCCGCCGAAACGCCACGTGGGGCAGGCCTGTCAGCACCGGCAACATCCTCCCGAGACAGTGCCTCACCTAACGGAACCTGTTCTCCGCCAGCGCAAGCTGCTGAGGCCTCCACCGGGAGGGTATCACGTTTCCGTGCCTCTATCGGCACTAAGGATTCTGATGAGCGGGAAAATGTGCCCGACCTGTCCCGTGCACGGCAAAGCCCTGCTTCAGGACAGGCAGGGCGTCCGGCCATCCGAACACTTGTCGTCCCTGATCCGCTTGCTGCGCTGTCGGTCTCCTCGCCGAAAGGAGATGTCCTCAGGCGCTCATCTGCGGCAACACCCTAGCACCCGCGGTGCTGCCCCATTGCTCGGGATGAACGTGACGACTGCGGCTGTGCGGGGGGCTGTCTTCGCCTCCCCGACGTGCCGAAGCAGTTCCGGATCAGCCGAACAGAATGTCCGCGTCCGTCAGGCCAATATGATCCACGACCGTCACCACATCCTGCCCGCGGCGGCTGAAGCCGCCAGCCGCGCCGTAGTCGATGCGGGTGTCGCCGTCCTCGAGGGAGACAAAGCGATCGCCGTGGTCGAGCCTTCCGTTGCGGTTGGTGTCGAGGTCGCGCCAGTCCAGCGTCCGGGCATTGAACTGGATGACGTCGCCGTCGGTGCTCCGGAAGTCCATGATCATGTCCCGGCCGTCGCCTTCGTTGAAGATGAACCTGTCAGCGCCTCCGACAAGTGTCACCTCACCGCCGGCTGCCGTTCCGTCACCCCACAGCACGTCCTCACCCTTGCCGCCAATAATCCTGTCATTCCCACCGACCAGCTCGGCGGTCAGAGCCGCCCATACACCGTCTCGCACGATCCCGTCGCCATAGATCGTGTCGTTGCCATTGCCGCCCAGTAGCGTGTCGTCTCCGCCTTCAAGGACTCCATATACGCCCCCGGCTTCTCCGTCACCAAAGATGGTGTCATCTCCTTTGCCGCCATCTATGTAATCGGCTCCACCAATCAGAGTTGAACCTCCGTTCGAGGAAGCCTGACCGTCACCCAGCAGGTAGTCTCTGCCCGCGCCGCCGAAAATGGTATCGTTCCCGCCGGTGAACTCCGTGGTGCCGGTATTTGACCCTCCTGGTGCTGCAGACGCCGTGCCGTCG
>Ga0194110_10009334_pt1 | contig 11049 bp, 7 predicted proteins | sample TA2Kig1200mmetaG_FD_146192 | JGI IMG/M metagenome (GOLD analysis project Ga0194110, IMG submission 146192) | Freshwater microbial communities from Lake Tanganyika, Tanzania - TA2015032 Kigoma Deep Cast 1200m | ecosystem: Environmental > Aquatic > Freshwater > Lake | place: Tanzania: Lake... | reverse complement strand
CATAATTGAATAATACAAGAGTGTTTCCACGTGTGGATTGTGCCAAACCTGAGATAAATTTGTTTCGTTTATCGTTCGAGACAAGCCAATCTATTTCATCTTGGTATTTTGCTTTTTTGATTTGTTCCACTGTTTTTGTAGGATATTGTAAAATTAAACACTCTACTTTTAGTTTACTCAATAGATCAGAATCAATCAACTCCTTTGTTGTGGTAACAGCAAAGACATTACCAAATAGACCTTCAATAACTAGTCTGTGAGTATCTGTTCCGTCAAGTGTTCCTGTTGTTCCGATACGATACGGACAATCTCGCAGTTTAGTCATTATTGCAGTTAAAGATTTTGCTTTAAATAAATGACATTCGTCTCCAAATACCGCACCAAACTGAGAAAAATAATTTTCAGATTCTTTATATAAACTTTGCCAGGTAGAAATTATAATTCTTTTTGTGGTTTGTTTGGATTGACCAGAATAAATTACATGATACGGATTATCGGAAGAACCAGAATAATCTTTGAAATCGTGTAACATCTGAGCAACCAAACCGGTATTAGGAACAATTACTAAAATCTTTTTATCAGAAGGAATCTTCTCCAACAAATACTGTATCATACTGTATATAATTAAAGACTTTCCACTACCAGTAGGAGACAATAATAGCAATCGTTTATCTGTTATTGCCTGTTTGATTGCCAGACGTTGATGAGGATGTAATGTTATTGATTTTCCTCCAGAGAATACAGATAATCCGTCAATAAACTGTTCTAGATCTTCGGTTGTTGGAGTTTCTGTTGAATATTTTGGATGATATTCTGCACCGTAATTTCGTTCTCGCAGAAACAGCAAAAGATGATCTAATAGGCCTCGATACAAATAACCGTTGATCATATTGAACAATCTAATTTTACCGTCCCATAGTCTGTTTTTAAATGCAGGAGTGTACTGAAAATTAGGTACTCTGAAAGTAAAATATGAACTGAGTTCTTTTGCTATACCTCGTTCACAGTCTATTTTCAGATATACCGAATCTATTTCAGTTATTTGAATCATATTCCTTGTGTGAATCGTATCCAATCTAGAGCAGCTCGAATATTCCAAATTTTATTTGAAATTAACTTGACTACTTGTTCCAGATAATTTACTTTTTCTCGTTGCATTACACATTTAGATTCCATTTGAACGACATCCGGATCTGCATGAATAAAACGATCCAGATCAGTTCTGAGAAGATTTAAATCAAATTGTTCCCATCCTCGTTGAGTCAATTGTTCTTGTGACATCTTGCCCGAATAATACAACCATTTGTCTCGCAACAATATTCTCAAATCATTTTCTAATTTTGTTAGAACAAGTTTCTCATCAGTATGAATACACAGATACTTGTTATGAAGTTGAGGAATTTTAGATGCCTCGTTGTTTAATGCAGATTGATCTATTTGAACGTCTAGATCAATCATTTTACGTATTTCTTCTATTCGCATACAAAAATTATATCACAAAATGAATCAAAATTCAAGCCAGGGCTTTAATATCATACCAACTGTAACTAAAAGTAGCCTGTGCCAGAACTGGTTCAGAATCTGCCACAGAAGAATCAAAATTTACAGGACTTATTGAAGTAGGAAAAACATCATAAAAAGATGCAGATGCTATAGGTTTCAGGGCACTGTTCATTATAAGCAAAAATGCATCAGAAACTTTATGATCTTCCTTTACAGTTTCGTATGTTTTATTGTAGCTTCCTGCCTGTTTCATCCAATTTAAAATTTCTAACCAGTTTTTCATATTTTCGTCTACTAGAAATCCGATATCTAAATCATCTTGTTGATATTGAGTACCAGGTCTTCGTATAGGAGCAATTCCAGTTTGAGAAGTTTGAAGACTGGTTCCAAATTGAATTCCAGGCAAATTAACTCGTTGACAAAAGTAATTTAAAGCAGGAGCTCGTTTTATATTGAATAAAAATCGATTTGTGGCAAGATAATTATTTGTATCCGGCACAACTTGAGGAACTTGTGCGTCATACGGAAGTGCTGATTTGATATTATCAGGAAGATTTAACCAGTTGAGTGTCATATATTATAATTTATGTTAAAGTTCGTTATCTTCTAAATAATCTCCCATTTCTACTGAATTTAATTTATCAAAATTCCAAATTGAAGGTGCCAGATCGTTAAAAGATTTTTCTTGAGTATCTTCTACTTTAATCACATCTGGAAATATTCCCATCCAAAGCGATTGGTTGTTATAATGATCTAACTCATCTGTGCGATCGCCATTAGTAAATATATTACCTTCTTGACGTATTCCTATTAGACCCATGGCATTAGATTCAAACCAAATAAAAGGATTATCTAGTTTTTTTGAATTTCCAATAGACATTAACATTACAGTGTTGTATTGTGAATCGGTCTCGCCATATTTTTTATTTTTAAAACTATATAATGGATTCATTGAAATAGATTGATCAGAATTTATTACTATTGGATGTATTACATTCTCTCCTGTTATAGCAGAATATGCAATATAATTTATAATATGAGAATTATTGATAAAATTTTTATAAAATTTCAAATTTTCTGGAAGTTTACTGCCTATATTTCCGTCAGACTCTCTAATATCTGAAGTATTTCCAACATCGTAGGTATTGCCTAAAAAACTATAATAATTAAAATCATCAGGAAACTTAAGGTTATAAGGCAAACTTTTTAATTCGTTTATTGTTGGATATTTAAATGGACTTAAACCGTATCTATGGGCAGCTGATTTGGCTATATTACCGTTCCAAATATGATGATAGCCTATATTGTGTTTATTTTTATCGTATTCTAATTCAAATGAAAAATTATTAGAATTATATGAGTGAATTTTAGATCTATTCAGAGTGTTTAATTTAAGAATGAATTCTTCTTCATTATTTTTTTCTATTGTTGATTGTATTATACAAAAATCTGATTTCGTTCTGTCTATAAACCCAGTATTCATATTCCAGATACCGACAGACGCAGGAACAGGAAGATCTGGAAAGTCTATATTAAATAACAAAAGACATGGTACATTAGATGCCTGATTTGTAACTTTGGATGCCAATATTGCAATTTTTGGAATGGCCGCCGAGCCCGTTCCGTCTCCTATTGATACAATTTTATCAATAGTATCAAACGTTTGAATAAATTCATTTATTTTTTCTAAATAAGGAGTCACGGCGGCCGCGGGCTGATCGAATGTTTTAAACACAGTGAGATTATTACCTGTATCTTGATTTAATATAACTCGATTATTCATTTTTAATAATTTATTATTATTAGGCACCGTCGACTGCACCACCCACTGGCTTTGTGAGTTTTTAATAAATATTTGACATGTGCTGTTATTTTTTAGATAAATCCGATAATCCGCATCACTTTGATTTTTAAGTAAAAATACATCTGTTACATCATCTATTGCCCCAGATATATTGTCCATCTGAAAGCTCGGAGGAACCGAACCACTACCAGAATCTGTTCGTAAAAATTTAAGTTTAGGCATACCAGCTTCTTTATAATAAATAACTACAGAACGAACAGTTCTATTAAAATCAGTGGATGCAATACTGTCCATATGTAAAATTGGATTAGAAATATCATTTATCTCGGCATTAAACTGATCTTGTTCTGGACTGAGTTCTGATTCTGTTTCAATAAATATTCTATTGGAGTTCTGTATATCTTTAGATACCAAAAATACAGGAAAATCGTCACTTCCTATATCAAACAATATACTATCGGTTGGTAGTACCGAACTAAAGTTTGATCCATTACCTATGACAAATACTGGTTGATTTTGAAATTTTAATTGAGTATTAAACTTTGATATTTCAATATTTTCTATAATAAAGGTATTATCTACTGGAAGCATACTAGGAAAAATAGACGAGGTATCGGATGAATTCGTAGATGATGTTGTAATATAAAATAAATTTGTTACCGTATCCTTCATTGTTAAACAGATATTATTAGATTTAACAGAACCGAATATATTAATATTCATAAAAAATTGAGGCGGTTCGTCGAAAGTCCACTGGTTGTATATATTTGATAAGAATGGTCCACCAGCATAATTCAACACAATATCTGGTTCTCCTAATAGTAGATCAGTAGTGAGCGTGTTACTTTCTGGTATTTTTACCGAAAAAGTAAATTTTTTATCAGCTATTTGTTTATTTATTTCTGCAATATTCTGAGTTTGAAAAGTTATTCCAAAGCCAAATGTACCCTTTTTCCATGTAGATTCTTCGCTTTTGGTCCATCCAGGTAAACTTGATATTTGTTTCATATAATCCTATATTTATTAAAATTATCCAACAGATGTAGTAGCAAATATGCCGTTATTTGTTAAAATCCAAAATTGTGGTAAATATGATCTTAATCCATAACACCTTGGCGGAAGATATACTATAGAATTATTAATTTTTGTTTTAAACAATTTATCATATAAATTTGAATCAAACTCCTGGTTTAGTGTATAAGTCCAAGTTCCATCTGATTGAATAGAACTATTCCATTTTTTAAGTTTATCATAAAGTGCCATTTTCATATTTGAAAATTCTATAGATGGAAAAATAAATTGAATTTTTTGATTTACTCCGTTGATTGGTTGAGGTGATGGGTTTTCTTCTGGAAGTGCGCATAGAAACAATCCGGTATGATTTCTATAACCGCCAACTATATCTATGACAGGACATCTAACTTCATTAATTTTAGGTATTAAATTTAAACAATATTTAATATATTTTTTTAAATCTATTGATGGTGGATTTGCCTGTATTCCAGCAGCTTCAGTTGATAGATCTTTAAAGGTGGCGGTCTCGGCTACTGCACGAAGCCCAGGCAATCCACATGCATGAATGTTATTTGCAATAACCATATCTTCTATTTTATAAAAATCCGGATCCTTAATATTTTTAAGTGTGTTATCACTCTTGAAAATACTTGGTCCAATATCTACTCCATATAATTTTCCAGATTTGTGCAATAACCAACATACCATTAGGACTTTATCAAATTCTTGCGTTGTGTGGCCACCAACTGCTACGACTTTTACAAATCCATCCTCTGGAGGATTGTCTACTGGGCCGTTTTCGTCTATTAGAACTCCTGATTGTGCAAACCATTCAGGAGAAAAATAATGAAGAGTCATGATGGATGAAGCACCAAGTCCGGCACTCTGTCTATCCACTAAAGCATGTAGTTTTTTATCTTCATCTATAAATATAGCAAATTGATCATTTACTTGATCTCCTGAAATCAGGTTTACGTCTCTTAGTAATATTAAAGGAGCAAAATCTATTATTTGACCGTCCCCGTCTCGTATCCACTGTATACTTGGGTCCGCTTGTTCTTCTGGTGTAGAACTGTTTATTATTTTTTGTATTGCCGGTTCCGCCGTCGACGAAGTTATTGCTATTCTTATAAGTTCATACCAACGTCTCGTCTCAGTTGTTTCTTGGACATAACCTCCCAAAGGAATTGAAAGTTTATTATTTGCATTTATAAATAAATTTCCAAAAAATCCACTTATAATAGTTTGTTCGATACTTCCTCGAACTTCCTGATCTATCCAATCATAATATCTGTACTTAGAATACTTAGGCCGTAATACTTGTTGCGTGTTGCTAAATTTTCTAGCATTATCTCCTAAATCTAATGGACTTAATGTTAAACGAGAAGGGTTTCCTGGGTTTTCTGGTGGAAAAAATGTAACTTTATGTTGTAATTCCTTTATAAGTTCGTTACCCGGATTATTATTTTGAGTATTTGGGGCTAATTGTATTTCTTGGGGTTTATATTCAATAGTAGAATCATTTAATTTTATTTTAGTAGATGTTGTTTTATATAAAGGAAATAGTTTATTTAAATTTTTTAATTGTCCTATTTGATCGTAAAAATATTTTATAGTAGGAGAAAACAGTGGTATCACATCCCCCAGACTTGTTGTGGGAGGACTTGAATTAGGAAATATTGGCAATATTTTTAGTTCTATAGTATTGTCAGATTTACTCATAACTTTTCCAGCAAATGTAGATTGTCTGATATCGGGTAATGGCTCTGCGCTAGTAGTTATTACTGTATTACCGAATTGATATAATTCGTCTCCTACTGTTATTGATTGGAGTTCATCTGTGTCTAATTCAGATATTTCAACTCTAATATATGTGGATCCAGCGTTTGTGGTCCAGTAACTCCAATCAGAAAAACGACCTAAAGAACCGGCCTGAAACATTAAACTGCTTTGTTGTGGTATCGAATTTACTCGGTGAAACGCTGTACCGTATCGATAATTATCTAAAGAATTCGCATTACTATACTTCCATTGATTTGCAGCATTATAAAATACATAAGGCAAATTTAAATTAGGAGAAGTATCTATAGAATCTTCATAAACAGATTTTACAGCAGAATAACCGTATATGTCTAAATCTGCAAGACGAGGCATTGTAAACAACAAAGATTTGGCGGTCAAGAAAGATTGAGTTACTGTTGTAGTTCTTCCGGCTCCTGCTATCAGAATTCCATTTTGGGAAAAAGAGAAATTTATTGTTGCTGTTCTTTGTTCATCGTTTTCATCTTGTGATTGACAATTAAAACTAATTGTTTGGGTACTATTAAATTGAAAATTATTTTCACTGGTGGGAACAGTAATCCAATCCGCGTCTGTGGTTATACCCACAGTAAATGCACCTGGAAACTCAGTAGTCCTACTGATGTCTACAGAAAACCCGGTGTCTTCATTGGAGAGTGAAACCAAAGAAGTTATATTAAAAATAGGAGCATCGAAAATTACTTGTTTGATTTTAATTTGAGTCAAGTTAGTAGAAGGCCATCCGTTAGAAGTATCAGATTCTAGTTTAATATCCGCTGATCTTGTTATTCCTTCGATTCCTTCGTTTGCATCCCAACGTATAATAAAATTAGCTGTAAGTCCATCATTAAAATCACTAGAGTCAAAATTTAAAGAAGATTGTTCCGCACCACTTGGGAGTTTAAATAATCTAATCCAGGTAGGAGTAGGAGTTCCTAGAATCTTTACTGTAAAGTTGCCATCACATTCCTCATTAGTGTTCTTGCGTATTATACTCTTAAGTATCTGGCTTCCTGTTGGCGGAACGGTAATTTCGGATATATTTGGATGAAATCGGGCAGAACAAACAATAGAAGAAGAACTGTTGGAATAGTATCTTTTTCTATGAGATCCAAATGGAGACAAATTATCTGGATTAAATGTGTCTTGTAATACGCTCTTCCACTCGTTATCCTGAAACGGATTTATCATTTCTGTTAGAATATTTTCATTTAAAAATTCAGATACATCATATGAAACAGGTAATTCTAAGTTTGGAAGTTTTAAAAAATAAGTTAAATTATGTAAATAATATCCTTCTGGAACACTTGGTTCTATGTCTAATTGTACGTCCGGATTTATGTAAGATATTTTGTTATCTATTTGTTTTGTAAAGATCGGCGAGTCTATTGGGTCTTGTTCTATTTTTAACCAATTTCCAATAAATTCATTGGTTTTGGTTGTTTGAAATTGATTTTGTTCTTGTAATTCATTTAATTCTTGTGATTGTAAAGATCCGCCACCGATAAATCCTGTGTATATGAATGAACTATAAGTTTTTTGTCCTCCCGAAAAACCAATCACAGCGTCTGTGTTCAGTCTAGAACCGTAAGTTGAACCAAATAATGGAGTACTCATAGTGTTATAGTATTTATATCAGCCAAATGATCAGAATGCTAGCAAAACAAAAAAGGGGGGATCGAAATCCCCCCTTTGAGAATCAAGTTTCAATCAATTTCACTGAACGCCGTTACCGTGGACGTTACGAACACGGAAGATACGATAATATTGATTAGTGTTTGCCTCTAATCCTGTACTTACTGGACCACGACCACGAGCGAATGGGTTTTGTGCCATTCCGTATCGAGTCTTGAATCCAATCTTGGGCTGGAAGGATCCTTGATCTACTGCACGTACCATCTGGAGTGGAACGTATGGACAATAGAAGATACCAGCGTCGTAAGGATTTGCACCCTTATATCCTACTACGGCAAAGTCTACACCAGATGCCACGAACGGATCGATAAAGACTCTCATCTTGTTGTTAAGAATACCTGCAAAGATGTTACCGGTATCGTCAACGTTAAGATTAACATTGAGTGCCGGAGAGATGGTCAAGAAACCACCCATTGCAAGTGCCGAGGCAACGTCTGCCGAGCAGATTACGAAGTTACCCTTACCTCTACGAGTCTTCTTGGCAATTTCGTTTGCTTCTCGTTCGATTTGGAACATGAGACCTCGGAAACGTTCTGCACTCCAACGACCGTCAGCGTCAACTGAAAGATCGTAAAGACCACCTGAACCAGCAAGATCTGATTGTTGACAACCGACTACTGCGGTGGTATAGACTGTGCGAAGAATTTCTCGGTTGATTTCATTAAGAATTTCAACACTGAGAATATTGGCGAGTTCTGATTCTGCGTCTAACCCGTGAACTGCCTTGAGATCTTGTGCCAGTTCTGTGGTGTATTCTGCCTTGAGGGCACGAGTCTTTGCCTCGACAGCGACTCGTTCAATCGAGAATGCCATTTCTTGGAAATCAGAGTTGGCACCACCTTCACCTAGACGTTCACCGGTTGCGGTAAGCATGGCACGGAATCCTGACAGATTGTCGACGTTAGCTCCTAATGCAGAGATTGGAGTAACTAGTCCACCAGATGCGCCGGCATTGGCGCCTGATGTTAGACCTTCACCCGAGAATTTAGCCCACGGTTCGTCGAACATAGCTTCAGGACCGGTTTGCGAATCGTACTTGGAACGCATTGCAAAAATGAGACCGGTTGGAGCACTCATGGGTTGAACCGATGCCACGTCGTATGCCACGACGTTAGGCATGGCACGACGAACCAAGCTGATTAAGATTGGATCGTAACCGGCAAGACCGCCTGCTGCTTGACTGGCGGTATTTGATACATTGAATACACCTCCCATGCTATTAACAGGTGTCTCGGTGAGATATTGTTCGCGCAATGCCTGAGTCTGGTTTTCCAGTAGCACAGCAGTGCAACGACGACGATGAATATCGTCAATCTTAGGCATGTCTGCATGGTCTACTACTGGTGACCATTTTTCTAGTAAAGTGTCGTACGGTGTTGTTTTATTGAAATCCATTTATTGATTCTCCTATTGTTGTATTTATACTTTGGATTATTTTGATATCAGGCGAGGAATGTTAAATCGCCACCGGTAAGACCAGTGAACGAATGAAGACGAGCTGGAATATACAGAGGACTATTAGCTTTGACATTCGTTACAGTGCCAGCAATAGTACTACCGTCAGCTGTATAGTAAATTGGATTGAATGTTACACCACCAGCATTCAGCGCAGTGGCTAAAACTGCAGAGTGCTTTGTGATTGCAGCAGCAGCACTTCCAGAAGCTAAAGTTGCTCCGGAATTAGCCCCGTCTGTTGCCTTTTGTACTGAAACGACTTGTTTATGAATTCTAGACATTTATTGATTCTCCTTGTTTTAGTTATTTATATTTTTGGATATTTTCAGTTACGTTTTCCGCTGATTTTGAGTTGACGACTAATTGCCGCAACATATCCTTCCATCAACGGATTTGCGGAAGGTGCAGGGGAAGAACCAGATGCGTCTACAGGAGCATTTGTTTCAGATCCTGGACCAAAATACGATTCTTTTAGTAGTTTTACCTTTTCTGCGTATTGTTCAATAGATTCAAAATCTAAACTTTCTGCCAGTTTGGCAAGTCGTTCAGTTTCGGTATCTGTAAGACCATTTGCTATATGCATAAATTGTTCAGAACATGCCTGAGCAACCAATGCAGAATTTAGAGTCAGATTAGTTTGAATTGCCTCATTCAATGTCTTTTCTAATTGAGTATTTTGTTCAAATAAACCGTCAACTAGATCTATTTTTTCTTCTGGAACTTCAACATACGAATTTTCAAACAGTTGTTTCAGTCCGGCAATAAAGTTTTCTGCAATTTCAGTTCTGAGTCCTCGTTCTACTTCTACTTGATTTTCTTTGAGCCATTCTCTACTGACTTCGGTTAGATATCCGTCTATTGCCTCGGTGAGATTTTGTAAACCCACAGTAACTGCCTTTTCGGTTTCTTCACGAATCACTGCAGCACTAGCCTCAATAATATTTTGTTCAATTGCTGCAACTCGTTCTGCAACAGCTGCTTCAAAAATAGTTTTTGCTTTTACTTTGAATTCTTCTGTTAACGTTTCTCCATTAAAAAGAACTTGTATATAATCTTCTGTTTTCATCTTTTTTCCTTCTTGAGTTTCTTCTGTATCTTCAGTTTCTTCAGTTTCTTCAGTTTCTTCAGTTTCTTCTTGTGGTTGAGCCTGCTGACCTCCCATCACAGCACGAAGTGCAGCATCCCATGAACCACCGCCTGGTCTAAGAGTTGCCATGTTTGCCTGAGCCTGTCCGTCTTGGGCAACAGCAGGGGCATCTATTGATCCTCGTCCACTGGTGTCCATATCTCCACGACCACTAGCATCTCTTACTCTTGATTGTTGCATTTGATTATTTGGCACAGTCATATCCTCCGTTATTTGGTATTTATAAGTTTTAAAATTTACGTTTATAGGCCCTTAATAAATTTTTTGAATAATTTAAGGGCGGTTTCATCTAGTTGTTTAGAAGAAGTATTTTTAATTTCTCGGTGCATATTGGATATTTCTTCTTCCCGCAACAGGCCGTTATCCCAGACCCATTGTTTTCCTTCCAGAATACCGTTAACGAATGCACCCGGTGCAGACGGATCTGCAACAATATCAATTGCAGACAACATGAAATCTGGTTGAACTTCGTTTACTTCGTTAATTTTCTTTAATGAACCCATACCGCGAGACGATACTCCCAGACGAGCTCCTTCTTCGATAAGACTCTTGGCAATATTTCCCATTGGGGTAGAAAGAATTTTTGCTCTGCCAATTACGTCATTGCCGGATTGACGCAATTCAGTAATCA
>Ga0194110_10009331_pt1 | contig 11056 bp, 12 predicted proteins | sample TA2Kig1200mmetaG_FD_146192 | JGI IMG/M metagenome (GOLD analysis project Ga0194110, IMG submission 146192) | Freshwater microbial communities from Lake Tanganyika, Tanzania - TA2015032 Kigoma Deep Cast 1200m | ecosystem: Environmental > Aquatic > Freshwater > Lake | place: Tanzania: Lake... | reverse complement strand
ATTATGTACTATAAAAACGATCTTTTTTATAAAATGATAATATTTGTCACCTCTTGCATTATATTGTCATTAATAGCTAGTTGCACAGCAGGAGTGAAGCCTCTTAGTGATTCTAATCCAAGTGTTTTTTCGATAGAGTATGATCTGGCGAGTACTAATTTAATTAAGCAAAATTTTGAAGCGGATCCTAAAAAATATAGCCAGGATTTTGGTAATCTTCTATTATGGAAATTGCATAAAATGAATAATATTTTGGGTAATCAAATGGCTAAGCTCCCAGACCTTTCTGATGGTATTGATGTCTCGGAAGCGAAGGCTTTGGGGACAATTTATAATTACGCAAAGAATATTGATTTCCCTCCTGATTATGGAAACAAAGAAATAGATATTAGTGACCACTTTTTAAAAGCATATATTTATGTGTTGTGGGGTTCTGACAAAGAAGATAAATATGATGTAAAGATCAGATTTTTGGAGGCACAAAAATATAATGTTAAGGTTAATATCGCTTCATATCAAACCGAAAAGGAGGACAAATTCTATGTCCCTCAAGGATATGACATAGGGTTAATATCAAGTGTTAGGCCAGGAGACAATGACGGAATACAGATAATGTTCAGGGGTTTCCCCGGGGCTAGTTTCGTTATTAACATCAATAATGAATTCTTCACTGTAAGAGTTTGGGATTTGGAGTACAATAAGCCTTTGATGCTGAGTAAGAATCTTGAAGTTGGTTTGTTGCAGGAGCTTACAAAGCCTAAAACATTAAGTGTGATGATTGAGTCAATGATTGGTGATGCTTATAAGCATGATCGCAACCGTTATTCTCCTTTTTTAGAAGCTTTTTTTTGGTGGGTTTTGGATGGTAAGTTTAATGCAGAGGATTTCCCTCGAGTTTATAATGATAAGTTAAGTTTTATAAAGATGGTATGGGGCAGTATGTTAGGTCCTCGATGGAAAACATTTAACCGGGTTGTTAACAGATTGAATACTCCTGAATTGCTTGACTATTATATCAATCGAAATTTTAAATATGAACATGGAAAGAATCAAACATCGCAGGATACCTTTTTCCTTAAAAATGGGCAATGTATATCTCTTGCGGTGTTTGGAGAACATGTATTGAAGAAAGCTGGATATAAAACATTTATAAGAAGTGTAAAATGGGGAATCGATCCATATCATGATGACCACACTGGTTCGGGAGTAATATTAGAGAATGGAAGCTATTTATTGGTGATTGATTTTGGTCCCTCTGGTAATAGAATAAGCGGGCCATATAATAGTATTGACTTAGTTGATAAACAATTGGCACGTGGCCGAAAAATAATAAGTAAAATGTGGGGACATAAAGTAGGCCCTTGGTATTGATAAAAATATCGTTTCTCAAGAGCGATGAAAGTAAGTATAAGATTTAACGGAGGGTATTATCAATGTTCAAAAACGCCAAATTAGATTCAAAGTTATGCGCATTCACTTTAATGTTTATTTTGTTCCTTCCTTTACTCCCAGAAAATGTTTTTTCTTGGGGCAAGCAGGTTCATGTAACAATGACGGATCAGTCTATTGAACTGATGCCTAACGATTTTTTCTTAAAATATCGAAGAGATTTGAGGCTGGGTACTGTCGAGCCGGATGAAAACAGGGTAATTAATCATACCAATGTGCCGGATTGTGTATATATGATAAATAAGCTCGCAAAGAAGTGCGAAGAGATGATAAAAAATGGAGAAGAATGGTCTAAAGTTATGTTCACCATGGGACAGGCAACTCACTATATTCAGGATATTAACAATCCTCACCACGGCATTGGGTATTACATAAAAGGTGATCACGAGAAATTTGAGGAGATAGCGACAATTGGTTACTGGAGGAAGGAACATTTTGACGGTTTTTATCTCGTAAAAAATTATAGGATATTCGGTATTAATAACGCTAATTGGAGTAAAAAGTATTTTGATCTTACGTATGAATTGACACCTCCATATTATGATAACGATCTTTACAAGAAACTGCTGACTCCTCTTTGGAACCATTCGGTTCATTCCACATTCCATTTATGGCTTTCGATCATGTGGAATGGTCTTGGAGAAAGAAAATATAAGGAACTTGGATTCCCAGATCCTGTAGGTACGCGTGATGATCAAAGGATTAAGTTTTATAGAATAACGGAATTAAAATAATCTTAAATATCTTGACTTGTTGGCCACAAACATCCTTTTGGTCAACTGGTCTATCTCATTCATTTGCTACTCGGAGCATATAGAATTTACCTGTTTTTCGATGTAAATGAGGAACAGTTCTCAGGTGCAAGCTCTCTTTCCGGGTCACCGATTTCCGAATACCCTCCCTCATAACAATTACTTTCTTTTGGGTCGTAGTGTCGGCAGTCCTTACAGCATCTTTTATTCTCTTTCATTTTCTCCACCTCCGTTCATACTTCCATCAAATAATCCGGCTCCTTCTCCCAGTCCAGGAGAAGGCACCGGCCGTATTGGTTATCCATCCCATTGAAATTCTTTTCTCCACAACCGTGGCAACGTCTGTTTTCCTTCTGGTTGATTTTCCCGCACTGGTTGCAGTATTTGTAGCTTTGTGGTTTTTTGGCGATTTTTTCTATCGGGTGCCGCATTCTAATCTTTTCCGACCCGGATCATGTAAAATTCTGTCATATCTTTGTCTCTTGTTTCGCAAAACCTGCAATAGCATTGCTTCTTATCTTCTTTTCGATAATCTTGGTCCTGCTTTTTTTCTTCCATTTTTCTCACCTCCATATTGAATAGATTCACCTGTATAGGGAGTCCCGGTATTCTGCTCTACATGCTGTGCAGAATACTTCATCGGTATCTTGGCCGGATTCATCTCTTTCCAATCTTTTTGTGTTGTCGTTCCATATCCAGTAATTGCTAAGATACAGGGGTTGTCCTGCTGGCAGAGGCTTTTTGCAGTGTGGGCAGAGGGATGTTTCTCCCTCTGCTCTTTGGTATTCCACTTCGGTCTCGCTCTTTTCCATTTTTATGAGTCCTCGGTTTGTGCACTGAGCTTTTGCGCTATCTCGTTAACCAGTGTGTAGGTGTCGAGAACGTTTTTTATGAAAGCACTTTTGTTCTTGAAAACGTTTTCTCCGCTGCTGACCCAGTTTCTGTAGACGCACTTGAAGGCCATCCCCAGCCTTGCTTCATTAAGCTTTATGGACTTTGACTGCCTATTGGTTGGGATGCTTTCCATCAATTCCTTGATAATCTCTGACGCCTCCAGGGAGCTCAGCTCTTCATCTATCTCAAGGCTTTCCTTGCCTTGCTTTTTTCTCAGTTGCTGGATGTATGCCAGCTGCTTTGGGGTTGCTTTTCTTAGGCTTTCCATTCATACCACCTCGGTTTTATTTTTATATTGTTGGAAGACTTCTTCCTGTCTGAGGGAAGAAGTCTGAATTAAGCTGAAGAGAAAAAATGAGATCAATTTCTTGCTGTTCTGCTTCTTCCGTTGATACAATTTCCTTAATAATTAGGGTTCCACTTAACCATATTGAATTTAACAGAAAGGGGGAAATGAACATGGCGTTGAATAAAAAGAAAGGGAGGACTCTGTCACCTACACGAAATTTTGTCATAGAGCATCTCATAGAGGATTCTGATGGGAATTTAAGGCCCCTCAGACCAGAGGACGTTGATATAGATAATAACAAGGGCGTAAGAGAAGCCTTCAGGCTGATTTATGAATGGTATAGGGCAAAACACCTTAAAAAAGTTGAGGGTGGTATTTCAGATGCATATTCCGACGCAATGTGGCCACTGATTCCGATGCAAAGTGGCCACCCATTCCGAAGCAAGTTGGCCACCTGTTCCGATCCATTGTGGCCGGCCATTCCGATGCATTCTGGCCACCCCCGAAGGGATGATCGAAGCGGCGCTGGATAATCCATTTTCAGGCCATTACCATTCTAAGAAACGCTTTAGGAGGAGTCAATGGCCGCCAGGAGATTATCCATGCGCAAGATCAAAGAGGTATTACGTCTTCATTTTGAAAAAGGTCTTTCAGCCCGTCAGATCGCTCGGAGCCTTGATATTGGGCGAGGGACCATCAGAAACTATCTTGACCGAGCTCAGCAAGCTGGGCTCAGTTGGCCTCTTCCTGCCGAAATCGATGAGGCCACTCTGGAGCATCGGCTTTTTTCTCCCTTCCATCCCGTTTTCCAAGAAAAGCGCCAAATGCCCCCGATGGAGCATCTCCATCAGGAATTAAAGAGGAAAGGGGTTACCCTTCAGCTTCTCTGGCATGAATACAAAGAGAAGGACCCTGAGGGGTACCAATACAGTCAATTTTGCCGTCTCTACCATCAATGGGCCCAAAAGCTCGATCCCTGCCTCCGTCAGGAATACCGGGCCGGAGAGAAGCTCTTCGTCGACTATGCCGGGCAGACCATGGAGATCACGGATTCTCAAACCGGGGAGATTCATGAAGCCCAGATCTTTGTGGCCACTCTTGGAGCCAGCAATTATACCTTTGTCGAAGCCACCCTCTCCCAGGATCTCCCCTCCTGGATTCAGTCCCACGTTCATGCTTTTGAATTCTTTCAAGGGGTCACCGAGATCCTGGTGCCCGATTATGTTCCAGGGAACATAATCGGGCTTATGTGCCCCATGGTGTTATGTGGCCTCCAAAGGTAAAAACCACCCCTCAAGGACGGAATTATCAAAATATGGGCACATAATTAGAGGCTCCAGGGTATACTAATCTCCAAAAACGAGATTTCAGAAAGGAGGTTGTCTATGCTGGAGCGTTACTTTACCCGACCGGACACAGTTGATCGCATTAGGGCTTCATGGATTGGTGGACCCATTGAACGGTATATAGAGTGGCTCACCGAATGTCACTATTCGACACGAACCATATGGCACCGAGTTCCTGTCTTGTTTCACTTTGGGCAGTATGCTTGGGAGCAGGGAGCCCGAACGCCGGATGAATTGCCAACCTTTGTGGGTCCGTTTACTGAGCTTTGGGTTCGGGATCACGGCCGTAACTGTACGACCTCTCAGGCCCTGAAGCAAGTTGCCGAGGATGTTCGAAACCCTATTCAACAGATGCTTCGTCTTGCCATTCCTGGGTATTATGGAATCGGACGCAAGCGGAAGGAATTAGAGCCCCTTTCGAATCAAGCTCCCGGGTTCTTTCAGTATTTGAAAGAAGAGCGAGGGCTGCGGGAGACATCGATAGAACATTACAGACACTATCTTCGTGGTTTTGAAGCCTTCCTAGATAAGGTTGCATTAGATTCCCTTTCTGAGCTTTCTCCACCGGTACTCAGTGCCTTTATAACCGATTACAAAGGCAACCTGAGTAAATCGTCCCTAACGGGTCTTTGCAGTGTTCTTTCGGTGTTTCTCAAGTATTTACATAGAGAGCGGCTAACCGATAAAGATCTCAGTGGCAGCATCGGAAGTCCGAAGATCTATCGCCACTCGGACATTCCCCGTTCGATCACCTGGGATGAAGTTCGAAAGATGCTGGATGTCGTTGACTGCCGGACGCCACTTGGCAAGAGGGATTATGCTATTTTGTTGTTGTTTGTCACCTATGGCTTAAGAGCAAGGGAGGTCGCAGGCTTAACCTTAGATGACATCGATTGGAAACGAGATCGGCTCCGTATACCTGAACGGAAAGCCGGACATTCAACGGCCTATCCCTTATCCTCCATTGTGGGAGAAGCCATTGTAGATTATCTTCGCCATGGTCGCCCCCAGACATCTGATCGTCATGTATTCTTCCGGGTTCTAGCGCCGCCTACGCCTTATACATACAGCGCCGTATCCGGGCGTGTTTCGCATTACTTACACAAGGCAGGTATTCGAGTCCATCGAGCTGGCTCTCATACGCTTCGACATACCTGTGTCCAGCGCCTCGTCGATTCTGAGTTCTCCTTGAAGAGCATTGGCGATTACGTGGGCCACCGTTCGGCTTCCTCCACGGGGATCTATACAAAGGTCTCTATCGAGGCTCTTCGTGAGGTCGCTATGGGTGATGGGGAGGTGATATCATGACAGACAAATGGGTTGATTTCCAGAGTCCCTTGGCAGGTGACATGAAACGCTTCCTCTTACACAAGCGGGGTTTAGCTCGACAATTTTATACCGAAGAGAGCGTCCTTCGCCTGCTCGACCGCTATCTCATCGAACAGCGCGTGGCTCATATCACTGCCATTACCCCTTCATTACTGGATGACTTTTTTGCTTCTCGTCCTCGAACCAGACCTCGAAGCTATAATCATCTTCTCGGGGTGACCCGGCAGTTTTTCTGCTGGCTGGTAGAGCAAGGAATTATTTCTTCTTCTCCTGTACATGCTTCTCAAAGACGGGCAATAACACAACGCTTCCCATTCCTATTTGATGTCATCAAGGCCAGGAAGCTTCTCGAAATCTCCAGCAGTTTGCTCGACAATTCGAGGGCGAGTCTTCGCGGCCCAACCTACACAACAATTTTTGCTCTTCTCTATGGCCTTGGACTACGCGTAGGAGAAGTCTCGCGCTTGTGCCGAAAAGATGTTGATTTTGATCGTCATCTTCTGGTCATCCGGCAAACCAAATTCGGTAAAAGTCGCTTTGTTCCCTTTGGCCCTCGCATGGGCCAGCGGTTGAGTGAATACATGCAACTCCGAGAACAACAAAGTGGAGCACTTCACCCCGATGCCCCAATATTTTCTTTCACTAAGAACAAGCCTATCCATCCCGGCACCATCAGTCTGACATTCCACCACCTCCTTCCGCGGCTTAACCTCGATGTCCTTTCAGGCACAGCCCCACCACGGTTGCACGATCTTCGCCATTCTTTTGCTGTGGCAACGCTGCTGCGCTGGTATCGAACGGGCGCGGATCCCTCAAAACGCCTTATCCACCTTTCTACATTTCTTGGCCACGTGAATCCTGAATCCACAGCGGTCTATCTAACCATCACGACCGATCTGCTCCAGGAAGCAAACCAGCGATTTGAACGGTTTGCAGGACCGCTCCTTAAGGAGGTGATCTTATGATAAATTTGACCTTGGGCCCTACGCTTCATGCCTTCTTTGAGAATCATCTGAATCTCCAAAAAGGACTGCGCCCAACATCGGTCAAGAGTTATCGGGATGTGTTGCGGCTATTTCTACAGTTTGTAGCCAGGGATGCCCACCGCAAAATCTCAAAACTTCTCCTTACAGATCTCACCTTCGAACGAGTTCAACGGTTCCTAATGTATCTCGAAACGGACCGCAATAACCATATCCGGACGCGCAATCACCGATTGGCTACCCTGCACACGTTCTTCGAGTATATCGCGACACAGGTGCCAGAGATGATCGTGGAGGCAGAACGTATAGCGGCGATACCTATTAAAAGGGTATCACCACCAGAAACCCGATTCCTGGAACGGGACGAAATCGATACGCTTTTTGCAGGGATGCTATCCGACGGTCAGCACTCGTTGCGGGATAGGACACTTTTGCTCGTTCTCTACAACACCGGGGCTCGCGTACAAGAAGTAGCCGAACTTCGTGTAGCCAATTTGGAGCTTGATTCTCCCCCCAGAGTTCATCTTCACGGAAAAGGCGATAAATGGAGACTCTGTCCACTTTGGACAAAGACCGCCAATCTGCTAAGGCAACTCCTCAAAGAACAAGGAATCGAAAATGTACCCGATAGTCCACTGTTTCTTTCTCACCCAGGTCGCCCTCTGACGCGTTTTGGGATCTACAAGATTGTTCGGCGCCATACCCAACATCTAAATCATAAAAGACCAAATGGTAAATCACGGCACATCTCACCACATGTATTCAGGCATACCGCAGCAGCACACCTTTTAGAATCCGGCGTGGAGGTCAACGTAATACGGGCCTGGCTGGGCCATGCAACCCTAGACACAACGAATCGATACGCCGAGATTAATATCCGAACCAAGGAAGAAGCCTTAAAGGCATGCGAACCGCCTGTGGATTCTTCGGAGGGATTCCCCCGAAAACCAATTTGGCGAGATGACCAATCCCTCTTAAGATGGCTAAATTCCCTTTAGACATTATGTTGCCAAATCAGCGAGGTCCCCCTAAAAATTACGACCAAAACTGACTTCACGGCACATAACACCATGGGGCACATAAGCCCGATAATTTAAGAGACGCCGTTACTCATTCCTGCCGCTATGAACCCGACCTCAACGCCACGTACCGGGATCTGGCTGAGCATTATGGCGCCGTCATCATCCCTGCGCGGGTGGGTAAGGCCCGGGATAAGGCGAAAGTCGAGTCGGGAGTTCTTCAGGCCGAGCGCTGGGTCATTGCCCCTCTGCGACATCGCACTTTCTTCACCCTGGCCGAACTCAATGAGGCGATTGCAAAACAAGTAGAGTTTCTCAATAACCGACCCTTTGAGGAAATCGAGGGAACCCGTAAAAGCCTCTTTGAAAGCCTGGATAAACCCGCCCTCAAACCCTTACCGGCCCATCGCTACGTTTTCGCTCAATGGAGCAGACACAAGGTCAATATCGATTACCACATCGAAGTGGATCATCATTACTACAGTGTCCCCTATCAATTGATTCATGAGAGGCTCGATGTTCGCCTCACCTCGACGACGATGGAAGCCTTCTTCAAGGGCCAAAGAGTCGCCCTCCATCGCCGCAGTTACCTCAAAGGGGGGCACACCACGGTCAAAGAGCATATGCCGAAGGCCCATCAAAAATATCTCGAATGGACGCCCTCTCGACTCCTCCGATGGGCAGGACAGATGGGACCGCAGACTCAGAAACTGCTCACTCACATCTTAGAGAATCGTCCTCATCCCGAGCAGGGGTATCGTTCCTGCCTCGGGGTATTGCGGCTGGGGAAACGTTATTCGACAGAGCGCTTGGAGGCGGCTTGTGCCCGCGCCTTGGCCTTCAAAGCCTACTCTTACAAGAATGTCGAATCCATCCTTAAAAAGGGATTGGATCAACAACCTTTTGCGCCCTCTTCACCTCAACCCCGTCTTCCCCTGCTTGACCATGAAAATCTCCGGGGGAAGGAATATTACCAGTGAAGGGGAGATACAGAGAGATATGGACCTGGCCAAGAAAATGGATTGTAGAGCAAATGGTGAGGTCCTTTTGGAACTCAGAAGACCGTCACCGTCCAAATTCTCTGAAAGGCCTTGCCCTTTCCGTAAAGTGAATCCCCGATGGTCCGATAACAACTGCGAAAGGAATGATCATGCTCAATGAACAGACTTTTGATAAACTCTACGCCATGAAGCTCATCGGGATGGCCGAGGGTTTCAAGGAACAGCTTGAACAACCTTCCTTCCGGGACCTCTCCTTTGAAGAACGGCTTGGGCTGTTGGTCGAACGTCAATGGAGCTGGAAGGAAAACAAACGTCTTGGCCGTCTTCTCAAAGATGCAAAACTGAAGCTTCAAGCCTGTATCGAGGATATCGATTACAGGACTCCCCGGGGATTGGATAAATCGGTGATGATGAGCCTCGCTGCCTGCAACTGGATTCGCAGCCATCAGAACCTTCTGATCTCCGGTCCTACTGGGGTTGGTAAAACATTCTTGGCTTGCGCCTTCGCCCAGAGAGCATGCCGCGAAGGCTTTCGAACTTTCTACATCCGCTCCCCTCAATTCTTCTATCAGATTGCCCTATCCCGAGCGGATGGGAGCTATGGCACTCTGATGAAAAACTTCTCCAAAACTCATCTCCTGGCTATTGATGACCTGGGGTTAACCCCTCTCACCGATACTGAAAGAAGAGATTTGCTCGAAGTCATCGAGGACCGTAATGGCTCGGGTTCCACTCTGATCACCAGTCAACTCCCTATCGATCATTGGCATGACCATATCGGAGATCCGACCATCGCCGACGCCATTATGGACCGTTTGATTCACAATGCCCACCGAATTCAACTGAAAGGAGGATCCATGCGAAAGAAACAAAAACTTGACGAAACCTGAAAGATCAGTAAGATATCAAAGCACGACGTCGCTACGCTCCGACAGGAATCAACAATGCAGCGTAAGAGTTATCCACAAGGTGCTACGATCGCTCCGAGATTTTGCCCTTCGGGCCGCCCCGCTCCACCCAAGGGGGGCTGGGCTAAAATCTCTCCGCTCTCTACCTCCTTATGGATAACTCCCGAAGGCACAATTTATTGTACAAAAATAAATACCAGCGTCGCTCTGCTCCGACGGGATGGCCATCATGGATCAGAATAGGTGGCCACGTTCAATCGGAATAGCCGGCCAGATTCCTCCGGATCAAGTGGCCAAATTCATCGGAATAGGCATTCAGAAGGAGGTTATACTGTTTTTAGTTGAAAATTGAAAAGTGGCTCCCTCCGTGGAATAATCCACGGAACGCAAAATTCTTTTAAAGAAAGGAGCCACGATGAAATTAAACACGATCCAAAGGAAAAAGGCAAGAAGAGGATTTGAGCAGGCAGTCGGAAGAGAGGAAGTCATCAGCCGGATGTATGAAATTATCCGGGTAGGGAAACAGGGGCTTGATGGATTCATAGTGGAGTTGGGGAGCATGGTGGCCGAAGCGATCATGGATATGGAACGGGAGGAGCGCTCAGGGCCCCAATACAGGCCTGCCCAAGAAGGGCTTTACAAGTGGGCCTATCAGAATGGCTCCATTTACGTGGGGGATCGGAAGATTTCGGTTAGACATCCGCGGCTTCGGGGGGCGGGAGGAGAAATGGCCTTACAGAGCTACGAGGTGTTGAAGAAGCCGGGTGTCTTTTCGGAAGAGGTTTTGAACAAAATGTTACGGGGGCTTTCGGCTCGGAAGTATCGGGAGACACTGTTGGAAACGAGTCATCGTTTTGGAGTTTCTCCCAGCACGGTGTCTCGGCATGTGGTGGAGATGACGACCCAGAAGCTCCAGGAGTTCAAAGAGCGTAATCTTTCGGAGGTCAGGATCTTTGCCCTCTTTATCGATACGATTCATCGGGGAGGGGAGGCCTTCATGGTTGGCCTGGGGATTGATATGGAAGGGCACAAACACGTCTTGGGTTTCTGGCAGGGGGCGACAGAGAACCACGAGCTTTGCGAAGA
>Ga0194110_10009330_pt1 | contig 11056 bp, 7 predicted proteins | sample TA2Kig1200mmetaG_FD_146192 | JGI IMG/M metagenome (GOLD analysis project Ga0194110, IMG submission 146192) | Freshwater microbial communities from Lake Tanganyika, Tanzania - TA2015032 Kigoma Deep Cast 1200m | ecosystem: Environmental > Aquatic > Freshwater > Lake | place: Tanzania: Lake... | reverse complement strand
CGAATATGCGATCCATCCACGTCGGCATCGCTCATGATGATGATGCGGTGGTAACGAATTCGATGGATATCATAATCCTCCTTCCCGATTCCCGCGCCCAAGGCTGAAATGAGGATTCGAATCTCCTCATTGGCCAGCATCTTATCAAACCTTGCCTTCTCCACATTGAGGATCTTTCCTTTGATGGGAAGGATCGCCTGGGTGGCGCGATCGCGCCCCTGTTTTGCAGACCCGCCTGCCGAATCTCCCTCGACGATGAAGATCTCGCTCCGTTGAGGATCTTTCTCCTGGCAGTCGGCGAGTTTTCCGGGAAGCGCATCGGTCTCCAGGGCTCCTTTGCGTCGGCTCAATTCCCGTGCCCTTCGGGCCGCTTCCCTCGCCCTGGCTGAATCGATCACCTTGGTGATGATCTTTCTTGCCAGCGAGGGGTTCTCCTCAAAGAAACTCCCTAATTTCTCATTGACCAGGGCTTCCACCAATCCTTTCACTTCGCTGTTGCCCAGCTTGGTCTTAGTCTGGCCTTCGAACTGAGGCTCGGGGATCTTGACGCTGATCACGCCGGAGAGCCCCTCACGGGCGTCATCGCCAGTGATATTCTCTTTGACGCCCTTCAAGAGGTTAGCATTGGAGGCATATTGGTTGATCGTTCGGGTCAGGGCGGTCTTGAAGCCGATGAGATGGGTCCCTCCCTCATGGGTATTGATATTGTTGGCGAAGGAGAAAAGGTTCTCCGCATACCCATCGTTATACTGGAAGGCGATCTCCGCCTCGATCCCGTTCTTGACCCCCTGGATGTAAACGGGCTTCGGGTGGATGCAGTTCTTATTCTTATTCAGATATTCGATGAAGGAGAGGATTCCGCCTTTGTAGAAAAAGTCATGTCGCTTCCCGGATCGTTCGTCCTCGATGCTGATGGACAAGCCCTTATTCAAAAAGGCCAGTTCCCTGAGCCTCTGGGAAAGAAGATCGAAGCTGAACTGAACCGTCTCAAAGATTTCAGCATCGGCTTTAAAACGGACCTGAGTCCCTGTATGTTTGGTCTTGCCGGTCACCTCCAGTTTTGTTTTGGTCTCTCCCCTCTCGTAGACCTGATGGTAGACTTTTCCATCCCTCCGGATCTCGAGTTCGATATATTCCGAAAGGGCGTTGACCACGGAGAGACCCACTCCGTGAAGGCCTCCGGAAATTTTGTAACTCCGGTTATCAAATTTCCCTCCGGAGTGGAGTTTGGTCATGACCACTTCAACGGCCGGTCGTTTCTCCTTTTCATGGATATCGACTGGAATGCCTCGGCCATTGTCCCGGACCGTCACGCTCTGATCAATATGGATGATCACCTCAATCTTCTCGCAGTGACCGGCGAGGGCTTCATCAATGCTGTTGTCCACCAATTCATGGACGAGATGGTGAAGGCCTTCTGTTCCGGTATTGCCGATATACATGGCAGGTCTTTTTCGAACGGCCGAGAGCCCTTCTAAGACCTTGATCTGTTCCGCAGTATATTGTTCAGGTATCTCTGTCATTCATTCTCCTTCTCTTGATGGACGTCCGACGAATGTCCTATATCCTCATCGGCATAATGATGCAGATTTGATTCGATGGCGATGGTGAGGGATGCGGTTTGATCATTCCTGGGTTTCCTTCATCTTTAAACTCCAAGAGGATTTCATCGGTATCAAAGGATTGGATCGCCTCAATTAAATACCTCGCGTTGAAACCAATCTCAATTGGGGAGCCTTCATACTGAACATCGACTTCCTCTTTGGCATCTCCAAAATCCTGATGGTAAGAGGAGAGTTCCATTAAATTCTTTCGAAGAGCGAGTTTGACTCCTTCCGCTCTTTCGCTTGCCATGGTAGAGACTCTTTTTAAAGATCCATATAACGTCTCTTTGCTCACCTTTAATTTCTTATCATTATTTTTTGGAATGACCTGCTCATATTCGGGAAATTCACCTTCAATGAGACGGATGACCATCAGAGTCTTTCCCATCTTGAAAAAGGCGTGGGTGTTGTTAACGAACATGCTCGTCTCACCTTCCCCTTCTTTTTCTCCCAATATTTTTTTGATCTCCAGGACCCCTTTTTTAGGGATGACGAGTCCTTTCTCGACTCCTTTGATCATCTGTCCTTCTCGATCAACTAACGAGAGCCGGTGTCCATCGGTCGCAACCATTCGAAGAGATTCCTTTCCGTCTATTTTCTGTTGGGTTAAAAAGATTCCGTTCAGATGATAACGGGAATCCTCATTGGAGGCTGCAAAAACGGTTTTTTCAATCATCTCTTTAATGATTCGGGTGGGGAGGGGTGTAAATAATTTTTCCTGCCATGCGGGCAGAGAGGGAAATTCCTCAGGATCGAGGCCGGCAATATTAAAAACGGATTTCCCACATTTGAGATGGATCCAGTGATTCTCTTTCGTTTGAATATGGATGGTTTGTTCGGGTAATTCCCGAATGATCTCATATAATTTTTTTGAGGAGATCGAGGCTTTTCCTTCTTGGTGAACCGTTGCGGTCAATTCTTCCTGAATCCCTGTCTCCAGATCCGTCCCTGTCAGAAAAAGTAAATTCTTTTTCCATTCCATATAAATATGAGAAAGAATGGGGAGGGTTGTTTTTCTGCCTGCAATTCCTTGCATCAAACCTAACCCTTTTAAAAACTCCTTTTTATCAATTTCAAAATGTGCCATCTTCCCCTCCTATATATGATTCTATATTTAATTTATTCATCATATTATTCTATTTCTGTGGAAATGAAGAAAAAGAATGTAAGTGATAAAAAGAATAAATGATTTAATATGAAATTTTATGTGAAGAATAAAAATAAATTTTTAATAAATAATGTCGATTTTTTCTTTTCCTCCTTTTTAAACAATCTTTCAACCCGATTTATGACTTAATTTGGGACTGTAAATTCTCAATCATTTCTTTAAAAGAGGGTTGACTGGACATCCTCTCTTCCACCTTTTTAATGGAATGGAGGATGGTCGAGTGATCTTTCCCTCCAAATTTTTCCCCTATTTCCATCAGTGAAAAATCCGTAAATTTTCGAGAGAGGTAGATGGCCACCTGACGAGGAAGAACAAAACCCTTATTCTTCCGTTTCACCTTAAAGTCAGATATTTTAATATTAAAATGATTGGCCACCACTTTTTGAATCATTTCAATGGAGATCAACTCATCCTTCGGTTTGATAATATTTTTTAAAACCTCCTTAGCCATATTGAGATCAATAGGCGTCTGGGACAGAGAGGCAAACGCACCGATGCGTATGAGACATCCTTCCAACATCCTGATATTAGAATCAATTTGGGAGGCTAGGAAAAAGGCCACCTCATTGGGAAGGGGAAGGTTTTCATTCTCCGCCTTCTTTCTGAGAATAGCCACTTTTGTTTCAATGTCCGGCGGTTGAATATCGGCGATCAAACCCCACTCAAAACGGGACCGGAGACGCTCCTCAAAATTTGGAATATCTTTAGGAAACTTATCGCTCGTGACGACAATCTGCTTTCTTGCCTCATAGAGGGAGTTGAATGTGTGAAAAAACTCTGCCTGCGTTCTCTCTTTTCCAGCGATGAACTGGATGTCATCGATCAGCAGAATATCCATCCGCCTATATTTATTTCTAAACTCCTCCATCTTCTCAAAACGGATGGAGTTGATCATCTCGTTGGTAAATTCCTCGGCCGAGGTATAAAAGACCTTCTTCGCATCAGGAAGAATACGATTCTGAAGAATGTGGTTTCCGATGGCATGAAGCAGGTGGGTCTTTCCCAACCCAACCCCACCATAGATGAACAGAGGGTTGTAGTTTTTGGCTGGCAAGTTGGCTACCGCTAAACAGGCGGCATTGGCGAATTGATTGCTTGCTCCTACCACAAAATTCTCAAAGGTATATTTTGTGTTAAAAGGGGGTCGGAAGGGAGAAAGAACCGGTGGCCCTTGATTTTCCTGAGGAGAAGCCGTTCCTCCCCTCCCCTCTCTACCGCGGGATGCGGGGTCATTTTTTATTTTAAATTGAAGATGAAAAGGTTTCTGGGTCAGGAGAAAAAAGGCGTCTTTAATCTGGCTTGAATAATGTTCGTTGATCCATTCCCTGAAGAAACGGTTCGGCACTTCCATCTCCACCTTATCGCCATCTACCGAAAGAAGTTGAATGGGTTTGATCCAGATATCGAAATTCTGCGGGCCAATTCTCTCCTTAAGAGAATAGGTTACCTTAGACCATAAATCTTCCATTGACTTGACCCTGAGCATACAAGACAGGACATGGAGAAAGGTTATGGAATGGACAGGCCAAACCAAAAAAGAAAAACTTCTTCATTTTTAATAGGTTGTCAAGCTCTTTTCACAATGTTTCCACAAATGTGGATAAATGAATTTAAAAAAATTGAGGGGAAATGATTTGAGGATTAAGCTTTAATTATCAAACCAATCATACCCATAACCCCATTTTTAAAAAATTTCAAGTATTTTTTTAACCTTATAAAATACACCTCTCTTCTGGGGATATCTTCTGAAATTGGGTGGATATTTTTAAGAAAATTTTATCATGGAAGATTCTGCGTGTTCATGAACGATGACAAATTCGTTCACTCCTTTTCTGCCAGTTTGGCCACAGCCACAACCCGCTCCCCCTCTTCGATTGTGATCAGCCTCACCCCTTGGGTGCTCCTTCCCTGGACCGGGATATCAGCAGCCCTCAAACGGATGATCTTTCCCTTGTTCGAGATGATCATCAATTCGTCATCATCGGTGATGGCCTTTACGCCCACCACATCGCCTGTCTTCTTTGTTCTCTTCACCGTAAAGATGCCCGATCCTCCCCTATTCTGAATCCGGTATTCCGAGGCCTGTGACCTCTTCCCGTAACCATTTTCTGTGACCGTCAATAAAGAGGTATGAGGGACAACGACCTCCATGCCCACCACTTCATCTCCTTTTGAAATCCGGATCCCACGGATGCCATGGGCAGTACGGCCCATCTCCCTGATCTGGTTTTCGGGGAAATGGATGGCCTTTCCCATCTTCGTTCCGATGAAGAGATGGCGTTCCCCATCAGTCAATTTGGTTGAGATCAATTCATCCCCTTCATCGAGGCCGAGGGCGATGATGCCCCCTGCCCTGGGGTTGCTGTAGGCCTCGAGTGCGGTCTTCTTGATCGTCCCTTTCTTTGTGATAAAGGTGATGAATTTCCCGGGTGAGAAATCTTTGAGGGAGAGGATAGCCGTGACCTTCTCCTCGGCGCCGAGATTGAGCAGATTGATGATGGCTTTTCCGCGGGTGATTCGACCAGCTTGAGGGACCTCATGGACTTTCTTCCAAAAAATCTTCCCAGCGTCCGTGAAGAAGAGAAGGTAGTCATGGGTGGATGCAATGAAGAGGTCCTCGACAAAATCCTCCTCCTTCACATTGATCCCCACCTTCCCTTTTCCGCCGCGATGCTGACTCCGGTAGAGACTGATCGGATTTCTCTTGATATATCCTGTATGGGTGATCGTGACGACCATATCCTCTTCGGCGATCAGGTCCTCGATCTTTATCTCCGGAGCGACGTCCACGATTTCAGTGCGTCTCTCATCTCCATAGGCGTCCCGGATTGAAACGAGTTCCTCTTTGATCACGTTGAGCATTAAACGCTCGCTGGCGAGAATGTCCTTGAGACGGTTGATCAGTTTGATCGTCTCCTCATATTCTTCGACGATCTTTCGCTGTTCCAGATTGGTGAGGCGCTGGAGTCTCATGTCGAGGATGGCCTGAGCCTGTTCGTCAGAAAAGGCGAACCGATCTATCAACCGTTCCTTGGCTTCCTTTGGGGTTTTGGAGGCTTTGATCGTGGCGATGATGGCATCGATCTGATCGATCGCCTTCTTAAGACCTTCGAGGATATGCGCCCTCGCCTCCGCTTTCTTCAACTCGAAGAGCGATCTCCGGGTAACCACCTCTCTCCGGTGCTGGAGGAAGAGGTGGAGCACCTCTTTCAGCGAGAGGAGTTTCGGCTGATTCTGGTGGATGGCCAGAAGGATGATCCCGAAGGAAGTCTGCATCTGGGTATTCTTATAGAGTTGGTTGAGGATGACTTCCGGAACCTCGTTGCGTTTCAGTTCGATGACGACCCTCATGCCCTCGCGGTCCGATTCATCCCGGACATTGGCGATGCCTTCAATCACCTTCTCCTGAACCAGTTCTGCGACCCTTTCAATCAGTTTTGCCTTATTCGTTTGATAGGGAAGTTCGGTAATGACAATGGACTCCCTCTCCCCTTTCCTATCTCTCTCGATGATCGCTCTAGCCCTGAGCTGGATGACGCCCTTCCCTGTTTCATAAGCCGTCTTAATGCCTTCTTGGCCATAGATGAACCCACCCGTAGGAAAATCAGGACCAGGAATGTATGACATCAATTCCACTGAGGAGATCTCCGGGTTCTCGATGAGAGCGATCAATCCGTTAATCGTTTCGTTCAGATTGTGAGGAGGAATGTTGGTAGCCATTCCCACAGCAATCCCAGAGGAACCATTGACAATCAGGTTGGGGAATCGGGAAGGCAGGACAAAGGGTTCTTCGAGGGATTCATCATAGTTCGGAACAAAGTCAACGGTCTCTTTGTCAATGTCAGCCAGCAATTCACCTGCCAGTTTGGCCATACGGATTTCAGTATAGCGCATGGCTGCCGGCGGGTCGCCGTCGACAGAGCCGAAGTTTCCCTGCCCATCGATCAGGGTATAACGAAGCGAGAAGTCCTGGGCCATCCGGACAATGGAGTCATAAACAGCCATATCCCCATGGGGATGATATTTTCCAATGACATCGCCGACGATTCGGGCTGACTTTTTATAAGGTTTGTCCCAATCATTACTCAGTTCGTTCATCGCGTAGAGAATTCGGCGGTGAACGGGTTTGAGGCCGTCGCGAACATCCGGCAAGGCCCTGCCAATGATGACACTCATGGCATAGTCCATATAGGACTTCTTCATCTCCTCTTCGATATTGACAGGGATGGGTAGCTGATATTCGTTCATGGTTGCCTCTGAAATAATGGACGAATTTTATTGAAAAATTTAATATAATTACACCTCATCTGTCAACAGAAATTCGAGACGGACTTGACTTTTAAGGAGAAATTAGGTTAACTAAAAAAGCTTAATTATTTCAAAAAATAAGACGCCCCAAAAAGAGAGATTCGATGAAGAGAACTTACCAGCCAAGCAATATCAGACGAAAGAGAACCCATGGTTTTTTAGAGAGGATGTCCACCCGCAGTGGTCGCAATGTCCTCAAGCGAAGAAGAGCCAAAGGGAGAAAAAGGCTGACCGTGTAGTGAAAGAGTCGTTCCGGTTCACTAAGAAAGAGAGACTCACCCTTCCACAGGATTTCCGAAGGGTGATGAAGTCAGGAAAGAGGCTCGCCTCAAAGCATTATCTCCTTTTTCTCATGGAAAATGAGAAGGGGTATCATCGATTGGGCATTGTGGCGAAGAAGGAGATCGGCCCGGCCAGCCTCCGGAACAGAATGAAACGTTACCTCCGAGAATTTTTTCGCCTCCATAAGCATCAGATCAAAGGGCAGCTTGACATGGTCATTCTGGTAAAGAAAGGGAGCCTTCCCAGTCGATACCAGGAGACCGAAGAAGAATTTAGAAAGATTTTGATATGATCGGAAAAAGGGTTATTAAAATTCTACAAGAAGCGTTGTTAATCCTGATTCATACTTATCAACATACCCTTTCGCTCACATTTGGACCCTGCTGTCGTTTTTACCCCTCCTGCTCCTCTTATGCTATTGAGTCAATCGAAAGGTTCGGAATAACAAAAGGGGTCTGGCTTTCCATGAGGAGGATTATCAAATGCCATCCATTTAATCCCGGCGGTTATGACCCTGTTATTGAAATCAATAAAAATCTATAGGAAGGAAGATCAGAAGAGCCAATGATGGATAAAAGGGCTTTATTAGCGATTTTATTGACATTTGTTGTTATTTTCTTTTGGGGAATTATTCAGTCAAAATTCTTTCCCCAGCCACCAGCCGATCAGCCTCAAAAAGAGGTCAAAAAGGAAGAAATTGTTCCTCCGGAGAAGAAGGAGATAAAGCCTGTAAAAGATGAAAAACCCATCTCCAAGTCAAAGATTGTTGTAAAGAAAGAAACCGTCGTAGAAACAAACAACTATATAGCTACTTTTACTAATGAAGACGCAAGGTTAAAGCATTTCAAGCTTAAAAATTATGAAGATAGGGTGGAAGAATCCTCTCTGACCATAAAGCTGACACAGTTCTTCCAGGAACTATTTGGTGGCAAGATTGAAAAGCCGAAGAGACCGGAACTCCTCGATCTTGTGAATACAAATGATGATGAAGGACTTCCTTTAGGACTGATCATTCACCCCTCCTCTGATGGTGGCGGGTGGGAGGTGGATAAAGAGAAACTCCATCTCCTGAAAACAGGAGAAAAAGGAGAAGTTAATTTCTCGAAAAATCTAGGTAATGGCTTGAAATTATTAAAGAAATATACATTTTCTTTTGAAAAAAATATTATTGATCTCGAGGTTGAGATACTGAACACCACCTCAAATGAAATCTCCACGCAAATTGGACTGGAATGGATAGGAAAGGTAGAACTGGAGAAATTTTCCGACAATGGAAATAAAGATTTAGGCTTGAAATATGCTTTTCAGAAAGATCAGAAAGTGGAGAGAAAAGATCTCGGAGGGGTGAGCTCTTCTGGTTGTACCCCAGGTTGCGGGTCTCCAAAGAAGAAAATAGAGCCTTTTGAGTCGTCAGATCAAGGAGTTATCAAATGGTATGCCTTTGAGGGAGAATATTTTGCTACCCTTCTGATCCCGCCCTCTTCTGAAAAAAATATACTTCTGAACGTCAAAGGTAATGATAAAAACATATTGAAAGCACAGTTGGCCACCTCTCCTTCAACCATCCCGCCCAAAGGAGTCATTCGGACGAATTACAGAGTCTATCTGGGCCCCAAAGTGGCGGATCCCTTGAAAGAGTTGGGTGTGGGAGCAGAGGATTTAATTGACTTTGGCTTCTTTACGATCGTTGCAAAACCCCTACTCTGGTTCCTTAAACTGACCAACAACGTCACAAAAAATTTCGGAATCGATATCATCATTCTCAGTATTTTAATCAAAATCATCTTCCTTCCTTTGACACAGATCAGCATGAAATCGATGAAAGAGATGCAGAAGGTTCAGCCTGAGATGAACCGGCTCAAGGAACAGTTCAAGAATGATAAGGCAAGGCTTCAGCAGGAGATCATGCTCCTCTACAAGAGGCGAAAGATAAATCCGATGAGCGGGTGCTTGCCCATGGTCATTCAGATCCCGGTCTTTATCGCCCTTTATAATGCCTTGCAGAATTCGATCGAAATGAGACATGCCCCATTCATCCTCTGGATTATGGACCTCTCTGCCAAAGATCCCATCTATGTTACACCTATCATCATGGGCGCAACCATGGTCATCCAGCAGAAGATGACTCCTACAGCCGCGGATCCGGCGCAGGCAAAGATTTTCATGCTGATGCCGATTATGTTCACTTTTCTCTTTCTTAACTTCCCCTCTGGCTTGGTCTTATACTGGATGATCACCAATATCCTATCCATTGCACATCAATACTATATGAATAAAAAGTAATGAGGATGGCCCATTGAAAGATGAAGGGATCGAAATTCCCGAGAGAATGATGAGAGAGCTCCTGGAATATATGGGAATGAAAGCCCATGTAGAAGCCTCTTTAAGAGGGGAAGACATCTATCTTGAGGTCTCTGGAGATAAGGAAGAGATCCTGATTGGAAAACATGGCCGCACGCTCGAATCCCTTCAATTTCTTTTTAACCGTATGGTAAACAAACAAATTAAAGAAGGAATAAGGGTCTTTATAGATGTAAACCGCTATAAAGAGCGAAGAGCCGATTCTTTGACGAAGATGGCTGCCCGGCTTGGAGAAAGAGTGAAGAGGGCGGAGAAACCCCTTACGATTGACCCTTTTAACTCTCATGACCGAAGAATCATTCATTTGGCTCTAAAGGAAGAACCCGCCCTGGCCACTGAAAGCCTTGGGGAAGGGGAGATGAAAAGAATCAAGATTGTTCCCAAGAGTCAAACTCCTTGAAAAAAAGTATCGTTGAATGGTAACGGTAAGGATGCCCGTATCGCTGATAAAAGGCTACGTTTATTGTCTCTTATTATACGTAACCTCCTTTTAACCCTAACCTAAACGGGCTTCGTAGCCTTGACCCTAACCGGTTGACCTTTCTTCAAAACTCTGAGATTCCCTCCATGAAAGAATCTATCGAAATTAACATTCCAATTAGAGATGAAACCATAGCCGCCATCTCCACTCCTTTAGGAGAGAGTGGCATCGGAATCGTCCGGATGAGCGGGCCCCTATCCGGAGTGATCGCCCGGAAACTGTTCAAACCGAAAAAAACCCCTTTCTCCTTCGTTTCCCACCATTTCCATTATGGAGAGCTCATCGATCCAAAGAATGGTAATCCCATTGATGAAGTCCTCGTTGTCCTGATGCAGGCACCAAAGACCTATACCAGAGAGGATATCGTTGAGATCCATTGCCATGGAGGGCACTTCATCCTACAAAAAGCGCTGGAGCTTGTGCTAGGGCAGGGCGCAAGATTAGCTCTTCCAGGTGAGTTCACCAAGAGGGCATTTCTTAATGGGAGAATCGATCTTACCCAGGCTGAATCTGTAATCGATCTGATCAAAGCCAAAACCAGAGAGAGTCTTGAGATTGCCAGCCAGCAATTGCGGGGACTCCTTTATCGAGAAATGTCTTCCATCAGAGAGAAGCTTGTCCAACATCTTGCCCTTTTAGAGGCACATATCGATTTTCCTGAGGAAGAGATCGAAACCATTCCTCTGGCTGAAATGAAAGAGAATCTCCTTCGTAAGGTTCAAAAATTGGAAGAATGGATTTCAACTTACGAAGAGGGAAGGGTATTTAGGGAAGGAATATCGTGCGCCATAACGGGGAAGACAAATGTAGGGAAATCAAGCCTTCTCAATGTCTTGTTAAAACAGGAGAGGG
>Ga0194110_10009329_pt1 | contig 11059 bp, 7 predicted proteins | sample TA2Kig1200mmetaG_FD_146192 | JGI IMG/M metagenome (GOLD analysis project Ga0194110, IMG submission 146192) | Freshwater microbial communities from Lake Tanganyika, Tanzania - TA2015032 Kigoma Deep Cast 1200m | ecosystem: Environmental > Aquatic > Freshwater > Lake | place: Tanzania: Lake... | reverse complement strand
GAATAGTCATGGCATCATGGCCTTGTTGGCGGCGCTGGCGTTGGCGAACCTCCTCTCGGCGGCCGCGCCTGCCGCTGCTCAGACGCCTGACCTGTCGCTGACGCAAGCGACTCTGCAACTGTGGCCGGAATACGACGATCCCGGTCTGTTGGTGATCCTGGCAGGTACGTTCAGTGACACCGTGACTTTCCCCCAGGCGATCGCTTTGCCCTTGCCCGGGGGCGCGCGCGAGATCCAGGCGACGATGCAGGACACAACCGGTCAACTGTTGATGCAGCCCTGGCAGATCACGGCGGGCAAGCTAACCTATACACTGCCGCAGCCCCGATTTCACGTCGAATACTATCTGAGCCGCCCGCCAGCCGGCAGTCAACGCGAGTTGAGCTATACTTTCGAGGCGCCTTACAGTATCCAGACGCTGGAAATCACTGTTCAGCGACCCGCGCGCGCCACGGCCTTTTCGGTCACGCCGCAACCCGAGATGTCGTTCACTGGCAATGACGGACTGACCTACTACCGCATCACGCGCACGCAGATCGCAGCCGGTGAGAAGCTTCCCATCGCCATCCGCTACACCAAGACCGATCAGGGTCTGTCAGCGCCTCCCGCGCAACCGGCTGCCAGTTCGCCAGGCGGCCAGGGCGCCGCCGGCGCGATCAGCCGCGCGAACATCTGGCTGCCGTGGCTGCTCATCGGTGTCGGGCTTACTGCTTTGGCCAGCGCTTTGGTGTATTGGTGGCTCCAACTGCGGCAAACATCGGCCGAAGTCGGAGCATCCTCGACTGTGCAGGCGCCAGGCGCGGCCCGCGGCGCTCGAATGGCGGATGCCGGTCAGCAAGCCTTTTGCACGCGGTGCGGACGGCAGTTCACGGCCGAAGATCGCTTTTGCGCCCGGTGCGGCGCGGCCAGGGGTTGAGGTTAAGGTTAGGGCAAGGTGCAGCCCGCCCTGGGGCCGGTCCAGGGGATGAGGAGCGAGATGAGTTCTTTCAGAATGGTGGCCGTGTGTCTGGCGCTGTGGGCGCTGGTCAGCGTGGCCATGGGGCCGGTTGCTGCGCAGACACCCACACCGAACGAGATCAATGCGATTGCCAAAGAGCTGTGGTGTCCGCTGTGCAATGGCGTGCGGCTGGACACTTGCGAATTGCAGGCCTGCATCCAGATGCGCGAGGTGATCGCTCAAAAGCTGATGGCCGGCGAGGGCAAAGAGCAGATCAAGGCCTACTTCGTGGGTCAATACGGCGATGTGGTGCTCGGCGCGCCCGCGCGAGAGGGTTTCAACCTGGTGGTGTGGCTGTTGCCCATCTTGATCGCGGTCGTGGCGCTGGGCTGGCTCGCCTACCTGGTCTATGTCTGGTCAAAGCGGCGACCCTCAGTCGCGAAGATCGGCTCGGGTGCGGCGCCTGCTGCCCAAAAACCTGACAGCTATCTCAAGCGCGTGGATGATGAGCTACGGAAATACGAATCATGACTGAAACCACAACTGTTGCGCCCGCGCCGGCGCCTAAAGGACGGCTGCCCGCTTGGGTGATCGTGTTGGGCATCGGCATCGCGTTTGTCGCAGGGCTGCTTGCCCTCCTGCTGGCGAAACCGCCGCAGAAGAGCCTGTGCGACGATGTCGCCCCGGATATGACCCTGACCCTCTTTGACGAATACCGCGGCGACTGGCCAGGCCAGACCATCAGCCTCTCGGAGTTGCGCGGCAAGGGCGTGGTATTGAACTTCTGGGCGAGCTGGTGCAAGCCGTGCGAGGAAGAAGCCGCCGCGCTGGAGGCTGCGTGGCGCGAATATCGCGACAAGGGTATCGTGTTCATCGGCGTAGACTACCTGGATCAGGAGCCGGCAGCCAAACGCTATTTGCAGAAGTTCAATGTCACCTATCCCAACGGCCCAGACCTGGCCAGCAGGATCTCCAAGCGTTATGCTATCCGCGGCGTGCCAGAGACCTTTTTCATCAGCCCTGAAGGTAAAATCATCGGCTGCCGCAAGACAGGGCCGTTGAGCCAGACCGAGTTGAAGCAGAGGATCGGACAGATCCTGCCGAAGTAAAAAAGTGACACCCGCCAAGCGCCAGGCGCTTCGGAAGCGCCCCTGGACCGGCACCAGGGCGGGCTGACGCTTGGTTGGCGGTTCTCATGACAGATCACGGAGTGAGTAGGAATGACAGACCTTGGTTATGTCGCGCTGGTGTTGGCCTTCGTGTTGGCCATCTTCGGCGTGTTGGCTTCGATCATCGGCGCCCGCCGCGCCTTGCCTGAGCTTGTCGCCAGTGGACGCAACGCAGTCCTTGTTGTGAGTGGACTGGTGCTATTTGCCAGCGCCCTGCTCTGGCGCGCCCTGCTGACCGACGAGTTTCAACTGGAATTTGTCGTCACACATACCGAGCGCAACCTGCCGGCCCTCTACAAATTCTCGGCGCTGTGGGGTGGCCAGGCCGGCTCCCTCACCTTCTGGACGCTGATCTTGTGCGGCTTCGGCGTGGCTGCGATCTGGTTCATGCGCAACCAGCCGCCCAGCTTCATGCCTTATGTCAACGCAGTGCTCCTGGCGACCGTCTGGTTCTTCCTGCTGGTCATTCTCTCCACCGAGAACCCGTTCGTGCGCCTGTGGCGCATGCCCACCGGACAGATCGTGACCAGCGTGTTTCAGCCCGCAACCGCCACAGGCATCTTCCCGGCCGATGGTCAGGGTTTGAACCCTCAACTCCAGAACTATTGGATGATCATCCATCCGATCTTCCTCTACCTGGGCTTCGTGGGCATGACGATCCCCTTCGGGTTCGCCGTCGCTGCGCTGGCCACGGGCAATCTGGGCAACACCTGGATCAAACTGGTGCGCAAGTGGGCGCTGGTTCCCTGGCTCTTCCTATCGCTCGGCATCCTCCTCGGCTCGCAGTGGGCCTACCTGGAATTGGGATGGGGCGGCTATTGGGCGTGGGATCCGGTGGAGAACGCCTCGCTGTTGCCATGGCTCACAGCCACCGCGTTCGTCCACAGCATCATGATCCAGGAGCGCCGCGGGATGCTCAAGGTGTGGAATGTCGTGCTGATCTGGCTGACCTGGGAGCTGACGCTGTTCGGCACTTTCCTCACGCGCAGCGGCGTCGTGGAATCGGTCCATTCGTTTGCGCTCTCGCCCCTGGGGCCGATGTTCGCCGGGTTCATCGTGTTGACCCTGGTGGGCTTCGCGGCGCTCCTCATCGTGCGGCTGCCGCTGCTGCGCAGCGAAAACCAGTTGGATGCCGTGCTATCGCGTGAGACGGCCTTCCTGACCCAGAATGTGGTCTTCCTGCTGATTTTGTTTGCGACGCTGCTGGGCACGCTGTTCCAGCCGATCTCCGAGTGGGTGACGGGCAACAAGGTCGCGCTGAATGCGCCCTACTTCAACCAGGTGAACGGACCGATCTTCGCGGGGCTGCTCATCTTGATGGGCGCGGCCCCGCTCCTGGCCTGGCGCCGCTCCGCGCCGGAGACCCTGCGGCGCAACTTCACGATCCCCGCGGCAGCCGGCCTGCTGATCTTGCCGGTCGCCTGGCTGCTCGGCGACCGCACGATGGCCGGTTTCATCGGGTTCAGCATCGTGACCTTCGTGCTCGCGGGCCTCATCCAGGAATACGTGCACGGGGTGCGAGCCCGCATGCACTCTACGAGTGAGCCGCTGCCGGCCGCGTTGGCCAATCTGGTGCGACGCAATGGCCGGCGCTACGGCGGCTACATCGTCCATTTCGGCGTGTTGCTGGTGGCACTGGGCATCATCGGCAATGAGTTCTACCAATCCGAAGGGCAAGCCAATCTCCGGCCGGGCGAGAGCATCACTGTCGCCAACTACACCCTGACCTATCGCGGGCTGAACGCCACACAAGGCCCGAACTACACCGAATTCACCGCGCCCATGACGTTGACGCGCGCCGGCCGGCCAGCCGGCGAGATCGCGCCGAAGAAGCACATCTATAACAAGAACCAAGACCAGCCGATGACAGAGGTCGGTCTGCGGCCCGGCCTGGTCGAAGACGTCTACGTAGTGCTGGCTGGATTCGAGGGCGGCGGCGCGACCGCTTCCTTCAAGGTGTACGTCAATCCGCTGATGTCGTGGATGTGGGTGGGTGGGCTGGTGCTCATCCTGGGCGTGCTCGTCTCGGCCCCTGGACCGGCCCCAGGGCGGGCTGGCCGCGACGTTCCCCCACAGCCGCAGATGCCCGCGCGCCGGCGCCGGTTGGGGCGCAGCCAGTGTAACTGAGACAGGATTAGCGATGTTCATCATTCTCTCTTTCTTGCTGGCCATCACGGCCTTGCTGGTGGTCGCCTACCCGCTCCTGAACCGGTCCGGCGGCCTCGGCCGCCAACCCACGGGCGCCTCGGCCGAAGAGCGGCTGGGCGAGCTGTTGGCGCAACGCGATGCCGCATTCCAGGCTTTGCGCGATCTGCACTTCGACCGGCAGATGGGCAAGATCGCCGACGAGGATTTCGTGGGCTTCGAGGCCCATCTGAAAGAGGTCGCCGCAGATGCGCTGCGCCGCCTGGACGACTGGGAGGCTACAGTGGATCGCAGCCTGGGGCCAGCAGCCGCCTCCAGTCGCCAGCCTATCCGGTCGCCAAATGGCCGATCGAATTCGACGCTCGAAGCCGAGATTGCGGCGCGACGCGCGGCCCTGGCCAGCGGCCGCGCCTGTCCGACCTGCGGCAGGCTGGCCGCGGCTGCAGATCAGTTCTGCGGCGCGTGCGGCGCAGAACTGGCAGTCGTCAAGCCGCCGACTCCGACGGCCGCCATCTGCCCCAAGTGCAGTCGCCCCTTGCAGCCCGCCCTGGGGCCGGTCCAGGGGAAGACGATCGGTTCTGCGGCGGGTGCGGCGCGCAACTGCCCTCGCCGTGACGAGCCTCAGTGGTAGTCGCCCCTGGACCGGCACCAGGGCGGGCTGACGTGGACGAGTATGGCCCGCACCCGCTGTTAACTGAGGAAGGCCTCTCCGCGCAGATACGCGTCCTGGTAGAGGCTGCTGGTCTATCCGACTGGCGGCCGATTGCCAGGCGACTGGAGCAGTTGGCGCTCAGCCACCTGCACGACGTTGCTCCAGGCTGGCAAGGTTCGGCCGTCGAGCCGCCAACCAGCTCCTGGCCGGCTCCGGCAGGCATCCGCCTGTGGTCCGACATCCTGCCCCATCTGCTGGCGGGACTGGCCCACGCGGCCAACCCAGAGCGCGTCCTGCTCAACTTCGAACGGTTCATCGTCAGCGTCCCTGATCCCGCAACTCTGCTCGCAGGATTGGCCGCCGCCCCGCGCGGCATAGACTTACTCATCGCCCTGTTCGCAGGCAGTCAGTTTCTCACCGAAATCCTGCTCCGCTCTCCCGAATACTTCGACCGCCTGCAGCTTGCCGGCCGGCCCGGGTCATCAGCCGGGTCATCAACAGCCTTTCGAGTGACGAGCCACAACGGCCTGGCGCAGCGCAAGACTCAGTTACAGTTCGACAGCGAAGCCAGCGCCGCGGTCGCGCCGTGGTTGAGCGAGGCGCCCGCGGCGCCCGATCTCGACGCGGCTCTCGATGCGTTGCGCCGGTATCAGCGTTGGGAACTGCTCCGCATCGGCGTTTGCGACCTGCTGGGTCTGCTCGACCTGCCCACGGTGACGGCTCAGCTCTCATGTCTGGCCGAGAGCACGGTGAACGCGGCCCTGGAGATCGCGGCCCGGCAGACCGGCGCCGATCGCCGCGGCTTCGTCGTGCTGGCCATGGGCAAGCTGGGCGGGGGCGAACTGAACTACAGCTCGGACATTGACCTGCTGTTCCTGGCGCGCGGCGACGCGGAAGCGCATCGGCGCCTGGCCGAGCGACTCATCGCTGCGCTGACGCGTGCTACGGCCGAGGGTTTCCTCTACCGGGTTGACATGCGGCTGCGGCCGTGGGGTCGGGTGGGGCCGTTAGTCTGTACGGTAGATGGCTATCTCGGTTACCTGGAGCGCCATGCGCGCTTGTGGGAGCGCCAGGCTCTGCTGCGCGGCCGGCCGATCGCTGGTGACCGCGAGGTGGGCGCCGATTTTCTGGCGCAAGTGCAGCGCCTGCTCTTCACCGCCGGCCCCGAAGTCGTGCGCGCAGACGTGCATGCGATGAAACAGCGCACCGAAGCGCAACTGCGCGAGACTGGCCAGACCTGGGGCGAAGTCAAGCTGGGGGAAGGCTCGATCCGCGACATCGAGTTCGTCGTGCAATACCTGCAACTGGCCCATGGCGGCCAGCGCCCCGAACTGCGCAGCGGCCACACGCTCGAGGCGCTGACCCGGCTGGCAGAGCGCGGCTTGCTGACTGCCGACGATCATCGGGTGCTGACGGAAGGCTACGTTTTCCTGCGGACGGTGGAGCACTACCTCCAAATCCTGGACTATCGGCAGACGCACCGCCTGCCCACTGAAGCCGGCGACCTGTGCTACCTCGCCCAACGCCTGGGCTTCACCGGCGCCGACGCCGGTCAGCGCTTCGTGACGCGCTATGGCCAACATAGCGCCGCGGTGCGCGCGGTCTATCTGCGCCACCTGGATCCTCGAGGCAATCGCGCGGCCGACTCGACTCAGAGAGGAGAAGAGAGAATGACGGACGACGCCCTGGACCGCGATTCCGCGCGCGACGAGATGGAGGCGCGTCGCGCTGAACTCCAACTGCGACGGCACCTGGCCCGCATGGCGCCGCACTACGCCGAGGCGTTCAGCGAGCAGGAAATCCGGCGCCACGCCGAGCTGGCCGGCCGGCTCAGCGACAATAACCCGGTAGAGGTACGCGCCGAAGCCGTGGGCGATGACTTGTGGCGGGTAACCGTTGTCGCGTACGATTATCTGGGGGAGCTGTCATTGATCTGCGGGCTGCTGTTCGCGTTCGGGTTCAGCATTCTCAGCGGCCAGGTCTTTACCTATGAGCCCGGCGGCGCCGGCGCGGCGCCGCCGGGCTCTGGCCGGCCGGCGGGCAGCCGGCTGCCCGCGGCGAGGGGCCGAAGTGGGGGTGCAGAGGGAGACCTGGATGACGCGACGGCTCAAGACGGGCGCCGGAAGATCGTGGATGTCTTTACCGTGCGTGCCGTGGCCGCTCTGCCGGTGGCCGCGCCCGCGGCTGTCGGCAAGGAGGTCTGGCTGGCCTATGCCAGCAACCTGGGCGCCCTCCTGAGGCTGCTCCAGACGCGCTTGCAGCGCGAGGCGCAGGGAGAACTGGCCAAGCGCGTAGCCCTGGCGCTGCACGTGTCGGCCGATGGCGCAGCCACGCTGCACCCGGTGGACATCGAGATTGACAACGCCACATCCGAGCGATATACCATCCTGCGCATCGAAGCGCTTGACACGCCCGGCTTCCTCTACGAGTTCACAAACGCGCTGGCGCTCAACGGCATCCACATTGCGCATGTAGCGGTCGAGACGGTGGGCAACCGCGTCCACGACACCCTCTATGTCACAGATGCGCAGGGCCGCAAAATCGTGGATTCCCGACAACAGCGCGAGCTGCGCGCCGCGACCGTGCTGGTCAAGCATTTCACCCATCTGCTGCCGCGCTCGCCGAATCCCGAGTCGGCCCTGTTGCATTTCCACGAGTACCTGGGCGAGCTATTTCAGCGTCCATCATGGCCAGATGAGCTGGCGTCGCTTCAACGGCCAGAGGTGTTGGCCGCGCTGGCGCGGCTCCTGGGGGTCAGCGAGTTCTTGTGGGATGACTTCCTGCGTATGCAGTACGCCAATCTCTTCCCGGTCGTGCAGGACCCGAACGCCCTGGCGAGCGCCAAGACCAAGGCGCAACTGACGGCCGAGTTGACCGCGGCGCTGAGCGGAGCGCCGGACCCCACAGCCAGGCGCGAAACGCTGAACGCGTTCAAGGATCGGGAGATGTTCCGCATTGACATGCGCCACATCCTGCCGGCGGCCGCGGCGACGGGCAGCGGGCCCAGCCCTGCCGACGACTTCGGCCAGTTTTCGGCCGAGCTGACCGATCTGGTGGAGGTCGTCGTCACGGCGGCGGTGGAGCTCGCCGGCCGCGAGCTGCGCGAACAACACGGCGAACCGATCACCGAGGATGGCCGGCCCATCCCACTCAGCCTGTGCGTCCTCGGCAAGTGCGGGGGGTATGAACTGGGTTTCGCCTCGGATATCGAGGTGATGCTACTCTATGGCGGCGCTGGCCGCACGAGTGGGCCAAAGGTCATCAGCGCAGCCGAGTACTTCGACAAGCTGGTCACCGAATTTGGCCGCGCCATCTGGTCCAGGCGCGCGGGCATCTTCGAGATTGACCTGGATCTGCGTCCCTATGGCCAGGCCGGCAGCCTGGCCGTGTCGTTGGACTCCTTCCGGCGCTATTTTGCGGCCGGCGGCCCGGCCTGGGCCTACGAGCGGCAGGCCTTGATCAAGCTGCGCGCCATCGCGGGCGATGCGGCATTCGGTCGGCAGGTGGAGGCGTTGCGCGATGCCTACGTGTACAGCGGCGCGGGCTTCGATGCGCCCGCGATGCGCGCGATGCGCGAACGCCAGCTCAGACACCTGGCGACGGCCGGCGCGTTCAACGCCAAGTTCAGTCTTGGCGGGCTGGTAGATGTCGAGTACCTGGTTCAGGGCTTGCAGATGATGCACGGCCACGCGAACCCTGGCGTGCGCCTGACCAACACGCAGGCGGCTATTGCGGCTTTGGCCGGCCACGGCATGATCGCGGCCGAGGACGCAGCCCAGCTATCGGAGGCGCTCCTGTTCCTCCGCAGGCTGATCAACGCCCTGCGCATGGTGCGCGGCAACAGTAAAGACCTCACCGTGCCGCCGGAGACGAGCGAGGAGTTCGCTTTCCTGGCACGGCGGTTCGGCTACGGTGAACTAGACCGCATCTCGGGCGGCGATCCGCCCCATTTGTTGGCTGACCTCACTCGCCATACCGCTGGGGTGCGCAGACTCAGCGGCCGGCTTCTGCCTTGAAAATCAACGCAAAGGAATCCTGCAAAAATAACTTAAACAATTACTGTACAGAGCGAGGTTTGATCCTATAGTTCCAGTCACCATGAAACTCATCGCGTTCGACAGCGAGGGCAGCAAAGAGCTCATCAGGCACCGTGACACCGGTCGGATAGCGGCCTTCGTCCAGTGCCGCGTGGATCGCCAGACCCTGGGCCGTAGTGGTCTGACTGATCAGGTTGACGACCACCTCCCGACTGGTCAGCGGACGCCCGCGCCAGTTTTGCGAGATGTGACAGAACATGCGATGCTCGATCTGGTTCCATTTGCTGGTGCCAGGCGGAAAGTGACAGACATGAATGGTGAGACCCAGTTCATCGGCCAAGCGCTGCAGTTCGAACTTCCAGAGCCGGATGCGGCTGCCATTGCTCCCCCCGCCATCGGCAGTCACCAGCAGCTCCGTCGCCTGCGGATACAGGGAGCGGCCCATGCTTTGCCACCACTGGCGAATCGTGGCGACCGCAAACGCCGCCGTATCAGGGTCGATCCCCACGCTGACCCAACCTTGATTGGCAGCCACGTCGTAGACGCCATAGGGGATGACTTTGCCCAACTCCGGATCGATGAAGTCATGTACCGCGACCTGCTCTGGCTGGCCTTTGGGATGCCATTCCCGCCCTTTGTTGTAGAAGATGCCCACCAGTTCTTTCTTCTTGGTATCGACCGAGATAACCGGTTGGCCCTCCGCTTGAAAACGTTTGACGAGCGCCGCAATGTGACGAAACTGCGCATCGCGATCCGGATGCCCACTCCCTTCCCGCGTCTTGCGGTCGGCTTGCAGACTGTAGCCGAGTTGGCCGAGCAGACTGTAGACCGTGCGCGGGCTGACCTGGTGCCCCTGGGCCTGCAGTTCAGCCGCCAGTTTGCTGGTGCTCTTGCAGGTCCACCGCAAAGGCGACTCCGGATCACCCCGCGTGACCGGCTCCACCAGGGACTCCAAATCCTCCAGCAACGTCTGGTCGCTAGCTGTGAGCCGCTTGCGACCACCACCAAGACGCCGCACGCGCAACCCTGCCTCGGTGGGTACAGTCGACGCTGGAGCCGTTTTCAACTCACCCAGCCCAGTATGAATAGTCGCTCGCGACAAACCGGTGGCCTCGGCCACCACACTGACCCCACCGCGCCCCAAGCTCCACGCCTCGCTGGCCGCCCAGAGCCGCCGGCTCTTTTCGGTCAAGTAGGGCGCCAGCTGCTGGTATTTCACACCGATGGCCCTGCGCGTCTCGCTGCTGATCATGCTATCAGTCTACACGCTCCGATGCCTCTTGTCAAGCTAGTGTACAAGTTATTTTTGCAGGACTCCTTAGTCTTTTTGTGGGGGAATTGGGGGAAAAGGGCGAGTGGGGTGTGGTTCATTTCAGCCCAGGCCGCGGCGCAAGTCCGCGTCCAGTGTCTCCAGGTCGACAAGTAGCGCCCCCAGGTGCTCCGCCTCGGCGTGGGCCGCCGCGGCGAAGCCAGCGCGGGCGAAAAAGGCGTAGTGGACCTGCCAGGCCGCGCCACCCTCGCGCGCGGTCGGCACGACCTTCGGCGTCTTGTCCACCAAGGCCCGGATCACGTCGTGATCCACCGGCTGAATGCCCCACTTGCATTCCCCCAGCAGGAGCGCCCGGTCGTGCCAGTTGATCGCCACCACATCAACCTGCGCAGCGGGGGCCCAATGGCTACCGACCGTCTCAGGCGTCATCGGCAGACGCCGGGCACGCGCCTGGACCAGCACCCACTCGCGACACAGGTCTTCGAACGCCGTGGCGCCGATGAAGGCGCGGAACTGGTCACTGATGCGTTCCCAGAGAACATCGGACAGCTCTTGCTCGACCAGGTCGAGGTTGGGCGCGATGAAGCGGAAATAGAAGCGCAGATACGGATCCGCCAGATGATAGCGGCTGTTGCGGCTGGCCTGACGCTGGTCGCGCGGCACGGTCGCCGGGACGCGACGCTCCACCAGGCGCAGCGCTTCCAGGTTCTTGAGATAGGGACTGAGATCAATGTCATTAAGTTAGTGCAGCGGTTTGTAGGTCATTGCAAAACGTCGGCGCTTGGTAGTTTTGTCGCGTGGATACTTACGGCCTGGGCGGATGGGTTCGACGACGCTGATCATAATCTG
>Ga0194110_10009326_pt1 | contig 11061 bp, 4 predicted proteins | sample TA2Kig1200mmetaG_FD_146192 | JGI IMG/M metagenome (GOLD analysis project Ga0194110, IMG submission 146192) | Freshwater microbial communities from Lake Tanganyika, Tanzania - TA2015032 Kigoma Deep Cast 1200m | ecosystem: Environmental > Aquatic > Freshwater > Lake | place: Tanzania: Lake... | reverse complement strand
CCAAAAGTGCGGCAAGCCAGCGCCGCATTTCGGGCAGGAGCGCCATCCCGCTGGCGTTGAGCAGGGTGACGCGCGCGGGCTCGAGCCACGCGCGTGGATCGACGGTCGAGGTGGACTGACCGAGAACGTTCGCGGCGCTGTCCGCAACGAGCGTGTGCAAGGGAGTGATGAGAGTTGCCATCAAGTCCAGATCGGCGAACACTTCCAGAGATTCCAGGTCCCCATTCCCCCATCTGGTCAGGTCAGAAGCACCCAAGAACTTGAGAATCCGGCGACGGAAATCAGCCGATTCAAAGAGCGCGGGAACATCCAAGAGTGTGAATTGCGGCTCCTTTCTTTCGACCAAGACTCGATTCGCGGCGATGAAAATTCGGACCGCTGCGCTGAGCGCCTCGGCTGCGTGTGGGTTCCAGTACTTGCCCCACAACCCAGCCGCCGTGCGCGCAAGGTTCGCGAAAATAAAATCCGCATCGTCACCGTGACTCACATCGAGCAGATTCCAACCCGGGATGTGTGATTCATTGCTCAAATCAATCAAGCAGACATCCTCGGCGCGCTTGCGCGGAATATGCGCGAGGAGATGGGGCACCAAATCGCCTTCCATGTCGATGACGACGAGTGCCGCGCCATTTTGCATCGCGGCGTACGCCAGATGCCCGCTGAGCGTGGTCTTGCCGGTCCCCGCCCGACCGACGAGCACCGAGTGACCGCGCAGTTGATCTGGGGAAAGCCGAAAAGGCGACTGCTTGTTGCCCCGAACGACGAAGCCAACAGTCGCATCCTTTGACATCTTGCGCCATTTCGATAGAAACGGCATCTTGAAAATCGATCTCACAGTTTCCTCCTTTGGGAATTTGAATGGGTTGGTTTTTTCTCATTCACTCCAACCGATTGTTGATCAACGCAATGTGGATTCATTGCGCCGACAGAATATTGTCCTCCACAGAAACGATTACGACCACGACGATTTGGCTCTGCGATTTCTGCGTCTGTGGTTGAATTGGGTTGTGGCGGGAAGCCACACGCTGATCTTTCAGCGCGATTTGTCGGTGAAACATTCAAAGCAACAGGCCTTGGGACTCTTCGCCGCGCGTTCTGAACGCGCGACATCTCCGCGCAACCAGATCGGCGCGTCGACGCCACTCGCCGTGAGGCGATCAAACGTCGTGACGAAAATCGGAAAGCGGACTTTTTCTTCAAGCGCCGCACGTCGCCACGCTTCCGCGCGCTCCCAGCTGTTGGTCACGACGAGCAGGCGCAAGAACTCGATCCCTTCGCTGCGAAGAACGTTCGAGTTGATGCAGGCGTCGTATTCCGACAACTTGCCGCGAAACCGCGCGAGCGGCGAGCGGCTGCGATCAATTTCGAGCGCGAACTCGTACCGCTTTTTGCCAGCGATGTACGCGCCGCGCCCATCCGGGAGAAAACTGTGCCAGCGCGGGCCTGCCTCGTAATACAAACGACCCTCCAATTCGGAAAGCCAGGTCAGCCGATGATGGCGTTCGCGCGCAACCTCTGCCAGACGGAGAAAGAATTCGTTTTCGGCTTTCGTGTGTTCCAGATGCCGCACCATCTCGCTAAAGCCGCCCGCCCAGCCGCGCGCTCGCGCGTATCGGCGCACGGCGTTCCCAAACCCGGCAACCAGCGCGAGATACTGTTGTCCCTTGGGCGCGACGAGATAACGCGACTCGTGCGGCTCGATCAGTTTCAACCGGGACATCTCTGCAAGCGCCGGGCGCACCCAGCGTAATGTGCCCCTGAGCAAGAGAGTCAGTTCCTCGCGTGTCAGCAAAGGATGCGCGGCAATCTCGTCCAGAAGTCGTTTGGCGAGCGGAGTCAGATTGAGCGAGATCTGCGCGAGTTCACTCAAACTTAGCGCGCCTTCAATCTTCTTTTCATCGTTTTGGACTCCTTGTTCAATGCGAGATAATTCTGGCGTAATTACGCCGTTATTCTTTTCGGCGTGCGTATTCTTGGTCCTTGTCTCACCAAGCGGCATCTTGCGCCATGGGACTTGATCGGGCAACGGAGTCCTTGACCCTTCCGTGTCGAACAAAAGCGCGGTGCGGTGTCCTGATATTGTCGAGTACCAGATCGGGCTCGCGCGGTCATTCCGCAGCGATAACATCGCGCGGACGGTGGTGAGGTAGGCGCGCGGCATCGGTAGTTGGCGCGAAAGAGCGGCTGAACGGAGAATCGAGTAGTATTCCTGGAGACGCAGTTCGTCTTGCGCGATGACCAAGAGCACGGGGAAAAGCGCTTCCCTCCCCTTGCCCCAGTAGCGCGGATCGTCCTGCGCCGCGACGAATTGCGCAAAGCGCTCACGGACACCCTCCACCGGCGCGCGGTTCAGATCGAACTCGACGACGACGAAAGCCCAACCTCCATCCTTCGACTGCGTTGCACTCCGCTCAGGACTACGTTGCATAATCGCAGCGCCGTGGAATGGAATCCAAACCGCACTTCGTTTCGTGCTGAAGAGCTTGCCCACCTCGACATCCCAGGTCACTGCCTGCCAGAGTCCTGTGTTATTCGGCGATGCATTGGCGGCAACGTCTTTCGCGGTGGGATTACTCGTTTGCCTGCCCGAACGGTTTCGGTTCATCGGACGTTTCGGCTTGGGAGGAGAGAGCCACAGAAACAGGGTTCGCACCTGAAAGACGCGCTCCAGCGTGACGACGAGCCGATTCAGCCGTTCCGTGGATAAGCGAGACTGCGCGGCAACATCGCTGAAGGGAATTCCCGCCTGCTGCGCCAATTCCTCCAGCCCCGCGTGTGTTGGCGCGTAGATCGCGCGTGCATGCATCCCTGGCTGCCGCGCATTCGCCTGCCAGATCAGTCCGCGCTTTCGCAGTTCACGCAATCCATACCGCACGCCAGCCGATGAAACGTGGAGCAGCAATTCCAACTGCCGTCGGGAAAGGAGCGGATGCTCGCACAACGCTTTCAGGATTGCATCACGGATTCGCGATCGCTTCTTCATCCCCCTCCTCATTGCGCGCACGGCGGTCTCGTTCGGCTTGGTCTTCCGAAATACCCAGGGTACCACTCAGAGGAATTTGCGCGGACTCGGCTGTTTCATTACCGCCAATCACCAAGTCTGCTCCCGGCGTCACCTGCCCTGAATCTCCTGGTTCGGTACCGCCTATCACCCAATCGGCCCCCGGCGGCATTGTCCCTGAATCTGCAAGTTCAACACTGTCACTCATCAACTCTGCTTCCGGCGGAGCATGATCTGACGCGCTTGACTCACTACCGTCAGTCGGTGAATGAGCATCCGCCGGCGGTTGACTTGACGCCGCTGGCTTGGGACTCTCAGAGTTCCTCTTGTCGCCCGAGCGATCCCTGGGCGAACCAGGGAGTTTGTTTTCCAACATCAACTTTTTCAGCATCGCGCGCTCGCGACCATACCACTGTTCCTGAAAACTATCCCGCTCGGAGGCGACGACGGACATCGCGCGCGTGTACCGCCCCATCTGTCCTGTGATTTGCGCGATGACTGCGCGATTCTGCGGCGGCGGGGGCAACGTCGCGACGTGCATCACGGGCAGCCGCGTGTGCCGCAATTGCGTTTTCACGTAGCAGGTGTAATCATCCAGATTGATAATGTCCGTCGCGGTCACCGCCTCGTCCAATTCGTGCCGCAACAGATCGGCATCTTCGGCGCTCGTCTGGAACACAAAGAGCGACGCGATGTTCGATAGAATCGAGGCGCGCAATTCTTTGTTGATTGCATCGAGCTGCCCCAATGCCTGGGTCGCGAGAATGAAACTCGCCCCCATCTTCTGCAGTTCGGCGAGTAGTCCCTTGTAGTCCACGCCAGGGATGGATTGGAATTCGTCAATCACGACGATGACTTTGGCGCGCGCCGACGGATCGGGAATCGCCATCTGTTCGCGCACGGCAAAGTTGATGTAATCCACGATGACCGCACCCAGGATTCCTCCTGCATCGGGACCGATCACACCCGTTGCCGTGTTGACCAACAGAATGCGGCGTTCAGCGAGGAGTTCGCGAAAGTTGATCGTCGACCGGGATTGCGCGACAACACCCCGAATCGTCGCGTGCGTCGAAAAGCGGTGAATCTTGGTCTGGACCGGGTTGATCACGTCGATCTGCAGGTTCTGATACATCCGCTCATAGTACCCGCTCCACCATTCCAGAATGTCGGCGTCTTTGACGTAATCCTTCAAGAGGCGATGGCGAAAGTTGCCGAGTTCAAAGAGCGGCAGAACATCGAGGAGCGTGAATTGCTGCTGCCCTCGTATTGCAAACCTTTCGTTGATGTAGAGCAAAGTGCGCGCCGCCATTCGCAGCGCGTCTTCCATGCGCGGTCCCCAGTAATCGCTCCAGATCATCTCGCCGACGTGGACGAGGTGCGAGACAACCCGATCCGCGCTGCGTCCCTGCGTCATGTCCAGCAGATTGAGTCCGACGAGTTGACTCCTGTCGCTCAGATCGACGTAGACGACATCCTTCGCGCGCGACGGTGGAACGACGCCGAGCACCGCGCGCGCCAGGTCGCCATGCGGATCGATCACCACAACCGCCGCATCTTTCTTCATCGCCTCGACCGCGAGATTCGCCATCAACGTGGACTTGCCTTTCTGCGTCTTGGCGATCATAAAGTTGTGATGCCACAAGGTTTCGGCATCGAGATGCACGGGAATCCGCTGCCCTTGATGCACCGAGTGCCCGATGAGAATGCCTGTCTCGACGGTGTTGGGCAGCGGCAGGAGTCGTTTCGCTTTCGCGCGTTCGACGAACGGCGCCTCGAATCCCACCGGCAGATGCCACATCGACGCGATTTCGGCGACGGTCAGCCGCATTCCACGATCCAACCATTCGTCCCACACCGGTTTGGATGGGAGCGCGATGTCGCGTGGATCGAACTCCGCGAGGCGCGCCTCGAGCGCATTCCCGCTCGCGAGATTGAATTGGGCATAAGCTTTGGCAAGCGACCGCAAGCGCAGTCGTGCGAGTCCGGGTGTTTGCGCGAACGCGGTTAGGCGGAGCGCTACGTCGTACGCCGATGAACCCTCCAACTTGCGTTTCACCATTTCAGGGTTGACGTTGGTTACGTCCCCCATGGACTTGATCGCGTAGAGCACGCCGCCCAGGGCCGTGATGCCGGTGACAAGTGCCACCCCAAATTCCAACCAGCGCTGTTGCAGTCCCGTGACGACTCCGCACAAAACCGTCATGAGCAAGAAGCAAGAAACGACGAGTCCAGCGAATTGCCGCAGGAATAGATTCACGGAGCGCGGCCCTCCCTCGCCCGTCCCCCGTTCGACCTGCCGCTCCATACCTTGATAACGATCCGCCCAGTTCGCCGGCGCAGGGAACAGGATCAGTTGCGACAGCATTCGCTCGCCTTGTTCCAGGTCGGCAAAGGTGCCGAGGAGTCCGAGCACCGGATCGGCTTCCAGAAAATCGCCATTGCGAAAAGTTCGCAACGGAAGATACAGCGGCTTGCGCAGCGAGAACTCAGCAGACATACGCGCGAGTGTGTGCTCGTACGCTGGGTCTTCTTCGGGCGGGACAGCGCGGAACTCGGCTTGCGGATAGGTTGCCTGAATCTGGCGACGGAGATGCGCGACGGTCGCGCGCGGCGCGCGAAAGAGCAAACGCCGCACGTGCGCATCGCCAGCAATCTCAAGCGAGAAGGGTGTCTCCGCAGCAAAGCAACTGAGCAAGAGTTCGACCGCGAGCGCGTCGACGGTGTTCTCGCGCGGGGGAATGATCTCAAACACTTCCGTCGGCTCAGTGAACGATGGCGGCGCGGCAGAGTTCAGTGTTCCAGTTCTTGCAGGAGCACTGAATCGTGGAGGAGACGCGCTGGGGTCCGCCGTAGCCGTGCCGAACTTCGGGACGGGCGCGCTGGGCTTCAGAAAGGATGCGAACCCGCGCGTGCCGAGTTCAACGCGTTCGAGCGCGATGCCGCAACACATAAAGCGGCGCGCGCCGGCATCCAGCGGGCGATAGGTAGTTCCGCATTTCAGACAGCGATAGATAGCAACAGTTGGCATCCATACCTCTCTGCGCGTCCTTGTGTACGCGGGTATAAACAGAAATGACCTTGGGCACCATGATTTTCTCTTTGCCCGCATGCGATTGGCTGGTCCTTTGCTCGTTGGCAGACCCAGTTTGTATCTATCGCCTCACTTTTCTCAGAAAGCACATGAATGCCAACGTCCCTGCAAACTCCAAGCGGCAAGACGTGATGAGACTCTTCCCACTTTGGGAGGAGAAAAGTTTACTCCTGTGTGTGTGCACGCGATGTGCAAACCGGGACTGACTTGCGTTGAGTGCCGTTCTTGGCTGGCGAAAGACCTGAAGTTGTGTGTGTGTGCAAAGGATATGAAAACTAACTGATTGGCGACTCTGGTGAAACCGACCCAATGGATGGTGCACTTGTTCCGGAATGAACTCCTGGCGCCGCGCCAATGTGCGGAGTGCTTGCCGGCAAACCGCACCCATGTGTCCCGCGCGCACACACACGGTGGTCTATGGCTTCTCCCAAAGTCCGAAGAGTACGTGCCCGTCTGACCGGGCGCCGGATTGCGGATGCCGGACGTCTTCCCATCGCTTTCCCTGCCGGCTGTGGACGATGAACAACGCCACAGCTTCCAGCACCTCACTTCGCAAGCCCTCCCAGCGCGATGGCCTCCGCAAGCTCAGCAGGCGTACTCAGTCCACGGATCCTCAACATGCCCTCGTCGAGTTGACCCTTTTCGCTCATCTTGTAGACATATTTCTTTCCCTGCCCACCGCTGATGACCTCAAGGTATTCTCGATTCTCAAGTGGACGAACGTAGGTCACTACAAAATCATAGGGCGTCCTAGCCCAGGTCGCGATGTCAGAGCGAGTGAATGTGCTGCGCCGTTCGTGCTCTGATTTGCCTTCATCTTCGCTCGCCCATCTTGCCAAGCCAGCGCGAATGGTTCCCAGCAGGGCACGGCTGTGTTCTGGCAGTTCGTCCAATCCCGCGGCAATTGCTGGAGCAGCATAGCGATACGCCACGTCATAATCCGCCAAATCGGCTTCGATGTACTCGATAGGGCCATCCATCGTGGCGTCCGAATCCGTCTTCCTGGGTTTTTGCTTTTGACGAAGAAAGGCAATTGCTTTGATGACTTCGAGGAAACGCGGCAGGTCACGGCGCGTGCGTGGAACATCCGCCGGGAATTTGATCAAGTCGGCATAGGGAATCGCGACCTTGACCGGCTCAAGCAACCGTTGCGCGTTGCGATGCCGACGCAAAACCGCTTCTTTCCCGCTTTCGCTCCGCAATCCCTCGATGGTGGCATGCTTGCGTTGAACCTCATGGATGCGTTGCGTTTGTTTCTCGGTCCCGTCCAGATACAGTTCGAAAACGCGCGTCGCGTTTTCGCTGTGAATGGTGGGGCGCGTCGTTGTTTCGGTATATGCCATCGGCCCGTTGACCTGGCTCTCCCGCGTGCGCATTTCTCCCGTCAGCGGATCCTTCGTGGCATACGCGACTCGAATGACATTCTCCGATTGCAGGACCCGAATGGTGTAATCGCTTTCCTCGGAGCCATTGCGTTCGGTCACCACCATGAATTTGTGCTGCAAAGCGTTCGGGGGAAGGTACGCCAGAGACTGATCTGTTAACCGCGTGTATTCGGCCACATCCTCGGGCGGCATCAGGCGCGCAACCTTTTTGACCATCTCTGATTTGCCCCACGCCGATGGACTCTTGACGACCGCTGAGAGAGGACAATCCTGTTTGCGCGATGTTGCCACCAGATACTGGAGAACTTTGTTGGCGTCCTCGCCGACGTAACCCAACGTGGTAATGTCTTGGATAATCCGCTCGAACAGGCGCGGGTCTTGGAGCAACGCCATGGCTTCCGCGCGCTCTTCGTCTGTCATCTCCCTTGCCTTCGCGGCTTGCGCCTCTTCCTCCGCCACCCTCTCCTTGACCTGGCGCATCTGCTCGGACTGTTCCCAGGCATCGCGTAGCTTCGCCAGATCGCTCTCGTAGGCGCGGACGGCCGAATAGGTAAGCCCAAAGTGTGGCTTGATCTTGTAGTTCAGAAATGCGCTGGCAATTGCTTTGCCCATTGGCGCAAGCTCCTCAAGGATCGGGCGCAGCACCAGGGGCAAACGCAGTTTGTCGGTATCGGCTGGCACCTGTTCCACCTTCGCTTCCAACTCTGCAATCCGCGCCTTCATCAAATTTGCTTCATCGTCCAAGCCCTCCTCCACTGTTTCTGCGGCAGGATGGTCGGAGTTTCGGTTCTGCACCAGGCGCGGCACTCTCATCCCCGCCTCAAGCCCGCTTCGAATTGTTGCGATGGCTTCGCGTTCTCCCAGCCCGATTGCGCGCGCAGAATCAAAGAGGCGCGCCTCGGCGATTGAGCGATTGAGCGATCCGGTCGCGATGAGTTGACCGAGCGTGAATACGGATTTGTTCAACTGTATATTCCGATTGCCCTCCGCGGTCGCGAAGAGTTGGTCGATCTCGCGCTGCAAGACCGCCGCCCCATCGTTGCGGTTGGGCTCATTCGGTTGAATTGGAAATTCACGCAGCACACGGCCGACCCGGGCGGTCAGTCGTTCAAGGTCTTCCAGCGTGTAGCCCCGTTCCCAATCCGTCCGCACGAAATCAACGCGTGGATAGTTCGGTGCGTACTGCGGCTTGAAATTACGTGTGCCTGGGATACGCAGAACTCGCGCGAGGTCTTTCGCGCCGATATCGCCCTTCACTAACGCCACCCAGCTCGCTTGCAGTTGACGCGCGCGGTCCCGCTCTGACTCAGTCGCGATCGTCAATGTATCGCGCAGAAACCAGTAGCAATGATAGCCCCCGCCGCTGTCGACGATGACAGAAGGTGCGGCTGGCAAAGCATCAAGGTGCTCCCTCACTTTTCCCTTGTCGCCAAAGTCTGCCGCGTCGAAATCGGCGAAGACACAGTTGATGCCGGCGATATCCGCAATGCGCGCCCGCTCGTGATCGCTGCGCTTACGGCTCGTTGGATGGACGCCATAGAACCAGTTGCCTTGCTCTGAAGGGATGGCGGTTGGGTTGTCGGACTGCCACCAGATGCTTAGCTTGCTCTCCGCATTCCACCAATACCCATACTCTCCACCACGATGGGTAGACCGCACAAGTCGCAAAGTGTTGTCGGATAACTTCATCTCTCTCATTTCCGTATCAAGATGGTTTGACCATGCCTAGTTCAAGACTAACGAGGCAGTTGCGCATCGCGAGGATTCTGACAGCGCAAAATCTAGCCCAATGCGCAGCTAGCGTGTTAAGAACGCACAAGAGTAGCATACCGCATCTTCCATTGGCGGGCAAGGATTTTTCCGACAATCGCCACGCGCCAAATGGCGCGCGAAATGCATCAGCGCTTGCATGGCCAGCAAACACCTGGCAGGGAAAGGAGAACATTTAAGAGGAAAAGAGAACACCGTTCTTGCATCCATTTCGGATCGAAATGGATGGGACGCCACAATAGGTTGTTGCCCAATCCTCCAGCGAGAAAGGCAGAGGAAGTAGACCCAGGTCAAGAGAGGAAATTCGGGAGGCTTGAGTTAGAAGCGACTGCAATTGCTTTCGCTTTGGCCTCGTGGCTGGAACGGCGGATTTACGTGAAGAGTGATCGAGGCGCCTGATAAAAAATGAGTGAAGCAGGCGTCCATGCGAAAAAACAACCGTGGCACAAATTCAGGCGCACGCGCAAGTTGCGAGATGGGGAAACCGGCGGCGAGATCAGGATGTCTTACCAGTGAGCGGTACGCTTACTCTCACCTCAGTGCCTTTGCCGCGCGCGGACTTGATCTGCAATGCGCCGCCCAAGAGGTGTGCGCGCTCCTGCATTCCCATCAGGCCGAAATGATTCGTGCGGGCGAAGGCCGTGCGGTCTACCGGCACATCGAAACCTGCTCCATCGTCCGCTATCGTGACAACGACTTGGCTTGGCAGAAATGAAACGCGTAACTCAATTTGCTGCGCACGAGCATGTTTGACCGCGTTGCGCAGCGCTTCCTGGACAATGCGGTAAAGCGCAATCTCCCGATCCACACCGAGGGAATATTCTTCACCGGTGACCTGAATCTGAACTCCCGCTTCTTGCGCGAGCTGTCGCAGCGCGACGAGCAGCCCCAGGTCTTCCAAGTAGGGTGGACGCAGATCGCTGGCGAACCGGCGCAGTGAATCGGACAGGTTGGATACCTGTTTGCGGATTTCAGTCGCGGCTACTGCGGCTGGCGCCGCAGGGCCGATCAAATCTCGCAGATTGTCCACATGTTGCCCCAGGACCACCAACGACTGGATTGTATCGTCATGGATTTCGCGCGCCAGGCGTTTCCGTTCTTCTTCTTCCGCATCGGTAATTCGAGCGATGTAGAACTCCGTTGCATCTTGCCCGGCCAGCACCTGCTGTGCCAGCTGATCGAGCGCCGTCCGCAGTTGCTCTATTTCGCGCGCCCCGCCAATTGGTTTCGCTGCCGCACGGTAATCTCCGCGTGCGATCTTCTCCACCGTTTCGGTCAGGATGCGCAGCGGAACGGCGAACTGGCGGAGGGAAAGATAGCTGAGCGCCAGGACGAAAACCACAAGCAAACCAAGGACAAGCGTCGCAATCCGTGCTGGAAAAAGAACTGTTCCGGTTGAATCGCTCATGATCGACACGGAAACCAGACTGACCAAGACCACGTCGAGAGAAGCAAGCACCAGGATCGCGATGCGAAAACGTAGACTACTCCACATTCTTTTCGTCTCCGCCGGGGTTCCCCGGCAGTAATATCTCATCCGAGTCAAGGTCAATCCAATGTTCCCGCAAGGCCAAGTTCACGGCCGCGGTCCGGCTGAAGACTCCCAGTTTGAGGTAGATGCTGCGTAAGCGTGCTTGAGCCCCGCGCGCGTCAAGACCAAGCTTTTCGGCAATCTTCTTGTTCGAATCCCCCTTGGCTACAAGACGTCCTATAGTTTGTCAAGCCCCAAAATAATGCCGCGGGGCAAATAAAGTTCGCTAAGCAGGCGCGTGGAAGTAACCTCATCCAAAAGATGAAGTAGCAGAAGGTGATGT
>Ga0194110_10009318_pt1 | contig 11068 bp, 5 predicted proteins | sample TA2Kig1200mmetaG_FD_146192 | JGI IMG/M metagenome (GOLD analysis project Ga0194110, IMG submission 146192) | Freshwater microbial communities from Lake Tanganyika, Tanzania - TA2015032 Kigoma Deep Cast 1200m | ecosystem: Environmental > Aquatic > Freshwater > Lake | place: Tanzania: Lake... | reverse complement strand
ATGGTGTGGCCGGCGTTGCAGCCGCCGCCGGCGAGCCAGATGGTCATGGCGTTGGGATTGTGGTCGCGACCGTAGGCGGTGCCGCCGCGCACGCCGTTGTCGGGGGTGCGGCCAAACTCACCGCACCAAACGATGAGCGTGCTGTCGAGCAGGCCGCGCTGTTTGAGGTCGGTGATGAGGGCGGCGATGGGCTGGTCCACGCCGCGCACGAGATTGCCGTGGGCGCGTTCGATGTAGTCGTGGCTGTCCCAGGAGCCGTTGTAGAGCTGCACGAAGCGCACGCCTTTCTCCACGAGCTTGCGGGCGAGCAGGCATTTGCGGCCAAAGCTGTCTGTGGCGTCTTGGCCGAGGCCGTAAAGTTCCCTGGTCCTGGCGTCTTCCTTGGAGATGTCGAGCGTCTCGGGCACTTGCATCTGCATGCGGAAGGCCAGCTCGTAGTTGTCCATGCGCGCGGCGAGTTCGTCGTGGCCGGGATGCTGCGCGGCATGCGCGGTGTTGAGCTTCGCGATGAGGTCGAGGTTCTTGCGTTGCCGGGCCTCGCTCACGCCGGGCGGTGGGGTGAGGTCAAGAATGGGCGAGCCTTTGGCGCGCAGCGGCGTGCCCTGAAAGCTCGCGGGCAGGTAGCCGTTGCTCCAGTTGGCCGCGCCGCCTTGCGGATAGCTGACCTCGGGCAAAACGATGAAGCCGGGCAGGTCCTGATTGAGCGTGCCCAGGCCGTAGTTGACCCAGGCGCCGATGCCGGGGTCGCCTCCGAAGCGGTTGCCGCAGTTCATCTGATACATGGCGGTCGGGTGATTCACGCTGTCCACGGTGCAGCCGCGAAAAAAGCAGAGGTCGTCGGCCACTTTGGCAAGATGCGTCCAATTTTCCGCCATGTCCGCGCCGCTCTGGCCGTGTTTGGCGAACTTGAAGGGGCTCTGCACGTAGTAGCGTTTGCCGCTCTCCATGGCGGACTTCTGTTTGCCCTCACGCACGAACTCCTCGAGGTGCATCTTCGCCAGCACGGGCTTGGGGTCGAAGGTGTCGATGTGCGACGGCCCGCCTTCCATCATGAGGAAGATGACGTTCTTCGCCTTCGCGGGCACGTGACCCTGCTTTGGCGCGAGCGGACTTCGCTGCTCCTCCGCGGCGAGCAAGGAACTGAAGGCGACGCTGCCCAGGCTTGCGCCCAGGCTATAGATGAACTCGCGGCGGGTTGGCGCGTGCAACGCGCGGGCTCCGGCACAGGGGAAGTAGCGGTGTTTCATCGGCTCAGTTGACATGAGTGCGGGTGTAATACATTGTATGACGCATGATTAAGACCATCACGAAAGTCGGCAACTCCCAGGGTCTCATCTTCGACGCCGCGCTGCTCCAGCTCGCCCGGCTCAAAGTCGGCGACCAGGTCAACGTGGAGGTCCATCCCGGCGGCACCATCACCATTGCGCCGGTCAACGGGCTCCCGCCCAGGCAGGAGGTCAGCGCGCTCGTTAAAGACACGATGAAACGGTATGCGCGCACGATGAAGCGGCTGGCCTGATGAAGTCTCCGGCAAACTGCATCCACCTGACGGTGGATATCGTTCTGGAAATCCACGCCGAGGCCATCGCGCGCTTTGGCGGCTCGGATGGATTGCGCGAGCCGGCATTGCTTGAATCGGCGGTCGCAACGCCGCAGGCCACGTTTGGCGGCGCCTCGCCCTACCGTGACCTGGTCGAGGTCGCCGGCGCGTATCTCTTCTACCTCTGCGGCAACCATCCGTTCGTGGACGGGAACAAGCGCTCGGCGCTCGGCGCCTGCCTCGTGTTCCTGCAACTCAACGGCCTCGAACCCGCGCCGGACAGCGAGCAGTGGGAATCCCTCACCCTCGACGTGGCCGCCGGCAAACTCTCCCGCGATGAGACCACGAAGCGGCTGCGCAAGCTGGTGAAGTGAGGCCTCAGTAGACATAAGCAAACTCATTGGCGTTGAGGAGCGCGAGGCAGACATCAGCCAGGGCGCGGGTGCGGGCGGGGACCTCGGCCGACTGGAGGTCGGGGACGAAGTCGGCATTGGCATGGAGCTTTTCGTTGAAGGAGAATTTCTCGCCGGTGTTTTCCTCCACAGCATCACGACGGACTTCGAGAGGCGGCTTTTGCGCGGGCGGCGTTTCATCCCCGAGCAGCGCTTCGATGTCGCGCCAGTGGGTCAGGCAGCTCTGCAATTCCTCGCCCCGAGGCGCGCGGGAGAAGGCGAGCTCAAAGCAGCGACGAATCGCCGCCTCGTCGCTCTTCGTTTCCTTCACCGCGCGATGCGCCAGCGCCAGGGCCCGCGCATGACTGGCGTGGCCGTTGAAAAGGCTCAAGACCTGCGGGGTGACCGTGCTGGCCTCGCGGCGTTCGCAGGAAAAGTCCGGCGCGGGCGCGTTGAAGACCTCCTGCAACGGGTCGGGCTGGCCACGCACCTTCAGCGCATAAAGCGAGCGGCGGTGGCGCTGCTGCGGCAATGGATTCGGCACCCAGGCGGCGGCGAACGTCCCCATGACCTGTCGCGGTTGCAGCGCGGCTTCGAGGTTGATCTCGGGCCGGTTCGGAATGCCGCCCAGCGTGGGATTGAGTTCGCCGGTTGCCGCGAGCATCGCGTCGCGCAACTCCTCGGCGGTGAGACGGCGCGGTTTGAAGAGCAAATAATCAGTAATCAGTGATTCAGCATTCAATGCAGTCGCGTTCTTCGCGCCGCTTCCACTCATCACTGAATACTGATTACTGAACACTGAACTCCGCCGGTACGCCTCGGAGTTCATGATGAGCCGGTGCATCGCCTTGAAGCTCCAGCCTTGCTCCACGAACGTCGCCGCGAGCCAGTCCAGCAACTCGGGATGAGTGGGCTTTTTGCCGGTGCTGCCGAAGTTATTCGGGTTGCCCGCGATGGGTTGGTCGAAATGCCAGAGCCAGATGCGATTCACGATGGCTCGCGTGGCCAGCGGATTCTCCGCGCTGGCGACCCACTCGGCGAAGGCCTTGCGGCGGCCCTCGATGCTGTCGGGAATGGACGTCTTCTGCGCGGCGCCGAGCACGCTCAGCACACCCGGCTTCACCTTTTCGCCCGAGCCAAACGGATCACCGCCGGTGAGCACACAGGTTTCCTCCAGGTCGCCGGCCGTCAGGCGATTCGCGGGCATTCGCAGTGGCGCATACACTGCGGTCATCTGCGGCGTGCGTCCGTTGTAAACGGCGAAGGCAAACGGTTCGTAGCGCTCGAACTCCCACTTCAATCGCTCCAGGCCTTTGCGGGCCACGCGTTCGTTGCCGTACTCCTCCGGGCTGAAGCCATGGAGTTTGGGCGGGAACTGGTCCTCGGGCACGCCCTGCCTCGTCAGCGCGTTGCGCGCGAAATCGAAAACGCCGTTGAACTCGCGCCGCGGGTGGGCGCGTTCCCGCGTTCGTGCCTGCGCGATGGCGGCGTTCCACTTCTCCGGATTGACCCCCTTCTCCGCGAACCAGCGCTCCGCATTCTTCACGAGCTGCTCGTCGAGTTGCTGCAGCGTCGCCAGATACTCCGCGCGTCGAGGTTCGAGGTATTTCCTCTCCTCGAAGCCGGTGACATTCTCCTGTGGGAGAAACGGCGCCGCCCGTTCGCTGAGTTGCGTCGTGGCGAAGACCGCCTGCAGCGAGTAGTAGTCGCGCGTCGGGATGGGGTCGAACTTGTGGTCGTGGCAGCGGGCGCATTGCAGCGAGTGCGCCAGGAATGTCTCGCCCACGCTGTTGCTCACGTCGTCGAGGAAGCGCTGCCGCGCGATCTTGGCGACTTCCATGCCGGTGAGTTCCCACGGCCCCATGCGAAGGAAGCCGGTGGCGATGAGCATCTCGGGATTCTGCGGGTCGAGTTCATCGCCCGCGATCTGCTCACGCACAAACTGGTCGTAAGGCTTGTCGGCATTGAACGAGCGCACGACATAATCGCGATAACGCCAGGCATTGCCGCGCTCGTAGTCATTGGCGAAGCCCGACGTGTCCGCGTAGCGAGTCACGTCGAGCCAGTGCTGCGCCATGCGCTCGCCATAATGCGGCGACTGCAGCAGCCGCTCGACGACGTTCGCAAACGCCTCCGCATCCGGCCGCCGATCCTTCACAAATGCTTCCACGTCCTCCGGCTGTGGCGGCAGTCCGAGGAGATCGAAGGTCGCCCGGCGAATCAGCGTCACGCGATCCGCCGCCGGCGCCGGCTGGAGACCGGCTGGCATTTTGGCGGCGAGGAAAGCATCGATAGGATGGCTTGCGCCCCCGGGCGGAGCAGGTTTCTTCACCGGCTGATACGCCCACAAGCCGTCGGGTTTGTATTTGCGGTTCGTCCATTCCGGCGACTGGCCGCCCGAGGTTTTCATCGGAACACCATCCTCCGCCGGCCATTTCGCCTCGTTTGCTTTCGCAATGGCCTGTGCGCGCGCATCGTCCGGCCACGGCGCGCCGCCGGCGATCCAGTCTTTGATCCAGGCGATCTGCTCCGCGCAGAGCTTGTCCGCTTCCTTCGGCGGCATCGGCTCCCAGTCGTCATGTGTGCGCGTCACCGCGAGATAGAGCGGACTCGCCTCTGGCTTGCCCGCAACGACGGCGGGTTTCCCGCTGTCGCCTCCTTTCAGCGTGGCCGCCAGCGTGCGCAAATCAAGGCCACCCTTGATCTTCGCCTCCTCCTGGCCATGACATGCGAGACACTTCTCATGAAACAACGGCGCGACGCGGCGCACGAAAAGCGATTCGGCCTTTGCCTCCGCAGCCAGCGAAGGAACGGCGGCACCAACCATCACCAACCACAGTGCTGGCAGGCGGGGCATTTTCATCGCTCTGGTTTTCAGAATTCAGGCAACCCGATCGGCCTTGCTGTGCAACGCACGCCGGACTTCGCCAGGGCGTCGAGATGCGGCGTGACGGCCTGCTTGCCGCCCTGGAATCCGGCGTCCGCGTAGCCCTGATCGTCGCTGACCATGATGAGGATGTTGGGCCGGGCGTTCTCCGCTCCGGAGAGAACGCCATTGAGGAGGAGCAGGGCACCCAGAAGAAGAAGCTGGATTTTCATGTTCGTAAATTCAATCGGCGCTGGTTGCGCCCTCGCGACTGTGGCCCTGCTGGCGAATTTTCTCCAGTCGCGCCGTCATGGCCTTCACCCGTGCAGTCTCTGTCGTGGCCAGATTGTTCGTCTGCGTCAGGTCGGCGGCGAGGTTGAACAGTTCCGGACGAGGCGCAGGCGCATCTGCTTGCGGCCCGGCGCGGCGCGGCTGACGGGGGCCCCCGCCTTTCTGAATCAACACCCAGTCGCCTTCGCGCAGGGCGAGGGGAGCCTGATTGTTATTCTGCAAGACAAGATGATCACGGGCGGGCTGCTTCAATTTCTCCCCCATCAACGCGGGCAGCACATTGAAGCTGTCCGGACCGGCTTCCGCCGCAAGCTTCTGGCCCGTGAGCGCGGCGAACGTGGCCAGCGCATCGACATGCCCCATGAGCTGGCCCGAGGTGCTCCCCGCCGCGATGCGCCCCGCCCAGCGCGCGATGAACGGCACGCGATGGCCGCCTTCGTAAAGAGATCCCTTGAAGCCCCGCAGCGAACCGTTTGGCGGCTGGCGCGCGTGCAGCGGATTCGTGCCGTCGTCGTAGGTGTTCTTGATCGCGCCGCCGTTGTCGCTGGTGAGGATAACCAGGGTGTTGGTCGCGAGCTTCAGCCGGTCCAGCGCGGCCAGGATTTCGCCCACGGTCCAGTCGAGCTGATGAATCACATCGCCGCGCCAGCCGCACTCGCTCGTGCCGCGAAAGCGCGGATGCGGCACCATCGGCTCGTGGATGTCGTGCGTGGCCAGGTAGAGGAAGAAAGGCCCTGCCTTGTTTGATTCGATGAACTTCACCGCCTTGGCCGTGAGCGTGTCGGCAATGTCTTCGTCCACCCAGCGCGCCGCCTTGCCTCCGGTCATGAAGCCGATGCGGGGGATGCCATTGATCACCGTATTGGTGTGGCCGGGGCCGCCCTTGATTTTCAACTTCACGTTCGGGTCATCGCCCGTTGGTTCATCGCCGATCTTTGCGCCGTAGCTCACGCGAATCGGGTCCGCCGGGTCGTAGCCAACGACGCGATGATTCTCCACCAGCACGCACGGCACGCGGTCGCCGGTCGCGGGAATGTAGAAGGCGTAGTCGAAGCCAATCTCCAGAGGGCCGGGCTTGATGTCGCCATTGAAATCCGTCTTGGGACCGTCGCCCAAACCAAGGTGCCACTTGCCCACCACGCCGGTCTTGTAGCCGGCCGCCTTGAGCATGGATGGCACGGTGGCCGTGCCAGGCTTGAGCAGCGCGGGAGCGTCACCCGGCGCGATGCCGGTGCCCGGCTGCCGCCAGGCGTAACGTCCGGTGAGCAGCGCGTAGCGCGTCGGTGTGCAGACCGACGCCGTGCTGTGCGCGTCGGTGAACTTCATCCCCTCGCGCGCAAGTCGGTCGATGTTCGGCGTGGCGACCTTCGACTGGTCGTTGTAGCAGTGCACGTCGCCATAGCCGAGGTCGTCAGCGAGGATGATGACGATGTTGGGCTTCGTGGCTGCTTCGTCGGCGGGCAGGGCCACCGGCGAAAGCAGCAGGAACGCGAGAAAGCCGACAATCGATTTCATGGGAACCGCCGGTCAGTGCGCATGCTGAAACGCGGTGTGCCTGGCGTTGCCCTCGGCGAGCAGATAGGCAAGCAGGTCGAGGATTTGTTCCTTGTCCAGCGTGTTGACCAGGCCAGCGGGCATCAACGACAGCACGGACGGGCGGCGGGACTTGATGGCGCTCTTCGCGATCTTCTGCACCTGCGCCGTGGTCGGGCCAGTTTGAATCGTCACCGTGTCCTTGTCCTCCGCGAGGATGATTCCGCTGGGGGAGTTTTCGTCACCGGTCTCCAGCGTCACGTTGCGATACTTGTCCTCGATGGTCTTCGAAGGCTCGATGATCTCCAGCAACACCGCCTTGGCGTCGCCTTTGTACTTCTTCACCACGTCGCTGAGGCTCGGGCCAAACGGGGCGCCTTCCTTGGCCAACTGATGGCATTGGGCGCAGGCGAGCCTGGTGAAGGCTTGCTGGCCGCCGGCAAAGTTCCGGTGCTGACCCACACGCTTCAGGTCGTCGGTGAAGTCGGTCAGTTTCCATTCGGTGACTTTGACGACTGGCTCCGGATTGCTGGCCAGGAATTCCTTGAGGTTGTCGGTGACGATGAGCGTGCCGCGCATGATGAGGTGATGACCGGGGAACGAGCAGATATACGGATAAGCCCCGGGCGTGGTGGGAGCGGTGAACTGGATGACCTGTTCCTTGCCATGATCAATGAGCTTGCTGGCCCAGAGGAGGTCGGGGCTTTCCGGAACGAATCCGACTTCAAAGCCCTTCGCGCCGAGCGCCATCGCCTTCTCGCCGATCTCGTCCGCCTTGCCGGGCTTCACGAGCAGGATGTTGTGCGGCATGAAGTCCGGGTTGGCGAAGGTGAGCTTGATCTTCCTGCCGGGCTTCACGGCGAGTTGCGTCACGTCATACATCATCTTCTCCGGGATGGTCGCGATGCGGATGGTGGTCAGCTCCGGCGTGTCGGAGAGAATGCCGGACTTTTGCGCGGCGGCTTCCACGAGGCCGCCGATGACGCCGCCGCGGGTGGACGCCTCCACTTTGAACCACAGGTGCTTCACCGTGTTCGCCGCGATGCCCGCGTGCGGCTCGGGGGACTGGAGCACCTGGTCGAGCAACGCGGCGTTTTGCACGTTGTGCTGCTGGTGGAGCCAAAGGCCTTCGAGCAAGGGGTGCGCGTGCTCGGCCTTCGTCGGGTCGAACTGCTTCAGCCAAGTCTGCGCGGCAGCGATGACTTCCTTCGTGTCGCGCGCGCTCAACTCGACGCGGGTGCGGTGGCGCACGCCGTCGGCGGGGTGCTCAAGATTTTCGAGCAGCGCGGGAATGGGCTGATCGGCGATGGCCACGGGCTTTTGCAGCGGCCGACCCTTCGCGGTGACGCGGTAGATGCGGCCGTGTTTGTGGTCGCGGTTCGGGTCGCGGACGTTGTGCTGCATGTGGCCGATGATGACGTTGTGCCAGTCGGCGACGTAGAGCGCGCCGTCGGCGCCGAAGATGGCGTCGGACGGCCGGAAGTTTTTGTCGCCGCTCATCAGGAAGCCGCGCGACTTGTCCTCGGTCTTCGTGCCGTCGGCATTTTCCTTCATCACGGTCAACTCGTCGCCAGCGGGTTCGCCCCAGACGGTGCCGTTGGTGGCGTTGCGCGCGAGGCTGTAGTGCTTGATGCCGAGGAAGCCGATGACGTTCAGGATGAAAAAGTCGCCCTGCATCGACTCGGGAAAGTGCGTACTGGAGACGACTTCACAGGCAGTCACGGGGCGCACTTCCTTCTTGAGCAGCGGGAACATCTTGAAGCCCTTCGCATCCGGGCGGACCTGGAAGGCGTTGCCGCCCGTGCCGTCGGTCGCGTATTGGTAACCCCAGCGGTCGAAGGCGATGCCGTGCGGGTTCGGCGAGTTGCCCGCGTGCATGGCGATGGTGAAGCGACGCGGGTCGAAGCGATACATCGCGCTCGCGCCGGTCTGTAGCGAGGAACCCCACGGATGCTCGTGATTGTGCTGCATGAAGACGCCGCTCTGCCAATAGATGCCGCCGTCCGGACCGTAGATGAGATTGTTCGCGCCGTGGTGCGTGTCGGAGGAATCCAGACCTTGCAGCATCACGGTGCGGACATCGGCCTTGTCGTCGCCGTCGGTGTCCTTGAGGAAAATGATTTCCGGCGGGCAAGTCACGAGCACGCCTCCGCCCCAGAACTCGAAGCCGAGCGGGTTTTGAATCCTGGCGAACTCGGTCGCACGATCGGCTTTGCCGTCGTTGTTGTCGTCGTGGAAAATCAGCAGCGCGTCATTCATCGGCTTGAGCGGCTCCCACATCGGGTAGGTTGGCCACACGGAAGCCCACAGCCGGCCCTTCGCGTCCACCTGCATCTGCACGGGGTTGATGAGCTGCGGGAAGCGTGCCTCGTCCGCGAAGAGATTCGCCTCGAAGCCTTTCGCGATGGCCATGTGCTTGAGGCCTTCCTCGCCGCTGATGTAGCGAAGCGCGCCCTCCTTCACGGCGCTGGAACTCTGGCTTTTGCCGCCGACGTTGGAGATCACGGGCACGGGCCGGGGCACGTTGCTGTCGTCAATCGTCTTGTCCTTGCCCACCGCGCGCGCCCAGACACGCTCGTCCCGATTCGCGGTCAGCACATCGAACATCGCCAGCTCGTGCTGGAGGACCACGGCGTTGTTCTGGCCGTCCACGAAGGTCAGCGTCGAGCGACCGCCGAACACGTCGTTGGCGTCGCGGGCGCGGTAGCGGGCATGCCAGTAAGTGTCCTTCTCCAGCACGGCGGCGCGCAGTGATTCCAGCGAGCCGGACGCGCTGACGGACTTGCTGAGCAGCGCCTGCGCAATGGCCTCGGCGAGCTGGCGGTTGCCCTCCTCGGTGAGATGAACGCCGTTGATCGTGAGCGGCGTCCGCGCGGCCTTGAACATCGCGAGCGACGGATGGAACAAGTCCACGAACGCGACGCCCAACTCCTTCGCAGCGTCCTCGGTGGCCTTTGTGTAAGCCTCGAGCTGCACGTTATGCGCCTTGCCGTCGGGCACATTCGGGTTGCCCGTGTCCTCGCGCGCGATGGGGCTGAAGAGGACGATGCGCGGGAACGACTTGCCGTTCGCCTGCGAGCCGCGTGTGCGCCGCACGAAGTCCACCAACTGCTTCTGATAATCCTCCGGCTTGTTGTCGAACGACTCGTTGTAGCCAAAGAAGGCGAAGACCACGTCGGCCTTCACCTGCTGCAAGTAGGTTGTGATGGACGGAATGCCGCTGCTGCGCGGGTAGGAGTTCGGGCGGTCGCCGCTCGCGCTCAAGTTGCGGAAGCGGACCTGCCGGCCGCCAAGCTCGCTCTGGAGCAACGTCTCGAACCAGCCGTCATGCTGCATGCGATCCGGCAGACCGTTGCCGAGGATGGCGACGCTGTCCCCAGTGTTGAACTTGAACGGCAGCGGGTCGCGGTAATCGGCGGGCACCTCCGCGAGAGTGAGAATGCGTTTGTCGCCGGGCAATTCCACGCGAACGAAACGCGCGGGCTTGCCCGTGGCGAGCGTCGTGGCGGCCGCTCCGGTCGCCGCCGTGGCTTGCGTCTTCCCGTCATCCTGCTGCTTCGCGTCCGCCTTCTTCGCCGGCGGATTGGGGTTCTTCGTGTTGTTGTTCGCCGGAATCGCGCTCTCGAAGCCCGCATACATCTCCGGTTTGACGCCGCGCGCGTAGGCTCCAGCGTTGTAAGTGTTCGGCTTGAACGGCCCGACGAACGCGATGTTCAGGTCCGGCTTGATGGCGCTCTCCAAACCGGCCGCCCAAAAAATCCCGTTCATCAGCAAGCGGCGGTAACCTTCATTCGTGATGTCTTCCGAGGTGCCGTAAAGCGTGGTGAAAACGCGGCCCACCCGGCCTGACGCTGACCTGTAACTGCGCGTCCACTCGGACGGCTGCGGTGGCTTGCTGGCGTCAGCGGGCGAATCGGGCGTCATGCCGTCGAGCGGCTGGGCGAGCGTGAGGACTTCGCCATCCGTCGGCTTGCCCACGTAACCGCCGACCTGCACCCACACATCCTTCACGCCGCGCAGGATGGGATGATCCTTCTTGTCCGGCGCAATGGTGATGCGCGTGCTCTGCCGGTGGTTGCGACCGTAGTGGCCCACCCAGGTTTGCCCGAGCACCTGATGGCCGAAGCCGAGTTCGTAGCCGGGCTCCTTCGCGTTGTAATTGTATTTTGCGTAAGGCTCCTTGGTCCCGCTGAACGCGTGCGTCGCCGTGCGCAGCCCGACGACCGGCCCGCCGCGCTTGAGATACTCGTCAATGTGCTTCATCTGCTCGGCGGGCAAGTGCTGGAAGCGGAGGAAAAACACCGCGAGGTCGGCGGACGCGAGCGCCTCCAAGCCCGGGATGTTCGACGGGTCGCCCGCGCTGATGTGGCCGTCCGCATCAATGTCGAACAGCACGGTGCATTTGAACCCGTGGTGCTTGGCCAGCAACCGCGCCATCGCCGGGAG
>Ga0194110_10009295_pt1 | contig 11082 bp, 9 predicted proteins | sample TA2Kig1200mmetaG_FD_146192 | JGI IMG/M metagenome (GOLD analysis project Ga0194110, IMG submission 146192) | Freshwater microbial communities from Lake Tanganyika, Tanzania - TA2015032 Kigoma Deep Cast 1200m | ecosystem: Environmental > Aquatic > Freshwater > Lake | place: Tanzania: Lake... | reverse complement strand
CAGCGATTTGATCCTGCAAGTTGAAATCGCTGAGAAACCAGAAGGGTTGGCGGCTGTTCCCCAAATTGTGGGAGAAAGAATACTTGCCAATTCAACACCCGCCAAACCCTTCTAGGGAAATCAGTGTGACAGGTCTCTAGAGACCTGTCAGGTCTACAAAACTCTACTTCTTTCCCGTCGGTTTGATGTTGACAATCATCTCCCGGGTAGAACTCCACCAAGAGTAGGGAACCGCGTAAAAGTTGTTTTGCTTCGGAAAACCGGTCCAGTAATACTCGTTGGTCGGAATCGTCGTCGGAATATTCATGATGCCGATCCACGCCATGTCCTTGACGAACTCCTTGAGGAGCTCTTGCCCAACTTCGCGGAAGCGCGGCGAATCGGTGGGCAGGGTTTGTGCTTCAGCCGCTAAAGCGTGCGCTTTGGTATTGCCCCACCGAAACACGTTGCCCGTGATCGGGTTCGTGTCGTTGGCGGGTTTGAGATATTGCGCGCTGATCGTCCGCCAGGCGTTCACGTAATTGGGCGTAAAGATGCAACTCGTCCACATCAACTCGGTCTGGAGTTGGCTGTTGTTGTTCTGCACTGACGTGTGCTCGGCGCTGTCCACTTGGCGTGCATTCACTTGGATGCCAAACTTTTTTCAAGAATCCGCCATCGAGAAACCGATGCGTTGCATGACCTTGTTCCAGTCGCCGGGGATGACGAACTCCAATTGCCACACACTGCCATCGGGTTGTAGCCACGCGCCCGCGCTGTTCTTTTTGAACCCGACCGAGGTCAACAGCTTTTCAGCTTCGGCGACATCATACTTCCACCAGCCCACGCCAAACGCTTCTGAGATTGCTTTGTCGCCTTGTGGCAAGGCGGACGCGGGCTGTCCCATCTTCTGAAGTCGGGCGGCGAGCTCTGGTGAAAAATTCGCGTTGAAGGGTTTGTAGCCATCGGAGAGCGCAAAATCTTTGAGCCACGGCATCAGCGGTTCAAAGTAGATCGGTCGCAGAATTTCAGTGTCCGCCATTGGAAGAGGTGTTGCTTTGAATTCGCCACTCATCGAGTTGATACCCACACTCTGCAGATCAAGCGACAAAGCGAGTGCCCAGCGTACTTCGGGTTTGTCGAGTGGGGCTCTGTGCTGATTGATGAGCACACCGTACGGACAGGCATCGTTCATGTTGTGATACGGCATCGTCTTTGCAAAGGTGGTGACCGCCGGATTCTTCTGTTGCGCGGCTTTGATGCTGTCCGGCGCCATGAACGTATCGACGTCGTACTGATTCTGCATGAATGCCAACAGACGCGTTTCTTCGGGACCGAAATCTTTGTAGAGGACGTACTTGGGTTTGGGTTCGCCCATCCAGCCCCACGCCGAGCGTTTCCAATCCTCGCGGCGTTCCCACAATGCCCAGTAACCATTCGGATCAAATTGCTTCAACGTGTAGGGACCTAGGGTGACCGGCTTGGTGTTGCGGAATGTTATCACGTCGGCTTGCTTTTCATAGACGTGCTTGGGGAGGATCGTCAAGTTTGCGCCCCAGGTATACGTGCCAAAGACGGTGATGAAATCGTACTTGGGTCCCACTGTTTCTACTTCGAAGGTGTACTTGTCAACCTTCTTGAAACTTTTGACGTAGTTCGACACGGTTCTCGCACCGCCGCTGGTGATCTTGGCTTTGTTGTTCAAGATCGTGTCCAGCGTATAGATGATGTCGTCCGCTGTGAACTCGACGCCATCACTCCAGTAGATGCCCTGTTTCAGTTTGACGCGGAATTGGGTGTACTCTTTGTTGAGGACTTCGGGGAAATCCGCGGCGAGTTCATTGTAGGACTTGCCGGTACCCGTGTCCATTTCCCAGAGATAGCCCCAGCCCAGTTCGCGGAAGCCGCGCCATTGGGCGTATGCCATGAGTGGATTGTGTTGGTCCGGGTTGGCGGTTTGTCGGTCGAAGGTTTGAAAGATCAATGTCTCGCTGCGCGGCGTGCCGACGTCCGTCATCGCTCCGGGCACGGCGGGACTTGCCGGCGCCGTGGTTGCCGCCGGTGCTTTGGTTGGCTCAGCCACTGGCGCCTTGGTTGCAGCGGCAGGTGCTTGAGTCGCGGCTGCGGGGGCTTTGGTTGGCTCAACTGCCGGTACCGTCTGGCAACCGGAGGCGATCACTCCGAAAACCAGGAACGCAAGCATCAGCAGGGCGGATGTGGAAAATCTCTTTCGCATTTTCTTTTCTCCTTTTCTCTTTCTTGAAAATCAGGTGGACCGGTAGGATCGCTTGAAGGAATCAATTGTGTTCTGAGCTCACCTCCTTCCTGGATTTTGATTTTGTCTTTTCTTTTCGACAGACCGAGCTATGCATTTTTCTCAATCCGGATCGCCATGTATTTCTTGCGCGGCAACTCAACGCGCACCTCGCCGCTCACGGCATCCGCAAATCGAGTCACCATCATGTTCCACGCATCAATAATATCAATGCGGTAACTACCCGGCGGCAGCGAAAAATAGCGGTAACGCGGTTGGTGCATTCCAAAGTAAAAGAGATAGTAGTTTGTTCCATTATGCGACGCGACTTGGTAACTCGAAGGACCGCCCGGCACAATCCATTCGCTCGCGTTGGTTCCGCCGACGGCGCGGCGCGGCGCGGGGAAAAGACCCGGCGCGGGGACGGCTTCGATAATCTTTCTCAAAAACGCGATGCGCTTGACGCTTTCGCCGCATAGTGTTCCGCCCTTTGCCCACCACAGGATTTCCGCATCGTTGACATACGTTTCGCCGTGTCCCACGTAACCGCCCGCCGCAAAACCAAGCCAAAAGCGATGAACCATTTCCTCGGCGGAGAGATCGCCCCAACTCAAATGTATGTCGCCTTCGTACCCGCACTCGTCCACGACGACCGGCTTGCCGTACTGCTGCAACCAAGTCGGGACTTGCATCAAGTCGTGGCTCTGGATGCTGCAATGCGTGATCCAGGGTTTGCCGTGATCGTAAAAGCCGCGGCAGTTGTGAATCGAGCGCAAATGATCATAGGGATCAGAATCCTGGACGAGTTGGCAATAGTGGTCCCAATCGGCGAGCGTGAGATGGAACATGAGGTCGAACTCGTTCGCAAATGACCACCAGAGATTTCGAAAAGCGGAAATTCGCGCGGCGAGATATTTCAAATAGCGGTCGTTCACTTCGGGGGGCATTTTGTCGAAGCCCCATGCGCCGACATCGTACGGATGGAACAGGATGAGATCGGCTTCGATCCCCAGTCCTCGTAGATCGAGGATCCGTTTTTCAAGACGGCGAAAATATTCGGGGTTGAAGTGTGTGAAATCCCAAAAGTCTTGGGGTGCTGGCGCGCTCAGGTTTCGCATGTTCGCCGGGTCCCACGACTGTTTGACTTTACCTTCGAACGGATAGCACGGCGGCTCGTTGAAATTGAACGAATAGCGTTTGGGGAAAACGCACATCCGCATTTTGTTAAAGGGCGCGGTTTTCAAGGTGGCGAGCGTCTGTTCTTCCAACGCATCACCTTGAAGATTCCAGACGTAGCAGGTCGTGCCGACCGGATGATGTGGTGTGCCGTCCGCATAAGCAAAGTGAACCTGATCGATCACACGCACGGGTCCGTGATTATTTTTTGACGGCGGTGTACACTCGAAACTGCCGCTTTGGTTGTCGAGCGCGCCCAGATTGCTGTGCGTGACAAAGCGCCAAGCACCTTCCATGTCCGGCATGAAACGGATTTTGTAAACATCGCCGCCGTCATAAAAGCCGGTCACGCGCACGCTCCGATGGTTGTGCGTGAAATCCGCTTCGAGTGTGACGTCCAAAAACGGATTGCCGGAGGTTTGCGCTTGCAACTGTACTTCAAAGTAATCCCATTTTTCGATCTGTTTGGTCATGGTGTCCTTTCAAATTTGCTATGCTTGATGATGATAGGTTTCCCAACCCAGGTACGTCTCGAATGCTTCCGCCAAAATGGCGGCGGAATGGGACGCGTTCATCGCGACATGATGTTCGTAGCCGTTCTTGCAAATATGCTGCAATAGTTTTTGCAACTGCGGAACGTGCACGACTGCGCGGCTGCCAAAGGTGTTCAGGGGATCATCGGTGAACGCGCCATCGCCGATGTACGCTCTGATTTTGCCCGCGGTGTCATCCGTCGTGATGCGCGCGAAACTCATTGGACCGCCTGGCACGCGCCCTGCCACCGCGCCGTACGTGTTTTCCTGCCCTAACGTGGTTGCAAGAATGTCGGCGTAACCCATTTTGATTTCGGGGATGAAACTCTTTGCCCAGTTGCCGCAGTGGAACAGCACGCACTTGTCCGGCTCGCGACCATAGTTGTTGTTCCAATCCACGAGCGCGCTGGGAGAGCCAGTGGCAAGTTGCAACGCGTACATTGAGGCGACGCCGGTAATATCGGTCTCACACGCGCTCGGCAGCAGCTGGTTGCTCATCATGCTCATCAACGTGCAGACATTGATCCCAAAGTTGCGCTGAATCGAAGACCAGCATTGCAGCGCGGTGGCGTTCAAATCATTCGCCGCCATCCAATCGTCCAATACGATTCCTAATTTCGCTATTTTGACGAGCGCCGGAGACGGAACCTGTTCGGTGCGCGCATACTCGCGAATCTCATCGAGGCGATGCGTCACGCGGACATCATCGTCGCGCAGTTTGTTGGCAAGTCCGATGATTTCGGAAAAATCAACGGTTGTCACGCTGATGCCGTACGCCTGCAAAAGTTTTTCGCTGAATCGAACCGTGTTGAATGCACCGGGTCGTGCACCAACCGCTCCCAATCGCGCGCTCTTCAATCCTTTGACGACGCGGCACACGCCGACAAACTTTGCCAGATCGGCTTTGAAGCTTTCTTCAGTTGGCGTGACGGTGTGGAACTGGGTCAATGAATAGGGGTAGCCGTACTGAGTGAGGTTGTTGCAAACAGAAATCTTGCCACAGAACGCATCGCGTCGTCTTTCGACCATGAATTGTTCAAGATCATCCGGATACGCTTGCACGAGAATGGGCACGTGCAGACCTGAGAGCTTGATCGTATCGGCAATGCCTTTTTCGTCGCCAAAGTTCGGCAGCACGACCAAGATGCCATCAATCCGATCCTGATTCGCCTTGAAAAACGCCGCGCATTTCTTCGCGTCATCCCAGGTTTCGACCGCGCCTAACTTGGTCGCGTCGGTCTCAAGTAAAATCGAATCAATTCCCCTCGCGTCCAAGACCGCGAGGATTTCTCTTCGCCCTTCGCTCACCAGCACATCGGGAAAGAAATCGCGGTTGCCGATGATTACACCCAAAGTTGTTTTGCTCATGTGACTCTCTCCGTCGAGACTAGACTTGCCCAGACCCTCAGGGTCTATTTCCTTGCGCCAATCTTTCTGCGGTCAAGTGATCGGTGATCAAGACATTGATCCAACGTCCTTCCAGCGCGCCGCGAATCGCGGTGAGTTTCCTTCGCCCGCCAGCGATACCGACGGAGCGTTTCGCGCGCTGGAGTTGCTGGAGTCGCATCCCGATGACGCGTTTATCCAGCGGCGTGTTGACGGGTTTGCCGTGCGCGTCGAAAAAGCGCAGGCAAATATCTCCGACCGCGCCATGCGCCCGCAACGTCTCAAGTTCATCCTTTGAAAAAACGTTGCCGCTGCTCGCGAGGAGTTTCGATGGTTCGAGCGCGCCAATGCCAACCAAAGCCATGCTCACATGATCGAACAATTCGGTCGTCTCGCAGACAAATTTGTCGTCGTTCAAAACTCCCTGCGCGCTGGCAGACCCAACCACGCCGGGCGCAGGTAGGAACTTGGCTTCACCATGCAGCAACGTTGTCAAGCGTGAGGTCATGTGATTGGCATGGACTTCGGCGGTGGGATTGCCGACGCCGCCCAAAATCTGAATGACCTTGACGCCCGCGAGACGGGGCAGTGCCTGCATGGTGTCGACCATGGCGAGCAAAGTCGCACTCCATGATGAAATGCCCACCACTTCGCCGCGCTTGACTGTGGTCTCAACGTAGAACGCCGCCGCCGCGCCAATATTTCTGAGCATCTGATCGTCGTCGTCGTTTTCGCAATCAACCACGACGACATCTTTGAGGTCGTACGTTTTTCGCAACGTCTCTTCGAGTTCGGGGTACGTGCCGTGCGGGGGAGTAATGGCAATGCGAATGATCTTTTCTTGTTCGGCGCGTTTCAGCAACCGCGAGATGGTTGCTTGCGAGAGATCGAGCATCGTGGCGATCTCGGGTTGATTCATTCCTTGCTCGTGATAGAGCCGCGCGACTTTCGTCATTAAACGCAATTCATCGACACGTGACATCGTTGTCTCCTTCTAACTGTTCGGCTCAAACATCGTTCGCGCGATGGCTTGTTGCCACCCGGCGTACAATTCGGCGCGTGCGGATTCGGCGAGGCGCGGTTCAAAGCGATCCGTTGGTCGCACGAGTTTTTCGATGTCCTTTTCGGACGACCACAGACCGATTGCCAAACCCGCCAAGTACGCCGCGCCTAATGCAGAAACATCACCCGACAAATTTCGCACAACCGAGCGTCCGATGATGTCGGCTTGGAATTGCATCAAGAAATCGTTGCGAGTCGCGCCGCCATCGGCAAGCAGAACTTGCAGGCGCGAACCGGACTCGGTTTCCATCAAATCGAAAACGTCACGTACTTGATAAGCAATCGCTTCGATCACCGCGCGCGCCAAGTGCGCCGCGGTCGTGCCGCGCGTCAGTCCGGTCACCAGCCCGCGCGCCGCGGGATTCCAGTACGGCGCGCCCAAGCCGACGAATGCCGGGACGATGTAAACGCCGTCCGAGTCAGGCACACTGCGCGCGAGTTTTTCGATTTCGTCGGCGGAATGTTGCGTACCCAGGATTTGCGATAGCCATTGCACGGCGGAACCCGTCACGGAAATATTTCCTTCAAGCGCAAATGTGGCGCGATCACGCTGCCAGGCAATCGTCGTCGAAAGTCCACGCGTTGAATGGATCGGCGTTTGGCTCGACATCATCAATGAGGAGCCGGTGCCGTAGGTTGCTTTAACTGTGCCTGGGTTGAAACCGGCGTGACCAAACAGCGCGGCGTGTGAATCGCCGATCAAGCTCGCGATGGGTAATCCACCGGGCAGCGATCCATTCGGCACAGTTTCGCCAAAAATCGCACTCGACGGTTTGACCTGGGGCAATGCTTGAATCGGAATTCCGAAAATCTCCAACAGCTCCGCGTCCCATTCCAAACGATGAATGTTGAAGAGTTGGGTGCGCGACGCATTGGTTGCATCGCACGCATGAACCCACCCGCCGGTCAAATTCCACAAAACCCAACTATCCACTGTCCCTAAACATAGTTCGCCACGTTCCGCGCGACGGCGACCGTCCGGTGCGTGATCCAACAGCCAGCGCGCCTTGCTTGCCGAAAAAAGCGGATCGATTGTCAAGCCGGTTCGTTCGTGCAGTAACGGTTCGAGACCGCGCGCGCACAACTCGTCACAGAACGGCGCGGTTCGCCGGCATTGCCACACGATGCAAGGTCCAATGGGTGTGCCGGTCGCGCGTTCCCACAACAGGACCGACTCGCGCTGATTTGTGATCGCGACCGCGGCAATCTCCGGCTGGTTCGAGTGTTCAAGACATTGCGCGAGGGCTTGTTGCACGCTACGGACAAGATCAAGTGGGTTTTGCTCGACCCACGCCGGCTGCGGATACTCGACCGAAACCGCACACGCGGCTTGCGCGACAATCGCCCCAGACGCATCAACGAGGATAACTTTGGTGTTGGTCGTGCCCTGATCAATCGTCAGAATCATTTTGGAATTCATACGGGTTGTCGCGCCTCGATCAATTCCAGCGCAGCATCGCGAATCGCGATGGGTGTGAGACCGAAATAATCCAGGAGCCAAGGTGCAGAGCCGGTAGGAGCAAAGACGCCTTGGATACCCAGGATGCGCATCGGCACGGGATGCGTAGTGACGACGACCTCAGCCACCGCGCTACCCAAACCACCAAAGATCGTATGCTCTTCGAGAGTGACGATTCCACTTGTCTGTGTGGCAGCTTGGACAATGGCTTCACGATCAATCGGGCGCACGGTCGCCAGGTTCAACACACGGGCTTGCACTCCCCGTTCCGCTAAAAGCATAGCGGCTTGTAACGCGCGGATGACAACCGTCCCGTTCGCGATCAACGTGATGTCATTGCCCTCGCGCAGACACGCGGCGCGCCCAATTTCGAAATGGTAATCGGTCGCATGAATGATGGGCACGGGCATTCGACTAATGCGCAGAAACATCGGACCTTTGAAGTGCGCCGCTGCACAAATGGCTTGCTCGGTTTCAATCGGATCGGCCGGTACGATCACCGTCATATTGGCGATGGCGCGTGTCCAAGCCAGGTCTTCAATAGAATGATGCGTCGGTCCCAGTTCCCCATAGGCGAGTCCACTGCTCATACCGCACAATTTCACGTTCGCATTCGAGTACGCCACATCAACTTTGATCTGTTCGAGCGCGCGCGCGGTGAGAAAGCAAGACGCCGCGCAGACGAACGGAATCTTGCCCCCATTCGCCAAGCCCGCAGCAATTCCGACCATGTTTTGTTCGGCGATACCCACATTGACTAGCCGACCTGGAAACTCTTCGCCAAAATTCGTAATTTTGCTGGAGCCAATTGAATCGTTGACGACGGTGACAATCCGGCGATCGGCGCGAGCAAGACTCACGAGCGCATTCGCAAAGGCATCGCGACAATCAAAGAGCTGGGTCATGGCCATTGTCTCCTAGCTCTTCAAGCGCGATAGTCAGTTCATCCTTGGAAGGCACACGATGATGCCATTCGGCGCGGTCGCGTATGAAAGAGACGCCTTGCCCTTTGTACGTGTGTGCGATCACGCAACTGGGTTTCCCAAGTTCGAAAGGGACGCTACGAAAAGTCCCCAGGAGCACCGCATGATCGTGACCATCCACCTCGCGAACCGACCAGCCAAACGCGCGCCATTTATCAGCCAAGGGTTCGAGATGCATCGTTCGTTCTGTCGCATCACCTTGTTGCAATCGGTTGCGGTCTATAATCAAAACGAGATCATCCAATTTGTAATGCGCCGCCGCCATTGCCGCTTCCCAATTGCTGCCTTCCTGTAATTCTCCATCACCGGTGAGCACAAAGGTACGCCAAGTCGCGTCATCGAATTTAGCGGCGAGTGCGGTGCCGATGGCGACCGGCAAGCCATGCCCCAGTGCGCCGGTGTTCGTCTCGACGCCGGGCACTTTGTTACGATTGGGATGTCCATTGAGTCGTGAAAGGGGCTGCATAAACGTGTCGAGTTCGGCGAGGGGAATGAAACCGGCTTCCGCCAAAGTTGTATAGAGCACACCGGAGCAATGTCCTTTGCTGAGAATAAAACGATCACGGTCCGCCTTGTCCGGAACTTGAGGATCAATGTTCAAAATAGAAAAATAAAGCGTGGCGAGAATGTCTGTTGCTGAGAGATCGCCGCCGGTGTGGCCCAAACCCGCGTGGTTGAGCATAATCAGATTTCGGCGGCGGATCGAATTGGCGCGGGCGCAGAGTTCGCGCGGATCATTCAACATGCTGCACCATTTCCACCACTCGATGCGTTGCGCCGAGATATTTTGCCGATGTCGTTCGACATTTTCCCTTCCTACGGTTGCCCGTGTTTGAGACCATATATAGCACTGCGCTCCTTCGTGTCGCCTGTCAGATAGAATATTTATTCAATATTGAATTTATATCCTTATTATATGACAATGTCTTCGGTTTGTCAAGTACCAATTCGTGGTTGAAGAGACCGCGCGCGGATGGTTTCTGCAATTCTTGGATTTCAAAGAAGCGAGCGACGATCCGAACAAATCGCGGTGGGAAACCAGCCCACGGTGGATGAAGTTCTTGGAGCACGCCAGCAAGGTGCGCATCCTGATCTGCTATCGGAAGAAAACGATCGACGATCTATAACGGTGGATCGCGCAACAGATTGCGCCTTCGCTGTTCGTGTTGGCGGACACGATTGGACACGACGAGTTGTTCCGGTTGATTGGCGAAGCGTCGGCGCGCTTGTCGCCTAAACAGATTGCGATGATTAAAGCGTACGGGGAAATGCTGCGCGAGCTATCCCAAGATAAATTCGATGAGGACGACTCGGTCACACTTGAGGACGACGGGAAAGAAGCGGAAGAATCAGAGGATTGAACCGTGCCGTGTTCCAGAATCGGTAAGGAGTTGACTCACGCTGCCACTATGCGAGTGCCCGGGCTATTGCCGGTATTCTACACACTACTTGAGGTGGAGTAAGAACCGGGTCTATCAGGTTGTGCATCTTGGGGACAGATTGAAAAGCGATGTTGCACCAGAGAGATGTTAATGCGTTAAACCAATTGAATACTTTCGAGGTCACTGATCCTGTGCCGGATAACGACAAGCCGAACTAACACGCCTTGCTCATTGCCAGATTGCTGCTCGGTGTCTACGAGGAATACCGGATGACCAATCATAGAAACAAGTACGATCGTACTCGCAGTACGACTTTTCGTACGAAGGAGGAAATTTGATCCTTGACCACGAGATGAATCTCAAGTATGATACTCGCAGTGGAGGCAAACAAGATGAGAAATCAATTGATCGATCCAACCCGTAAGGCAATTGTTCTTGCGCGTGTGAGTACCAAAGAACAGGTTGACAATTATTCCTGGCAATCGCAGTTGACCGACTTGACCGCATTGGCGCGTCAAGATGGTTTTATTGACGTGGAGGTTCACAAAGAGGCTGGCTTCAGCGGCGAAAATTTGGAGAAGCGACCCGTCTTGCAACGTGTGTTGGCTGAGATTCGGCTTGGCAACGTTGCCGCGCTCTACATCGCGAATTGGTCGCGGGCAAGTCGCGGCGAGGATTTGCAGGATGGTCTGACCATTCGGCAAGCATGCCGCGAGCGCGGCGTCTTGATTCGTACCCCTGAGCCTAGATTTCGCACCTTGAAAATCGAATACCGAGAATGATGACAAGAAGCACCCTCCGGAGTACAATGAGGATGACGAAACCACTCATTTCCCGGAGAGTGCCCGATGGCTATTATAACACAACT
>Ga0194110_10009275_pt1 | contig 11095 bp, 9 predicted proteins | sample TA2Kig1200mmetaG_FD_146192 | JGI IMG/M metagenome (GOLD analysis project Ga0194110, IMG submission 146192) | Freshwater microbial communities from Lake Tanganyika, Tanzania - TA2015032 Kigoma Deep Cast 1200m | ecosystem: Environmental > Aquatic > Freshwater > Lake | place: Tanzania: Lake... | reverse complement strand
GACTTGGTGTCATTCCATTGCCCGCGAGCCCGCGTCAGGCCGACCTCGTCGTCATTTCTGGCACCGTCACCGACAAGATGGCGCCCGTAATTCGTCGTCTCTATGAACAGATGCCCGAACCAAAATATGTGATCAGCATGGGTAGTTGCGCCAACTGCGGGGGCCCATATTGGGACAGTTACTCCGTGACAAAAGGCGTCGACCAGATCATTCCCGTCGATGTCTATGTGCCCGGATGTCCGCCGCGTCCCGAGGCGTTGCTCGAAGGCATCGTGTTGTTGCAACAGCGCATCAAGAACGAAGACATGGGCGCAAGATGGCGCGGTGAGGGCACCCGCTCGATCGACGCGAGCGCGGCAGCAGAGCAAAAAGGCAAACCGGTTGTCGTCGGCAACTGACAGTTCATGAGCACACCTTCGAGCACCCAGCCGCGTATCACATCAGTCGCAGAGGTGAAGGCCGCTCTTGGCGATCGACTCGTCGACTCGTTCCATAAAGAAGACCTGTGGTTGCGCGTTCGTACCGACGCGTGGAAGTCGTCGATGCGTACGTTGCGCGACACGCTTGGATTCCACTACTTCTGTTTCTTGTCGGCCATCGACTGGATGCCGTCGCCATATGGTCGGGGAGAAGACGACCCGACCGAGCCGACACCCGAGCGAGACATGACGATTCGCCCGGGTTACGCGGGCGGCGCGACTCGCCTGCAGGTGTTTGCGCGCGTCGCGAACCCCGTGACTCACGTCGGCGTCACCGTGAAAGTTGATGTCGACGATTCGGCCCCCGTGCTCGAATCGATTCACGACGTGTATGCGGGCGCCAACTGGCATGAGCGCGAGGCCCATGAGATGTTCGGCATCAAGTTCGACGGTCATCCAGATTTGCGAAATATTTATCTGCCGAGCGACTTCGAAGGTCATCCGTTGCGCAAAGACTTTCCGCTTCTCGCCCGCATGGTGAAACCGTGGCCCGGCATCGTGGATGTCGAGCCGCTCCCGGGTGGCGACGAAGCCGCGTCAGGCGAAGAACAATGAGCATCACCGAAAACGTGCTTGGCGACCGCCAGCGACTCGCCTACATCGCCAGCCAGGCCGCCGACTCGCGTTTGAATGTCGAACTCGAAACCGAGGGCATGACGCTGAACATCGGGCCGCAGCATCCCGCAACGCACGGAACATTGCGGATCATCGCCCGACTTGATGGTGAGCAAGTGGTGTGGGCCGAACCATCGTGTGGTTACATGCATCGCGGCTACGAGAAACTCGCCGAGGTTCGCACCTATCCGCAAGTGACGACCTTGATCAATCGCATCGACTGGCTGGGAAGTTTCGCCAACGAAGTTCCGTTCATTTTGGCGGCCGAGAAACTGATGGAAATCGAGGCCCCGGTTCGCGCCCAATACATTCGCACGATTCTTTTCGAACTCTCCCGAATCGCGAACGTCTCGTTGTTCCTGGGCGATCTCGGCGTGCAACTCGGCGCAATCACGCCCGTGTTCATCGCCTTCCGTGATCGTGAATACGTTTTGAATCTGATCGAGTCGGCCACGGGCGGTCGGTTCCATCCGAACTTCGACCGCATCGGCGGATTGAAAGACGACCTGCCCGCTGGTTGGGTCGATGAAACACGCGCGGTGATGAAAAAGTTGCGCGGATTCTGCGATCAAATCGAAGACCTTTTGTTCGGCAACGAGATCTTCCAGTCGCGCACCCGCGGAATCGGCGTGGTGCCGCGCGATGTGGCGCTGCAATACGGTTTGTCGGGCGCAAACCTGCGTGCCAGCGGCGTGGATTGGGATTTGCGCCGAGATCACAAGTTGCCGATGGCCTGGGACAAGGTCGATTGGAAAGTTTGGACCCATCCCGATGGCGACAGTTTCGCCCGCTGTTGGATCAGGTTGCAAGAGACCAGAGAGTCGACGAAGATCGTCGACCAGTTGCTCGACCTGATTCCGGCTGGGCCCGTGATGGCGAAGGTTCCGAAAATCATCAAGGTGCCCGAGGGTGAAGCCTGGGTCTCGACCGAGAATCCGCTCGGAGAGATGGGTTACTACGTCGTGTCTCGCGGCGATCTTGGTCCGTTCAGGGTGAAGATTCGATCGGCGAGTTTCAACAACATTTCGATCACACCTTGGTTGTTGCGCGGCGTCTATGTGCCCGACATCGTGACGATTTTGGCGTCGCTCTATTTCATTCTCGGGGACATCGACCGATGAACCCGATTCTCGCCGAAATCCCGTATTGGGGTCAGTCGTTGTTGCGTGTGCTCGGCGGGCTCGTCGCCGTGCTGTTGCCGGCGGGCACCATCGTCTATGTCTTTTTGTTCAAGATGATGTCGTTCATGCAAAGCCGCCTTGGTCCGATGGAAGCCGGGCCATACGGTTCGATGCAACTCTTCGCCGAAGTCGGCAAATGGTTGCAAAAAGAAGACATCGTCCCCGAGCGGGCGGATGTTCGCATCTTCAAAATGGCGCCGGTGATCGTTCTGCTCAGCACTTTCTTGCTGGTGGTGGTCGTGCCGTTCGGCCCCGACGCGTGGTTCACAGATTTCGAAACGGGCGTCTTTTACGCGTTGGCTGTTTCGTCGGTCTCGGTGCTCGGCATTTTGATCGCGGGTTGGGCGAGCGCCAACAAATATTCCCTGCTCGGGGGTCTGCGTGCGGCCGGTCAGTTGATCGCCTACGAGTTGCCGATGGTCTTGGCGGTGATGGGCGTTGTAATTCAAGCTGGCACGATGAACCTGCAAAAGATCGTCGTCGCCCAGAACTCGGGGTCGATGTTCGGCTTCGACGCGGTCGGGCATCCGTATGTGATCAGTCAATTCGTGGGCTTCGTCATTTTCATGATCGCGATCCAGGCAGAACTTACCCAGGCGCCGTTCGACATGCCGATCGCGGAAAGCGAACTCGTCTCGGGCTACATGACCGAGTACTCGGGGTTTCGTTTTTTGATTTTCTTCATCGGCGAATTCGCCACCGCGGGTGTGTTCGCGATGATCGCCTCGGTGCTTTTTCTGGGGGGATGGGGAGTGCCGTTTGCCTGGTTCGGTTGGACATCGATCGACGACATCGACAACTGGATGAACATCGCCGGTCCGATCATCATGCTGACAAAGATGATGCTGCTCGTCTTCATAATCATGTGGATTCGCTTCAGTTACCCCCGCCTTCGTGAAGATCAACTGCAGCGTTTCGCCTGGAAGGGCCTGATCCCTGTCGCGCTCGGCAACATCATGGTGACGTCGATTCTCAAGGTGGTTTTCTGATGGCCAAGGTGCCAGGGCTCGTAAAAGGTCTGGGAGTGACGCTCGGGACGCTGTTCAACACGGCGACCAAGGGCGCGAACACGGTTCAGTATCCGCATGAAAAAGAGACCCCGCCGATTCGATCGCGCGGCGTGATCGCTTTGCACCAGGACAACTGCACATCGTGCATGCTTTGTTCGCGATCATGCCCCGACTGGTGCATTTACATCGAGGCGCACAAAGAGCTCGCGCCGCCGCGTCGCGAAGGCGGCAAGCCGCGCCAGGTGAACCTGCTCGACCGATTCGATATCGACTATGCGTTGTGCATGTACTGCGGCATTTGCGTCGAGGTTTGCCCGTTCGACGCCTTGTTCTGGAGCCCCGAATACGAATACTCGGAGCCGAGCATCGCCGACCTGCTTCACGACAAGTCGAAGTTGAGCGAGTGGATGGAAACAGTGCCCGAAGCGCCCGCGCTCGAGGCCGGCGCCGACAAGAAGAAAAAGTAGCGACGTCGTGATTGCACAAAACATCGGGTTCTGGATCATCGCCGCGACGATGGTCGTCGCCGCGCTGCGGGTCGTCACCACCAACAACGTGGTTCACGCCGCGCTTTGGCTGGTCGTGGTCTTGTCGGGAGCCGCCGGGCAGTACATCTTGTTGGCCGCCGAGTTCGTGGCGGTCACCCAGGTGCTCGTATATATAGGTGCGGTGATGGTTCTGTTCTTGTTCGGAACGATGCTCACCCGCGCGCGAATCGGTTCTGACTCGGATCTCAACAACTCATACAAAAAACTGGGCATTCCCGTGGCGACGGTCATGCTGGCGGCAATGGCGTTGGCGCTGATCAGGTCTTTCGGCGACGAGAAGATGCCAGTCTCCGACAACATCGTCTCGACTCAACAGGTCTCCGACCAAATCTTCGGACCGTATCTGCTGCCGTTTTGGGCCCTGTCTTTCGTCTTGTTGGCCGCCGTCATCGGCGCAATAGTTTTGGCGCGCAAGGACTGACCAGTGTTCGTCAACCAGTTCTTGTTTCTCGCCGCCGTGCTCTTTTGCATCGGCGTCTATGGCGTCATCGCCCGCAAGAACGCCGTGCTGATGCTGATGTCGATCGAACTGATCTTGAACTCGGTGAACATCAATTTGCTGGCCTTCGCGATGCGCAACGGCTCCACCGACGGGCACACTTTCGCGCTGTACATCATCGCCGTGGCGGCAGCCGAGGTCGGCGTCGGTTTGGGTCTGGTGTTGCTGGTCTACAGAAACAAGAAGACGATTTCAGTCGATGAACTATCGGAGATGCGCGGATGAGAATATTCGCCGCCGAGTCCGAGATTCTTGCGCCGCTTGCAACAGGTTGGTTCCTCGAGAACGCCTGGTTGATTCCGGTCGTGCCAGCAATCGCCTTTGCCCTGATCATTTTGATCGGCAAGCGCCTGCCGATGAAAGGCAGCGAACTGGGCGTGCTTTCGATGGCGATTTCGCTCGTGTTGTCGGCCGGCACGGCATATCAATGGGTTCAACGGGTCAACGGCGCCTCCGAAGAGCAATTCGTTTCACCGGTGGTTCGGTCATGGTCGTGGTGGCAAAGCGGCGGCTTCGACTTCGGCATCGGGCAACATATCGACGGTCTTTCGGTCGTGGTGCTGTTCGTCGTCGCTTTCATCTCGACACTGGTGCAGGTTTATTCGCTCGAGTATCTGCGTGGCGACCGCCGGTACACCCACTTCTTCGCCGCCCTGACACTTTTCTCGGGCGGCATGTTGGCCATGGTTCTGGCCGACAACATGATTTTGTTTTTGCTCGGCTGGGAGATCATGGGTCTTTGCAGTTTCATGCTCATCGGCCACTGGTGGGAAGAAGACGCCAACAGTCGCGCCGCGCTCAAGGCTTTTTTCACGGTGCGCACCGGCGACATGGGGTTGCTGGTGGGCATCAGCATGCTTTATTTCGCGGCCAACGACTGGACCCAGGCGAATCTGGGTCTCTCGGGTTTTTCGATTCGCGGCATCTCGGCCTGGGCGCTTTCGGGCGAACCCAACAGTTCGGTGATCACGATCGCCGCCGTGGCGTTGTTCATCGCCAGCATCGGCAAGAGCGGCCAGTTCCCGCTGCACACCTGGCTGCCCGACGCGATGGCGGGTCCGACACCGGTCAGTTCGCTGTTGCACTCTTCGACGATGGTCGTCGCCGGCGTATTTTTGGTGGCGCGCCTGTATCCCGTGTTCTTCGTCGGCCTCGACATTCTGGGAAGCGGCGGCAACCTGATTGTGATCATCGGCGGAATCACAATCGTGATTTCGGCCGCGCTGGCTTTCGTGCAAAACGACATCAAACGCGTGCTCGCGTATTCGACCGTTTCGCAGTTGGGTTACATGATGCTCGGACTCGGAGCCGGCGCGTGGCTGCCGGCGGTGTTTCATATTTTCACCCACGCGTTTTTCAAGGCCTGTTTGTTCCTCGGGGCGGGCTCGATCAGCCATAGCGCATCGCACCATTCGTTCGACATGAAAAAAGACATGGGTGGTTTACGCAAAGTCATGCCGATCACTTTTGCCACATGGATCGTCTCGACATTGGCGTTGTGCGGCGTGTTTCCTTTTTCCGGGTTTTTCTCGAAAGATGAAATCATCGACAACGTCGGTTACAACGGTTACAACACGTTCATGGTCGTCGGTTTGATCGGTGCGTTCATGACCGCGGCATACATGACACGTGCGACATACCTGACTTTCTTCGGTGAGCCGCGCGGTGCCTCGGCGGGCCACGCGGCGCACGACACGCACGACTCGCACCAAACGCACGACTCGCACGACACGCACGACTCGCATTCGGCCCACGACCCGCATGCGGCCCACGACACGCACGACTCGCATTCAGCCCACGACTCGCACGCGGCACCTCACGAGTCGGGCCTTTTGATCACTGTGCCACTGATGATCTTGTCGGTTCTAGCGCTCGGTTCAGGGTTCTTGAACGCCACACCATTCGGTGAGAGTTGGGAGCGAATGAAACTGTGGGTCGAACCTCGCGCCTCAGTTGTGTTCGAAGAGTCGAAGTCGGGCGGTCCGGGCGAGTCGCTCAATCTGGTCGCTGGCGTCGTGTCGGCCGAAGATTCGCATTCAAAGTCTGTTTGTGGCTCGGCGACACCCGAAGAAGGGGTTTGTTACGCCCCGCAATTGAATCACGCGCCTTTCAAGTGGTCGAAGGCGATCATGTCGATGTTGATCGTGTTCGCCGGCGGGGCGATTTCGTGGATTCTGAGCATGCTGGTGTTCACCAAACGTGATCCGCGAGTGGCTGGTTTGACGAGTCGAATCAGGCTGCTCGGTCTTGGTCACAGTTTCTTGGTCAACAAGTATTACCTCGACCACTTTTACGAAAAAGTCGTGGTGCGCAGCGTGGCTTATCCGATCTCGCGTGCCGCCTATTGGTTCAATCAAAATATTCTCGACGGCGTGCTGCACGGCGCGGCCCGAGTCACGACCAAACTCTCGGATTGGGTTTACAAAAATGTCGATCAACGGGTGGTCGACAACACGGTCAACAATTCTGCCGTCCTGACCAAGTCGGTCGGCACGGCCGCCCAACCCACGCAATCGGGCAGGGTCAGCCAATATGGTGCGCTGTTGTTCAGCGCGACTGCAATCGCCGCACTCGTCTTGGTAATCGTCAACACCTAACAGATCGCAACAAAGGGAGAAATCAAATATGAACATGCTTCAGGACAACAACTGGTTGTTGAGCGTCGGTACGTTCCTGCCGTTGGTCGGTGTCGTCGTGCTGTTGCTGATGCCAAAAGCCCAAGACTCGGCGATCAAAAATGTCGCGTTGCTGACATCGATCGCGACCTTGATCGTCGGCGTCTATACGGCTTTCAAGTTCGACTATGGTCAGGCCGAAAAACTGCAGTTCGTCGCCGACGTCAATTGGATCTCGGTGATCAAAAGCTCGTATTTGATCGGGCTCGACGGCATCAGCCTGCCGCTTTATTTGTTGAGCATGATCATCACTTTGCTCGTCGTGATTTATTCGCTCGACCATGTTCCGAGCCCGGGTAAACCAAAGTCGTTCTTCGCGCTCCTGCTAGTGCTGCAAACCGGAATGGCCGGTACCTTCATCGCCCAGGATCTGATCTTGTTCTTCGTGTTCTTCGAACTGGTGTTGTTGCCGATGTTCTTCTTGATCGGCGTGTGGGGCGGCGAGCAGCGCCAGTATGCATCGATCAAGTTTTTCCTCTACACGATGTTCGGCTCGGCTCTGATGCTGGTCGCGTTTCTCGCCCTGTTCTTCAAAACTGGCGCCGAGAGTTTCAGCATTCCTTTTCTGATCGAAAACGGAGCCGGTATCGCCAAGACAACCCAGATCTGGATCTTCGCCGGAATGTTCGTCGGTTTCGCGGTGAAAGTGCCGATGTTCCCGTTTCACACCTGGTTGCCGGACGCCCACACCCAGGCGCCGACCCAAGGTTCGGTGATTCTTGCGGCGATCCTGCTCAAACTCGGCACCTACGGTTTTGTCCGCATCGCACTTCCGACCTTGCCAGACGCGGCTCGCGAATGGGCGCCGTACATCGGCGGGTTGGCGGTGATCGGCATCATCTACGGCGCGCTGGGTTGTCTCGCGCAATCAGACATGAAACGTCTGATCGCTTTTTCGTCCGTCGCCCACATGGGTTTTGTGATGCTCGGCATCTCGACTCTGACAAGTTTCGGTGTCAACGCCGCGATGTTCGGCATGGTCGCGCACGGGTTGATCACCGGAATGCTCTTTTTCATCGCCGGCAGCGTCAAAGAGCGTTATCACACGCTCGAGATCGCCAAACTTGGCGGCATGCTCACGGCGATGCCGAGACTCGGCTGGATTTTCGGCTTTTGCGCGATGGCCTCGCTCGGGTTGCCGGGCTTGGCGGGTTTTTGGGGCGAGTTTCCCGCGATTCTCTCGGCTTACAATCCCGCTGAAGGTCTGAACGAATCGACTTTCAGGGTCTTCATGGTGATCGCCGCGCTCGGCACCGTGCTCGCCGCCGCATATTTGCTGTGGATGTTTCAGCGCGTCGCATTCGGCACGGCAAAAACGACATCTTCACACTCGAGTCACGACGATCTGCACGACGTGACGACGCACGAGTGGATCGCCTGGACGCCGCTGTTGATCGGCATTCTGGTTCTCGGTGTTTTGCCGAACCTGTTGTTCAGCGTGCTCGAACCCGCGGTTCAGATCACCTTGAAGGCGTTCGGGGGATAGTTTGCAACATCTGCAAATCATCGCCGCGCAGTGGGTTGCGCCGAAGATCGACTACTTCGCCCTCGCCCCGGAGATAGTCGTCGTAGTCGGTTTGTGCGCGGTGTTGTTGCTCGATTTGTTCATCGACCAGCGCAAGCAATGGCTGTTGACGATTGTCTCGTCGTTCACGCTGCTTGCGGCGATGTTGCCCGTGTTGATGCTCGGGCTCTCAGAAACATCGGTGCGATCGATGTTCGACGGTCGCTATGTGGTCGATGATTTCAGTCTCGTGATCAAAGGCTTGTTCTTGCTCGCAGGCTATGTGGTGGTGCTGTTGTCCAGTTCCCATGTCGAACAGGGCGAGTACTGGCGAGGCGAGTATTGGTTCTTGTTGCTGACCAGTTTGCTCGGCATGCTGATGATGGCCTCGTCGCGCGACCTGGTCAGCATCTTCGTGGCGCTCGAATTCTTGTCGATTCCCGCCTACATGCTCGCGGCGTGGCGCAAGCGGGATGCAAAGAGCAACGAGGCGGGCGTCAAATATTTCTTGCTCGGCGTTTTCGCATCCGCCGTGATGCTCTACGGCATGTCGCTGATGTACGGCGTCGCCAATTCGACTCTGTTGGTCGACATCGCCAAGACGCTCACCACTACGGGTGACTTTGCCGCCGTTCACGCGCTGGCCGTCGTTTTTGTGATCGTGGGTTTCGCATTCAAGGTTTCGGCGGTTCCCTTTCACACTTGGGCACCCGACACATACGAAGGCGCCCCCACGCCCGTCACGGCGTTTTTGTCGGTGGCTTCGAAGGCGGCCGGTTTCGTCGCGTTGGTCGTCCTGATCTACACCGCATTTCCCGCATCGCAAGATGTTTGGCAGCCGTTCATCTGGGTTCTCTCGGCGTTGACGATGACCGTCGGCAACGTGTTGGCGTTGAAACAACACAACATCGTGCGCATGATCGCCTACTCGTCGATCAGTCAGGGTGGTTTCGTGCTGATGCCATTGGCCGTGGCGGGTATGGCGGGCTCCGAAAATTCGGCGTTGCGTTCTGTCGTGTTGTACATGATCGTCTACGCGGCGACGAATCTGGGTGTGTTCGCGGTCATCCTGGCCGTTTCGGCAAAAACTCGCAGCGGTGAAATCTCGAGTTTCGGCGGGCTCTTCTCTTATGCGCCGAGTCTTGGCGTGTTGATGACTTTGTTCCTCGCCTCGTTGGCCGGCATTCCACCATTGGGTGGATGGATCGCGAAATTCGTCGCGTTTCAGTCGTTGCTTCAGTCTCAGTCGAACTGGGGTTACGCGTTGGCAATAATTGGCGCCGTCAATTCGGTCGTCGCGTTCGGCTATTACGGCAACGTGATGCGTGAAATTTGGATGCGACCGCCACCAGACGGCGATGTAACTCCGATCGTCGCGCCGGGCAGTCTGCGGCTGGCTTTGACTTTGACCTCGGCTTTGACCCTCGTATTCGGTATCTTGCCGAGTGTTGGTCTGCGCTTTGCCGATCTGGCTGAAATTGCCGGTGCGATCACTCGTTGACGAAATCTCAGCCGCGATCGATGCGGCGGGCGGGGCGATTTCATTCCAGAAGTTCATGGAGATGGCGTTGTATTCGCCGAACGGGTTCTATTCGACGAGCGGCAGGGCGGGTCGTCGTGGTGACTTCATCACATCGCCCGAGGTCGGGCCGCTGTTTGGCTGCGTTTTGGCCCGAGCGATCGACAACGAATGGCAAAGGTTGGGCCGACCCAAAAAATTCACCGTTCTAGAAGTCGGTGCAGGACCGGGCACTTTGGCGCGCGGCATTTTGGGCACGCAACTTGAGTGTCGCGGATCCCTCGACTACATCGCCGTCGAGGTGTCGTCGGCGCAACGCGCGTCGCACCCGGGTGAAGTCGTTTCGTTGGCCGAGTTACCCGTCGATTCGTTCGACGGCGTCGTGCTCGCCAACGAATTGCTCGACAACTTGGCGTTCAGGTTGTTCGTCTACGACACAAGTTGGCAAGAAGCATTCGTCACCAAACGAGACGAAAACTTTCTTGAAGTCCTGCGCAACACGAACGACACGCCGAACTGGTTGCCGAAAACCGCCAAGCATGGCGCCCGAGTTCCGGTGCAAGACCAGGCCCTGAAGTTTCTCTCGAGCGCCCTCGACTTGATCGAGCACGGTGCGCTCCTCGTGTTTGATTATTGCCTCTCGTCGCACGAGGCGATCTCGGGTCCGTGGCGTGATTGGTTGCGTACTTACAGCCGGCATCAGGCGGGTGAGCACTACCTGCGAAACGTCGGTGAGCAAGATATCACCAGTCACGTGATGCTGGACCAAATCGACTTGTTTTTTCGACCGGACAATGTTTCGACGCAGGCCGAGTGGTTGGTTCGCAATGGCATCGACGATTTGGTCGAGGAGGGTAAGCAATATTGGAAAGCCAACGCCGCCAGACCGAACCTCGAGGCCGTCAAGATGCGTAGTCGGGTTGCCGAAGCCGAGGCTCTTTGTGACCCGACTGGCTTGGGCAATTTCAAAGTTCTGGAGTGGCGTCGCTAATGCTTTCGCCCGAAAGACCCCGAATCTCACCTACTGTGGATTCATCGCACAAAGTTCTGGATTGACCGAATGTC
>Ga0194110_10009256_pt1 | contig 11110 bp, 10 predicted proteins | sample TA2Kig1200mmetaG_FD_146192 | JGI IMG/M metagenome (GOLD analysis project Ga0194110, IMG submission 146192) | Freshwater microbial communities from Lake Tanganyika, Tanzania - TA2015032 Kigoma Deep Cast 1200m | ecosystem: Environmental > Aquatic > Freshwater > Lake | place: Tanzania: Lake... | reverse complement strand
GAATATAAATATCAACATCAACTGTGTGACTGATGATACTGGTCACGGTATTAATATATAGACTCAAAGCCCTAAGTTAACGATGTCGTGAGCATTTTTTGAGTTAACGATGTCCTGAACGTTATCAAATGGATTTAAATGTGTCCTTTTCCGTTCGTGGTGAGTCCTTCCTTCGACTTCGCTCAGGACATTCGGAAAAAACCGTTCGCCCTGAGGTTCTCGAAGGGTGAACGGTTCGCTCAGCCTCCGGCTCAGAGAGCCTCTGGCTCGGAGAGGACAGGCTCTGTCGAACCATGAACGGACTTGTGACACAGTCTCCTAATCGCCGTAATCGTTTCATAATCTGTGTAATCAGAGATTTCTAACCTTTTTCAGAAATCTCAAGAAAAATCAGAAAAATGCCGATAAGTGATTCGATTAGAAAGAGGAGGCCGGAGGAGTCTATCTGTCCGATGGGAGTCATCTCTCTCGATGCGATCAAACCGGGTATGATCCTGGCCGGCGATGTCAAAGATCGAAATGGCAGGGCGCTGCTTTCGGCCGGAGCGGAGATCACTGAAAAACATCTTAGAATTTTTAAGATGTGGGGCATTCTCGAAGCCCATATCCAGGGGGGAGAGCAAGAAGATGCCTATTCGAAAACCGCTTCGGAGATCGACCCGGATCTGCTCCGTGAGGCGGAGAGTAGAACGGCTGAACTGTTCTGTCACAATGACCTTGCCCATCCCTTCATCAGAGAATTATTCCGCCTGATCGCCCTCGAGACCCTCCGCACACCAGAGGAGAAGCGCCGTGGCACTTCATCCCCATGACCTTTTGAAGGGATACGTGGAGGTCTCGTCCCTGCCGATGGTTTACTATAAAATTGACGAAGCCATCAACCGTCCGAATGGTTCCATGGCCGATATTGGCAGGATCGTAAGTGAGGATCCCGGCCTGACGGTGAGACTGCTCCGTATGGTCAACAGCGCCTTTTACAGCTTTCCTTCAAAGATTGAGACGATCACCCAGGCCCTCATCGTGATCGGGACCAAACAGCTTCGAGATTTTGTCCTGGCCACCTCCATTGTCAACCTCTTCCAGGGAATTCCGAAAGATCTGGTCAGCATGGAATCGTTCTGGCATCACAGCATTGCCTGCGGCCTTGCGGCCAAGACGATCGCCAAGTACCGGCGTGAAACCAATATCGAGCAATTCCTCATTGCCGGTATGGTTCACGACATCGGTCGACTCATCATGTATAAGAAGATCGGCGACCAGTCGCGTTCTGCTTTGATCCGGTGCAAAACGAGCGGTATTCCTCTCTTTCTTGCAGAACAGGAGGTCATCGGGTTCGACCATGCCCAAATGGGCAGAATCTTATTACAAACCTGGAACCTCCCCTCCAGTTTGGAGGAAGCGGTCGCCTTCCATCATCATCCCCTTGGAGCAAGCCGATACCCTGTTGAAACAGCGGTGGTTCATATAGCGGACATCATGGTCAATGGTTTCCGCTGGGGGACGAGCGGAGAGCGGACAGTCCCCCCTTTAAAGGCAGAGGCATGGGAGCGCATCGGACTTCCGGTGAGCGTCCTGCCTTCCATATTGAATGATTTGAGAGGCCAGGTCAACGATGTCACCCATTCGATCCTGAACGGTGAACAGCGATGAACCCTTTTTCGGATGAAGGCCCGGACATCGTTAAACTGAACGCTCGTATCAAACAGTTAGAGGATCATAACCGGTGGATGATGGAATCGCTGGAATGGATGGTTTCCCTCGGCGATGTCCAGGCCAGTTTCTCGCCGGACCAGGAGCCTTTCAAAATTTTCAGCACGGCCCGGCTGTATTTGAGGCGGCTGATGCAATTCCAAACCCTCGCATTTATGACTGTGGACGAGGAGGATTTCGATTTCGTTCTCACCCATTGCGAGCCGGAAGCCGACCGGCCTCTGCTCCGGAAGGAGCTGGAGTTCCAGATCGAGGAGGGACACTTTGCCTGGGCCCTTCAACAGAATCGAAGCCTGACGGTTTCACCGAGGTATTTCGACCAGCCCATGATCCTTCATCCCCTGGTAACGAGATCGAATGTGGTGGGAATGTTCGCAGGCGCCCTGACTTCGGAGAGCCATTCCTTGAGCGATGTGCAGTCCAATCTGTTGACGCTCATTCTATTCAATACCGCCCATGCGATTGAGCATTCGGTCCTCTACCGGAGAATTCATGATCAAAACCAGAATCTCGAAAGGATCGTTCAGAAGAGGACCGATGAACTGCGGAAAGCGCTCGAGTTGGCAAAAGTGGCCAGTGTGACAAAAGGCCAGTTTCTTGCAAACATGAGCCACGAGATACGGACGCCGCTCAATGCCGTGATCGGTTTCACGGATATGCTCCTCGAAACAAAGCTCGAAGAGGAACAGTTCGACTTTGCGCGAACAGTCCGGAGCAGCGGCGAAGCCCTGCTTTCCTTGATCAATGACATTCTCGATTTTTCAAAAATGGAAGCGGGGCAGATCCATCTTGAAAAGATAGATTTTGACCCGGAGATGGCGGTTTATGAGGTATGCAAGATGGTCGTCCCTAAGATCAACCGGAAACCTGTGGAAGTCTTATGCCGGATCGGGGAAAATCTTCCCTCTTCCGTAAAAGGGGATATGCACCGGTTCAGACAGGTCCTGTTGAACCTTGCGGGAAACGCCGCCAAATTCACGGAGTCAGGCGAGATCGAAATTACAATCGATCAGGAAGAAGAACAGGGCGACCGGGTGAGGCTCCATGTGATGGTCCGGGACACGGGGATCGGCATCCCGAAGAATAAATTGACCGTCATCTTTGAACTTTTTCAGCAGGCGGATGGCTCCACGACCAGAAGATATGGAGGGACAGGGCTTGGGCTGTCGATCTGCAAACAGATTTCCGGGGCGATGGGCGGAGATGTCTGGGCCGAGAGCGAGCCCGGTAAGGGAAGCCTCTTCCATTTTATAGCCTGGTTTGAAAAATCGGAAAACGATCAGGTAAAAAGATTTATTTCCCCGTCTTTTTCCTCTAAAAAGATTCTCCTTGTCGATCGCCATCAGGCCCGCATGAACCTGATGCAATCGATTCTCGAATCCGCCGGGATTCGCGTGACCACACTCACGAAGGAAGAAGAGATTCTCCCCACATTGAAAAGATCCTTTGATGGAGGAACTCCGTTTCATCTCTGTTTCATCGATATTGAGATCCCGTGGGGATTCGGGGCGGCCCAAAAGATCAGGCAGGCCGGGATGACAGACCTCTTCATTCTGAGCCTCTCTCCGCCATTGGAGCGGAATGCACAGAAGTTCAGGGAGGCGGGGTTTGATGGTTTTCTCAACAGGCCGGTCCGCAGGGACAGGCTTTTTGAACTCCTGGAGCGGCGCTTCGGAGAAGAAAAGAAAGAGGAGGAATCGATACGGATTGGGTGCGAAAGGGATCGACAGACCAAGGATGGGATCAAGCATCCGCTTCGCATTCTTGTGGCGGAGGACAATCCGGTCAATCAAAAGATGATGGTAAAAATCCTTGAGAAACTTGGCTGTGGTGTCGATACGGCTGGAAATGGGATAGAGGCGATCGGAAGAATTGAACAATTTGCTTATGATCTGGTGTTGATGGACTGCCAGATGCCTGAGATGGACGGCTATACCGCCACTGCGGAGATCCGTCAGCGGGAAGGGCCATCCGGACATATCCCGATTATTGCAGTGACGGCCCATGCCATGGCCGAAGACCGCGAGCGCTGTCTGAAAGCGGGTATGGACGATTACATGTCCAAACCTGTTCAAAAAGAGGCTGTTTCTGAGATGATCAAGAAATGGGTTCGACATTAGGTTTCGGCTACGGTAACGAAGCCCCTGCCTACCGGCCCCGGTCCCGACCGAGGGCGGGGCAGGCAGGCGTTTGGATTGATAGTCAAACGGTTATGGGTGACGATGCTCGTATCGAAGCAAGAGGCTCGAAAAGCGAAGCTCGAGCATCCAGATTCTATTCGCGAGTCTCGATACGAGCTTCCCCGCCTGCCAGAGTGTCTGTACGGCGGGCAGGGACAACGACAAACGTCATTTTCAATTTAACGATACGGGCCTCGTTACCGTATAACGAATTTCACGAATGGTGACGGATGGTTCCCTTTTCGTGTCATTCGCTGTCATTCGTGCTATTCGTTTCTATTTTAGGTAATCCGAAAGGAGTTAACCATGAACCTGAAGACATTGGCGGAAAAAGTGGATCTGGATGAAGCTGAATATCAGGATATGATAGACCTCTTCCTGAAGACGACCTCCCTGCACCTCATTCAACTGGAGACCGCCATAGAAACGGAAGACACAAGGAAGATTATCGAATCGGCTCATTCCATAAAAGGTTCTGCGGCCAGCCTTGGATTGACGGGAATCTCCGGAGTCGCCTGGGGGATGGAGGCGAATGCCCGCGCGAATAACCTGACAGGGGCCGGCAGAGCGGTTCAAACCATCAAAGCCGAGATGGAACGGGTTGCTGAACTGGTTTCGGCATCCTCGACAACGGGGAATGGCTAAGTACATGATTCCATAAATACACTAACGTGTTATACATGACGATAAATAGGTCCTGTGTAGTTTGTCATTCCGGGCTTGACCCGGAATCCAGTGTTTTCCTGGATTCCTGCTTTCGCAGGAATGACGTCCCTTTCCGTGATTAATGTCGTTGCGTATGACCTCTTCGGGGCATAGAGAAAAAATACGTTAGCGAATTTATGAACCAATGTACTAAGCTGGCAACGCCATATGAATGGACGGTGTAAAGGATGATAAGAGAAAGGACGGGAGAGATGGAGAAAAAAAGCCTTGTTGTGGACAATGATCCGGTCATGTTGAAGTGGATAACGAACCTCCTCGAAAAGGAAGGGTATGAAGTCTTAACCGGGGAGGACGGTCTGTCGGCCCTGGATATTTTGAAAACCTATAGGCCGGATATCATCTTCACCGACCTCATCATGCCGAATATCGACGGAGAGAAACTCTGTGAAATGATCCGGAAAGACCCTGACCTGAAGAATGTATTCCTGGTCGTCTTTTCCGCCACGGCATCGGAGGAAGAGACTAACATCCTTCAATTTGGAGCGGACCTTTGTATTGCAAAATGTTCATTCGATAAGATGACTAAACATATTCGAAAGGCCCTGGACGAAGTGGATCGAAGGGCTCCCGCCGCGGGGACAGACCATGTCATCGGCCTCGAGGATGCCTTCCCACGACAGATTACAAAGGAGTTACTTAGTGACAGAAAGCATTTTGAAGTTATTCTGGGAAGCATGGCGGAAGGAATCCTGGAGATTACCCCTCAGGGAAGAATTGTCTACAGCAATCCGTCAGCCGTTTCCCTGATTGGAATCCCTGAAGAGAAGTTGTTGGCCTCCAACCTCCTCAACCTGTTTCACGATAAAGACCGGGAAAGAATGAAAGGGCTTCTCTCCACCCTCAACACTCACCGAAAGACGGTCAACGGCGATCCCCCGTTGCAATTGAATGGCAAACAGGTTTCCCTCAGCCTTTTACCCATCCTGGACAAGGAGCACCGGACTACCATCATTCTTCTCAACGATGTGAGTGAGCGAAAGAAGATGGAGGCCCAGCTTCTTCAAGCCCAGAAGATGGAGGCGATCGGCACCCTGGCAGGAGGCATTGCCCACGACTTCAATAATCTTCTCATGGTGGTTCAGGGAAATGTTTCGCTCATGCTTCTCGATATGAACCCCTCCCATCCCCATTATGAGATGCTCCGAAGCATCGAGAAGAAGGTGCAGAACGGGTCAAGACTGACGGCGCAGCTTTTGGGCTATGCGAGAAAGGGCCGCTATGAAGTCAAACCCATTCTTTTGAATCAGTTGGTGGAAGAGACTGCAGAGGCATTTGGTCGGACCAGAAAGAATATCGTGATCCATATGGACCTTTACAGGGACCTTCATCCCCTGGAAGCCGATCCGGGTCAGATGGAGCAGGTGCTAATGAATCTGCTGGTCAATGCGGCCGATGCCATGCCCGTGGGCGGAAACCTATTTCTGAAAACGGCTAATGTGACCCACCTGGAGATCCAGGGAGATCTCTATGAACCGGTTCCGGGAAACTATGTTCTGCTCTCGGTCACTGATACAGGAATCGGGATGGATCGGAAGACGATGGAGCGCATCTTCGCCCCCTTCTTCACCACGAAAGAATTAGGCAGAGGCACAGGGCTGGGATTAGCCTCGGTCTACGGGATTATCAAGGGGCATAACGGATACATCAATGTCCGGTCCGAGGCGGGGAAGGGAGCCGCGTTCCTCACCTACCTTCCGGCTTCGGAAGGGAAGGTCGAGGAACAGATCAAGAAGGGTGAAGAGCTCCTGATGGGGAGAGAAAAAGTCCTCCTCGTGGATGACGAGGAACATGTCCTCGACGTGGGAGAAAAGATATTAAAGACGTTAGGCTACAAAGTCCTGATCGCTGATAGTGGTGAGAAAGCTGTCGAACTTTATAAGACGAACCGGGATCAAATCGACCTGGTCATTCTCGATCTCATCATGCCTCACAAAGGCGGAGGGGAAACCTATGATAACCTGAAAGAGATCGATTCAGAGGTGAAGGTTCTCCTTTCGAGCGGATACAGCATAAACGGGCAGACGATGGAGATCTTGAGCAAGGGGTGCGAGGGATTTATCCAGAAACCTTTCTCGATCAATGAGCTTTCGCAGAAGCTGAGAGAGATCCTGGATAAGAAGTGAGAAGAAATGGATACAAATTTATATTATTACACAATAAAGAGGGAAAATTTTGCTCAATCGGGGTCTCAGGATTATATCAACAACATGCGCATAGGCTGGAGTTTTCGCTGGAAAGGGTTCAGCACGAGGCCGAGAACCTCTAAGGTCACTGCTCCCAAGAGCGGTTCATCGCCCGGTTGTCCAAGAATAACGGGTGTATGCCCTTCACCTTGTGGTAAGGAGAGGTGACATTCCGAAACCTGTCGTTCGACCGTTGTGCCATCCGCCAATGTGAAGATCAGGGAACGCTTGGGCTGCAGTTCAATCTGTTGCCAGGCCGCTTCTTCCAGCAGCGTATAGGTAGCCCCGCTGTCGACTAAAAAGCGAACTGAAACCTGTTTACCTGTCGGCCCTGTTGCAACTCCTTCAATATATGTGATACCCATAACCCTTCACCTATTGGCAATTCTAAACCCTTTAGAGAGGTCTGTCAAGGCAGTTCACACACACAATCAGATCACACAAAAACTAAATTTTTCGTAACACTTTAGCTTTTTGAAAAACGGCCCCTCTGCGGCCGTCATTCCGGTGAAAACCGGAATCCGGGACCCATCCCCCTCCCTGATCCACACTCCGCCTAACGAAGAGGCTCCCAAATTCTCTTGGCCTTGAAGGACATGGTGCTGCTTCGATCTATGCCCAATCTCAGACACCAGTAATTGACCGCCTTTTTGCTGAGATTCCGGTGATTCTTCAGGACATGGAGAAAGGTTTCCATGCCGTATTTCTTCTGCACCTCTTCGACAAAATCAAGGCCCCCAAAGTTGATCGCCCTTTCAATGACCACCTCCGGCGACGCCCTATCGCTCTTCCTGTCCCAAAAGAGTTCTTCCCTCATCTAATAAATTCCTTAAAAAAAACCTTGATGTCTTGCCATTCTTTAGCCGTAAAAAGGCGTTTTTCTTTGCCCCCTTCGAGCATTACGATCTGTTCAAGTTCCCTTTCGGCATCGTCAAAATACACAAACGATGTTCGGAGGTGATAATCGTAGTGAGGAGCCAGGCGGTACTTCTCGATCGCCAGACGGGAAACTCCCCCGAAATCGAGCTTTGTTTCCCGCAGGATGTAGAAGAGGTCAATAAAGTCCTTTATGGATCCCCTCTGGTTGATGGCCACTGCTTTCATGGCCGCAATATCCCTCAAGGAAGCAAGAGGGCAGGTCAGACCTTCGCCAATAGGCATGGCAACGGGTGGGGAGAGAAGAGGATAGGGATAATGGAAGAGCGAAAACTTTATTTTTTCAGGCGAGACAAAAAGGATCAGGGTATCCTGTTCCATGGATTCAACCGCAACTTCATCGAAACATGTTCTCATTTTGGACAAGAAGAGGTCAGCAGTGAATCGACTTTCCGTAAAAAAGTCAAGATCCACGGATAACCGATGCCTCAAGTAGAAATAGACAGCAGTGCCACCAGCCAAGTAAGACTGTTCGGGGAGAATATTGGACCGAAGGAGACGAACGAGAATCATTTCATATTTTCGGACGATGGCTTCTATCTGATCTCCAAGCATAACCTAACTATAGCACAACTATCCGAATCAACTCAAACGTAATTTTTGCCCTTCGCAACGCCTCATCTATTGGAGATAAACGGTTAGTTGGATAGGTAACTCCCCCTTTCCCCCTCTTTACCTAACTTTACGTGTCCCATAAGTTGGGGGCTGGACACAAGGAAGGGGTGTATGGCTGGTACAATTGAAGCCTTGGCATATCTTATTTTGGTGTCATTCCCGTGAAAACGGGAATCCAGAACCAACAGAAAACACCATCCTATGTCAGTATTTTTTTAAGAGATTTCTGAAAAGTCCAGAAATATCTAATCAGAGAGCGAGATATATTTTTTCAGAGCTCTCTTCACTGGGGGGCGGTGAAGTCCGTTTCTAAAGAAGTTTTAGATTAGGAAATCTCCTGCCAGAAGAATTAGCTCCTGGAGCGCTTTACGTATAAAAGTTGAGTGCAGATGGAGTCGGGTTATTTCCTTTAATGTATAAGGAAATACTTCTACAGGCAGTGAGGTCTTTTGAAAAAAATCATCATATTCTGGGATGCGGTCAAACCACCGTGTTTCGGGATGTGACCTCAGCACAATAAGGAGGTCTGCGTCGCTGCTTGGCAGGGCCTTGCCCTTGGCCAAAGAGCCGAATAAAGCAACTGCCAGAACACGCGAATCTCTGCATAAGAGTTCCTGAGATCGCTCTTTTAACTCAGCAATAGCCTGATTTCTATCGAGAAAGGCAATCTTCACAGAACCGGAGGATCGCCTCTGCACAGGCGATACCTTCTTGACTGTCTGTTGCCGTGTAGTAATCGGCTGGTTTACCATAATCAAACCCGTTGGGATATCGTGTTGGGATATAAAACCGATCTAAAATCCGGCCGCAATCGATTAATTTTACCGTCACACCTGCTTCAGGAGGCAATCCTTCCAACAAATGTTTGACGGAATGGCCCCATGCTTCACCGCTGAAGTGCTGATAGACAGCCTTCAAAGCCTTCTCAGCCGATTGTTGGGCGCTAAAACACGCCCATTCATGATATCCTTCGAGGAGGTCGTGGCGAGCATGTTCCAAATCGCGTTTTGCTTGGTCAAGCCAGTCCTGAGCCCGGTTAGCCATTCTGGTTAAAGATTAGCACGAAGGACTGTGTATGTCCAATGTTTTTTTATAAGGTAAATCCTTATTATTACCCAGCGCATGAAATGGTTTGCATTTTGTAGCGCAAGGCTTTAGTCCCGCCAATGAGCGGGACGCTACATTTCCATAGACTTAGACGTAAACAATATTGATGAAATCGTAAAAAGCCTGAAAAAGCTATTCCCTGTCATTCCTGCCCCGATTTTCATCGGGATAAACTCCAGCAGGAATCCAGCGTTTTCCTGTAGTTAGAATTTTCTGGATTCCCGTTTTCACGGGAATGACGACTTTTTACGATTCCGTTAAAATTGACGATTCATCAAAATTTCTTTTCCTTCCCCCCATTTTACCCCACATTTCCCACTTAAACTTTATTAAAGTTTTTGCGCCTATATGTCGAAAAGTTCATTGAAATGCTTCTTAAATATCAACCCTCTCACTTACCCTTTCCCTCTACCAGGCAAGGGGAGAGGGCACCCACCATTCCCCCTCTCCCCTTGCCTGCTTGCCGGTAGGCAGGGGGGAGAGGGAGGGGGTGAGGGGGGAATTAAATGCGTTTTCTTTAAAAGTCCTGAATTATAAAGCGATTACAAAGACCGAAACATACTAAAATTAAAGAAAAATCTGTGTAATCATTTTTGGAATCCCTGCCTGCTATAGGCAGGTGCGTAATCGAGAGCGAAAATTAGTTTTTCAGAGCTCTCTCAATAAGGAGACGGGGAGGAAGGAGGTGATGGGTATGTTGATGAAGAGAGGTTGTCGGTTTTACCGGGACACGGATAGTCCAAATTTTGGCCGGGGCATCGGGTATTGCGATCTCGGTGTCATCTGGTCGATCTGTGACGGGGATGTCAAGTTCTGCGAAAGCCCCGATGTGATGATCAGGTTTCTTTTTGAAGAACGGAAGAGAGGGACGGAGAGGCCGGTTGCCTACTCCCAGCCTTAAAAACAATGAGGGGACCATATGCCAAATATCGTGACAGCCAGGGAACTGGGGAAATATCTGAAACTGTCCGAATCAACGATTTACAAATTAGCCTCGGGCGGAGAGCTTCCCGGGTTTAAGATCGGAGACTCGTGGCGTTTCGACATGGATGAGATCCTGAAACGGATCAAAGAGGCCAAAAAAGTGAATCATCGGAACAAAATAAGAGGCAAGGGGTAAAGAATGAAATCCCAAATCACAAACTTTAAATTTTGTAACACTTTAGTTCTTTGAAAAAACTGATCTAATCCCCCTTCATCCCCCTTTGGTCTCCGACCCAGAGCGGTCTCTGACCCGGAGGGCAAAAGGGGGGAAACCTTTCTCCTCCCTTTGGAAAAGGGAGGTTGGGAGGGATTTTACAAGACGATTTCAAACAACTAAAGTGTTAGCAAATTTCGTGTGCGGACACGTGACACGTTTTTAGCAAAAAAGAGAGGAGGTAAAGAGATGACGGAAATGACCAGGACCATGGATCAGGCGGTGAAGGCGATGGGAGACAGGGAAGGGAAATATCTCACTTTCTCCCTTGCCGGCGAGGAATATGGGGTCGGAATATTGAAGGTGAAGGAGATCATCGGGATGATGCCGATCACGACGGTTCCGCGAACCCCCGCGTTTGTCAAAGGGGTGATCAACCTTCGGGGCAAGGTGATTCCGGTGGTGGATTTGAGATTGAAGTTCGGGATGGAAGAAATGGGCTATACGGAGCGGAC
>Ga0194110_10009239_pt1 | contig 11118 bp, 13 predicted proteins | sample TA2Kig1200mmetaG_FD_146192 | JGI IMG/M metagenome (GOLD analysis project Ga0194110, IMG submission 146192) | Freshwater microbial communities from Lake Tanganyika, Tanzania - TA2015032 Kigoma Deep Cast 1200m | ecosystem: Environmental > Aquatic > Freshwater > Lake | place: Tanzania: Lake... | reverse complement strand
CCCCGATCCACCAGCTGCTCGTAAAGCTGGCCGCGCAGCTGCCTCGGCAAATGCGAAGCAAGCCGCTCCAGCCAGGTCGCCTCAGGAGGACGCACCTGGCTGTAGAGGTTCACCAAACGGCTGGCCAAGGGCTCCTCGATCGCTGCGCCCGCCACCAACGTTGGGCCCAGCCGCCGCTCCAACAAGTTCAGGGCTTCCGCGGGGCGACCGGCGGCGATCAACCGGTAGCTGAGCTGATCCAGGGTGGGAGCCGGTTCTGGTGGGTTGTGCCACACCGCCGCCGCACCTTGGGCCTGCGGTGCGCCCCCCGCCATCACAGCAGGGTTCAAGCTGGCACGAGCCAAGGCGAGCCGCGTGGCAAGCAGCGGGGAGAGTCCACGGCCTAGGCGTTCCAAAGGAGACAGCTCGGCCACCACGGCCCGCCAGTCGCGGGCGAGTTCAGCCAGGCCGCTGCGGTAGGTGATCTCCCCCCCGCGGGAGCGCAGCCAACGCCAGGCCGATGCAGCACCAAACCGGCGGCGCAGCTGCTCAGCATGGGCCGTAGCCAACGCCGCACGGTCTTGGCTGGAGCGGCTCTGCTGCAGCCATTGCTCCACGCGCCAGGCGGGCGTTGGCGAGGGTTGATTGAGCCAACTCAGCTGGATCTGCTGCCGCAGGGCGGCGGTGGGCAGTGGTTGCAGTGCATCGAGGGCCGGACCGTGGCGGCGCTGCGCCAGCAAGGCCTGGGCAAGCAGCAGGCGAGCCTCGCGGGAACTCGAATCGATCCGGTTGAGCACATGCCGAGCCTCACGCTCCGCCTCGCTGAAGCGCCCCTGCTGAAGAGCCTGCGAGCCTCGTGCCAAATGGGGATAAGCGCTGAAGCGCTGCCAATCACGCAGCAGATTGGGGAAGGCCAGCGCCGGTGTTGGCGACAACAGCCCCAGCAGCAACGCAAGCAAGCCGACGGACTGCGGGCAGCGGCTGCTCATACGACGGCCCTCACAGCCTCCAGCCCCAAGCGGCGCTGCTTCTGCTGCTCCGCCAACAGCGCCTGCAGGTTGGATTCAGTGAGCAGACCCAACTGCACCAGGTGATCGCCGAGCCGTTGCTGCAGGGGCTCAAAGCTGATCAAAGCCTGGCTGAGCACCGCCTGATTGAGCAGACCAAGCTCCACAGCGAGATCGCCCAACAGGATCAAATGGCGGCACAAGTGCTCGAGTGCCCCCTGGACCTGGTTCGCGTTCTGAGCCAGCCGATGTAGCACCTGCCCAAGCTCACTGCCATCGCCTGAGCGGTAACCGTGCATCAGCCCCACCTGCACGCGGCCCTGGGGCACGAGAACCTGACGGCAAGGCAACCCCAGCTGACGACTGATCACACCGAGAGCCACAGCGCTGGCGGCACTTTCACGACCGAGCACCAACGTGCCGCCCTCCACAGCCAGAGGCAGCATCGAATACTTGAAGGCGAGCCGTTCACCCAGCCGCTCAAGCAACGAGGGCTCCAGGTTGAACGGATTGAGATCGCGCCATTCGAGGCCCTGCTGCGCCGCCAAGGCAGCAGCCAGTTGCTGCGAGCTGATCAACCCCTCCTCCAGTAGTACGCGCCCGATGCGGCGGCGACCGCTGCGCTCCAGCACCCTCTGCAACTCTTCTGCGCTGAGGGAACCCTGGGCGATGAGGATCTGCCCCAACGGCTGACGACCTGATGTTGCCGCGACGCTGGGGAATACATGCGTGGTTTTATCCCAGGCCACCCGGCGGGCATCGCCAATGGCCATCACCTGGCGGAAAGCCCTCAGATTGGCGAAGAAGTTCACCCAATTGGCCCACACCATGCGCGGCACTGCCATTAACGCCGGCACGAGACCATAAAAACTGCCCGTGAAAATGATGCGCTGCACGATGCGATTCAGCAGCAACACGCCGTTGTAGGCCAGGAGAATGTGCAGGAATCGGCTATCACCCAACACAGAGGCGAAATCCCAGCCGCTCCAGTGCTCGACGCTGGCCAACCAGACCAAGCCAAGCTGCAGGGCCAGCAGCATCGACAGCAGGCCAATCAGATTGCTGATCGCTCCGCGACGATCACGCCAGAGGAAATAGTTCAGCAGCCAATTGCGCGTCCAGGGCAGTGTTTGCGCACCCTGGAACACGATCCCGGTGATCCAGCGCGACTTTTGACGAATCGCAGTCGCCAGTGTGTCGGGAAAATTTTCGCGCACACAGATCACTTTCCCTTCACGCCGGCTCACACCAAAACGGCGCTCTCGCAAGGGCGCCAGCGCCGGATCCCGGGGGCTGAAGCGCACGAAAATCTCTCGCATTCCAGCCTGGCGCAGCCGAATGCCGATGTCGTAGTCCTCCGTGAGGCTCTGCGTAGAGAAAGCAATGCCTTCTCCCTCATCCAACAAATGCACCAACGCGCGCCGACTGAAACAGGTGCCCACGCCAGCACTGGGAACCTGACCCACCAGGGCTTCGCGCACCAGCACATCCTTTCCGTGGAGCTCAGCGAATTCATCCGCGTAGTGATTAGCCGTGAAGTTCCACCAATGACGATGCAAAAACGGATACACAGGAACCTGGATCAGGTCTTTGCGATCCACCAGAAGGTTGAACAGCCGCAATTCCAGCGGCGAGATCACATCTTCGGCATCATGCAGGATGAAGCCACGAAAACGAATCGAAGCCTCCCGCTCAAAAGCCAAGACCGCCTCCAGGACATTGTTCAGACAGTCGGCTTTGCTGGTAGGCCCAGGCAGCGCACACACCACCTTGTGCACATTGGAGAAGCGCCTGCACGCTTCGTCCACATCCGCTTGGGTGTCAGGGTCGTTGGGATACGTCCCCACAAAAATCTGATAGTTCTCGTAGTCGAGGCGGCTGGCAGCCAATTGAGCCATCTCACCGATGACCCCCACTTCCTGCCAAGCCGGTACCAGAATGGCCAGAGGTTGCTCGGTGGGGCCATACAGCACTTGTTCATCGGCAATCCGATGGCGGCTATAAACAACACCCGATCGCCACAGCCGACGCAACCAGAAGATCAGATCAATCAGCAGATCTTCTGTACCCAGAATCGCCAGCGCACTCCCAATCAATGCTGTTGCCAGGCGCAGCGCGTAGAGATAAGCCGCGAACAGGTCGATCAGCGCGTCAATGGGCATGGCGATCAACGACTGGCTCGCTGGCGCAGACGAAAGGTGCAGCTGAGCCAGCGCAAGGACCCAGGACTACGATCATAAGGACAACCGGCTGCACGACCAGCTACAGGTCCCCGAGATGGCAATCACCAACACCCATCTCAAGCAGTCCCGCCGCTTTGCCGTTGTTCTGTCGGCCCTACTCCTCAGCGGCCTTGGCAGCCTCTCGATCTTTTCCTATCTGCGATCGCGCCAACAATTCGATCGCCAGATGATGACGGAGGTCCTACCGCTCACATCGGATGCTGTTGCCGCCAATATCGACAATCTGATCAGCCAGCCCGTGCTGGCGTCAAGGCTGGCTGCCGACAACAGCCTGCTGGTTGATCTCTTGCTGGGTGGCAACCAACAGGCAGGCGCCATCGCCACATATCTGCGCTCAGTGCAACGCAGCACCGGCGTGTCAACAGCGTTCCTTGTTTCAGAACAGTCGCGCAAGTACTACAGCCCATCAGGCTTGGTGAGAACAATCAACACCGCATCAGCCCAAGACCAGTGGTATCAGCGTTTCCTTGATTCGGGCCGAGCTGTTGAACTCAATCTCGATCGCGATACTGCTGATCCAGCACAGACTCTTGCCTTCGTGAATGTTCGCATTGAGGGAGCCGATCGCCAACTCCTCGGCGTTGCAGGCCTGGGCGTTGATGTGGACTTTCTACGCAACAAACTGGCTGGCTATCAGCGCGACTATGGAGCCCGCCTATTACTGGTCAACAAAGCCGGGGAGATCGTCCTAGCTTCGGATGACAGCAGCGGCAGACTCGCTGAGCTACCCGACATCGGCAAACTCAGCAGAGCCATTCTGAACCATCCAAAGATGGCTCTACAACTGGACTCTGCCGACAGCTATTACTATGTGAATGCCATCCAGATTCTGCGATCTGGATGGACTTTGGTTGTGATCCAACAACCCAACGCTGAAGAAGAGGCCCTGCGGCGCCTGTTAATTCAAAACACTGTTGCGGCACTGCTGATCGGCTGCCTACTGATCATTGTTGGCCGGCTGACGATTGGGCGTGATCAGGAGAAGCTTGAGCAATCAGCCACCACCGACAACCTGAGCGGCCTGCTGAACCGCCAGGCCTTCGCCGCGATCTTTGCAGACCTCGCCAGCGCCGACTCGCGATCGAACGCCAAGCTTGCCATCGCCTTGATGGATATCGATCATTTCAAACGGGTGAATGACACCTACGGCCATCCCGCCGGCGATGCGGTGATTCGCGCCGTTGCCCGTGCGATCAAAGCCAGCGTGCGCGAAAGCGATCCGGTGTTCCGCTGGGGCGGCGAGGAATTTTTGCTGCTCCTGCCGATGTCAAACCTTGATCAGGCCATGGCCAGGCTGGAGGCCCTACGCAGCCACCTGCGCGCCACGGAGATTCAGCTCGAGCCAACGGATGCCCGCACCAGCATCACGCTCAGCTTCGGGCTGACGCTGCACCGGCCCGGCGAAAGCAGTGCAACAGCACTGGACCGGGCCGATCGAGCTCTCTACGAAGCCAAGCGCACGGGCCGCGATCGGATCTGCGTGCTCGATCAGATGGGGTTGAATTCACCCACCAGCTGACCCCTCCATGCAGCTCAGAATCGGCAACGGCTACGACATCCACCGCCTGGTGCCTGGCCGGCAGCTGATCCTGGGGGGCCAACAGCTGGAGCACCCTGCCGGCCTGGGGCTCGATGGCCACAGCGATGCCGACGTGCTGGTGCACGCGATCATGGATGCCCTGCTCGGCGCCCTCTCCCTGGGCGACATCGGCAAATACTTCCCGCCCGATGATCCGCAGTGGAAGGGGGCCGACAGCCTGGTGCTGCTGGAGCAGGTGGTGGCGCTGGTGGCCGAACGGGGCTGGAGCGTGATCAACGTGGATTCGGTGGTGATCGCCGAGCGGCCCAAGCTCAAACCCCACATCGAGGCGATGCGCGGCGCCATCGCCGCTCGGATGGGTCTGAAGGCTGATCAGGTGGGCGTGAAAGCCACCACCAACGAAAAACTGGGCCCCGAGGGCCGCGAGGAGGGCATCTCCTGCCAGGCGGTGGCCCTGCTGCAGAAGCCATGAGCTGGCGCACGCTGGCTAGGGTTTTGGTCCACGCGCTTTGCTTGCTGATGCTGCTGGCCGGCCATCCCGATGTGGCGATCGCTGAGCAGCAACAGCCTGGCGGCAGCTTTGAAGTGGCGGTGGTGGAGCACCTGCGCGTGAAGGTGCCAGCTGAAGCCCGCCAAGCTTGGCTGGAGGCCGAGCGGGGCAGCTGGGAGCCCTGGCTGGCTGAGCAAGAGGGCTATCTCGGGCGTGATCTGCTCTGGGATCCAGAGCGCGAGGAGGGCACGCTCTTGATCCGCTGGGCCAGCCGCGAGCAGTGGAAGGCCATCCCCCTAGCCGAGGTGGAAGCCGTGCAAGAGCGCTTCGAGCAGTTGGCCCGCCAAGCCACCGGCACCCGCCAAGGCAATCCGTTCCCGCTGGTGTTTGAAGGCGAGCTGCAGCCAGCGGCATGACCGAAACCGCTCGGCTTGATCTGCAGCGCCGCCAGCGGATCGGCATGGTGGAGGCCATCTGGGGCGAGCACAAAACCGCCGAGCAGATCGCCTCGATCCTGCTGCGGCTGCAGAGCGCGGGGGAACTGGCGCTGGCCACCCGCGTGGATGCCGCCAAAGCGCAAGCCGTGGCGGAGCTGATCGAGGCCAACCCCTCAGGCAATGCACTCCTCGCGCAGCTGCAGTTTCATGCCGATGCCCGCTGCCTCAGCCTCGGGGATCCCGCGCCGCCGCGGCCAGAGCTCGGCGAGGTGCTGGTGCTCAGCGGCGGCACCAGCGATCTGCCGGTGGCCAGCGAAGCGCAGCTGGCTCTGCACTGGCATGGGGTGCGCTGCGAGCGGCTACTGGATGTGGGCGTGGCCGGCTTGCATCGGCTGCTTGGGCAGCTGGAGCGGCTGGAGCAGGCCCAGGTGCTGATCGCCTGCGCCGGCATGGAGGGAGCCCTGCCCACGGTGCTGGCCGGGTTGGTGCCGCAACCGGTGATCGGCGTACCGGTGAGCGTGGGCTACGGCGTGAGTGCCGGCGGGCAGGCGGCCCTGCACGGGATGTTGGCCAGCTGCGCGCCGGGGCTGAGCGTGGTGAACATCGACAACGGCTACGGGGCCGCGATGGCGGCGCTACGGATCCTCAACAGTGGACTCGGCCGCGACCTCAACAGTGGGCGCGTAATGGCTCCCGCTCAGGAGCCTTGAGCTCCAGCATCGCCTCCACCCACAGCTGCATCGAGCGAGGCAGCCGGCGTTGCTCGTAGCGCTCCAAGGCCTCGAGCAGCACGGGGCTGTTCACCCAGTGCAGAGAGCGCGCCGCCATCCGAGCCGTTCAGCTGAGCCGCACTGTGCGGGGTTGCGGGAGCCACGGCAACCCGCCAAGGCCAACCTGAAGATCAGCTTCAGGGTTGGGCCGTTGAAGGCCGGGAATCAGCCGGTTTGAGCGCGGCGGCCCAGACACTGCTGCAGCTCGCGTGAGCGCTCCTCGGTTTCCACCTGGTGCAGGCGGCTCAGCAAGGCATGCAGATCGCTACCAGCCAATTCGCCATTGGCCTGCCATTTCATGGCACGGGTTTCGGAATGGCGAACGGAGCCGGACACGCAAGGGCAATGAAGTGGCTATCAACCTAAACATCCAGCCCGCCGCCAATCCCACTTACAACACCAATTCAGCGGAAGAGTTTCTGTAATTCGCCAAATCTTCAGAAAAAGCGAAGATCGCGCCTCAGAGGTGCTTCAGATCGGGGTACGCCGTGATCAGCTCATCGGCACTCAGCACCTCACCGGCGCCCTCGGGCTGCCAGATCACCTCAAGCGCCAGCAACTGATCGGACGGCACCGAACCCACCACCCGCAGCGCCTCGCGCAGATCCTCACTGCCGTTCACCGGCTTAAGGGTGATGCGGCTACGGCTCGCCACCAGCAGGGTCACAGCGATGTAATCGCTGGTGGCATCGGCATCACCAGCGCTGGCCGAGGACGCCACGCCGCGGGCTCCGCCCACGTTGGTGGTGATCTCACCGGCCAGCTTGCTGCGCTCAGTCATCGAGAGGCGATTGAAGGTGGATTCAGCCGCCTGGAAGGGCACCTGACCCACCTCTGCGTTGGCGTACACCCACAAGTCGGGATGACGCAGCAGGGCCAGGGTGCTGTCTTGCAGAACCCGCTGCAAACCACTGCTGCTGCTGGTATCGGAGCTGGCCGCAAGGCCGCGCAGATCGCGCTGCAGCTCGCGGGCCGAGGCCAACAGACCCACCTGAAGCTGGGCAATCGCCACGGGGCCGTCAGGCTGGTAGCTGCCGAGATCGCCGCCGCGCATCCCAGCGGGCAAGGCCTGTCCGCCGCCACCGCCACCACGGAAGGCATTGAGCACCAGGCCCACCACCGCCATCAGCACCAGGAAGCCGAACAGGCCACCACCGCCGAAGAAGAACGGCACGATGAACGGAAACCCGATGCCGCCGCCAAAGCCGCGCTGGTAGCCACCACCGCTATAACCGCCGCCGCCGTAGCTGCGGGGCATGGGAGCGGAGCGAAAGCTGCCGCCACCGATGCGGCCGCCACTGGCAGCATCCGCAGGCTGAGGAGCCAGCACCACCAGCGCCAGGGCCGCACTGAGCAGCGCAGGAAGCATCAGGCGACGAAACAGACGACGCAGCAGCGGCGTGGAGTGCTGTTCAGGCAAAACCAACCCCAGGAATTGCCATGAAATCTAAGAACCACCCCCCACGATGGTGACCACTTCCACGGCATCGGCTTCCCGTACGGGCTGATCAGCCCAGCGGGCCCTGGGCAGGATCTCGCCGTTGAACTCCACCACCACCAGCTGGGGTTTGTAACCACGCAGCTCCAACAGTTGAAGCAGCGAGAGGCCTTCAGGGCACTGCATCGGATCGCCATTGAGGCGCACTTCGATCGTGGAGTCGCTCATCGGCCCAGTTCAACATCCGCGCCGTCATCGACTGGAGCGGAGCCGAGCAGCGCGAGAAGCTCGCGGCTGGCCGCTGCAGGATCCGGTGCCGCGGTGATCGCCCGCACCACGGCCACCCGGCTGCAACCCACAGCCTGCACCGCTGCCAGGTTGCTGACATCCAGGCCGCCGATGGCAAAACAGGGGATCGGGCTTTCCGCCGCGGCCTGGCGCACGTAGTCCAGGCCCACCGGCTCGCGACCAGGCTTGGTGGGGGTGGCGTTCACCGGACCCACGCCCACGTAATCGCACCCATCGGCCACCGCCTCCCGCAGCTGGCTGAGGGCGTGGGTGCTGCGGCCGATCAACTTCTCGGGGCCAAGCAAACGCCGCGCCAACGCCGGCGGCAGATCGCCCTGCCCCAGATGCACGCCATCGGCATCCACCGCCAGAGCGAGATCGATGCGGTCGTTCACCAGAAACAACGCTCCAAAGCGGCTGCAGAGCTGGCGCAGCGCCTGGGCCTGCGCCAGCCGTTCCGCATCGGTGATGGGCTCCCCGTCAGCACCGAGGCTGCCCTCCTTGGCGCGGTATTGCACCAGGCGCACACCGCCCTGAAGCGCTGCTTCCACCACAGCCTCGAGCTGCGGGGCTGGACTGGTGATCAGATACAGGCGGCAGCGCTGCAGCTGGGCCCGGCGTTGATCACCGGCCGGGCAGGCCCGCAGCAACTCCACCTCCAGGTCGTAGAGGGCGTAGCGGATCGCAGCCGCTTCAGCAGCCAGGGCGGGATCCTCCGCACGGCCGAATTCCTCCAGCACCCGCAGCGCCTCCTGCACCCGCCCGCAATTGGCCGCCACCACAGCCGCAGGCTCCTGCCGCTGCGCCTGAGCGGGGTGGGCCATCCCGGCCGCCACATCGCCAGCCGTGTGACGCGCCTGTTTGTAGCGATCGGCATGCAGGAGCCCCAGGCGCTGGCGCAGATCCTTGAGCCGGGCCACCAGATCGGCGCGATCCAGCCCAAAACGGCACCAGTCCTCCACCACCCGCAGGCCCTCACGGGCGCGATCGAGGTTGGCGTCGAGCAGGCGCAACACCGGCTGGGGTTGTGCGGGGGCCGTCATGAACAGAACTGAGGCGAGAAGGGCTGTTTAGGGTGTGCGCACACATGCCATCACAGGGGCCATGGCGCAGGGCGGATCCGACAGCCCAATGCTGGTGCTGATCTCAGGGATTCTGCTGCTAGGGGCTATCGCCGCCTTCATCAGCTGGGGCCTGGCCAACGCTTACCCCGCCGGCTGAGCCCAGCAGCTGCTCGGCAGTCGCCGCATCACGGGCGATCTGCGCCACCAGCGCTTCGAGGCTCTCGAACCGCTGCTGTTGCCGCAGCAGGGCCACCGGTTCCACCAGCAGCTCCGCCCCCTCCAGCTCCAGGCGACGGCCCAGCAGGTGCACCTCCACCGCCGAGGGAGCCGTGGGATCCACCGTGGGCTGGGGGCCGAGATTCATCACCGCGGCCAGGCGCTGGCCGGGTAGTTGTTCGCCCTGCAGCCACACCCAAGCGGCGTACACACCCTGCTGGGGCAGAAACTTGCGCCCATCCACCTGCAGGTTGGCGGTGGGCCAGCCCAGTTCGCGGCCCAGGCCGCGCCCCCGCACCACCCGACCGCCAAAGCGATAGGGCCGATCCAGCAGGGCAGCCGCCTCCTGCAGCTGTCCAGCCTCGAGGGCCCGGCGGATGCGGCTGCTGCTCAAGCGGCCGGTGCTGTCGCTGAGGATCGGCTGCACCAGCAGCGCAATGCCCCGCTCGGCGCACAGCTCCCGCAAGCAGTGGATATCGCCGCTGCGGCCAGCGCCAAAGCGGAAGTTCTCGCCCACAGCCACCAGTTGGGCCTGCAGTTGCTGCACCAGCACCTGCTCCACAAACTGCTCCGGGCTGAGGGCCGCCAGCTCCGGTGTGAAGGGCACCAGCACCAGCTGCTCGATGCCCAGAGGCTCCAGCAGATCGATTTTTTCGGCGGGGAGATCCAGGCGCAGCCGGGCCTCGCCGTAGAGCACCTCACGCGGATGGGGCCAGAAGCTCACCACGGTGGGCACCAGCTGGGTGCCACCAGCACGCTCCACCACCGAGGCAATCACGCGGCGATGGCCCTGATGCAGCCCATCGAAACTGCCCAGGGCAATGGCTGTGGGCCGTGCGGCCTGCTCGGGACTGCGCAGAGGGATCAAGGCCGGTTCACCAACAAGCGCTTCCAGGCCCTCGCCGCGGGCATCCTCCCATGGCAGGTTTGGGCCATCTCCGGCGCCCTCGCTCCACCCCATGGCCGATCGCCTCGACCTGCAACTGATCTCTGCTGCCCTGCGGCGGATGGGTTGGATCCGGCTCTGGTCCCAGGTGGTGCTGGGGGTGGTGGTGATGGGGGTGCTGCTGTTCAACAACATCGGCGGCCAGATCGCTGCCCGCGCCGACAAAGCCTTGGGCCTGGGGCCTGGCCTCTCGCTCACGAGCCTGGCCTTTGTGGTGCTGCTCTGGTCGATCTGGCAGAGCGGCCTGATCGTGCGCTGCGGGCGGGCCCTCAATGGTCCGGTGCACCCCAGCAAAGGTGAAACCGCGCGGCTGATCAAACGCAGCGTGCTGGCCGACCTGGTGGGCCTCACCCTTGGAACCGTGGGCTACCAATCACTGGCCGGGAGCCTGTTTGTGCAGGCTTCGATGCAGGCGGGTTTCGCCTTCGGCGGAGCGATGACCACCCCTGGCGGGCGCATCACCAACTATCCGATCACCTCGCTCGAGATGCTCTCGGTGCTGAGCAACACGCAGGTGCTGTTTGCCCACGTGATCGGCCTGTGGATCAGCATCTGGTTGCTGCAGCGGATCTACCGCCCCAGCGCCAGCTGAGGCAGCGCGGCGGCATCACCCCGCCAGAACAGCTCCGGCTGAAGCGGCGTGAGCGACACACCGCCGGCGGCCACATGGGCCACATCAATCGGCCAGTCGGCGGGCCCG
>Ga0194110_10009236_pt1 | contig 11121 bp, 8 predicted proteins | sample TA2Kig1200mmetaG_FD_146192 | JGI IMG/M metagenome (GOLD analysis project Ga0194110, IMG submission 146192) | Freshwater microbial communities from Lake Tanganyika, Tanzania - TA2015032 Kigoma Deep Cast 1200m | ecosystem: Environmental > Aquatic > Freshwater > Lake | place: Tanzania: Lake... | reverse complement strand
CATTGGCCCGACAAGAGAGCCGCCATAGGTTATTTTGCACTGGATAGCACCAAGGTCATCTTTTGTGGCAACATGATAGCACGATTGTTGGTAATGATTTGTCACAGTCCTTTCTGAGACAGGCTCTTTAGACCCCTCCGCACGTGCAGACTCTATCCCGCATCTCGCCTGAGCGACAAGGAATTCTCTTGCTGCCGCTTCGGCGCCTCCCGGAATGAAGACCCTCGAAAACTCGTCGCCGATGCTGGTGAATTCAACGAGGTATTGACAGACGGCAGCAGATCAAGATAGACTGGCATGAGTGAATCCTGAGTGACGCTGGGTATCATCGGCCTTCTCAGGGACGGAGCTTGTGTCGATGGGGGATGACATGATCAGGTTGGTCTCACCCCGAATGGTCAGCAAGATTGGCTGCCGCATATACCAGGCACTTGCATTGTCAGCCATTGTAGGCCGTCTGCGAGGTACGATCAGACAAGCACATGGCGGTCTAGTTAACGCCTGTCGCGCTACGCTGGCGCTTCTCCTGCTCGCTGTCCTGGTGATTGCCCTATTCCCACCCAGCCCGCCTATGCCTCAAGCACAGTGGAACCATCTTCCAAACCGTCCGAGCAATGTCTCGCCGTCCAATGGGACCATGGTCACAAGTCTGACACCGACTTTGTCATGTTCCAGCTTCTCCGACCCTGACCCCAGTGACTTCTTTGCTCTCTCCCAATGGGAGATTACCCTGGTTCCAGGCGATTATTCCAGTGCAGTCTATAGCTCCTATGAGGGGGGGCCGGATCGGACGAAGCATGCTATTCCCGAAGGCACTCTACATTTCTCGACCACGTACTTCTGGCATGTGAGACACCAGGACCAAGTGGGTGCCTGGTCGCGGTGGTCGGCTGAGACTTGGTTCACCACTCCGCCATGCAGTCCTGACGGGTGGACCGAGTTTACAGCGCCTGGGCGAGGCCTCCTCTCGGTCTGGGGCACTTCGCCAAGTGACTTGTTTGCCGTGCGCTGGGATGTCATAAGCAGGATAGGTGCCAAGATTCAACACTACAACGGTGCAGCCTGGACCGACATGGAGAGTGGACCCACTAATGAGCTTTATGGCTTATGGGGAAGCTCTTCGCACGACGTCTTCGCTGTAGGTGCCGATGGCGAGATTGTCCACTACGATGGGACTGCTTGGAGCCATATGGACAGCGGAGTTACGAGCAGCCTCTATGATCTCTGGGGCAGTTCTTCCACGGACGTTTTTGCGGTGGGCCGGCTTGGTACTATCCTTCACTATGATGGCGCAGTCTGGGGTTCTATGGACAGTGGTACCACTACCCAACTCTGCGGCATCTGGGGTAATTCATCCAACGACGTCTTCGCCGTGGGCTTAAGTGGCATCATCCTGCACTACAACGGCGTTGTATGGAGCGCTATGAGCAGTGGAACCACCCAGTCGCTCTATGCTGTCTGGGGAGCTTCTTCGGACGACGTCTTTGCTGCAGGAGAGCACGGTGGTATTGTCCACTATGATGGGACAGCATGGAGTCCCATGGGTAGCGCTACTAGCTGGTCACTTTACGATATCTGGGGAAGCTCTTCGAGCGACGTTTTCGCTATCGGGGAACGCGGAACCATCTCCCACTATGACGGCAGTATCTGGAGTCTCATGGACGGCGCCGTTACAGACGGGTTAACCGATGTCTGGGGCACTTCGGCAACCGATGTTTTTGTTCTGTCTCAGTATGGCAGGATGCTATACTACCGTGGAGCGGTGCCCCTGACCTCTGTCTCTCCAAGCCATGGCTATCTGGGCGAAAACCTGGTTGTGACCATCACCGGGACATATGTTGGAGGCATCATATTTGTAGGTTTTGGCTCAGGTATAACCGTCAACAGCTTCACTATGGATGGCCCGTCGCAGATAACTGCGGACATCACTGTTGACAGTACCGCTAGCCCAGGACTCCGGCGTGTCATGGTGGCCACAGAGGGTGGGAATTTGATCAAGCCGGGTGCGTTCACGGTCAAGCGGGGGGTGCCCACGATAACATCTGTAATGCCCAGCCACGGGTACCAAGGTCAGTACTTGGAGGTGAGTATCACGGGGACTCATCTCATCGGTGCCTCGTCAGTGTACTTCGGTTCTGGCGTGTTTGTGTCCGAAGTGACCTTTGAGAGCGACACTGAAATAAAAGCCATGATCAACATTAGCTTCTCCGCCACTCCCGGTGTCAGAGACATCACCATAACCACTCCTGGGGGAACCAGTAATGAGGGGGCATTCACAGTATTTCCTGATTGGACACGCCCAGATGGTCAGATTCTCCAGACACTGTCCTCAGAGGTAGCTGCATTGCGGGAAATGACTCTTGGGTCAGTTCCCATCCAACTTGTCACACGGGATGAGCTGAGAGAGTTACTGCTAAAGAACTCCGAAGACGACCTGAATCAGGTCGCTACAGCCCAGGACCTCTATGTACTTCTGGACTTCCTGGAAGAGGGACAGAATCTCTATGATATTCTGATAGAAGCCTACACGCAGGAGATTCTGGGTTTCTATGATCCGGAAAATGACGAGCTGTGCCTGGTTAGCTACACTGGCGAATTTGGCCCGCTTGAGAGGCTGATCCTGGTCCACGAGTATGCCCACGCCCTCCAGGACCAGCACTTCAATCTGACATCTCTGTGGAAGAAAGACTATAACTCGGACGTTTCCATGGCTGTAAATTCTCTGGTAGAAGGGGACGCCATGCTGGTCACGGGCGCTTATTATCTTCGCTTCCTGAGCGAACCTGAGTGCAGACTCATCGGCGATCTGACCACGGAGCCTGGGAGTGAGCTAGGAGACGATGTCCCAAGGGTCATCCGGGAAATCCTGATGTTCCCCTATATGCACGGTGTGAAGTTTGCGGGTGCTATCTTCAGCGATGGAGGATGGGAGGCGGTCAACCGTGCTTACAAGTATCCTCCAAAGTCGACTGAGCAGATAATGCACCCAGAAAAATACTACAGGCACAAGGACGATCCCATGTCAGTGACCCTGCCGAATATCGCTGCTGCACTCGGGACTGGATGGTCTGAATTGGACTCCGATGTGTTTGGCGAGTTCGGCCTCCTGCTTTATCTAGAAGCCTTTCTCGACCCCTCTGATGCTGCCAAAGCCGCAGAGGGCTGGGGCGGTGATCGGTATGCCTTTCTGAAAGACGATGCGGGCAGAAGACTCTTCCTGTTGAGCAGCGTCTGGGATAGCAAGAAAGATGCCAGGGAGTTCTACGGGGCTTGCGCTGCCCGTGCTCAAAGGAAGAGCGGTGACGACGTGAGTCCTGTCCTAAAATTCGAGACAGAGAGGCGCTGGCAAAGCGAGGGGTACAGCCTCTATCTCAGACAGGACGGTACCAGCGTCGTTCTCATTATCGCCCCTGACGAAACCGTCATCGACACATTATTGTCCGGAGTCGGATCTGACCTGGCAGGCCAGTCAGAGGCGGGGGGATCACGTTCCTGGATGTGGGTCACCATTGGGGTCAGTGCGATTGTTGTCCTTGTTGCGAGTGCTCTGGTGGTGCGCCAAGTAGCCCGGCGGCGAGCTTAGTTCTTTCTTATACCTTTCCTAAACTAAATTGGAGTGCCATTTTCGGACAGCCTGTCCAGAACCAATACCACCGAGCATGAAGGCAGTTGACAGCTGGGGCAAAGATGTGTTATGCTCACCCCACGAAAGATAGTGCGTACGAATATTACTCTGTCGATTATTAACACGGGAAATCCCAGGGAAAAGAGTAGATAAAGAGGGGTTGACGATGAGTTGCAAGTGCAAAATATTTGTTGCTTCTCTTCTGATCCTGGTTCTGTTGGTGCCACTTGCCTTGAGTTGTGGTGGGGGAGGCCAGGAAGGAGTGGTAACCATCAAGATAGGTGAAATCACAGACCTGACGGGGCCAGCCTCACCCGCCATTATCCCTCTTCACTGGGCTCTCCAGGACATGGTTCGCTATTACAATGAAGAAGGGCTTATTCCAGGGGTGAAGTTTAGCCTTGTCACTTGGGATGATAGGTACGATGCTTCCAGGGAGGTGCCTGGTTACGACTGGGCAAGAAGCCGGGGGGCGAGGCTGATCGTCTCTGTTCCACCACCAACAGCCGTGGCGTTGAAATCTTTCGCCGATAGGGACAAGTTTCCGATTTGCTCCCTCAGCACTCACGAGGCTATGATAGAACCCCCGGGGTGGGTATTCTGCTTCTCTAACTCTGGCTATCGGGAGATGAAGACTTTCCTCAAGTGGATCTACGACGTTGACTGGACTGACCGGCAGAGGATCCCCAAGATTGGTCTGGTGGGTTGGGACGAGCCCAACATCCACGACTACGATAGGGCACTGACGGAATATAGCCGTGACCACCCCGATCAGATTGAGTACGTTGGTGCCCGTATAGCACCTTTTGGTCAAATAGGGTGGACTGCCGAAGTAGCAGCTTTGAAAAACTGCGATTACATAGATGCCGTTGGCTTTCCGATGGGTGCCTTCATTAGGGAATTTCAAAGCAGGGGGTACCGCGCCCGGTTTTTCGATATGCTGACGGCATCCTCTTACCGCGGTTTCCTGGTGGATCAGCTTGGCTGGGAAGCTCTTGACGGAGTTCTGGCGGTGAACATGTCTCTAATGTGGAATGAACCCGTCCCTACGGTTGACTTCGCTAAGACGCTCCTTTATAGGTACCACTCCAAGCGTGAAGCAGACGCAGCCATCTATGCCGGACTAGCTTATGTAGGTGGAATTCAGGAGTTGGTAGCCTTGTTTCAGATTTTGGAAACGGCGATAAACGCCGTGGGCGCGGCGAACTTCAATCCGCAGGCCTTCTACGATGCGGCTGTGCAGTATAAGACGGAAGGTTCTTTATGGGAAGACCGCCCACAGTGGTCTTTCAGCGAGACAAAGCGGTACCTGGCGGATCACATAGCGATATATAGGTTCGATGCCTCGGTCAAGGACCTGGTGTGGGTGGATAGCTGGATTCCCCTGGTGACGGAGTAGAGAGGGCGAGGCCCGTACCTAACCCGAAAGATAATACTGGTGGTTCTGACTTCTTCAGGCCATGCAGAGAAAACTGTCGAGCAGGTTGGGCCTCTCAGCAAGTCGAAGTCCGGATTGTTTACTAGAACGAGTGCCTATTCAAGAGGGCGAGAATCCGCCCTTTCGTTGCACAAGAGGGTGGCGACTTTGTTACTAATATCCTCCACAGGCAAGGCGCACGTACAGTGAGGGGGGAGAAGACTAAGCCAAAATCGCTAGCGCTCTCGCTTGTATCTACATCCATAATACGGGTTTGGATCGGATACTCAGTGCCTTTCCCTGACTATTTCGGCCACTGCTGAGTGACCGAGGTAGCTGGTCATCTCTTTGTAGAGCTCCAAGGGAACCGTGATAACGGCTATCTCTGGCTCGCCAATAGACAACTCAATTGCCTGCCATCCGAGAAAAAGCCGCCCCTTCCGTGGGGCGACTTGAACTCAAACCATGGGATCAGCAAAGGCGGGCGCTTTCGAATGGCTTGTAACGGCCGCCATACCCACGACTTAGGCACGCGCCTCGGCTCCCGCGCCAGGTACATGCCCTGGCCACTGAGGACGACTGTCATAGAGAATTGCGACCACACGGGACCCATCTTCATCGACTGCCTCGTAAGCTTCTGACCTTGCGGCTCGATCGTGGCTTTGTATCTTTGAGCCAAGACATTCCATCCACTTACCCGAGCGAAGATTGAGAAGAGCAAGACAAGAAACCCAATGAGAAACAGGGACGTGACAACGGTGACACCTACCACAATGACGACAGCAAGCTGCCAGCCCTCCATCTAGCAGTCACTCCCCAGGTTCAGTACAACTAGCCACGCCACCTTCTTTTAAGATATGTGTCCAACTCACCTCATCACAAGATCCATGAATTCGCTGAAATCCACAACCGACCACGTGACTACTGGATCGAATGTTGAGGCAGGTATGCTGAAGTTGGTGATATCCATACCCTCAGCAAAGTGTTCCCTCACCTCCTCGATGGTGATATCCGGCGAGCCATGATATCCCTGGCACAGGCCCATAAACACGCGCGCAAAATGCCCCCCACCAATCAGCAGAATCTCCCCATTGCAGGGGACATCTCGATGGACCAGCCACGCCACGACTGGCGCACAGCTATGCACCGGGAGTTTCTTCATGGATTCCTCAAATCTCGGGCCCCCGAACACGGCCAAGCGCCCATAGGCGCTGGGCATGATACAGTTGATCTTGATGTTCTTCTTGTGGTGTTGGACGGCCACAGCGAGGGTACGCGTCATTCCCAGCACCGCTGCCTTTGTTGCCGGATATGATAAGGCACTTCCCATGCCGAAGACTGATGCCGAGGAGACGTTCAAGACTCGCCCGTAATCCTGGTCCCACATCCTTCGCCAAACCGCGCGTGTCATTCGGAACGTGCCACCGGCAGCAACGGACATATCAAACTCATAATCTTCATCTGTGACCTGATCGAGGCTGCCAGTGCTTCTCACAACACCAGCATTATTGATCAGTATGTCTACCCTTCCCCAAGCATCCACCGCCTGCTTGATAATGGTCTCAGCGCCCTTGGTCGTCGCAACGGAATCACCGTTGGCTATGGCGATCCCTCCGGCCGCTTTAATCTCATCGGCAACGGCCTGTGCCATAGCCGGGTTGGAGCCTTTACCCAGGAAGTCAGTCCCCAGGTCATTTACCAGGACTTTAGCACCACGCTCGGCCAGTAAGATAGCGTACTCCCGGCCTAGGCCACCGCCGGCACCAGTCACTACAGCCACCTGGCCATCAAAACGCACCTGAGACATTGAACATCCTCCTTTCTGACCTAACCGAGATTTCCCATATTAGCCTTGTCTGGTCATCAATGCTGCATTGGCTCACCTGTAGTTCACGGCATTCGTTCATCACCAGCTTCCCATCTTAGCGCCACTCTTTGGTTCATCAGACACTTTCGCCAGGGCCAACTTGGTGGTCCCAAGATGTATCTCGCTCTCGCCAGACCTTCTTCATTCCACAGTGTCGGGCAACCAATCGCTAACCTTTACCGAATCTTTCTTAGCACTCCCCCGGTATAAGCATCTGTAATCCCATCAGTGTCATGATTAAGGCCCTTCTGCTCGGGAAGAGCAGAACACTCGGTTCCCTCTGCGATTTTCGACGCAGTCCAGTATAGGCTACCAGATATCATCTGTCAACTGTTGTGTTACCGTAATCGCACATCACTTGTATAGCGTTGTGCTATATTGACATTGGCTCACCCACAGTTTGCACAATAACCCACTGATGTTAGCACACCAGTCAACTACGTTGACAATCTGCTATTTTGGTGTTAGCATTGCCTCAACACACGATCCAGCGGTATCAGTAAGACATCATCAGCACGTTTGTTTGAGCAAGCCATCAGGAATTAAGGGAGCGATAGCTGACTGAGATAGCAGAACCATTCGCCGATCACACACGATTAAGCACGAAGCCCTATAATGGACAATAAGGAGTGGAAATGAAACTCAGGGCGGCGGCTGCGGGACGGATAGGGATGAACGGGCTAAAAGAGCTGACCAGAATCGAGGTCGGGGTACAGCATTCTAGCGGGGTCATTTACTCTAAAACGACCGAAGCATCATAGGAGGGTTATCATGTTCAATCTGAAGCGACACACAGCGCTCGTAACCGGTGCGGGCCAAGGGGTGGGAGCAGGCATTGCCAAGGCCCTGGCCAAGCAGGGCGCTGCAGTAGTCATCAATGACTACTATCTGGAGCGCGCCCAATCCACGGTCATGGAAATCCTGGCGACAGAGGGACGAGCGGTTGCCGTCCAAGGGGACGTCACCAAACTGGAATCCGTTCGCAAGATGGCTGAAGCGGGGCGGGCATCCTTTGGCTCCATCGATATTCTAGTCAACAATGCCGGCAATGCGGGCGTCGGAGCCTTTGTCCCCACCCAGTTCCGGGATATGCCCATCGAAGGGTGGCATAAATTCATTGAGGTCAATCTCTATGGCGTACTCTATTGTACCAAGGTTCTGCTGGATGAGATGTGCGACCGTGGCTGGGGGCGGATTATCACCATTACCTCTGGAGCGTATCGGGTGGGGAATGGGATGGGTATCAGCTTGTACGCGGCGGGAAAGGCCGGAGCCGTGGGTTTCAGCAAGCAATTGTCCAGCGAAGTGGGCCGATTTGGGGTAACCGTGAACTGCGTCGAAATAGCGGTTATGAACAACGTCCCTGGGGCCGAAGAATGGGCAAAGACCAAACCGATAGCTCGCCCTGCGACTCCGGCAGATATTGCTGCGGCGGCGGTCTATCTTGCCTCAGAAGAAGCCTCCTGGATCACTGGACAGGTGATACCAGTCAACGGTGGATCGACTACGGCTTGAGGCTCTTACTACCGCCTAAGTCAGGAGGTCGAGGTGTGGACAGAATTGTATGGAACCGGACGAAGTGTGTCAGCTGCCGCATGTGTGAAGCCGTATGTAGCTTTGTGCATGAGGGGGAGTTCAACCCGACGAAGTTCAGGATAAAGGTGGTTCGGACAGTAGACGGCGGGATGCTGTACAGTGTCTCCGTCTTCTGCCTCCACTGCGAGGAGGCTTTCTGCCGGGCCGCCTGTCCCGTTGGTGCCATAGCCCACGACGACAGAGCGGCCATGATTGACAAAATCGCCAAGAAAGAGGGCTACGGCCAGGTGCTCGCCGACGGCATCTTGCCGGTGGCCCGGAGACTAGGCACATCAAGGGCGCAGCGTGAGGCTCTGGAGAAGATGAATACCGAGTACTACGAACTGAGAGGCTGCGACCCCATCACCGGCGCCCCCACGAGAGCGGAGTTGGAAAAGCTAGGATTGAAGAATTTGGCAGACAAACTGGACAAGCTAGACCTGAAGACAGCAGCCGTTCCTCACGGATAAGATACGCCGGAAGCTTATTCTAAACCCAGGTCGAAGACCCGGAATTAGGTGGCATGTGCCAAAAGAGGCAGAGGTGACTGGGCAATATGCATCAATCAAGGGGACCGGCACAATGGAAGTTCCAAGAACAACTTAGGAGGAGGTTTCCATTATTATGAGCCTTGGCCCTAATGTAGTAACCTTGATTCAGGCTGTGCCAACAACCTCAAAAGGCCTCGCTCTTCAGGACTACTTCAGAACCTCTTTTTGACGGCTGCGATACGAGTTGATACAATTCCTGTTAGAAGATCGCCGGTTGCCGCTTCGTCACCAAGCTACTGAGGCGACTGCATCTCTGATATCAGACATTTCTCACCATAAGGAGGGAAGACTTGCTACAGCAAGCCTTATCAGGCGTAAGGATATTGGACCTGACCTGGTACATCGCCGGCCCCTACTGCACCAAGCTCTTAGCTGACTACGGTGCCGATGTCATCAAGATCGAAAGACTCGGCGAAGGGGACCCAGCAAGAAGAATGGGCCCCTTCTTCCAGGATGATCCCCATCCTGAAAAGAGCGGCCTCTTTCTTTATCTCAACACCAATAAGAAGGGCATCACTTTGAACCTCAAAACCCAGACTGGCCAGAAGATCTTTAAGGCACTGGTGAAGGATGCGGACATCCTCGTGGAGAGCTTTAGCCCTGGAGTTATGGAGAGATTGGGACTCAGCTTCAAAGAATTGGAAAAGATAAACCCGAAATTGGTGATGACCTCCATCTCCAACTTCGGGCAAACTGGTCCCTACCGCGATTCCAAGTCCAGTGACCTTATTACCTTTGCCATGGGCGGGGCAATGAACTCCACTGGAACACCGGACCGACCGCCCGTAGGTGTGACCCGCAACGTGAAGATGTACGAGGCTGGCTGGCTAGCGGCGATAGCCACCATAGCCGCTAGTTACAGTGCCCAACAGATCGGCCTTGGCGAGTACATCGACGTTTCTCTTATGGAAGTCCAGCTAGGCAGCACCGACAGGCGTGATACCCATCTGCTCTCCTATGCCTATACCGGTTTCATCACCCCACGCGAAGACCTCACCACCGCCAGATGGACTGTGGTCAGCAGTGGATACTTACGCTGCAAAGACGGCTGGGTACTGGTCATCTGCCCACCGGTGATGTGGCCCAAAATGTGCCGCGCTCTAGGCAGGCCCGAACTAATGGACGACCCCAGGTTCCAGAATCTCTACGATCTGACCTATGCTGCCGATATCGATGCCATCCTGGCCGAGTGGCTATCCACCCGCACCAAACAGCAGGCAGCTCAAGAAATGCAAGCGTCAGGCGTGGCCGTTACACCGATCAATACCCCCGAGGATGTAGTAAAAGACCCCCACCTGAATGCGAGGGGCTTCTGGGTTAGGATCGACCACCCGGTGGTGGGCGAGCTGACTTACCCCGGAGCGCCCCTGGATATGCCGGAGGGCGGCTTCCAGGTGAGGATGCCAGCGCCTCTCCTGGGGCAGCACAACGCTGACGTCTACGCAAAGCTAGGCTACAGCAAAGAGGACCTGGCACGACTGAGGGCGGCAGGGGTTATCTAATCTGAGTTATGGATTGTAAAAGGAGGACTGGTGTATGGCTAACAGACTACCACTCGAAGGAATAAGGGTTTTAGATATCACCACCACCTGGGCCGGCCCCTATGCCACCATGCTGCTGGGCGACCTTGGGGCTGAAGTTATCAGAGTAGAGTCTATTCAACACTTTGCTTCCACCACCAGAGGCATGATGCCTCGGCCCCCAGCGGGATTATATGAGAATACTCCGAAAGGAGGCATGTATCAATATCCGAACCGCACGCCAGGTGAGACGCCCTGGAACAGGGCTACCATGTTCAACAGCCACGGCAGAAACAAATATGCTATGACAATTGACCTGGAACGTCCGAGGGGCAACCAGATCTTCAAAGAACTGGTAAAGATCTCGGATATATTCATAGAGAACAACGCCTTTGGAGTAATGGAAAAGCTGGGACTGACCTACGATGTGCTCAGTCAGGTCAATCCTCGCCTGATTATGGTTCGGGCCCCCAGCTACGGTGTGAAAGGCCCCTACCGCACCTGGAGGGGCTACGGCTCTCAGGCAGAGGGGGTGGTAGGCCATACCTGGCTGAGTAAGTATTCGG
>Ga0194110_10009234_pt1 | contig 11122 bp, 7 predicted proteins | sample TA2Kig1200mmetaG_FD_146192 | JGI IMG/M metagenome (GOLD analysis project Ga0194110, IMG submission 146192) | Freshwater microbial communities from Lake Tanganyika, Tanzania - TA2015032 Kigoma Deep Cast 1200m | ecosystem: Environmental > Aquatic > Freshwater > Lake | place: Tanzania: Lake... | reverse complement strand
TGACGAACGAGTTCGCGAGCCAGCCGCTCGCGGTGCGTATCGAGGCGTTGGCTGGGTGCTCGCCGTACGGGAGCGAGGGCAGTCTTGCGGTGGCGGACCTCGCGGAGCCTGCGGCGTTCGGTGACCGTGCGGCGGCGCCGGGAGTCACGCTCGATGTGCAGCCCTCGACGGAGCAGGTGAAGGTGGGCGAGAGGAGCGCACGGCTGACCGCGACGAGCACGCTGGCGACGCGGCGCGGCTCATGGGCCAAGATCGGGCGGGCCTTCGAGCCGAACCTGGACCTCAGCAAGAACCAGGCGCTCGGGGTGTGGGTGCATGGCGACGGGCAGGGGGAAGTGCTGAACTTCCAGCGCCGCAGCCCGCACTACCTCTCCGGCGGGATCGAGGACCACTACGTGACGGTGGACTTCACGGGCTGGCGGTACGTGGAGCTGGTCGAACCGGAGGGCGAACGCCACGCGGAGTACGGCTGGCCCTACGGCGGCGAGTACGCGATGTACCGCGAACTGGTGAGCCTGGGGCGGATCGAGACCCTCTCGGTGTGGGTCAACAGCCTGCCGCCCAATGGCACAGTCACGTGCTACCTCAGCCCGGTTCAGGGGGTGTCGGTCTTCCCGATCAAGCTCAGCAACCCGGCGGTGACCGTCGGCGGGAAGACGATCACGTTCCCCTGCGAGATGGAGACGGGCTCGTACCTCGAGTTCCGCTCGATGGGCGACTGCAAGGTCTACGGCCCGAACGGCGCGTTGCTCGCCGAGGTGCAGCCGACGGGGGACGTGCCGACGGTCGGCGCCGGCGAGAACGAAGTCGCGTTCGCGTGCGGAGGCCCGGAGGGCATCCGGGCGCGGGCGAGGGTCACGGTGATCACGAAGGGTGAGGCGGTGGACGGCACCTAACAGGATAGACAGGATAACACAGGATGACGGCGAGGAGGGATGGCTGTGGTACTGGTGCTTCCCGTAGTAGTTGCGTGCACGGAGGTGTGTGCTGACATGATGCACGGTGAACTCTCACCCAAGGCGACCGATGTGGTGTGGGACGTTGGTGACCGGAAGCAGCTCTTCATCGATGAGCGCTTCATCGAGTCGTCGAAGGGCGTTACGCTCACCATGAACCCGCCGCAGAAGCTCGGCGTGGTGATGCTGCCGGATCGGCCGTGGGAGACGCGGCGGATCGGGTTTTGCGATGCGGTGATGGAGTACGAGGGCAAGTTCCGCTTCTACTACAACGCGATGGCGCGGGGCAAGGGCACGTTCCTGTGCCTGGCGATTTCGGAAGACGGCTTACACTGGGAGAAGCCGAACCTGGGCGTCGTGGAGTTCGAGGGCTCGAAGGACAACAACATCGTCATGCCCGCGTCGGGAGAGAGCGTCGTGTTCCTCGACCCGCACGGCAGCCCGGAGCAACGCTTCAAGTGCATCGGCGTCGGCAACTGGCCCGACCCGGAGAAGGGCGGGCTGTATGTTGGCACGTCGCCGGACGGCATCCACTGGACGCCCGGGACGGAGCGCCTGTTCCCCCTGTGCCCCGACACCGCGAACATGGCCATGTGGGACAACCAGCGCGGGAAGTACGTGGCGTACATCCGCATCTGGAACCCCATGCGCAAGGTCGGGCGCATCGAGATGGATGACATCATGCAGCCGTGGCCGTACACGCCGCTGGAGCAGCCCTACTACATCTGGGGCAAGGACAAGATCCCCGTGCCGAGTCGCGAGGTGCCGACGTGCTTCGGCTACGACGACCAGGACCCAGTGCCCTCCGACCACTACAACCCCGCGGCCGTCGAGTACCCGTATGCCGAGGCGGTGTACCTGCTGTTCCCCGCGGCCTACCTGCACTTCCCCGAGCCGCCGGTGGGCAAGTACGGGAACGACGGGCTCCTCGACATCCAGATGGCGGTGAGCCGGGACGGCGTGGAGTACCACCGGCTCAGCCGCGCGCCGTACATCCCGCTGAGCCCGGCGCCGGCGAAGGACTCGAAGTGCCTCTACATGGCGACGGGGATGCTGCGCCGAGGGGACTGGCTGTACCAGTACTACGCGGGGTATGAGGTCACTCACGGGGAGCCGGAGGACGCGGGGCCGAACCCGGTCGCCTCCATCTGCGCGGTGAGGCAACGGCTCGATGGCTTCATCTCCGCCGATGCGGCGTACTCGGGCGGCGAGCTGCTGACCCCGCCGTTTCGCTTCACAGGCAACCGACTGGAGCTGAACATCGACTGCTCGGCGATGGGGGCGTGCCGAGTGGAGGCGCTCGATGCGCAAGGCGCCACTGTGCCGGGCTACGACCTCGCCTCGTGTGACGAAATCCACGGCAACCACATCGCCAAGACGGTCATGTGGCAGGGGAAGGCGGACGTCGGCGCGCTCGCCGGGACGCCGGTGCGGCTGCGGTTCGCGCTGAGGGCGTGCAAGGTGTATGCGTTTCGGTTTGGGGCGGCGTAGAACGGCGGGCCGGATGGCCTTCGGCCATGCGGCCCCTCCCAACGGCGGGAACGGCAAGATTAAAATTTAAAGACGTGACCCCAGACGCGCTGGGTCAAAGGTCGGTCCAGAGAGCGGCGGGGGCGAGCCAGGCCAAGTGAGCGGGATTCGTGGTGGCGATCACCACGTCGTGTCCGCGCTCCGCGAGCACGGCTGCCTGCGCAGCGAGGATGACGTCTGCATCCAGCGCACTGTCGGACGCCGTTGGTCGGTGCTCCCGACGGGCACGGGCCCAGAACTCAGCGGCCCTGTCCATGGCCGTGGTGGTCAGAGGCAGGTAGAGGAACACCGGGTGCGCCCGGAGCGAATCCAGGCGCGTCAGGCCCTCGACCTTGCTCGCCCTCAGAAGCTCACGCCGCACCTCATAGTCGGCAATCTCCGGCACGGCTACACCATCACCGCGAAGGAGAACACCCTCGACCCACTGGCGGCAATCCGCGTTGAGCGGACTGCCCGCAGGGTTCGTCAGCATGCCCAGCGGGCCTGCGTCAAGGACCACCGTCCTGCTCATGGGAACAGCTTCCGATACGAAGGGCGGTCCTCGTCGAGAGCCTGCTTCAGGAACTCCCACGTATCGCGTTGCTCCTCAGCGTCGCCGTCCTGCCACGAACGCAGGAGGGCGATGGCGCTGCGGACCTGGGGATCGGCGCTCCTTGGCACGCGAGGCTGGTCGCTGACACGCTCCCGGGTGGTCGTCCGCGCTTCCCTGGCCATGGCAGCTCACCCCCTGTTCGTTCGTCCACGGCGTAGGAGCATTATACACCGTAACCCCGGCCCCGCAAAGCCACCCGACGCGTGCCACTCGGCCCCTCCCGGTCCCGCTGAGATTCCCTTCCCGGTTCGGTGGGTGTTTCGGGTAGAAACTAACCAGGCGCAGGGCGCAACGTGTGGCCTGGGGGGCTATCATGCTCGCCAAAGTGGCGTGTCCCGAATGTCGGGACAGCAACTACCCGACGGACCCGGTCTGCCTGTCGTGCGGGGCTGACCTGCGCCCGCCTGCCGAGGAGCCCGCGGAGGGTGCTGCAGACGGGGAGCTTTCGCCGGCGGACTGGGAGATCGTGGTTCCGCCCGGGGAGCGAGCGGACCGGTTGCGCCGCGCGCAGGAGCTGGCGCTGCAGGTCGAATCGCTCATCGAGCAAGGATACCACCTGCTGCCGAAGGAGCCGGACGCCCGCTACGGCCCGGCGGATGATGTCAGCGACCTGTGCCGCGAGATCGGTGAGTGCTACATGCGGAACGAGGACCACGCACAGGCCGCGCGGTGGTTCGAGCGGGCGTTGGCGATCTCGGCGAGCAACCTCTTCGCGCGTGCGTACCTCGTGGGCGCGCTCTGCCAGCTCGGGCGACATGAGGAGGCGCAGGCCTGGTATGACGAGACGCCCGGTGACCCGATCGACAAGAACGTCGTGCGCGCCTGGTTGAAGGTCCCCGGCGAGTCGCCCAGACCGCAACGTGCGCAGCCGGCCCCCTCCCCCGAGACGGAGCGTCTCATCCCCTCGGCGCGTCGGGCGTTGGCAGTGAGTCCCAAGGGCTCGTGAGAGGCGTTCCGGTGTAGGTTATCGGTGTCCGATGGCGGTTCTGGGGCGTGATGAATCACGCCCCTACACATGGGCGCGATGAATCGCGCCCCTACCTTGGGGTGATGAATCGCGCCCCTACCTTGGGGTGACGGGTCGCGCCCCTACATTGGGGTGAGGGTCCAGGCAGGCGGGCGGGGCTGAGGGAGGGAAATGGCGCCGACTTCGTTCTGCATCCGAAGGAGGCGCTCTCTTGAGGCGGTTCCTGATTCCGATTGCTGCTCTCGTTTGTTTGGTCACGGTCGAGGCGCAGGATGTACGGCTCGTGCTGCCGCCTGACCTGTACGCCGCGCCGGGCCGCGAGATGAACCTGTACTTCGACAACGCCATCCTCGTGCTGAACTCGCGGGAGTACCTCTTCGACGTGGACTGCCCCAAGGGCCGGCAGGATCAGGAGCGTTGGCGGTTCACGCCGACCGAGCAGGATGTCGGCGACTACCCTCTCTCGCTGAAGGTGATGGACGCGGCCGGTGCGGTGCTCGCGGAGGGCGCCGCGACCGTGCGCGTCGCTCCGGCCGGGGGCTCGGGCAAGCCGTTCACGCTGCTGTGCGTCGGCGACAGCCTGACCCATGCGTCGGTCTACCCGGCGGAGCTGTTCAACCTGTTCGGGCCGGAGAGGATCAAGCTCATTGGGACACATCATCCCATCGATTCGCTGCCCCCAGAGGTCGTGCACGAAGGCTACGGCGGGTGGGCATGGCAGACGTTCTGCACGCGCTGGACCGAAGGTGACGACCCGCGCGCCAAGAGCCCCTTCCTCAGGTTGGAGGGCGACAAGCCGGTGCTCGACTTCCAGGCGTACTGTGACCGCACGAACGGCGGCCAGGGCCCGGACATCACCACCGTGTTCCTCGGGTGGAACGACATCTTCAGCGCGACGGAGGCGGACCTCGAGGGCCGGATCGATACCGTGTTCGGCTACGCCGATACCCTCCTGGCGGAGTTCCGGCGCGTGCGTGCGGATACGCAGATCGGGCTGCTGCTGCTGACCCCGCCCGCCGCGACGCAGGACGCGTTCGGCTCGAACTACAACTGCGGCCAGACGCGCTGGCAGGCGCGGCGCAACCAGCACCGTCTCGTCGAGCGGATGATGGAGAAGTTCGGCGGCCGGGAGAGCGAGAACCTGTGGCTGCTGCCAGCGCACCTGAACCTCGATACGGTCAACAACTACCCGGTGGTGACGGAGCCGGCGAACGCGCGCACCGACAAGCAAGTGACGCGCCTGGCGAATGGGGTGCACCCGTCGGCGGAGGGGTATCGGCAGATTGCGGACACGATCTATGCGTGGCTGAGCTATCGGCTGAGTCGGTAGTACGACAACGGCGGTTCGGGGTTCAGCGTTCGGGGTTCGGGGTTGGAGTCTCGGGCCGAAAGGGAGGTGGTCATCGTGTTGGGGATCATGGTTGCACTGCTGGTGAACGGCGGGGTTGCGCGGGCGGAAGTGCCGGCGGAGGTGCCGGGATACCCGGACCTGCGGTACATCATCCACTACCGGGAGACGTCGCCGGAGTTCCTGGACTTCTTGCAGCAGTCGCGCACGAGCTTCCTGCACTGGCACGGGCCGTTCTCCGGCTACACGGGCCTGCCGGAGCGGGAGAGGCTGGCGGCCACGATGGCGTCGGCGAAGGCCGTGGTGGACGCGGTGCATCAGCGCGGCGCGCGGATCATCTTCTACATCGGGCCGTGCTTCAGCTACGGGGACCTGCAGCAACAGACGATCCTGTTCGACTTCTGGCAGAAGCGCTGGGACACGTATGCCGACTACCTCGGCGCGCGGCCGGCGGACCTGATCGACTGCACCCAGCGAGACGCGGCGGGCGCGCCGAGGCCGTACGAATACGAGGGGCAGAAGGGCTATCACCTGTGCGTGAACAGCCCGGGCGTGCGGCAATACACCAAGGGGATCATCCGGCTGATCTGCGAGGCGGGCGCGGATGGGAGCTTCTACGACGGGCCGTACGTGACGCAGGGGAGCTGCTACTGCCACTGGTGCCGGGAGAGGTTCCGCAAGTGGCTGGCCGAGACGTATCCGGAGGCGGTGCTGCGTGGGATGTTCGGGGTCAGCGATACGGCCACGGTCGAGGCGCCGAAGGAGGCGAGCAGCCCGCTGTGGATTGCCTGGCGGGAGTTCGGGGCGTGGACGCTGTACGACTTCATGCGCGAGACGAAGGAGTATGCCCGCAGCCTGAACCCGCAGTACACGATGACAAGCAACTACTGCATGTGGATGGGGGAGCCGTATGGGCCGCTGCGGGGTACGGCGGAGGACATCGCGCTATGGAGCAAGGTGGTGGACATCGTCTTTGATGAGGCGGAGTACGGCGCGGGGCCGCGAATGCAGAACGCGCAGAAGCGGAGCAACTCGATCGACTACCGGTACCTGGTTGCGGCGTCGCACGGCAAGCCGGTGGCCTTGCTGAAGACCGCGCCGGAGGGCGAGACGCCCGAGGCCGCCGCTAACCTGACGCGGCTGGCCATCGCCGAGGGCGCTGCGCATGGAGCGACGTGGCAGTTCCACTACCTGAAGGGCGCGGCGGCGCAGGCGGCCATTGAGTACAACGCGTTCCTCGCTCAGCACGCCGACGAGCTGCGGGGCGCGCGTCCTCATGCGAACGTGGGGCTGGTGGCGTCGGTGCAGCAGGTGTACGTGGACGCGGCGAGTTACCCGTGCGCGGTGTCGCGCGAGCTGTCGGATCAGCACATCGACCATCGGATGCTCATCGACGAGGACGTGGAGGAGGCGAGCTTCGAGGGGCTCGACGCACTCATCCTGCCCGAGGTGCGGATGCTCACCGAGCGGCAGATGGAGGCGGTGAAGACGTTCGTGCGCGACGGCGGGGGCGCGGTGCTGATCGGTCCGTGCGGTAACCTCGATGAGTGGGGCCGCGAGCGAGGCGTGTCGCTGGTGGACCAACTGCTGCGGCCGGCGGAGATGCGCAACGAACCGGCGACCCGGGCAACGTACGGCTGGGGGCGCGTGGCCTACATCCCGCACGTCGATCTGCCGTCGTGGGCAAACACCGGCTTGACGCCGAAACAGCACGAGGGCCTGGCGAAGCTGCCTGAGTTGGTTGAGTGGGCGGCGGGCGATCTCTCGCTGCGTGTCTGGGCGCCGGCGTCGGTGGAGGCGACGGCGATGTACGGTCCGGGGAATCCGCCGCGCAGTGTGTACGTACACCTCGTGAACTACGACGTGGACCTGGCAGGCAAGGTGACCGACGCGCCGGAGATCGGGCTGCGCGTGCAGATGCCGGACGGGATGGCGCCAGTGAACGTGCGCGTGCAGTCACCCGACGCGGGCGCCGAGTCCTGGCCGAGCGGCTGGGGCATCGCCTGGCCGGGAGCGCGCGCCTATGTCGTCGTGCGGGTACCGAGGCTGCATGTGTACAGCCGGGTGAAGCTCTGGCTGGCGCCCATGGCCCAGCAGCCGACCGAGGGAAGCGTACGGTTCAGCGCGCCCCTCAGTGCGCCGGCGGGGTCCCTCGTTCGCCTGCGGGCTGAGTACGGAAGTGAAGGACAGGCCAGGGGAGCCTACGTCTATGGGACGGCGGATTGGCAGCCGATCGCGGGCGAACACCACGAGGTGCAGGGGCGAGTGGTGACGGGGCAGTTCCACGTGCCGGATGCGACGGCGGGCGGCTCGCTGCTGCTCCTGATCACGCAGAGGCCCCGGAACTGGCAGCCCTGCGACTACCGGTTCCTCCGCATCACGCCCCCCCTCGCGCTGTCGTTGGCTGCACCCTCACGGATCGCACGAGGCATGGGGCCCGTTGCGGTGAGCGCGACGATCCGCAACGAGACGGATCGCGCGCGCGAGGTCGGCCTGGCCTTCGAGGCGCCGCCCGGCTGGCAGGTTGAGAAGCAGGGCCCGTCGGTGGACCTTGGTCCCGGGGAAACGCGGGTCGTGCGGTGCATCGTCGAGCCCGAGGCCACGGCGGCACCGGGGAGGTACCCGCTGAGTGCTCGGTTGACGTACGCTGGCGGACCGGGCGACACGGAGCGTGTCCTTGCCGCGAGCGCGACGACGGAGATCGTTGACAAGATCCCGACGGCGAAGTGCGGGCGAACGCACGAGCCGCCGAGGATCGACGGCAAGCTGGATGACGCGTGCTGGAAGGCGGCGCCGAGCCTCGACTCGCTCATCGACATCGACAAGCGGGCGCCGTCGAAGTGGCCGACGACGGTGCGCTTGCTGCATGATGGGGCGAACCTGTACGCGGCGTTCGAGTGCTCGGAGAGCGAGCCGGCGAGCATCCTGGCGCAGGTCCGCGAGGACGGCGGTGAGGTGTGGCAGGATGATTCGGTGGAGCTTTTCCTCGATCCCGACGGCGACCTGCAGAGGTACGAGCAGTTCGTCGCGAATGTGCTCGGGGCGCGCAACCGCAAGTCGCCTGAGTGGCAGGTGAGGACGAGCCGGAACGAGGCGGGGTGGATCGTCGAGATGAGCATTCCGCTCGCGGGGATTGGGCAACCGCAGCCGGGGGACGTGTGGGTTTTCGATGCGTGCCGCACCCGGCCCGCGCGTCCGCAGGCGCCGCTGGAGCATAGCTCGTGGGCGCCAACGGAGGGGACCTTCCACCAGCCGGCCAAATGGGGGCTGTTGGTGTTCGAGGAGTAGTTGTGGGCGTGATGATGGTCATGCACATAGTAACCTGGCGGGTGTCGTTGTAGGGGCAGAGCGTGCTCTGCCCAGGTGTTGCCCGAACCGACGGCGTGGGCAGAGCACGCTCTGCCCCTACAACGACCCGATGATGTCAGGTTATTTCGTACATGACCAAAATCACGCCCCTACATTCGGGCGCGATGAATCGCGCCCCTACATGTGGTGGGATGAACCACGCAAGTGCACTGGGCGGGATGCACCGCGCGACAATAAGCAGGAGAGAGTGAGACTCGCATGGCGAAGAAGATCGATCAGCAGCTTGCGTTGCAGGGCGGGATGAAGGCGGTTTCGACCATCGAGGGCAAGGGAGAGCCGAAGATCGGCGTTGAGGAGTTCATGTCGGTCGCCGAGCGGTTCGGCTTCTCGGAGAAGGCGCTCAAGAAGATGAGAGACGCCGCGGAGGCGGATGACCTCGGCGGCGGGCCGTTCCTGGCGAACTACTACTCAGACCTGCCCGAGACGAAGGTCAAGGCCTACGAGCGCATCGCGCGGGAGACGTTCGGCGCGAAGTATGCCATCGGCGTGACCTCGGGGACGGCGGCGCTCAACTGCGCGTTCGTGGCGGCGGGCGTCGGGCCGGGGAAGGAGGTCATCTGTCCGGCCATCGGCTTCTATGCCACCGCGGCGGCGGTCGTGCACTCCAAGGGCATCCCGATCTTCTGCGACGTGGATGAGTCGCTCGGCATGGACCCGAAGAAGATCGAGGGGCTCATCACGCCGCGCACCGTTGCGCTCGCGCCGACGCACGTCATGGGCACCGTCGCGGACATGACGGCGATCATGCGGATCGCGCGGAAGCACAAGCTGAAGGTCGTCGAGGATTGCGCGCAGAGCTGCGGAGGGAAGGTCAAGGGGAAGCACGTCGGCACCATCGGCGACCTCGGGTGCTTCAGCATCTCCGCATACAAGATCGTCGGCGGCGGTGAGGGCGGACTGATCCTCACCGATGACCTGAGGCTGTACGAGCGCTGCCAGGGGATCGCGGAGTGCGGCGGCCTGTGGCGGCCGGACCGCTTCGCACCGCCGAGGTACAAGGGCGAGCTGTTCAGCGGCACCAACTACCGGATGCCTGAGCTGGAGGCGGCGATCGACATCGTGCAGCTCAGGCGGATGCCCGGCACGGTGAAGCGCTTCCACAACGTGAAGATGCGAATCCTGAAGCAGCTCAAGACCTTCCGCGAGATCAGGCCGCAGACGCTGAACGATCCCGATGGCGAGGTCGGCTACGCGCTGAGGTTCTTCCCGGAGACGATCGGGCTGGGTGAGAGGATCGTGGAGGCCCTGCGGGCCGAAGGGATCGGCTGCGGGATGCGCGGGGAGCACGGCGCGCCGGACTGGCATGTCTACCACAGCATGTTCCCCATCACCACGAAGACCGGCGCCACCAGCGAGGGCTGCCCCTACACGTGCCCGCTCTACACGGGGAACGGCGGCGCGGTCGAGTACCAGCGCGGCGACTGCCCGGTGGCCGACGACCTGTTCGACCGGAACATCAGCGTCGGCCTGAACCAGTGGTTCACCGCGCAGGATTGCCGGAACATCGCGAAGGGCGTCAACAAGGTGCTGGGCGCGTTCTGCACAGAGGACCCGAGGGCGAAGGCGTGGGTATAACGGCAAAGGCCAAGAAAGGGGAAGATCCGAAGATTCGAAGAACGGCAAAGAAGGCAACGGCGATGACGACGCGGGAGCGCATGTTGCGCGTGACGCGGCATGAGGAGCCGGACCGGGTGCCGGTTCACGATGGGCCGTGGGGGAGCACCGTGGCCCGCTGGCATCGGGAGGGCCTGCCCGAGGGCGTCTCGCCGGCGAGGTTCTTCGGCTGGGACCACTTCGTCAGCTTCGGGCACGACAACAGCCCGCGCTTCCCCGTGCAGAAGGTTGAGGAGACGGAGCAGTGGGTCATCACCACGACCGCCTGGGGCGCGACGCTGAAGAACTGGAAGGACCACGGCGGGGTGCCCGAGTTCCTGGACCTCAGGATCAAGGACCGCGATTCGTGGGCCGAAGCCAAAGCGCGGATGCAGCCGGGCGAGGACCGGATGGACTGGAGGTTCCTCGAGGAGAACCACCCGCGCTGGGAGGCCGAGGGCGCGTGGATCATCGCCCATGCGTGGTTCGGCTACGACGTGTTCGCGAGCTGGCACGTCGGGACCGAGCGGATGTTGATGGCCCTGCTCGATGACCCGGACTGGTGTCGCGACATGATCGACACCGCGCTCGACGTGAACCTCGCGATGCTGTCGATGGCGTGGGACCGGGGCTACCGCTTCCAGGAGGTCCGCTGGCCCGATGACATGGGCTACCGGAACGGGCTCTTCTTCTCGCTGGATACCTACCGGCAAGTCATCAAGCCCGCGCACACGCGGATGATCGACTGGTGCCACGGCCGCGGCGTC
>Ga0194110_10009222_pt1 | contig 11131 bp, 9 predicted proteins | sample TA2Kig1200mmetaG_FD_146192 | JGI IMG/M metagenome (GOLD analysis project Ga0194110, IMG submission 146192) | Freshwater microbial communities from Lake Tanganyika, Tanzania - TA2015032 Kigoma Deep Cast 1200m | ecosystem: Environmental > Aquatic > Freshwater > Lake | place: Tanzania: Lake... | reverse complement strand
CGACGCTCCGAGTGACCGACCCAGCGCGCCGCTAACGGCTGCCGGGGATCACAGATCCTGCGGGCGAAGCGTCTTGCGGCCGTTGGCCTCGGCGCGCGACTCGGCGACCGTGATCATCTTGCGGACCGTGGCGTCGAGGGCGCCGTAGAAGTCCGACGAAACGTTCGACTTCTTGACTGCCGCCTTGGTGCGTGACTTCGAGATGATCAGATCGCCCGTCTTCTTGTTGGTGTTCTTCTTAGCCATTGGTGTGACCAGTTTCGGTAGAGATCGTTCGCCCGGTCGCAGCGAAAGTGCCACGCCGCCCGCGAACTCGCGCGACAATCGCCGATTCGCGCGCGCCTGTCAACATCCTTTTGCCGAGAATAGGCGCTTTTGAGGCCATTCTCGGCCTTTCTCGGCCATCCGACGCATGCCAACCGGCGCGCAACGGCCCCGTTCGGCCGTCTGACCAGGAAGCTGCGACACGGACGCACGGCGGGCGGCGTGGCCTTCCGTGGCGCACGCTCCTAGAGTCCGCGCCCGATGAGTTGGCGCCGCGTGCTGGTGTTGTCGCTTGCGATCGTCGCTGTCGTGACAGTGGCGACCTGGGCCGTGCTCGTGCGCGGCGGCGCGGCGACGAGGCTGGCGCGGCGCGAACTGCAGGCGTTGTTCGCCGTGCCCGCCGACCTCGCCGAACTGGCGCTCGACCTAGGCCGCGGCAGCGCCGTGGTGCGCGGCCTGCGCCTGGACGCGGTCGACGTCGCCGCCACGGTGGAAGCCATCGAAGCCGACTTCGCCTTCGGCGCAGGCGGCGGCCTCATCGGCGTGCACGCCGTGCGCGTCCGAGGCCTCGATGCGCGCCTGGGTCCGACGCCACCCGACTTCGGCGCCCTGTTGCGCACGCGCGCCAACGGCAGCACAGCCAGCAGCGGGCTCGATCTGCGTCGGTTGCCGGCGATGCGCATCGACGGCGCGCGCGCGCAGTGGCAGCCGGCCGGCGACGCCCCCGCGATCGCGGTGGTCGACATCGACATCGCACTGGCGCCACGCGCCGACAGCCCGGGACTGGCGCTGCGCGGTCAGGCCCGCACGATCGATCCGCCCCTCGCGTTCACCATCACCGGCGCCATCGATGCGGCGACCGGCGCGATCGAAGCGGAACTGGCGTTCGCGCCGACGACGATCGATCCGAGCCTGATCGCCCGGGTCGCCGGCGTCTTCGGCGCCGCGCCGCCCGACGTGCTGGCCGGCGGCGAACTGCGCGCGCTGACCCTGCGCCTACAGCGCGCCGGCGACGCGGCGGCGCTACGACTCGTCGCGCGGGCCGAGATCGCGCGCGCGCACGCTGCCGGCGGCCCGCTGCCGGCGATCGTCACCGACGCGGCCATCAGCCTGGAGGCGTCCACCGATGACGGTGGCCGCGCGCAGTTGCGGCTCGTGCAGCGCACCGACCGCGGCGCGCTCGACCTCGTCGCCCACGGCGCGATGGTCGACGGCAAGCCCGACTTCGACGTACTCCTGCGCGGGGAACGCATCGTCGTCGACGCCAACGTGGTCAATGCGCTCGGACTCTTCGAGGCCGGACGCAATGTCGTCGCCGCGCTCGAGCCGACGGCCGGCATCGCCGACCTCGACCTCTTCATCGAAAACCCGCACAAACGCGGCGGCGCCACCGACCTCGACCTGCGCCTGCGCGACGTGGCCGTCACCTACCGCGGCTTCGGCGAAGGCCAGCGCCGCGTCGGCTTTCCACTGCCGCTGGCCAACGCCCACGGCCGGGTGCGACTGCGCGACCGCGTGCTGCTGCTGGACGACATCCAGTCAGCAATCGCCGAGCGCGCCGGCGGCGGCGTGGTTCGCGTCAGCGGCCGGGTCGAGACGGCGAAGCCGAACAACGAGGCCACGTCGGTCGATATCGTCGCCGAAGGCGTGGCCTTCACGCCCGAACTGCGGCGCGCGCTCGGCACGTTGCTGCGCGACGACGGCGCGCTATACGACAAGTTCGCGCCCGAGGGCCGCGCCGACGTCCGCGTCGCCCTGCGGCCAGAAGCGCAACTGGCCGGCGGCTGGTCGGTGGCGATCGACTTGCAGGATGCGGCCATGCGCTGGGCCGGCTTCCCCTACCGCCTCGCCGCGCTGCGCGGCGCAGCGCACGCGCGCGCGGACGGCGTGCGCTTCGACCTGGCTGGCGCGCACGGCGCGGGCAACCTGCGCATGCGCGGCTTCCTGCCGCTCGACGACGACGCCTGGCGCGAGCGCGGCTTCGACGCCAGCGTCGAGATCGCGGGTCTGGCGGTCGACGGCGAACTGCGCGACGCTGTCGCCGTGCTGGTCCCCGAGCTGGCGGCGCCGTGGCGCGCCAGCGAGGCGAGCGGGTGGCTCGACGGCGCCGTCAAGGTCTGGCGCGACGAACCGGATGCGCCGCTCGCGCACGACTCACGCCTGACGCTGCGCGACGTCGACCTGGCGCTGCCGGCCAAGCCTTGGCGCGCGCGCGGTCTCGCCGGCGGCGTGCACATCGAGGGCGTCGGCAACGGCACGCACGTCGCCTTCGACGGCGTGCACGGCGAACTGGCGTGCCCGGGCAGCCGTCCCGCGCCGCTGGCGATGCTCGGCAACATCGTGCTCGGCAGCAGCGCCCTGTCGGCCAACGGCGAGGACCTCGCCTTCGTCGTGCGCGACCTCGAACTCGACGCCCAACTCGGCGCGTCGCTCGAAGAACTCGGCGCGATCGGCGCCGGCATGTGGCAGCAAATGCGCCCATCGGGCCGCGTCGGCCTCGTCTGCCGGCACCGCCGCACCGGCGCCACGGCGGACCCGCTGCGGCTCGTCGTCGACCTGCTCGACGTGCGCTCCGACGCGCCGATCCTGCCACGCCCGGTCGAACAGCTGACCGGCGAACTGCGCGTCGACGGCGGCGTGGTGCGCTTCGACACGCTGCGCGGCCGGCTGGGCGGCGGCAACGTCGTCGCGACCGCCGGCAGCGTGCGCACGCTGCCGGCGCCCGACCTGCGCACCGAGCTCGCCTTCACCGTGCGCGCGACCGGCGTGCCGATCGACGATGGCTTCGCCAACCTGTTCTCGGGACCGGTGCAGGACGCGGTGCTGCGCCGGCAACTGCTCGGCAAGGCCGACGTCGACGCGCTGCAATTGCGCTTCCGCATCCCGACGGCGGCGAGCACGCTGCCACTGGCGACGACGCTCGACGGCCGACTGCGCCTCTACGGCCTCGACATCACGCTCGGCAGCGGCGCTGAGAGCCTTGTCGTCGAAGGCATCAGCGGCGTCGTCGACCTCGCCAATAGCGCCGTTGCCGGCGACGACGGCGCGCTGACCGGCGCGCTGCGCGGCGCCTCGCTGCGCATCCTCGGCCAGCCGTTCGAGGCAATCGACGCCAAGTTCACCGCCGACGCCGCGCAGATCGACCTGCGCGGACTCAACGCGCGGCTGCACGGCGGCTTCGTCCGCAGCCGCGCCGACGACGCGCCGGCGATCCGCTACCTGCTGCCTGGCGCCACCGAGCCGGACGGCGCGCTGCAGACCAACCTCGCCTTCACCGGCGTTGACATCTACGCGTTCCTGGCCGCCACCGGACAGGCGAACCCGCCGTACAGCGGCCTCGCCTCGGGCGCCGTGCGCCTGCAGCGCCTCGCCGGCAACGACGTCAGCGGCGCCCGCGGCGAGGGCAGTCTGCGCCTCGCGCGCGCCGACCTTGGCGTGGTGCCGCTGTTCACTGCCATCTACGCACAGTTGCCGGCGGCCGACCGGCCGCGCTTCGACGCGCTCGACCTGTCCTGGCAGATCGCCGACGGCATCGCCGCCTTCCCGCAGCTGGAAGTGCGCTCCAGCCTGCTGGCCGCGCGCGGCAGCGGCCACCTCGACCTCGACGGGTACCTCGACGTGGAACTGACACTGGCCAATCTGCTCGGCGACTCGGCTGATCCGCTGGTCATGCCGCTGCTGAGCTACCTGGCGCAGAACATCGTCACGTTTCATCTGCACGGCTACCTCGGCAACCTTGCCGCCGAGAAGCGCTGGCTGACCGAGGAGCCGCCGGGCCGCCGCGCCGTGATGCCGCAGCCGCCGCAGGGCCCCACGGCGCCGCGGCCAGGCTTCTAAGCCGAGCGCCGCGGTTGAAAGCGGCGCGCGGCGCCCGAAACTGGCTGGCATGAGCACCCTGCACGCCGTCGTGATGGCCGGCGGAACCGGCACGCGCTTCTGGCCGGCGAGCCGGACGGCGCGACCCAAGCAGTTTCTGCCGCTCGCTGACGGCAAGCCGATGCTGCAGGCGACGATCGAGCGGCTCGCCGGGCTGTGCGGCGAGGACCAGATCTGGGTTGTCGCAGGCAAGAAGCTGGCCAAGCCGCTGACCAAGCTGCTGCCGAGCTTGCCGAAGGAACGACTGCTGCTCGAGCCGGAAGCGCGCGACACGGCGCCGTGCATCGCGTTGGCCACCGCGGCGATCGCCGCCGCCGATCCGCAGGCAACGATGGTCGTGCTGCCGGCCGACCACGTCATCGCGCCGGTCGACGCCTTCCAGGCGATGCTGCGCGCAGGCGCCGCCATCGCCCAGGACGGCGAGACGCTGGTGACGTTCGGCGTCGCGCCGACCTTTCCTGCCACCGGCTTCGGCTACGTCGAATGCGGCGAGCCGCTCGCCGGCCATGGCGGAGCGCACGCCGTGCGCCGCTTCCGCGAGAAACCCGACCGCGCCACCGCCGAGAGCTTCCTGCAGCACGGCGGCTTCTTGTGGAACAGCGGCATCTTCGTCTGGCGCGTCGACGCGATCCTGCGCGCCATGCGCGCGACCGATCCCGAACTCGGCGCCGCCGCCGACGCGATGCTGGCCGCGACGCAGAAGGGCGAGAAGTCGACGCTGCAGCGCGCGTTCCTGAAGGCGCCCAAGCGCTCGATCGACTACGCCGTGATGGAAAAAGCGGCGAAGGTCGCCGTCGTGCGCGCGCCGATCCGGTGGAACGACGTCGGCAACTTCCCGGCGCTCGGCTCGATCGCGCCGCCTGACGCCAACGGCAACGTGGCTGTCGCCGCAGACGGAGGGTCGTGCATCCCGCTGCAGAGCGGCGGCAACATCGTCTACGCCGATGGAGCGCGCACCGTGGCGCTGTTCGGCGTGCGCGACCTCGTCGTCGTCGCCGTCGACGACGCCGTGCTGGTCTGCCCGAAGGACCGCGCGCAGGACCTCAAGGCGCTGGTCGAGCACGTGCGCGCGAGCGGCCGCGCGGACCTGCTGTGAGCGAGCGCGTCCAACGCATCCTCGCCGTCGACTTCGGCGACGCGCGCACCGGCCTCGCCGCCACCGATTGGACCGGCTCGATCGCGGTGCCGCTCGGCCGCATCGACGCGCGCGACGACGCCGTAGTGGTCGCCGCGATCGTCGAACTCGTGCGCGAACGCGACACCCAGGTCGTGGCGCTCGGCATGCCATTGAACGTCGACGGCACGTCGGGCCAGCGCGCCGTGCGCACCGCGGCGTTCCGCGAGCGGCTGCAGCAGGCCCTGACGGTGCCTGTCGTCGCCGTCGACGAAAGCCACTCGACGGACGAGGCGCACGAGCGCCTCAAGCAGGGCGGGTTGAAGGCGAGCCGCCGCAAGCAACTCGCCGACAGCGTCGCCGCGCTCGTCATCCTCGAGCGCTACCGCGTCGACCTCCACCGCGGTCAGGCGAAATGAAAGCTTGGTCCCCGTAAGCCGGGTTCTGGTGCCGCCTCGTCGGCGGTGACGGCCATTTCTCTAGGACCGCCCTCGCGGACGGCCTCCAACGACCTACCCGAGGACCACAGCGCGGGCCGCGCGATCCTCCTATTCGGTCTTCCTCCAGGTGGGGTTTGCCGTGCCGCCCCGGTCGCCCGGGGCGCGGTGAGCTCTTACCTCACCGTTTCACCCTTGCCGTCGCCCGCTTGCGCAGGCCGTCCGGCGGTCTGATCTCTGTGGCACTTTCCCTGTCCTCACGGACGGTGGGCGTTGCCCACCACCTTGCCCTGTGGAGCCCGGACTTTCCTCCCGCGGCCGAAGCCGCCGGCGGCCGTCCAGGGACCAAGCGAAGGGGAGTCTAGGGCCGGCCCAAGGCCGCACAAGGCGGCGATCTTCGGTCTAACGTAGTGACCCTACCAGGGCAGAGACTCCGGTCCCGGCGATGGGCTTGCCCAAGTGCGGATGTGGGGTACGGTCATGCATAGCATCCTGCGTGTCTCTCCGCGCCGATCGCCGTTTCTCCCTCGCTCTGCACCTCCAAAGTCGGCCCGTGCAACTGCTCCTCGCCATCGTCCTTGCCGCTTTCGCCAATGCGCTCCCCGCAGCGGCTACCGCCATGCCGCAGGGCGGCCCTGCGGGATCCAACCCGGTGCCGGAGCCGAGCACATTGCTGCTCGTCGGCACGGGCCTCGTCGGCGTCGCCATCACGGCGCGCCTGCGCCGCATGCGCAAGCGTTGATCCGGCGCCGCAGTTGAGCCCGGTCGGCGCGTCGCCTGCGGCCCGGCGCGCCACTCAACCGTAGCGCGGCGCGTGCGCCCGGATGCGCGCCGCCTTGCGCACGATCGCGGCGAGCCAACGGCGCCGCCGCCGCAGCGGCTCACGCCAATACGAGCGGGCGAACCGCAGTTGCAGGCGCAACGGCACCCCGATCGGCAGCGACGACAGCAGTCCGGCCAGGTCCTTGATCAACCACCGGCGGCGCAGCCAACGCACGCGGCAGACGCGTTCGACGTCGAGGAACGTCGCTTCGCCGCCGCGGCGCGGATCGTCGGCGAAGACATGGTTCCAGTAGAGGTCGCGGTAGACCAGTCCGGCGTCGTGCAGGGCGCGCACGCGCGGGGCAACCTCGCGGCAGGCCCACGCCGCGAATTCGACGAGCCAACCGTCGGCCGCAGCCTCGGCGAGCCAAACGTCGCAGGCCCGCCCGGGCACGCCGCGTGTCACCACCATCGACTTGCCCGCGCCGTCGCCGAGCCAGGCCAGCGGCGCCGGCGTCCGCAGCCCGAGCAAGGGCATCATGTGCAACCAATACCACTCGGCAGCGGCGTCGCGGCGGGCGCCGAGCCGCGTCTTGGCGAAGATCCAGCCCTCCGGCGTCGCCAGCGCGGCGGTCCACCGCGTCGGAACGCAACGGACGATGCGACCGAGCGCACCGCTCCAAAGCCCGTCGACGGCCCCTTGCAACCCCCCAAGCGACGCCGCAAGACGAGATGAATCGGGCAGTTCGGACTTGTTGCCGGTATGCATGGGCCGAGGTAGGTTGCTCCGGGTTCGGGTGCGCTGCAAGCACCAATCTGGCATGAACCAACCCGCCTCCAGCGAAGAGAACCCGTTCCAAGCGATGCAGGCCCGGCTCGACCTCGCCGCGGCCCGACTCGGACTCGAGCCGAACGTCATCGCCGTCCTGCGCGCCTGCGAGCGGGAGATCACCATCAGCATGCCGGTCGTCATGGACGACGGCTCGGTGCAGGTCTTCGAGGGCTACCGCGTGCAGCACAGCACCTCGCGCGGCCCGGCCAAGGGCGGCATCCGCTACGCCCCCACCGTCAACCGCGACGAGGTCCGCGCGTTGGCGGCGTGGATGACCTGGAAGTGCGCCGTGGTCAACGTGCCGTTCGGCGGCGGCAAGGGCGGCGTCATCTGCGACCCGTTCCGGCTGTCGAAGGGCGAACTCGAGCGCATCACCCGGCGCTACGTCGCCGGCATCATGGATCTGCTCGGGCCGGACCGCGACGTGCCGGCGCCCGACATGGGCACCGACGGCCAGGTGATGGCGTGGTTCATGGACACCTACTCCATGCACCAGCGCAGCTACATGCCGGCGATCGTCACCGGCAAGCCGGTGAGCCTCGGCGGCTCGCTCGGCCGCATCGAGGCGACCGGCCGCGGCGTCATGCTGGCCACCCGCGAGGCGCTCAAGCACCTCGGCATGAACCCGAAGGACTGCACTGCCGCCGTCCAGGGCGCTGGCAACGTCGGCCTGATCTCGGCGCTGCAGTTGGCGACGCTGGGCGTGAAGATCGTCGCCATCAGCGACATGCACGGTGGCCTGCACAACCCCGCCGGGCTCAACCTCGATGCGGTCAAGGCGTACCTGCAGAAGCACAAGAAGCTCGATGGCTTCGAGGGCGGCTCGCGCATCAGCAACAGCGACCTGCTCGAGCTGCCGGTCGACATCCTGGTGCCCGCTGCGACGGAGAACGTCATCACCACCCGCAACGCCGCCAACATCAAGGCGAAGATCGTCACCGAAGGCGCCAACGGTCCGTGCACGGCCAACGCCGACAAGATCCTCGACCAGAAGGGCATCTTCGTCATCCCGGACATCCTGGCGAATGCCGGCGGCGTGACGGTGAGCTACTTCGAATGGGTGCAGGACCGCATGGCCTTCTTCTGGACGCAGAAGGAAGTCGAGGATCGCATGGAGCACATCATGGTCGACTCCTTCCGCTCGGTGGTCGACATGGCGCGCCGCTTCCAGGTCAGCAACCGCATCGCCGCATACATGCTCGGCGTCAATCGCGTCGCCGAAACGACGCGCCAACGGGGCATCTACGCCTGATCTGATCCCTGGCGCCGCCGCTTCGCGGCGACATGGCGCCGGCGCATCCGTCCCGCCCGCCGCCGCGCGGCTGGTTGCTGGCCCAAGCGCACCCGAACCGACGTCGCGTGACGACAGCGACATGCCGCCGCCACCGAGCCTCAGTCGCCGCCGCCACCGCCGCCCTGGCGGCCGCGCTTGATGTCGCCGCGGTGGCGCTTCTCGTCGACCCGGCGGCGCTGGCTGCCGCGCGTCGGCCTGGTCGCGAAGCGGCGCTTCTGCCGCACCAGCGCCGAGGCGATCAGGTTGGCCATGCGCTGCATCGCCGCTTCGTAGTTCTGGAACTGGCTGCGGTGCTCGCTGCAGACGACGTGCACCATGCCCTCGCCGTCGAGGCGGCTGGCCAGCGCCGTGCGGATGCGCTGCACGTCGACCGTGCCGAGCGTCGCCTCGGCGGCGGCGAGGTCGAGGCGCAGGTCGACCTTGGTCTCGGTCTTGTTGACGTGCTGGCCGCCAGCGCCGCCGCTGCGCGAGAAGCTCAGGTGGAAGCAGTCCTTCGGGATCATGCGCCCGTCCCGCAGCCACAGGTCAGAACGCGACACGGTCCACCCACTCCTTCTGCGGCGACAGCCCGCGATGCCAACCGTCGGCGAGCCACGCGGCGCCGACCGCGGCCGACCGCGGCGCGACGAGGACGGGCGCGATGGCGCCGCGCGCCGTGAGCCGCGTCGCGACCGCAGCGAGGTAGTCCGGCACGGCGTCACACACGCCGCCGCCCGCGGCGGTCCGCAGGCTCTGCCACGGCAGGCCCGCCGTGCGCACGGCGGCGTCGGCGAGCGCGGCGAGGTCGACGGCGCCATCGGCGAGCACTTGCCGCGCCACGGCATCACCGCGCGCGGCGACGTCCACCACCGTGCCTAGGCGCGCGGCGACCTCGCCCGGGGCGAGCCGCTGCAGCACGGCGCCAAGCCGCTGCGGCGACGGCGCGGCGAATGCGGCGGTCAGCGCGTCGGCGAGCGCCGTCGCTGGCGCGAGGCCGTCGACGGCGAGCAGCGCCGCGCGCGCGGCGCGGCGCACGAGGTCGTAGCCGCTGCCCTGGTCGCCAAGCAGGTAGCCGCGGCCGCCGACGCGATGCAGCGCGCCATCGGCCGCGCGCGCCACCGCGAACGAGCCGGTGCCAGACCACACCAACACGCCGGGGCCATCGGCCAGCGCGGCGGCGGCGGCGGCGAGCACGTCGCCGACGACGGCGACCGGGAAGGCGATGTCGCGCGCCCGCAGGCCGGCAACCAGCGCCTGACTCGTCGCCGCGTCGCCGACGCCGGCGAGCGCGCATACGGCCGCGGTCGGCGCGCCGTCGCGCGCGGCGTCGCGCAGCACGGCGGCGAGGCCGTCGGCGGCGGCATCGACGCCGTGCACCGCCGGTTGCACGCTGCGGCCGTCGCCGCCGGCGCGCCCGCCGCGGGGCCACCATTCGTAGCGGCACTTGCTGCCGCCGGCATCGATTCCGAGGAACGCCACGGCGCGCAGGCTAGTGCCCGGTGCGGGCGCGCGCGAGCGGCGGCGGGTTCCCGGCGTCAGGCGCGGGCGAGCTGGCGTTGCACGGCGGCGAGCACGTCGGTCGGCTGGATCAACGCCTGGCAGTGCGGCGCGCGATCGCAGCGCGGCAGGTAGCAGCAGAGGCAATCGAGCCCCTCGGGCACGAGCTTCTCGCCGCGGCCATAAAGCTCGATCTCGGCTGCCGACGTCGGGCCGAACAGCACGATCGCCGGCTTCTTGCGGGCGGCGGCGACGTGCACGGCGAGCGAATCGCTGGTGACGACGGCGGCACACTGGTCGACCCACGCCGCGAAGCGGCCGTAGCTGTTGCAGTTGCCGGCGTCGAACACCGGCCGGCCGCGGCTGCTCGCGAGCAGATCCTGATGCGTCTCGGCTTCCTCCGGCCCGCCGAGCAAGAGCACGCGCAGGCCGGCGTCGGTGGCGAGCTGAAGGAAGGTACGCTGGTGCGCGCGCGTCCAGACCTTGTAGGCCCAGCGGCCGCCGGCGCCGGTGTTGAGCCCGATCAGCGGGCCGGTGCCGGGCAGCGCCGCGGCGAACGCGCGCACGTCGTCGGCGTCGCAGCGCGACGGCACGAGGATCGGTTCGCGGACGCCGTCGCGCGGCAGGCCGAGCACGTCGGCGACGAGCGCCTGGTAGGTCTCGGTGTTGGCCTTCTTCTGCGCGTCGGACAGGCCCATCGCGAGCCACCGCTGCGCGCCCGGGCCAAGCGGCACGATCACGCCCTGCGCGTCGCGCACGTAGCCGCGGCGTTCGCGGCCCTTGGCCATCGTCGCGAGCACGGCGGCTTCCGGATCGGCGTCGGGGCAGAGCACGACGTCGAAATTCTCCGTCGCGATCCGCGCGGCGGTCACCGCGTCGTCCGTCGTCAACACCTCGTCGACCAGCGGATTGCCGTCGAACAAGCCTGCGGCCGACCGGCGCGTCAGCCACGTGACCTTCGCCTGCGGCCACTGCGCGTGGATCGCCGGCAGGAACGCCGTCGTGCGCAGCACGTCGCCGGTCGCGGCGAGCTTGACGACCAACACGCGATGGCGCACCGGCGCGTACTCGTCGCA
>Ga0194110_10009214_pt1 | contig 11135 bp, 10 predicted proteins | sample TA2Kig1200mmetaG_FD_146192 | JGI IMG/M metagenome (GOLD analysis project Ga0194110, IMG submission 146192) | Freshwater microbial communities from Lake Tanganyika, Tanzania - TA2015032 Kigoma Deep Cast 1200m | ecosystem: Environmental > Aquatic > Freshwater > Lake | place: Tanzania: Lake... | reverse complement strand
GGTTCACATCACCCCGGTGGTTAACGTAGACCACATCCGGCTTGAAGTCGGTTATGAACTCCTCGATAACCTGAATGACTGGTGCAAGTTTGTCATCCAACTGCTCATCGTTTAGGTCAGCGAACTTAGCATCTTGGTAACCCAAGATTGCTTTAGCCATTAAGGCGTGATCCTTTTCACGCTGAATCAGAGAGGGATCGTATCGATGGTTGTAGGCACGGTTTGCCACGAATAGGACGCGAACAGTATCTCCCTGCTTAACGTGCTTACAGATTGTGCCGCCTATGCCTAGGACTTCATCGTCCATGTGAGGTGCAATGACGAGAATTTTCAAGTTACCTGGACCTCTTTTTGCTGACGAAGGAAATTGAAGCCATCCCGCCTACACGAAGTGCAAACGCCCAACGAAGTTGAGCAAGAGCTATGAGAACTGCCTTGTGTGTGTTCGATATTGGCATATCCTGTTGAATCTTGAGAAGTTCGATTCCACCCGATTTATGCGAGGGCATACGTAGAGAAAAAAACGACGGATAGGAACTCACATATTCTAGATTGTTATCTCTCAACCATCGTAACCAGTCGCCTACCGTCGTGGTGATGTGTGGTGCCACAAAATTATCATAAGCGATTTGTTCTTCTGTCCGAAGGCCAAACTTGGCTGCGCGCTGAATATGTCTTTTCCAAAGAATCTTTGCCCACCGTGCTTTCTTATACGGATCGCCATATCCGAGAATATTCACGACCGCACGCTTGAACGCTCGCAAGAGAAAGCCGTATCTATTGATTGCCGAAACATAGAGAAATCCGCCGGGATTGACCTGTTCTGCAATTTTGCTAAAAGCAGACTTGGGATCACCCACGTGAGGTAAGACACCCAAGCATTGAACGAAATCAAAAGTCCCTTCAAACGGAGGGGCAAAAACATTGCCCACCTTGAATTCGCATTTGTCCTCTAGACCAAGTCTTTTACCCATTCTTTCCGCATGCTCAACCGAGACTTCATTAAGGTCAAACCCTTTGACTTGAGCCCCCCAATCCGCGAGGAGAAAACTCACGTCTCCTGTGCCGCAGCCAGCATCGAGGACAGTTTTCCCGCGAAAAAACTCCGGCTGGAATCCTAGGTTTGATAGAATAATTTGTTCCCTTTTCCGCAGAGATCGACAAATTTTTTCTTCCCGTGTGTACTCCCGCAAGGTAGGATTTACCCGTTTGAAGATTTGAAGCGTTTGTTCCTCAATCTGAGCAATTCGAGCGCTGTTCATTCCTTCTTCTCAATGAGTATGTCGTTCAGCAACAACATATCCAGATTCGATTGCCCAAAAACTCTCATTGCGTCACTTACAGTTTGTATGATAGGCTCCCCGTGGAAGTTGTAAGATGTATTCAAGATCGCGCCAACTCCAGTTATTTCTCTGAATTTTGAAATCAACGAATAATATGCCGGATTCTGCTGGCGGTCGAGAATCTGTGGACGACAAGTCAGATCGGCTTGATGCAGCCCTGCCTTTAAACACATTGCGCCTATCGGCGTTGTCTCAAATGCGATCGTCATGTAGGGTGCTTTGATAGATTTGGGATTCACAAGATATTCGTACGCGTTCTCTTCTAAGATTGTCGGCGCAAAGGGCATCCAGAAATCTCGATTCTTGACGCTTTCGTTGATTGATTTGATCACACGGGTATCCCTGGGATCGGCAAGGATTGAACGATTGCCCAATGCCCTCGCGCCAAACTCGCTCCGTCCTATGCAGCGGCCCACTAACTTGCCTTCAGCCAGCCGCTGAGCGACATATTCTTCTTTCGGATTCTCACTAACGACATACTTTTCGTTTCGTGAAGCGTACTCGACAATGGTCTGGATTTCTTCGCGAGATACGGGAGGACCCCAGTACGAATGCTTAAACGGCTTGAGAACTTGGAGGGGATTCTGTCCTCGCTTTATACAAATGTCATGCATCGATACATATGCCGCACCTGGCGCGATGGATTCATCAGACGGTGTGGGGCATATGAAAATGTCTTCCACCTCCGGCAGTTTAGAAAGTTCCATCATCGCCTTGACATTCATCGCGATACCGCCACCAAATGCAACTCGCCGGGCACCGGTTGTGGCAATCGCATTCCGCATCCACTCGGTTAAAATATCTTCCGTATATCTCTGAAGCGCACCAGCAATCGAATCGAACCGATAACCTTCGAGCAGATCTCTAAAGTACACATAGAGATCGGGCGGTTGCTTCTTGTATGCAAATCCCAGTCCGTCAACGTACTGTGTGTCCTTGAATATTTTCAACGGACCTTGATAGTAATCGGGCTTAGCATATGCGGCTAACCCCATAACTTTATATTCATGTTCGTCCGGTTTCATTCCGAGAAGCAACGTCATCGAGCGATAGAAGCGAGCCAGCATGAAATTCGTCGAGGTACTCAGAACGCGAATATCTGCGTCTTCTGCGACACTTACGCTGGCATTCATGTCATCGCCCCAGGCATCCGCCGTGAGAATCAACACCCGGTCCTTTGGCAGAAGGCTTGCATAGTAGGCATAGTAAGCATGGGCAAGATGATGGTGAATAAACCGGACCTTCTTTGGGTGAATCTCCAGATGATGGGCAACAACCTGTCGACGGAACTCTTGATAATTGGCAATGCTATCGGCGCTATAGGGACCCTGATTGTTCTTTTCGAAATCCAAGACAGCATCCCATCGCCCTGGATACTGTGCTAAATCTAACTTGTCTCCAAAAAGGTCATAGTAGAATAGGTTCTTCCCTGAATACATCACTGGATACCAATACTCATGCTGCTCTCTGAGCCGATCTTGTACTGAGAATGTAGACCAACGCCGAGTCAGAATGTACCTCGGTGACCACACTTCTCCTGCAAAAGCTACGATGTCTAATTCCTCCGGCTTCACGCCACCTTCCGCAAGAACATATTCGATTGATTGTTTAGGATAGCGCTCATCGTTCTTTTTGCGAGAAAAACGCTCTTCGCTCACGCACGCGACGATTTCGCCATCAATCATCAATGCAGCGGTTGAAGCTTGAGACCAAAGAATAGAAAGGATTTTCACGAGATGTTACCTCCATTTTGAGTTTGTAGATATTCGCCTCAAAAAGTACATGACCATCGGTCCTTCATTCTCGTATAAATGCCGTTTAACCAAACAGGAATGCTCTAAGCCAAATGGTCCAAGAAAATAGCCGAGAAGAGCATCCGGATTAGGAATCTTCTCCTTGCCCACGAATTCCTTTGATAGAGAGGGGAAGCTTTTAAAGATGAACAGGTGACCGTCGCGATTGGCCATCGCTGTAATGTTTTTCGCAACAGTCTCCATTTGGGGGAATACATACCAAAACAGATCTTTGGCAATCACCAGATCAAACTGTCCAAATGAAAAATCTTCTGAGCGAATATCGGCCACCGAGAATTCGATCTCCGGAAAAAAGCGCTTCGCCCTTTGAACCGCAGTAGGACTGATATCTATGCCGATAAGTGATTTGCACAGTGGATGAACGCGAGCGGTGAAATATCCGAGACCGCAGCCAATATCCACTACCTTCTGATACGGCGCACTGGCGCTCAACATGCTAAGAGCGATGTCGCAAAACCATTCCTGGGCTTGCTTATCCTGATGCCATGGCACAACATCCGTTTCTCTATACATCGCTTCAAATTCGCCGACAAGTTTGCCGCCCTTGAAAACATAATCATGGTAATCCCTCTCAGGCATATCTCACCTCAAATAATCTACGGGCGCTAGCACGGGGTCGCTCGAAAAGCGAAGAACACTCCCTTGGCTTGCTGATTCACCGTGGTGCTTTGCGGTCGAGCAAATGCTGAGGAGAAGAGCAAGAGAAATGGAAGGAGGGCATATACCCAAGCCACTTTAATCACAGTCTTGAGATGCAATCGTTCGAGAAGCCAGTTGCATCGAATCAGGAGTCTAAGAAAAGGTCTTGTCTGAAAATCGTAGATTCTCCAGGCAAACGGGCTGACCTGATTATAGACATGCGTCAACTTGAATCCTGTTTCTTTGAGTAGTGTATTCCAATTTTCCAGGGTGTTTCCAAATCCACTGATTTCCTCAAACCGCCCTCCATCCAATTTTCTGAAATAGGACGAAAGCAATGTTAACCCTTTCCGCTCAAAGTAACGATGGAGCGGGTAGTAAACAAAGTGGCGAGAAACGTTTCGGTTGAATGCAATCATCAACAGACATCCGTCGGGACGAATCACACGCCGGATCTCTGCTAACGATTTTCGATAGTCTGTCAAACCATGAAACGTGTATAGAAAAACTGTTTTGAAAAGCGACGATGCAATCGGCAAGGCTTCTGGCTTGGATGAGATCAACAAATCATATGTATGGGTTTCGACACTTTTGTAAAGATGACTGAGTTTCAGGTCAACGCCCACCTGGTAATTTAGATTTATATGCTGCTTGACTCTGAGTGGTCTATCTTTGTAATAGACGTCATAAATGTCGCCTGCTTTCGCCGGGTCTGCTTGCATGTACCGGTCGTCCGCGAAGGCAAATTCACCCCCGTGCATAACAAATGAGAAAACGCCATCGCCTCCACCTACTTCGAGAATGGGCGCGCACCATTTAAATTGCAAGAGTGCCCAGGCGTTGGCCGTGTCGTTGACCGCATCAAAAGGCTTGAGCCAGTATAGTTGAAAATATCGCCGGATGAGGTTTGGGACTGTTAGAATCGAGTTGGCTCGATGAGCGCAGTGGTTTTTTGACTCCATAGATCACCGAGAGGGCCTCAGACAGCCCGACTTGCTGCGGTTAAAGTCGAAGCAATGTACGAAACTTCCTGATCACTAAGGTCAGGATATATTGGGACTGATATGCCTGACTCCCATACATTCTCTGTGTTCTCGAAGTCGGCTAAATTTGGTGTTTCGAGATAGCGGTGGAGGGGGCGAAAGACAGGATGGTCACACTCGATTCCCGCTTCACGCGTCTTGTGGATGAGGATTGAGGCTTTGTCGGTTCTAATGACAAACCGATAGTAAACTGGCTCAGAACCTACCGTTGCTCTTTGAAAGTGCAGGGGTATACCTATAAGACAACTACGATAGCGCTGCGCGATTTCACGACGCCTTTGTATAAAATTTTCCAATTGTTTAAATTGGCTAAGCGCCAATCCAGCCGTGAGATTGCTCATTTTGTAGTTGTAACGGACCCGATACGTTGTACGCATATCAGGTGCGTTCAGGTCACACACACGTTCTGCGAGCCTGTCATCATCGGTACAAACCATTCCTCCTTCGCCCGAACAAATCATTTTAGTTGCATAAAACGAGAATATCGAAACGTTTCCCCAGGCTCCCACAAGCTTTCCTTGATAATGAGCACCAAGCGACTGAGCACAGTCTTCGATGATAGGTAATCCCAGACGCATTATAGGTTCTATGTCTGCTGGAAAACCAAAGGTGTGGGTCAAAATCACAGCTTTTGTTCGAGAACTCATTCGTAAAAGGATCATATCTGGCGTTGGATTCAACGTCTCTGCATCAATATCCACTAATACTGGCGTCGCACCTGTGTATTGAACTGCATGGAGCAGGGCTACACAAGTATACGAGGGGATAATAACCTCATCCCCCTCTCCAATACCCAATGCCAAAAGGGCTAAATGAAGAGCTGCTGTCCCATGGGAAACCGCAATGGCATGGCGCACACCCAATGTACTACTGAAACTCCTCTCCAACTCTTCAGTCAACTTCCCCCGTGCCACTTGACGGCTAAGGAGTATATCCTCAATGTATCTAAAATCTTCGCTACTAAGATGGGGTCTGGACTGGGGAATCATAACCGATCAATTCCAGAATTAATGTGAGGATCCTTTCAGCCCCTCTACCATCAACCAGCGACCGTCCCACATCACACATAGTATGCCGGTATTTTGGTGGTGCGAGCACGTCCAGCGCTGACCAAATCTGTTCCTTAGTTACATCCGTCCCTGGGCCAAGACAAATCCCAAATCCTCTTTCTTGAAAAGCCAATCCTTGCTTTCTTTCATGGGGATCTTCAAACAGAATGACTGCTGGAGTCCCTACACATGCTAACTCATATAGCGTGTTCCCACCTGCGGTAAAACCTATGTCACTAAGCATGAGCAGATCGACCAAAGAGCGCAGATTTCGATGAATAACAAAACCTGCACTTTCAACCGTGCTCAGTTTAGATTCAAGTTCAGTTATATTGACAAACCCTGCACCCACCACTACGTGTTTTGTAACATCGCGTCTCCACTCAAGTAAGCTCTCAACAATTCTGAGCGTTGCTCCGCTACGATCTGTGCCTCCCATCGCAATCACGATGTTCTGAATATCACCTGTGATCGAGCGGGGTTGTTGGTACAACACTTCGTATTCCTCCGAAAGAGGGATGTACTGAGGCCCAGCACAGACACGAAACCGTGGATTATTCGATGTATAGCGATGATACTCGGTCACGAGGGACGGATTTATCACCAGATCACAGTCAAGTTCATCATTACCCAGCTCATCAATGCACGCGACTCTAATTCCTTCCTGCCGTAGCACATCTATTTGCAAATTGGTAACTTGACGAAAACTGGTGACCGCAAGCAAACATCCTCCCCGCCTCAAGTCTTCCACAACATGCTGTAAACTTTCAGGAGAAAAATCGTCTATTACCATAAGATCACAAGGTGCTAACTCTAACAACTTCTTCGGAGCATCTCGGTTTACCCACAATTCAACTGGAATGCCAATACGTAAAGCAATCCGTGCGATACTAAAAGTTTCAATCAAATGGCCAGTTCCAATCCGGGGCGAGGATTCAGCTATTAAAGCAACTGGCGGATGCTTAGAATTCATGGTTGAAATCTTTTCCGCAGAAATTCCATAAGGATCTTCTCTCCGTCTGAGCGTTCCCAAAGCCATGGCCCAAACATGGTCTCAACTTCGCGAATTTGTCTTACCATCTCCTTGAGCTCTTTGGGTTCCAACGCGAGAACATGGTCTGTGCCTAAATATTCCTTACCTTCAAGATAGTTTGCGACCGGGGTCTGTCGGTCAAGTGTGATATGCTTCTCTATCACGGATGCCCCAGCTGCAACTGCAACGACTGGTGCCAGAATGCTGACTGTATGATCGGAGTAGCCAATGCGGCGCTGGGGAAACAACTGCATCAACATTTTCATCATATTGAGTCGCATATCCTTATGTGATAGCGCCTTGAGTCCAAATTGTTCAAGCAGTGGTCCAGTCGGATATTCTGAGACACAGTGCAATATATAAAGATTCGGAACTTGACTAAGACAGCTTACTGCATAATTAATCTCATCGAGGGAACCCATACCTGTAGACAAGAAAACGGTTTCAAAGCGGCTGTTAACGTAGCCTAAAAGCGATTTATCCACCAGGCTAGAGCTAGCAATCTTTATTGCTCTCAGGCCTCGTTCGTACAACCAAGTCGCAGTCTCATTATTTTCTGGTGTAAAAAGAATAGGAATTCCTATCTGTTTGCCATACCCAATCAGTGTATCTATTCGATCTTCGGTAAGGGCAATTTTCAAGAACCATTCCCGTTCCGGATCATCCCGCGCTATCTTCCGTGCGTCAAGTGTTTGGAATTTAGCGTAATCACACCCTGCCTCCTGGGCAGCCTCGATCAGCCGCCGCGCAATCCGCAAATCCCCATTGAAACATTCACCGATCTCCGCTATAATAATTGTAGGGTCCATCCTGTAAATTTACCCTCCTTCAGACAAAAATTTGATTTAGCCGTGGAGTATTCTGGTCAAACAGTAGTCGCTGCGCTTCTGGACCATAATTGAACAATAGATCCACCGACGACATACAAGGTATAAATGGCTCATAACACTGGCGATAGATAGGGTGACGAAACTGCTGGAAGCGAACCTCAATGCCTGCGACTTGAAATAGATCAAGCTCCAGATACTCCCGCCCCGAAACACCAGATAGATAGACTGTTGCGCCAAGCTTCTGGCACAGCTCCAAGAGTAAAACAGAACGCTTTCCTCGCACACCAAGATCTGAACTGCGGAGAATGTTTGGTTTCGTTCCGAAGGCATCGGAAATCCATAAGATTATTTCAATATTGAAATCAACAAGGTGAAGCCAGTTTTTTCTGTATAGGGCTTGTAGAATAGGGAAGTAAAGCTCAAAATAAGGGGCGGACGAATAATTTTGCTTCAAGGTTGCAAGGTGTTTCTCCCTCCAACCAAAGGTATTATTGATCTCAACATTATTAATTACTTGGCCATAGCGTCCTTTTGTCAGAATCGGAATAGTCAGCCAGCACCAACCTTCGGGAGTAGGAGCACGAATTCTGTTCCGATTTTGAAAGTAATTTTTTTCAAATTGAACATCGTCGAGTAAAACGAAGATATCGGAACTTCCGAGTTTGTCCATAAAACCCAGCCATGGTAAAGTTTCAGGTTGATGAATAGCGACAACACGAGAGCTTGGTTTCACAACTGGGAAACTCATTGCTTTTTCTGCAATACCACAAAAGTCACCCTAAACGATGCAAATGATTCCGATTGCAATGATTCGATTAGTTCGCTCAAAATTAAAAAAGTGACTCCTTCACAATCATGGATATACGAATAGCATTCCTTTGAAGGTCAGCTACTTGCCCACTACATCAGGGCGATTGACCATGTTCCTGACGACAATCTGGCGATCACCAACCTTGGCAGTAACTGGTTGAGAAGCGCGAGGGAGGAAGCATTCAGAGCATGCACGGTACTTTTGGACGCCTATGTGCTTTAAGTGTCCCTCTCGGGCAGCCTTTAAACCTTGACCATTCCAGATGTCGTAGATGGACTCAGTCTTTACGTCACCAATAATATGATGAGATAGCTCATCATGAATGCACAATGAAACCAAACCATCAGCCCCTATAGCCAGCCGCTGCCAAAGCACGGGGCAGGAGAACTTCTTGCGGTAGACGATGTCAGTATCTTTCCGGAGGTAGTCCAGTAGAGGATTGAGCGCTACCTGGTCTGTAATTCCCCTAAAAGTGTCATAGAACGTTCGCGGATCCTCTTTCACCGCTGGCCAGACTCCCTGAATCTTTACAACTGGCTTGCGGCTTCCTTTGCGTTTCTTGATTTCGTAGAATTTTCTGATCTTTACTACTTGTTCTTCGAACTTGGCTGGCTTTCGAATATTATTGTAGGTCTCGCCTATTCCATCAATAGAGATTGTCAACCAGTCCATCTGTATATCTACCAACTCCTCAAACATCGTTGGAGTCAGTTTCAAAGCATTTGTCAGTGACGAGACTTCCTTAATGCCATGTGTCTTGGCATAGCGTGCCATCTCAATAAAGTGCGGATTTAGTGTTGGCTCGCCACGCCAACTCAGGCGGATGGAAAAGGCACCGTGTTCGATGCACTCATCAACAATTCTCTTAAAGAGGTTAAACTTCATCACGGTTATGTTGACGTTTTCGCTATATGCTTTAGTGATAGTAAAGCACATCGGGCAGCGCATATTGCATGCGCTGGAGGTCTCGATATCAACATGGTCAGGGAAACCTGTCAGCAGGTTCAGTCTAGGGTAAACGTGCCATTTGATTCGATTTTCCAAATACCCCACCAAGTGGCCTTTTCCTCTATAGTAGTTGAATCTAATGAGATCAGCTATTGAACTGAGATAACTTTGATCGTTATCTCGCATATCAGAACGACTGAAAAACATGGTGCTTTCCTTTTCCACTATTGCAAGGGAACACTCTCGACCTTTCAAACAACAGCCATCTTTTATTTGTCACTATCCCCATGATCGAAGTAAATATCACAGCTTACCGTCTTGCGTCTTCGCTCTTGAACCATTCAATATATCGGCGGATTCCTTCCTCGATGCCAATTTTAGGTTCCCAGCCAAGTTCTTCATAGGCCCGCTTGCTAGAGACTTCCTTCCCTGAAAAATCTCCAGGTCGTGACTGTATGTATCGAATCTGGGTGTTACCGACCAACCTCTGGACAATCTCTGCAATCTGCCGGACCGTCACCTTTTCTTTGCCATCCAGATTGTAGATCTTGTTTTCGGCAATTGGTTTAAGACACAGTAAATTTCCCTCGGCCAGGTCTTCCACATAGACAAACTTACGAAACTGCGAACCATCACCTGCAATGGTGATTGGTTCACCATTAAGTGCCTTACGAATGAAGGTCGGAATTACAGCTGCTCCCCTGGCTCGAGGCCCGTAGGGAATCCCGTACCTCAGAATAGTTGTCGCAAGACCATATAACTTTGAATAGGCATGGCAATAGTATTCGGAAGCAATCTTGGTTGCTGTATAAAGATGTGAGGGAGGACACAATGGGGTGTTTTCATTAAGAAGAGAACTTTCTGATTCGCTATAGGCCCACACAGTACTTCCATAAATCACGCGCTTGATCTCAGAACGGCGTACTGCTTCCAGCACATGTATCGTCCCCCGCACATTGATTGCCTCTCCGTACAAGGGATCATTGTACACATCCTTCACATCAGCCACCGCCGCTAAGTGATAGACAACATCAATTCCGCTCATACTCATCCGCAGCTCATCGTAATTGAGTAAACTCCCTTTATACCACTCCACATCATTTCGGTAGGTGTAAGGAGCCATGTCAAATACACGTACACGGTGACCAGCAGCACGCAAGTAATCCACCACATGAGAACCAATAAAACCTGAACCGCCGGTAACTAAAACCCGCATGACTACTCCTCCTTGATCTCTGTTAGCACTCTTTGCAGAGAATCCACGATATATTCCAATTCAGTCTCGCTCAATCCCGGATACATTGGCAGGCAAATGTGGTGCTTACTGATATACTCAGCCCCGGGGAACCCGCTTTGGCGTTGTTCACAGTTACATGCAGGCCAATGGGCACAAGTGACATAGCTATTTGTTCGTTGTCGGCCACAGTAAGTGAACTTATCCCATACAGGTTCCGTATGACACAAGTCAGCATATACTTCTCCTGTCAGAGGGACTTCGTACTTATCCTTCAAGACCTGCTTGACCTGTGACCTATTGTATCGATCATCGAGGTAAGCGATGTATTTGTAGTAGGTGGAGAAAACATCTTTTGGAAGGATTAAAGGACGTACGCCGTAAACCTCTT